>Ga0208879_1000357_pt1 | contig 47185 bp, 41 predicted proteins | sample Knorr_S15_td_Bot_FD_185605 | JGI IMG/M metagenome (GOLD analysis project Ga0208879, IMG submission 185605) | Marine microbial communities from Southern Atlantic Ocean transect - Knorr_S15_td_Bottom_ad_5009_LV_A (SPAdes) (version 2) | ecosystem: Environmental > Aquatic > Marine > Oceanic | place... | reverse complement strand
GTACCCAGCAGCACCATCGCCCAGTCCATCGTCCCTTCAAGGATGCCACTCGCGAGCGCCGCCATCAGGAACGCTTGCGGCGCCGCGAGGTCCTTGCCGAGCTCGTAGGTCGAAATCAGCAGGTTCAGCACCAGCGGAATCACCAGTGCCCCGGAGAGGACGCCGACCAGCTGCGCAATCTGCTGCCGCCAGGGAGTGGCGCCGACGATGTTGCCCGTCTTCAGGTCCTGCAGGTTGTCGCCCGAAATCGCACCGGCGCAGCAGACAAAGGCGGCGACGCCGATGGTCGCGACGACGAGCTCCTGCGTGCGGGCGCCGTCGTAGACCAGCCAGTTGAGAAGCGTGAAGAGCGAAGCGGTGAAGATTACGACGATAATCGTCACGCCCGAAATCGGGTTATTACTGCTCCCGAGCAGCCCGGCCATGTAGCCCGCTATCGCCGCGAAGAGGTAGCCGGCGCTGAAGATTATCAGCAGCGCCAGCAGCGCCGGAAGGATGAGCCCCGAGATCCACCAGACCATCAGCGCCATCGGCAGCGCCATCGCCAGCGAGAGCCGGCTGACCACCTGCGGGTCAAGGTCGAGGTCGGTCCGCGAAAGCCCGCTGCGGTCTTCGCTGACGTTGACCTTCTCGAGCATGTCGCGGATGCCCTTGATGACCGGCCCGCGCATCAGTACCAGCGTATAGAGCCCGCCAACGAGCATCGTCCCGACACCGACCATGCGGCGGCGCATCTCGATGAAACCGATGAAGTCGCCAATCGACATCCCTTCGGGCGGCAGCAGCAAGCCTGAGGTGAGTGGCAGGATTACCAGCGCGCCGAGGAATCCGCCGAGGAAAACGAAGCTCCCAATCAGCGGACCGACGATATACCCGACCGCGAGCAGCGCCGGCGAGAGCTCGATGCCGAAGAAGAAGGTGGTGCGCGACTGGGTGATGGTGCCGAACTCCGGCAACCGCCCCTGGAAGGTGAAATAATCGTGCCAGCTATTGCGCCATAACCCCAGGGAGACTTTGCGCAGCACGCCGTCAACCACGATTTCGAGCGCCGCACCAATCTTGTAGATTGCGCCGAAGCCTATGCCGGCGATGATTGGCAGTACCTGCGCGCCGCCCTGCTCGCCCGCCACGAGCACTTCGGCGCACGCCACGCCTTCGGGGTAGGGCAGCCGCTCCTGGATGATGAAGATGCGGCGCAGGCTGATTGAGAACATCACCCCGATGGTGCCGCCGACGGCGGCGATGACGAATACCGGGAAAAAGGCGAAATCATCCCACGTCCCGAGCACCACCAGCGCCGGCAGCGTGAAGATGACTCCCGCCGCGAGCGACTCACCAGCCGAGACGGCGGTCTGGACCCAGTTGTTCTCGAGGATGTTGGTCTCCTGTCGCGGCAGGATGGCGGCAATCGCCCGCAGCATCCCCATCGAGAGCACCGCCGCCGGAATCGAGGCGGAGACGGTCATCCCGACGTAGAGCCCAAGGTAGACGTTGGCCGCCGTCAGCACCATCGCTAGGATGATTGCCAGCGCGACGCCTTTCGGCGTTATCTCCGGAAGAATGCGTGAGGCGGGCACATACGGCACGTGGTCCGCGGCCATCAGCGTCGCGACCGACGCAGGCAATAAACGATTGCCGGTCCGGCAGGCGGCCGCCAGTACAGCGCCGGTCCGGGCTTTTTACCCCAGCCGGGATGGCGCAACGTGGGCGGCGCACTGCAACTGGAATTTTTCTCTGAAGGCGGCTTCCAGCGGCAGCGCTGCCGTGCTTGCGGGAGCCACTTTTGGGCGCTTGAAAAGCAGCCGCTCTGCGGCGACGCGCCCTGCGTCGAATACTCGTTCCTGGGCGCGCCGCTCTTCGACCAACCGCTCGGGCTGGCAGAGATGCGCGAAGCGTTTCTCGCCTTCTTCGAAGCGCGGGACCACACGCGGGTCGAGCGTGCGCCGGTGGTGGCGCGCTGGCGCGACGATATCTACTTGACGATTGCATCCATCGCTGTCTTCCAGCCGCACGTGACTTCGGGACTGGCGCGGCCGCCCGCTAATCCGCTCACGATTTCGCAGCCCTGCATCCGGCTCAACGACCTGGAATCGGTCGGCCGCAGCGGGCGCCACCTGACGACCTTCGAGATGATGGCGCACCACGCCTTCAATTCCGACGATGACGAAATTTACTGGCAGGACCGCACGGTCGAACTCTGCCACGAACTCTACACGGGACTGGGTGTCTCCCCCGACGCGCTGACCTACAAGGAAAACCCGTGGGTCGGCGGCGGCAATGGTGGCGAGGCGCTCGAGGTGCTTGCTGGGGGGCTCGAACTGGCGACGCTAGTCTTCATGGACTTGGTCGATGACCCGCAAGGCAACATCGAGCTGAAGGGGGGCCGCTTCCGCCGCATGTCGCGCTCCATCGTTGATACTGGCTACGGGCTGGAACGGATGGTCTGGGCGTCGCAAGGCACCGGGACAATCTACGAGGCCGTCTTCCCCGCCGCCGTGGAATTACTAACGCGTGAGGCGGGCCTTGCGGGCAAGCTCGGCCAGGCGGGCGCGCTGATTGCCGAGAACGCACGCGTCTGCGGGCTGCTCTCGATAGATTACGGTGCCGACCTTACTAGCCTGCGCGAACAGGTGCTCGACAGGCTCCGCGAGGCGGGCCACGAACTGACGCTCGAGGAGCTGCGCAGCACCATCGAGCCGCTCGAGAAGGCGTTCGCGGTCGCCGACCACTCGCGGACGCTGGCATTCATGTTCGGTGACGGCATCGTCCCGAGCAACGTGCGCGCCGGCTACCTGGCGCGGATGGTGCTGCGGCGGACGCTGCTGCTGCTGCGTGACTTGGGAATCCCAGAGGCGCTACCGCAGGTCGTTGACCAGCACCTGAAAGAACTTGCGCCGACCTACCCCGAGCTGGCGGAGCGGCGCGACCACATCCTGGAGCTCGTGGAACTGGAAAGCGAACGCTTCGACGCGACGCTCGAGCGCGGTCGGCGCACAGTGCAGCGGACGCTCGCCGCAGGCGACATCGGAGCCGAACGACTCGTCGAACTTTATGATTCCCAGGGGCTGCCGCCCGCGGTCGTGGCGGAGTTCGCAGCCGAGCAGGGCGCCACCGTCGCGGTGCCGGACGGCTTCATGGCGCTCGTCGCCGAGCGCCATGCGGCGGCGGAAGCGCCAGCCGCCAAGGCTGCGCAGGAGCAGCTGCCGCCGACCGAGCTGGCGTTCTACGACGATATGGACGCGCGCGAATTCGACGCGAGCGTGACCTGGGGCGACGGCGACACCGTCGCGCTGGACCGCACGCTATTCTACCCTGAGGGCGGCGGGCAGCCGGCCGACGCCGGGGTATTGCGCTGGGAGGGCGGCGAGGCGCGCGTCAGCGACGTCCGAAAGCGCGGCGACACGGTGCTGCACACGCTCGAGGGCGACGTGCCACCGGTCGGGACGACCGTAAAAGGGGCGGTCGACGGCACCCGGCGCGACGCGCTCTCGCAGCACCACACCGCCACGCACGTCATCGGCGCGGCGGCGCGGCGCACGCTCGGGCCGCACATCTGGCAGGCGGGCGCCCGCAAGGCGACCGAGTCGGCGCGGCTCGACATTACCCACCACCAGCGGCTCGACCGCGCCGCGGTCGCGGCGCTCGAGCGCGAGGCGAACCGCATCGTCCGCAACGACCACCCGGTCCAAGCAGAGTTCATGACGCGCGAAGCGGCCGACGCGCTCCACGGAACGACTCTCTACCAGGGCGGCGCGCTCAACTACCGCGACGTGCGCGTAGTCGAAATCCCCGGAATCGACGCGCAGGCGTGCGCCGGCACCCACGTTCCGCGCACCGGCACGCTGCTGGCCATCAAGGTTTTGAGGACCGAGCGCATTCAGGACGGCGTGGAACGCATCGAATTCTCGGCTGGCGCAGCTGCGGTCGCCGCCGCACAAGCGGAGCGCGAGCTGCTGGAGCAGGCTGCCGCGGCGCTGGGTGTGCCGCTCGAGCAGGTGGCGGACGCCGCCGGCAAGCTGATGGACGAGCGCAAGGAATTGCGCTCGCGCGTTGCGGCGCTCGAGAAAGAGCGCGCCGAAGGCCGGGCGGGGGAGCTCGCAGCGGAGCGCATCGGCTCCATCGATTTATATATAAATGACTGCGGCGATGCACCGCTCGCCGAAATGCAGGAGCTGGCGCGCAAGTTGAGCAACCGTGGCGACGCACTAGTGGTGCTCGCGACCCGCACCGGCAGCAAGGGGCACGTCATGGCTGCGCGCGGCGGCAAGGTCGCGGTCGACTGTGGCGCGCTGGCTGGCGCCGCCGCCAAGGCCGCAGGCGGCGGCGGCGGCGGCGCACCGACGCATGCGCAGGGCGCGGTGCCGGCCGACCGCACCGCCGAGGCGCTCGAGACGCTCGTGACGGCCGCCCGCAAGGCACTCACGGACTGAATCAGCCTACGCTCTGCACCATGATGCACGCATCGGTCAGCGCGCTGACGCCTTCCTGCTCAGCGAGCCACGCCTTCAGCTCGTCGCTCTCCGAGCCGGGCTGGAACCAGAGCCGGTGGATGCCGAGCGCGAGCGCCTGTTTCGCAACCGCCAACGCGACTTTTGGCGGGACGACGAAGTTGACGATATCGGGCTTGCTGGGCAGCGACTCGAGGTCGGCATGCGCGGCGACGCCTTCGATTTCCGGCTCGTGTGGGTTGACCGGCCAGACCGCGTAGCCCTTCGCGACGAGGTCGCGGAAGATGCGGTTTCCAAACTTGGCGGGGTCGTTCGATGCGCCGACCAGCGCGATGCGCACGCCGGGCCGCTGCAACGCTTCGAGCACCATGGCTCGCCAGCGGCCGGCAGTTAATCTGGTTTGGGCAGGGAGACTTGCAGTCTCCCCGTGCGCGTGCGCGAGTCGCAACGTTTATGAGCCGTGAGCAACGCAGGTGCGGCGTGACCCGGCTGCTGGTTGTCGAATCGGGCGCCAAGGCGCGTACCATCCAGCGCTATCTGGGCAAGGATTACCTGGTTCGCGCCTGCCGCGGCCACGTTCAAGATTTGCCGACCGAGGGCAAGGAGGGCCGCAAAGCGATGTGGGCTGCCGCCGACGGCGAGCTGCCAGCACCCGAATGGGGCTATACCAAGGGCGCGGAGAGCATCATCCGGAAGCTGATCGCCGACAGTCGCAAGAGCGGCGTCAACGAAGTACTGGTCGCGACTGACCCCGACCGTGAGGGCGAGTTCATTGCCTGGCGGCTGGCCGAGCTGCTCGGCAGCCTGGGTGCGGTGAAGCGGGTGACGTTCAACGAGATTACGAAAACGGCAATTACCGCCGCACTCGAGGAGGCGGGCGACGTCGATATCGGGCTCGTGGAAGCGGCGATGATTCGGCGGCTGATGGACCGGCTGATTGGCTTCCGCGGCTCCCGTTTCTGCCGTTCATGGAATCTCGCTTCGATGGGGCGCGTGCAGACGCCGACGCTTGGCTTCGTCGTCGAGCGCGAACGCGAAATCGAGGCGTTCGTGCCAATCCCTTACTGGGAAGTCCACCTGACTGCGGACAGCGTCGAACTACGCGTGCAGTTCGACGACGACTGGCGCGACTCGAAGGGCAAGAAGCGGAGCGACCGCACCGGCGACAGCAAGAATGCCGAATCGGCTTATGCCGTGATGGAAGCGGCCGGTTCTTTGGTGCTGACCACCGCTAGCGTTGAGGGCTTCCAGAAGCGGCCGCGGCCGCCATTTACGACCGACACGCTGCTCGCAGCCGCGGGCCAGCGTTTGAGCTGGCGGCCGGCGCGCGTGATGCGACTGGCGCAGCAGCTCTACGAGGCGGGACACATCACCTACATGCGGACCGACTCGACCCGCACTTCGGCCGACGCGCGGGAGGAGGTGCGCGCCTACATCGAGCACGAGTGGGACGCATCGCATCTCGGCCGTGGCGTCGGGGGCGGTGGCGGTGGCAAGGGGGTGCAGGACGCCCACGAAGCGATTCGGCCGACGCGGCCGCAGGCGCGCGAGCCGCAGGGACTCGATCGGGAGCAGGCGCGGCTCTACTCGCTCATCTGGGCGCGCTTTACCGCCAGCCAGATGTCGCCGTCGCAATGGCAGCGGCTGAAGCTGGCGGGTGAGGCGGGCGGCTGGATCGCCGTGGGGAAAACCGAATGGCGCACTTTCGCCGGCTGGGAAGCGGCGTATGCCGGGCTGCTGAAGCCGGCAGCGCCGGTGTCACCACTGGCGGACGCTGCCGTCGGCGACACATTACCGTTCGACGGATGCAAACTGGTCGAGGACGCGACCAAGCCGCCCGGCCGCTACACGCAGCACGGACTGGTGGCGAAGATGAAGGCGGAGGGAATCGGCCGCCCGTCGACCTACGCCGAAACCATCCGCAAGCTGCTCGACCGCAAGTATGCGCGCGACGAAAAGGGGCGGCTTTACGCAACCGACGCGGGCTGCACGATGTGGGAGCAGGTCGCCCCCTGCTACGGCACCACCAGCGACGGGATTTTCTCGACCGCTTTCACAGCGGGAATGGAAGTGCAGCTCGACCAGATCGAAGGCGGCAAGGCTGCCGCGGCACAGGCGTGGCACGAGTTCGCCGAGCGTTTCGGCGCGCTGCACACCGCCGCGCTCGAGAGCAAGAAGTCGCGCGGAACCCCGCGGCAGCTGGCCTACCTGCGTTCGCTCGCGCAGCAAGCGGGCAAGGCGGCAGAGCCACTGCTGGCGGGCAAGGATATCGAGGAGCTGGACGGCGAGGCGGTCGGCGCGCTCATCGAACAGCTGCAGCCGCTGACTGAAGATATGGACGTTCCCGCTTCCGAGAAACAGGTCGGATTCATCAAGCGCCTAGCGGAGCGCGCCAAGCTCGACGAGCCGGCGGCGTGCGCACTCGTTGACGGCGAGAGCTACGCGGCGCTGACCGGTGGCCGCGAGGGCACCGCTAGCGCGCTGATTAACGCTCTGCAGGAGCGCACCGCGGGCCAGCCGCGCGCAGCTTCGCCGAAGCAAGTCGGCTTCATCAAACGCCTTGCGGGGCGCGCCAAGCTCGACGAAGCGGCGACGTGCGCGCTCGTCGGCGCCGAGAGCTTCGCAACGCTCACCGGTGGCCGCGAGGGCACCGCCAGCGCGCTGATTAACGCGCTGCAAGAGCAGTTAAAGAAAGGCTAAACCGCACGGCCATTCCCCGGCGTGCGACTCTTCCTGGCGCTGGAGTGCCCCGGCTTCGACGCGCGGCCGCTGGAGCGCGAGCTGGGGGCGCAGCCGGCCGGCAGCTATCACGTCACGCTGGCGTTCCTGGGCGAGCGGCCTGACGCCACCGCTGTCGTGAAAGCGGCAGCGCCCGCCTGCACCGGCCGGCTGCCACTTGCGCTGGAATATCGCGGGCTCGATGCGTTCCACTCGCCCCGGGCGGCGCGCGTGGCGTGGGTCGGTGTCCGCGGCGCAGGGCTGGCGGAGTTGGCGCTGGCACTCCGTGGAGCGACTACTTCACAGGACCGCCCCTTCGTCGGCCACGTCACGCTGGCGCGCTTCAGGCCACCGCGCGACCTGCACGAACTGGTGCAGCGCCACGGTGACGCCGACTGCGGCTCCGGGAGCGTCACGCGCGTGACGCTGTTCAGGTCGACGCTGCGGCAGGGCGGCGCGCTGCACGAGCCACTGTTCCACATCGACGGCAACGGGCGCGCCGGGGCGATAACGGTTTAACGATGAAGCAGGTCACACAAGCGTGTCAACCATCCGGCTCCTGACAGCGGCCAGTGGCAAGGCTGGCGAGCAGACGCTCCCGCTCGACGAACTGGCGGCCGAGCTTGAGGGAGTGCAGAGCGGTTGGCTCGACATCCTGCAACCCGGCGACGCCGAGAAGGAATTCCTGCTTGAGACGATGGGGTTCCACCCACTGGCGGTCGAGGACTGCTTCGCCGACCCGGTCGACCGCGCCGAGCATTACGAGGACCACCGCTTCGTCGTGCTGCGCGCCCGCGACGCTGACTCAGAGCTCGATACGGAATACCTGCTGGCGTTCCTGACTGGTAGCCTGCTGGTGACGGTGCGGCATACGGCGCTCCCCGCGATGAACCGCTTCCGCGAGCGCTACCGTTCGCACCGGCGCATGCGGCGGCTACAGCGCGGCCCTGAGTTCCTGCTCTACGAGCTGCTCGACGCTGTGGCCGATGACTGGCTGCACGTGCTCGAAGGCTATAGCCAGCGGCTCGACGATCTGGAAGACCGCGTCTTCGACCCGGCGACCGAGTATCCCGGGCTGCTCGAGGCACTGCATGAGATGAAGCAGGACCTGCGCGAAATGTCGAAATCGGTGACGCCGCTGCAGGAGACCGTGGCGCGGCTGCTGCGGCCCGACGAGGAGTTCATTTCCGAGCCCAATTATCTATACTTCCGCGACCTGGCTGACGTGATTCACGGACTGGTGAACCGCGTCGAGAACTACTCCACCGGGGTTTCGTCGACCCGCGACGCCTACCTGTCGCAGGTCTCGATGCGGCTCGGCGAGTCGAACGCGCAGCTGACCGAGGTAATGACGACGCTGACAATCATCGCCACCATCATGCTGCCGCTGACGCTGATTGCCGGCATCTTCGGGATGAACACCGACCAGCTGCCACTGGCGCAGGGCAACGGCTTCTGGCTCATCCTAGGACTGATGGGCGCTTTTGCGGGCGGGATGCTCTACTACTTCTGGCGTCGGGGCTGGCTCGGCCGCCAAGCATGAAATCACTGGCCCACCCGTTGCTGCAGGGGCCGCCGCTGGAAGAGCGTGCCTACCAGCGCAACGTCGCCGCCGCCTGCCTGCGCGAATCCACTCTTGCAGTGCTGCCGACCGGGCTCGGCAAGACGGTGATTGCGCTGCAGGTGATGCTCGAGCGGCTCGAAATGGGGCGGGTACTGATGATGGCGCCGACGCGCCCGCTGGCGGAGCAGCACGCCGATTTCCTTGCCCGGTGCCTAGACGTGCGAGTCGAGCTGCTGACCGGCTCGGTTTCACCCGCTAAACGCGAGCCGCTCTGGCAGGCTGCGCAGGTGGTAGTGGCGACGCCGCAGGTGGTCGAGAAGGACCTTATTCGCGGCGCGGCGAAGCTGGCCGACTTCGCGCTGGTGGTCTTCGACGAGGCTCACCGTGCTGTCGGCAACTACGCCTACGTCTTCATCGCCGAGCGCTACGACGAGACGGCGCGGCAGCCGCTGGTGCTGGGGATGACCGCGTCGCCCGGCTCGACCCGCGCCGCGGTGGTCGAAGTGTGCACCAACCTGTGCATCACCGCCATCGAGAAGCGCGACGACGGGGACCCCGACGTCGCGCCCTACATCCAGCCGGTCCAGACGCGCTGGGTGAAGGTGCCGCTGCCGGCTTCCGCGGCGCGGATTCGCAAGGACTTGCGGAAGCTGCAGGACCGGCTCTGCGGACAGCTGCACCTGGCGGGGCTGCTCACGCGCCCGCGCAAGGTTTCGACGACGATGCTGCTCGAGGCGGGGCGCAAGTTGCAGGCGCGGCTGCGCGCGGCCGGCCGGGACGTGCCGCGGCAGGTCTACAACCTGCTCTCGGTGCAGGCGATGGCACTCAAGGTGGCGCACGCGCTGCTGACGGTCGAGACGCAGGGGCCAACGCAGTTTCTCGACTACGCGGCGCGGATGCGCAAGAGCTCGAAGAGCCGCGCCACGAAATGGCTGCTGCAGAAGCCCGAGTGGAAGCAGGCGATCATCGACGCCGCCCGCAGCAGCGACGAGCACCCCAAACTGGAGCGGCTCGACGAACTGGTCGCGCAGGAGCTGGCAGCGGGCGTGGAGCGCATCATCGTCTTCGCAGAGATTCGCAACACCGCTAGCCTGATAGTCGAGCGGCTCTCGAAGCTGCCGGCGGCGCGGCCGGTGCGCTTCGTCGGGCAGGGGTCGCGCGAGGGCGACCCGGGGATGACGCAGAAGGTCCAGAAGGCGACGCTCGAGCAGTTCCGCGCCGGCGATTACAACATATTAGTGGCGACGTCGGTCGGCGAGGAGGGGCTCGATATTCCCGCCACCGAGGCAGTTATTTTCTACGAGCCAGTGCCGTCGGCCATCCGGCTCATCCAGCGCCGCGGGCGCACCGGCCGCGACCGGCCCGGCAAAGTCTACGTGCTGATTACCACCGACACCCGCGACGAGGCGGCCTACTGGAGCAGCCGCAGCAAGGAAATGCAGATGCAGTCGCTCTTCAGTGGCGGCCGCATGGAAATCAAGCTGCCATCGCGCGCCGAGCTCGGCGGCGGGTCGCCCGGCGGGGACGCGCCGCCGGTAGCGCGCGGGCAAACGCGGCTGGGGGATGCACCGCGGGCGCCCCTGCAAAGCGACACGACGGCAGAAGCGACCCCGGCAGCGGAAGAAATGCGGCTGCAAGTGGACCACCGCGAGTTCCCGTCGGGGGTCGCACGCGAGCTGGCGCAGCGCGGGGTCACGGTCACGCCGACGCAGCTGCCCGTAGGCGATTACCTGATTGACGGCCGTGTGGGCGTCGAGCGCAAGACCGGCGCGGACTTCGTCGGCTCGATGCTCGACGGCTCGCTTTTCCGGCAAGTCAAGGCCTTGAAGCAGCAGTTTCGCCGGCCGCTGCTGATTCTCGAGGGCGACGACCTGTACACTGCGCGCCGCGTCGAGCCGAAGGCGATTCGCGGCGCGCTCGCCGCTATCACCGGCGACTTCGGCGTCCCCATCCTGCCATCAGCCAACACCGCCGAGACGGCCGACCTGCTGATAGCGCTGCTCGAGCGGTCGCGCCGCGAGCCGGGGCCGGCGCAGCTGCGCCCTGCTGCCGGGGAGCTCTCGCCCGAGGAGCAGCAGCGGCACATTCTCGAGGGGCTCCCCGGCGTCAGCGCGGTGCTGGCGCAGCGGCTGCTGCACCACTTCCGGTCAGTAGCAGTGATCTTCGCCGCGGACGCGGAGGCACTGCGTGCGGTGGAGGGTATCGGCGCGCTCAAGGCGGTCGCCATCCGCGACGCTATCGAGCGCAAGTGGGAGCCGTAAGCGGCCGCTGTCGCGACTGGACGTAACTGCTTAATCACCCCGCTGGGTGCGGCCGCCATGCGACGGCAACCGGACGAGCCACTCAAGGAGTGCACCAAGAACGAACACGGCTATTATCGCGGCGAAAAATGCCAGTATTGCAGCGAGGAGGGCGAGCTTGTGCTTTCGCCCCGCAACCTCGACCAGTTCGGCCGCATTATGGCGGGCGTGCTGCGCCATTTCCCCGACCGCTTCGAGCTGGATATGGACCAGCAAGGCTGGGTTGACGCGGAAGAATTCATCACGTCGGTGAAGTTCAAGCGACAGAACCTCGGCTCGCTCACGATGACCCACCTCCGGGCGGTCGTCGAGACCGACCCGAAAGGACGCTACCAGCTCGAGGGCGGACGGCTACGCGCCACTTACGCCCACTCAATCGAGCTTGACCTTGACCTGCCGACCGACGGCGTGCCCGAGCATCTCTACTTCGCCTGCACACAGGAGGATTCCGAGGAATATCTAGAGCAGGGACTCTACCCACTCGACCGGCAGATGGTCCACCTTTCGGGGACGCGACTCAACGCGCTCGAGGCGGGCCGCCACATCATCGGCAAGCCGGTCGTATTGCTAATCGACGTGCGCGCCGCCGAGGAAGCCGGAAAGCCAATCATGAAGGCGGGCACGACGGTCTACGTCACCAACGAAGTGCTGGCAAGCTGCCTGCGCAAGCTCCCCGACAGCGCTTAAACCGGACGCGACTTGCGACGCGAGGCGACCCGATGAGCAGCAGTAAATCCCGCAAGGCGACAACGCAGCGCGCGCTGCTGAGCGTCAGCGACAAGAACGGACTGGTCGAGTTCGCCGCCGCGCTCGCGGAAGCGGGCTGGGAGCTGGTCACCAGCGGTGGCACCGCCACTGCGTTGCGTGAGGGTGGCCTGGCGGTGACGCCCGTTTCCGAAATCACTGGCTTCCCCGAGATAATGGGCGGCCGCGTCAAGACGCTCCACCCGCGTATCTTCGGCGGAATCCTGGCGCGTGAGCAGGACTTCGCTGAGGCGGCGGAGCACGGGGCGCCGCTCTTCGGCATCGTCGCCGTCAATCTCTACCCGTTCGCCGCAGCGGCGCGTCGCGACGCGCCGCTGCCGGAGCTGATTGAACAAATCGACATCGGCGGCCCGTCGCTAATCCGCGCCGCCGCGAAGAACCACGCGCGCGTCACGGTGCTGGTCGACCCGGCCGACTACGGTCGCGTGGCCGGAGCGCTGGCGGGCGACGGGCTGCCCGAGGCGGAACGGCAGGCACTGGCGCTGAAGGCATTCCGCCACACCGCCGCCTACGACACGCTCATCCAGCGCACGCTCGGCGACCGCTTCGGCGAGGCCGCATTGCCGGAATCGCTGCACGTCGCCGGCGAGCTGGCGCTGCGACTGCGCTACGGCGAAAATCCGCACCAGCAGGCGGCGTTCTACGCCGACCCGCTGGCGGCCGGGCCGGGGCTCGCGACCGCCGAGCAGCTGCAGGGCAAGGAACTGAGCTACAACAACCTGCTCGACCTTGACGCAGCGCTCGCAATTGCCGCCGACTTCCCGGAACCGGCGGCCGCGGTCGTCAAGCACGGCAACCCCTGCGGCGCTGCGACCGGCCCGAAGCTGGCGGCTGCCTACGAAGCGGCGCTGGCGGGCGACCCCGTCTCGGCCTTCGGCGGCGTCATCGGGCTGAACCGCGAAGTCGACGCAGAAACCGCGGCCGCCATCACTGGCGCGTTCAAGGAATGCATCATTGCGCCGGCGTTCAGCGATGCGGCGCGCGAGATGCTGGGGGCGAAGTCGAACTTGCGGCTGCTCGCAACCGGACCGCTGGATGATTACCGCCCCGCGGCGCAGCTGCGGTCGGTCGCTGGCGGCTGGCTGCTGCAGGAAGGCGATACGGAAACTCTCGACGATGCAGATATAAATGTTGCCAGCGACCGTGAGCCGACTTCCGCCGAGTGGAAAGCGCTGCGCTTCGGCTGGCGCGTCGTGCGGCATGTTCGTAGCAACGCCATCGTTCTGGCGCGCGACAGCCGCATCACCGGTGTCGGCGCCGGGCAGATGTCGCGCGTCGATTCAGTCCGCATCGCCATTGAAAAGGCGGGCGATGCGGCGCGCGGCAGCGTGATGGCGTCGGACGCCTTCTTCCCGTTCCGCGACGGTATCGACCTAGCTGCCGCGGCCGGGGTTACCGCAATCATCCAGCCGGGCGGCTCGATCCGCGACGAGGAGGTCATTGCGGCGGCCAACGAGCAGGGGGTGGCGCTGGTGCTGACCGGCATGCGCCATTTCCGCCACTGATGCAGCAGCTCGAGCTGGAGTGCAAAGGCTGCGGCGAGCCGACGCTGCACGATGTGCTGAAGGCGCAGACGTCGCATAAACGTGGATTCCATTTCCAGGGCACCGTGCGCTGCGGCGAATGCGGCGCGACGCGCCACGCCGAAATCCGCGAGGCGCCGCCGCTCGAGCTGGAGCTGCGGCTCTCCGAAGGCGGTGAGACAGTGCGCGATAAGCTGCTGGCCGAGCCAGGCGACCGGCTGCAGGTTAGCGAACTGCTCGCACACGCCCGCGGTCCGCTGGAAATTACCGCTCTGGAGCTGGGCGCCCGCCGGGGGACCGCCAGCACGCGGCGTGTCGAGCAGGCGGAGGCCCGCGAACGGCCGATAGTCTGGGCGCGGCTGATCACAACCGTCCGCGTGCGCTTCGCGGTGCATACCGGCCACGAGACACTGTCGCTGAAGCAGGAGCTACCGCCCGAGACCGAGCTGGCGGTCGAGATGGTGATGCAACTCGAGGGGCGCGCCGCGGTCATCGAGGCGCTGCACCTGCACGGTGGGCGCCGCGTCACGAAGGCAGCGGCGTGGGACCTGAAGCGCGTCACCTGCCGCTGGAAGCGGGACGGACGCGGGACAGGCGAACGCGAAAGGGATGGGCGAGGTCGCCGCGGCGAGAGCCAGCGGCGGCCGCGCACCAGCGCTGAACGCAGCAACGAGGCGCGACGGCGGCTATCGCGGCGCCCCGGCGAGGGCGACCGGCGCGAAGGTCGCGGGCGCCGCAAGGGTTAATCCGGCGACTGGCCGTACGGGAACGCATGGCCGGCGACGACGAGGACGTGCTGCTCGAAATCGACCGCATCCTGGCGGGCGAGAACGAAGAGCCAGAGGCGACGGAAGCGGAGCCGGAGACCGACGAAGGCGAGGCGGAAGCCGGGGAGGATGACGGAGACAAAGCACCCCTGCCCGACTTCGATTTCGGCGGGGACGGCGACGGGGATGTGACGGAGCCAGACAACGCTAGCGGCGCGCCGGACCGCATCGGGCGCACCGATCTGGTAGCAATCCTGCTTTCGCGCAAGACCAAGCTGCACTTTATGGCGCTGCTGGCGCTGCTCGCCGCGTTCATGCTATTGCGAAATAGGTCGGTCGACCTGCTGCTGATGCTGGGCTACGGCGGCACGCTGGGTTACCTGCTGACCGGCGTGCTGACGCGGCTTGAAGCGGTGCGCGAGCTGTCGCGCAGCGAGCACCCCACCAGCCTGGCGCTGCCGCTGGTGCTGGGCGCGCTCTGCGCCGGCGGAATCTTCTGGGGGCTGCGCAATCCCGATTGGGGCGACAGCCTGCGCACCGCGCTGGGGCTGGGGATGGTAGCAATTTTCATCGTCTGGCAGTTCGCGCAGGCGTGGTGGATGCGGGTGCCGTTCCGCGAGTTCGCGCTCGCCCGCGCTGAGGCTGGCGGCGCCGATGCGAGCCGGCAGGGGCAGCTGCTCAACGCGCTCTCGCCAGCGCTCTGGATGGTCGTCGGCTTCGTAATTTTCATCGTGCTGGCGAACTACAGCAGCAGCTTCAGCGAGCAGTTCAACCCCTTCTTCCAGTTCAGCTGGGTGGCACTGATGCTCGGGCTCGGGACAGCGGTGTTCCTGCTGTTGCGCCGCATGCAGGGCGACACGGCGACCGACCCCGGAGTGGCGGCCTTCTCGGGCTGGTTCGCGCTCGGCTACTGGGGGTTCCTGGCCTACCACGCAGGGGTGCTGCTCTACTCGTTGAGCCGCGACCCCAGTTTCGTGTTTGATTTGCTCTTCATGTTTGTCACCATCCTGGTCGCCATCTATTCGCTCTCAGTGCAGGCGCTGAAAGCGGAGGGTATTATCAACCGCCACAACGTCATCTTCTACGCGACCGCATTCACGATTGCCTACGGCGCGAGCAGCTTCTTCCTAACCGCCGACGAGGGGCTTGTCAGCGGCACGAAGACCGTCGGGCGGGTGGCGCACGTAATCGTGCTCACCAGCGGGATGCTGGTACTGCTACTGGTGAACTACAACTTCCTGCTTCGCCGCAACCTGGTCGAGGGCAGCTTCACCGCCGCACTGCGCGGACGGTGAGCGTTATTAGCACGCCCTGCATCAGCAGCGCATGAGCTTGGACGCAGCGGGGCTACAGCAGTCGGTCATGCGCACAATCGGCGCGCTCGGCAAGTTCATGACCGGCAAGGCGACGCGCGACCCTGAACTGGCGCCGCACGCCTACCTGATTTACCTACTGGGGTGGACTGCGATTGTGGGGCTCTTTGTGCTCTTCATTTTCCCGCACCTGCCGCAGGTAGTCGGGTTCGGGCTGATTACGCTGCTGATTATCGCCTACGTGCTGGTTCTCGTGCTCTTCAACCACTGGAACGTCTTCGCCGACTAGGCTTCTGGCGGGGCGAAATTTGCGAGAGCTACGCTCTCGTCTGAAAAGCTTATAATGGTGGCTGGGTGCCGCCCACTTCCCGATGACTACCGTCAACGACGTCCCCGGACAGGAGCTGGTTAGCAAGCTGGCGCAGGCGCTGAAAAACGAGAAGGCGCTGCAGCCGCCCGAATGGGCGCCCTTTGCCAAGACCGCGGCGCACCGCGAAAAGGCGCCCGAGCAGCCGGACTGGTGGTATCGCCGTGCGGCGTCGGTATTGCGCAAACTCTACCTGCGCGGCCCGCTCGGCACCGAGCGGCTGGCGCGACTCTACTCGGGACCAGTCGACCGCGGTAGCAAGCCCAACCGCTCGCACCCCGGCGGCCGCAAGATTCTGCGCCTGATGATGCAGCAGCTGGAGACGGCGGAGCTGGTCGAGCGCTCGTCGAAGGGGCGCCGAGTTGCGCCCCGAGGGCAGTCGCTGCTCGACAACACCGCACACGCACTGCGTCCCAAGATTAACGCCGCCTACGAGCGGCTGGAGCGCTACTGATGAATGACCGCGAGCTCGAGGAGCTGCGGCAGCGACGGCTGCAGGAAATGCAGGTGCAGGCTGAACAGCAGCTAGCGCGGGAGCATGAGCAGATAACGCGCGAAGCGCAGCTGCAGGGCGCGCTGCGGCAGCTGATGAGCGCCGAAGCGAAAGAGCGGCTGGCGCAGGTGCGCGTCGCTCGCCCCAAGGTGGCCGCCGCCATCGAGCAGCAGGTACTGGCGCTGGCGGGTGATGGAAAACTTACGGCGCCGATTGACGACACTACGCTGCAGCAAATGCTGGCGCAGCTTTCGCGCAAGCGCGAGACGAAAGTCGAAATCCGGGGATACCGCGATGTCTAGTCGCAAGCCCTACGCAAAGAAGCTGCGGCTCAACAAGCTGGTGAAGCGCAACCGGCGCGTCCCGGCCTGGGTGATGCAGCGCACCAACCGTCGTTTCACTTCGCATCCCAAGCGGCACTTCTGGCGCCGTGGGAGACTCCACCGCTGATGGCAGACGACGAGCTGCAACTGGAGCGCATCTATACCATTCCGCTGCGCAAGCTCTACCGCGTGCCGCGCACCCGTCGCGCACCGGTGGCGATGCGCATGATCGAGGACTTCCTGGTGCGGCACATGAAACCCGAGCGCGATGGCGTCGCGGTACGCACCGCCGCCGAAGCCCGCAAGGGCAAGTCCGAGGACCGGGCGCTCTTCATAGACCCGCCGATCAACGAGGCCATCTGGGCGCGCGGCATCGAGAAGCCGCCGTCACGCATCCGGGTGCGGGCGCTGAAGTTCGAGGACGGCAGCGTCGTCGTGCATCTCGCCGAGTAGATGGCACTCCTGCGGCAGGACCTTTTTAATTCTCCCTATGTCGGCGTATTCTGCGCCGTCTCAGACGCGCTGGTGCTGCTGCCACCCGGTATCCCGGCCGACGACCATGAAGCCATCTCGGAAGCCTTGGGCGCACCGGTCATCGAGGCGACAGTCGGTGGCAGCCGCGTGCTCGGGACACTCGTGGCCATGAACTCGCAAGGGCTACTGGTCTCCAACCTGGCAACCGACCGTGAGCGCAATGCGCTCATGGCCGTTGCTGAAAAGCACGGACTGCGCTTCGGCGTGCTCGAGGAGCGCGCCAACGCCGCCGGTAACAACCTGCTTGTCACCAACTCCGGCGGCATCTGCAGCCCGCGAATCTCGCCGGCGGCGCGCGAGGCGGCCGGGGCGGTGCTCGGTGTCGAACTGCAGCCGCAGACGCTGGGCGAGATGGAGAACGTCGGGATGCTCGCCTGTGTTACGGCCCAAGGGGGCGTCTGCCATCCCGAAATCCCCGACGAGGAGCGGCAGGCGCTCGGCCAGCGGCTCGGCGTGGAAATCATGGAGTGCACCGCCAACTTCGGGATGCCGCTCGTCGGGGCGGGAGTGGTCGCTACCATGACGGGGGCGATCTGCGGCCGCGCTAGCACCGGTATCGAGCTGGGTCGGCTCGAAGAGGCGCTAAAGCTCTTCTGAAACACTTATAATGCAGAGAGCATTCGCGCACTGATGACGTCGGAGCTCGACCGACTGATGCAGCGCGTAGCGCTGGGCGTCGCGGTACTGACGCTGGCCGGCATGGGCTACGGCGAATTGAGTTACGGCGGCCCGACCGGCGACGTTCCCGACGCCGGCGAACTCGCCGGCTGGCCGGTGCTGCCGCCCTACGAGGACCACATCACCGACACAGTCTACGCTCCCGGCGGCGGCATCTACCGCGGGCCGGCGACGACCAACAACCACGACTTCCCCGTCGAACAATACGCGACCGGAGCCATTATCGAGCTACAGGGCGACGGCACGGGCGACCTGGACCTAGCGATTTACGGCATCGAAGGGCAGGAGTGCGGCTCGTCGGGCAACCCGGGCGACGAGGAGAAGGTGACCATGACCTATCGCGACTTCGCCGCTTGCGGTACCGGCGATTATACCGCCGAGGTGACGAACTTCGGCTCGGCGCCCAACAGCTACGACCTGTACATCACCGTGCTCTACGAAGGCGCGGCGGCCGCCGGCTGAAACAGTTACAGGGCGAAATTCTGGGCGGCGCGCCCGCGCGCGCGCGGGCAGTGCAAAGCACTGCCCGCCCGTCCCCCTTTTAACCGGCCTGCGCTGGGCCACCGGCATCGTCGGGAGAGGCTACTTTGGCAGAGACTGAAAGCGGTACAGTACTGGAGCGCAACATCGAGACCGAGATGCGCAAGTCGTACCTTGAATACGCCATGTCGGTCATTGTTGGCCGCGCCCTGCCCGACGCGCGGGACGGGCTGAAACCGGTCCACCGACGGGTGCTCTTCGCGATGCGCGAGATGGGCTCGGGGCCACGCTCACCCTACAAGAAATCAGCGCGCATCGTTGGCGACACTATGGGGAAATACCATCCCCATGGCGATCAGGCCATCTACGATACGATGGTGCGCATGGCTCAGGATTTCAGCCTGCGTTACCCACTGGTCGATGGGCAGGGCAATTTCGGCTCAGTCGACGGCGACCGAGCCGCGGCGATGCGCTACACCGAGTCGCGGCTGGCGCCTATCGCGGAGACCGTACTGCGCGACATCGACGAGGATACAGTCGACTTCATCGACAACTACGACGGCTCGTTGCAGGAGCCATCCGTACTGCCGGGAGTCCTGCCGGGGCTGCTGGTCAATGGCTCGGCCGGCATCGCAGTCGGGATGGCGACCAACATGCCGCCGCACAACCTTGCGGAGGTGGTCGAGGCGCTGCTGCTGCAACTGGCCGACCCCGGGGTTTCGCTGGCGCGCATCATGGAGGTGCTGCCCGGCCCCGACTTCCCGACCGGTGGGACCATCATGGGGCGGCAGGGCATCTACAACGCTTTCTCGAAGGGGCAGGGGCAAATCAAGCTGCGCGGCAGCGTAGCCCACGAGGAGGTGGGCAAGCAACAGCGGCTGATTATCAGAGAAATTCCCTACGGGCTGCAGAAGAACCGGCTGCTCGAGGAAATCTCGAAGCTGGTGCGCGACAAGAAGGTCGCCGGCATCCGCGACCTGCGCGACGAATCGGACCGGCACGGGATGCGCGTGGTGGTCGAGCTGAAGCAGGACGCGTCACCGCAAATCGTCGAGAACCTGCTCTTCAAGCATTCAGCGCTCGAGAGCAGTTTTGCGGTAAACGCGGTGGCACTAGTGAAAGGGCAGCCGGTGCGGCTGGCGCTGCCTCAGCTGCTCGCAGTCTACCTTGAGCACCGCCGCGAAGTGGTTGAGCGGCGCAGCCGTTATCGGCTGAAAAAAGCGCAGGAGCGAGGGCACATCGTCGAGGGGCTGCTGCTCGCGATTTCGCAGCTCGACGCAATTATCGACTTCATCCGCAAGGCTGACGGCCGCGACGCAGTTGTCGCGGGACTACAGACGCAATTCAACCTGAGCGAGCCGCAGGCGAAGGCAATCGCTGAGATGCGACTCTACCAGCTTTCGCGACAGGACGCCGACGCGCGGCGCGACGAGCTGGCCGAGCTCAAGGCGACCATCACCGACCTGCAGGACGTGTTGGCACGGACCGAGCGGGTGAGCGAAATAATCCGCACTGAACTGCTCGAGCTGAAGGAGAAATATGGCGATGAACGGCGCACCGAAATTTCCGACTGGGAGGGCGACATCGATACAGAAGATTTGATTCCGCGCTCGCAAGTCGTCGTGATGCGGACGCAGGAGGGCTACATCAAGCGCGTCGAACTTGACGAATATCGCGCGCAGCGGCGCGGCGGCAAGGGGCGCATCGGCATCAAGGCCAAGGAGGGCGATACGCCGGTCGAAATCTACTCGCTCGGCTCGCACGACCACATCCTATTCTTCACCAGCGACGGGTCGATGTATTTCCTGAAAGCCTGGCAAATTCCTGACGTCTCGCGCTACGCCAAGGGCACCCCGCTGGTGCAACTGCTCGAGAAGCTGGACAAGAAGCGGCACAAATCCAACGAGAAAGTGCTGCGGATGCTGCCGGTCGCCAACCTAGAGGCCGAAGGCCACTACCTAGTGCTGGCAACGCGTAACGGCATCGTCAAGCGTACGCGGCTCGAGGAATTCACCAAGCGCATCGCACGCGGCTGGAAGGTCGACCAGGGCTTCCGTGCCATCACGCTCAAGGAGGGCGACGAACTGATTGACGTCGCCATCTCGGACGGCTCGAGTCAGGTGATGTTCACCACCCGCAACGGGATGGCCAACCGCGCCAGCGAAGGCGAAATCCGCGTTGTCGGTCGCGGGGGACAGGGAGTCATCGGCATCCGGCTCAAGGAGGGCGATTCAGTCATCAGCATGGCGCTGGTCGACGATGAAGGAATACTACTGACGATTACCGAACTCGGCTATGGCAAGCGCGCCAGCGTCGCCAACTACCGGCTCACGAAGCGCGGCGCCCGCGGCGTCCTGAACCTGAAGCCGGACAAGAAAAGCGGCGCCGTCATCGCCTGCCTGCCAGTGGGCGAAGCACAGCAACTACTGGCGACGACCAGCAGCGGCAAGGTGATTCGCACCGAAATAGACTCAATCCGCGAAATCAAGCGTATCGGCCGCGGCGTCAAGGTGATGTCGCTCGAGAAAGGCGAAAAGGTAGTCGCGGTGGCGCTGCACACCGAGGTCGAGAGCGACAACGATGAGCTGGTCGCCGCGGACGAGCAGGCGACGGCGGCCGGGCTCTGCCCCGAGTGTCGCTCGGGCCGCCTGAAACCGGACGGAGACAAGCTGATTTGCGGCACCTGCGGGCTGATTATCGATGCCTGAAAAACCGGTTCGCGACTTTACCACCAGCCCCGGAACGACGCTGCTCGAGCTGCTCGAGCGGTTCGGCACGGCGGGTGGCTTCACCGCCGCCAAGCTGGCGACCGCCGCCGACATCATGCGTCGCATGCATGACGCCGACTGCACGGTCTTCCTGAGCTGCCCGGCCGACATCATGGCGACCGGGACGCGCGGTGTGCTGCGGCAGCTGGTCACCAACGGCTTTGCAGACGTGGTCGTAACCACCTGCGGGACGCTCGACCACGACATCGCGCGGACGCTCGCTGACTACTACCACGGCGACTTCGCGCTGGACGATGCCGAACTACGCGAGCGCGGCGTCAACCGGCTCGGGAACGTGCTGGTGCCCGACGATTCCTACGGGATTCCCATCGAGAAATGGATGCAACCATTTCTCGACGACTTATATAAAAAACAATCGCGCTGGACGCCATGGGAAATCTGGCGCGAGCTGGGCCTGCGTCTCGCGCGTGAAGAGCGCGGCAACGAGTCGCTTCTGGCAGCGTGCGCGGCCCGCGATGTGCCGGTCTTCGTCCCAGGCTTCAGCGATGGCGCAGTCGGTTCGCAGCTGTGGCAATTCTGGCAGTCGCACCGCGACTTCACCCCCGACACGCTGGCGGACGAGCACGCGCTTTCAGACATCGTCCACGACGCGCCCGCCACGGGCGCGCTGATGATTGGCGGCGGCATCTCGAAGCACCACGTCATCTGGTGGAACCAGTTCCGCAACGGGCTCGACTACGCTGTGCAGGTCACCACCGCCCCCGAGTGGGACGGCTCGCTCTCCGGCGCGCGCGTCCGCGAGGCGATCTCGTGGGGCAAGGTGAAACCGGAAGCGCGCCGCGTGACGGTCGAGGGCGACGCGACGGTGCTGCTGCCGCTTCTGGCGGGAGCGCTAGACTAAAGCCATGGCGCGCTCCCCAGGCATGGCGCACGCCATCGTCCGCGGGGTTCCCGACTCCTTTGAACAGGCGACCGCGCGCTATTTCGGCAGTGGGCCGACCGACGTAGTGAAAGCGCGACGGCAGCACGCCGCCTACGTCGCGGCGTTGCGTGACTTCGGTGTTGCCGTCACCGAACTGGCGGCTGACGAGGCGTTCCCCGACTGCATCTTCGTCGAGGACCAGGCGGTGGTCCACGACGGCCGTGCGCTGCTAACTCATTCCGGGCTGGCGTCACGCCGCGGCGAGCAGCCGCCGGTTGCCGCGGCGCTGGATGCAGCGCTGGAACTGGACGAGATGGAGCCGCCCGCCGTGCTCGACGGCGGCGACGTCCTGCGGGTCGGCAACTGCTACCTTGTCGGGATTTCGACCCGCACCACCCGCGCAGGCGCGCAGGCGCTGCGCGATTTCGTCGCGCCGCTACCGGTGCACGAAGTGGCGATTCCCGACGACCAGCTGCACCTGAAGTCCATCTGCACGTCGCCCGGGGAGGGATTGCTGCTGGCGCCCGAGCACGCGCTGCGCGACGGAACGCTCGAGCGCGTGGCGGAGGTCATCCGCGTCCCCGCGGCCGAAACGTATGCGTGCAACGTGCTCGTTTTCGGGCGCGAGTTGCTGCTTCCGGACGGCTACCCTGCGACGCACGCGCTGCTCGCGGAGCGCGGCTTCCAGCTGCACCCGCTCGAGATGTCGCAAATCCGCGCCGCCGACGGCTCGCCCACCTGTCTCTCGGTCTTCTACTGAACACGCACGACCCTAGTTTCGGCCAGCAGGTCCCCGATGCGCTGCCGGCGCGGCTGGGCCAGCAGCAAGAGCGCGTCAGCGAGCAGGAACAGCGCACCGAAAGTCGGGACCTGCCAGCCCAGCCGGGCAAAGTTTCGGATGAACGCCTGACGGTAGCCCACGTTGCCGCCGTCGGCCCGGACGACGCGTATCTTCAGGAGCCGCTTGCCGAACGTGCCGCCGCCATTAGCTTCCTGCCATGCCAGCCCCGAGTCAAGCACCAGCCCCGCCAGCCCGCCAATTGCCAGCAAGTGTGCTTCGGGAATATCCAGCCCGAAAACCAGCAGCACCACGAACAGCACCAGCGCCTGCGCCAGCAGCAGCAACGTCGCATCGATCAGGAACGCGAGCAGTCGCTGGAGGAACGTCGCGGATTGCACGTGTCAGCGCTGGTCTTCCGAGTCGCGCTGCGACTTGTAGACCACCCATTCAGTGTCGCTGACGCGCCCGTCGCCGTCCAAGTCCAGCTGCGGCCCGCCTCCACCACCCCTGCCGCGCCGCGAGGCGGCAAATATAGCTACAATTGCGATGATGAGCACGAGGCAGATGCCACCACAAATGAGCATTCCCTGCTGCACCAGGTCCTCAATCCAGGAGAGCAACTCGGCAAAATCTAATTCCCAGTCGAGGATGAAAAGGTCGTAGGTGAGGCTGCCATCGGGGAGAGTATCGTTCCACGGTACGTCGCTGTTGTCGACTATAAGCACCATTTCCTCGTCGCTGGGGAAGGTTACGTTAAAGGCGAGCGTCGAGACGTTCAGCCATTCACGGTAAGGCTGGAACTCCACACTGGCGTTGCCGAGGTAGCCCCCCAGTTCACCCCGGTAGACGCTGTCGCGCAGCAGGAATATGTCGGCGCGGCCGCTGCCGTTAACGCTGAAGCTGAAGTTGGCCCAGCGCGCGTCGCCGCCCGACAGGGCGTGATACTGGTAGACGCCTTCTTCCACGGCAATGCCACGGTAGTCGCGCTCGTGCGAGTTGAACTTGATTGTCGGCTCCGCGGCCGCCGTAAACGGCAGCAGCAGCGCGACCGCCAGTGCAGCGAGCAGGGCGGTCGCGCCCCGGCTACGGCTGCCGCCACATGTTCCATGCCGGGCCATACGGTCGACTGCAGCGATCGATATTTAAGCCATTATCGAAAAAATATTTTAAAGGTTCAGCGGCCGCCGCCCCACAGCCGCCATGCGCCGAAGAGCGCCGGCAGCGCCACCGGCAGCGAATACGGCAGCGTCGGGAGCGAGAGCAGCGCCATCAGCAGGCACCACGCGCGCGCCCCGCTCGCGTCGCCCCCCTGCAACCGCCACGCCAACCGCAGCCCCGCCAGGCCACAGACCAGGATTACGACCGCCCAACTCGACGGCAGTCCGGTCCCGACCGGCGACTCCCCGGCGGGCGCCAGCAGCAGCCCCAGCCCGATGAATAGCAGCGCCACCGCCGCGCTGGTGACGGCGACCACGGCAGGGAAGTCACCGCTGGTGGATGGGGAGGCGTCGTCGGGGCCCACGGTAGCCGAGTTGCGCCAACGTTAATACCCTGCTGCGGGTGCCGCGGCTCCCGCGCAGAAATGTCCGAAGCCGTCAATATTGCACCCGCCACAGGCCGCCTGGGAGTGCTGCTGCCGGGACTGGGCGCGGTCTCGACCACCTTAATCGCTGGCGTGCTGGCGCTGCGAAAGGGGCTGGCGCAGCCGATTGGCTCGCTGACGCAGCTGGGGGTGGTGCGGCTCGGCAAGCGCACCGACCACCGTGAAGTCTTGGTCCGCGACCTCGTACCACTCGCGAAACCAGACGGGCTGGTGTTCGGCGGCTGGGACATCTTCCCCGATGACGTCTACACCGCCGCGCGCAAGGCGGGCGTGCTCGAGCGCGAGCTGCTCGACCAGCTGCGGCCGGAACTCGAGGCGATTGCGCCGATGCAGGCGGTCTTCGAGAGGCGCTTCGTCAGGAATCTGGACGGCACGCATGTCAAACCTGAGAAGGGGCACCGCGCGCGCATCGAGGCGCTGCGCGCTGATATCCGCGAGTTCCGCAAGGCGCACAAGCTGGAGCGCGCGGTGATGGTCTGGTGCGGCTCAACCGAGGTGTACCAGGCGCCGGAGGGCGACATGTTCGGATCTCTCGATGCATTCGAGGCCGCCCTGGACAGCGACCATCCCGCCATCGCGCCATCGGTGCTCTACGCGTATGCCGCGATTCGCGAAGGCGTGCCGTACGCTAACGGCGCGCCCAACCTGTCGGTCGACTTCCCGGCGATGTACGCGCTGGCGCGCAAGGCGGGGGTGCCGATTGCAGGCAAGGACTTCAAGACCGGGCAGACGCTGATAAAGACCATTCTGGCGCCGGGGCTGAAGGCACGGCTGCTCGGCATCGACGGCTGGTTCTCGACCAACATTCTCGGCAACCGCGACGGCGAGGTGCTCGACGACCCGGAGAGCTTCCGCTCGAAGGAGGTCTCTAAGCTGGGGGTGCTGGAGCAGATACTCGAGCCCGAAAAATTCCCCGAACTTTACGGCAACCTGTACCACAAGGTGCGCATCAACTACTACCCGCCCCGCGGCGACAACAAGGAGGGTTGGGACAACATCGACATCCGCGGATGGCTCGGCTACCCGATGCAGATCAAGGTCGATTTCCTCTGCCGCGACTCAATCCTCGCCGCCCCCATAGTGCTCGACCTTGCCCTCTTCCTCGACCTCGCCCATCGCGCGAACATGGGCGGCATCCAGGAGTGGCTCTCGTTCTACTTCAAATCGCCCATGACCAAGCCTGGGCTGCCACCGATGCACGACCTGTTCGCGCAGAAGGTGAAGCTGGAGAATACGCTGCGGTACTTGATGGGCGAGACGCTCATCACGCACCTCGGGCTGGACTATTACGAGGACGAATGAACTCCCCCGCCTACTTCACCCGCTGGCGCACCATCTACCAGACCGCCAACCCGCTGCCGGGCGCCCCGCTCGACCCAGTCAGCCGCTGGATGCTCATCACGCGGGCGTGCGTGTTCAACATGACGCTCTTCTCGGGGCTGGTCGGGATGATGCTGGCGGTGCAATTGGGGACTGGCGTGGTCGCCCCGTTCGACGCGGTGCTCGTTGTCGTTGGCTTGCTGCTGGCACACGCCAGCAATAACATGGTCAATGACTACTTCGACACGCTGCACGGCGTCGATACTGCCGATTACCCACGCGCCAGCTACGCGCCGCACCCGCTGATGCACGGGCTCGTTAGCAAACCGGGGCTGATTGCCGCCATCTTTCTCTGCTACCTTGCGGATTTGATGATTGCGGGCTGGTTCGCGCAGAAAATCGGCGTCATCATCTGGTATTTCGTGCTGGTCGGCTTCGCGATTTCGGTGCTCTACGTCGCCAAACCGCTGCGGCTCAAGTCGCTCGGGCTCGGCGAAATTGGCATCTTCCTGGTGTGGGGGCCGCTGATGGTTGGCGGCGCTTTCTGGGCGCTCGCCGGCAACGTCGCGACCGAAGCGCAATTGCAGCAGGCGATGCTGGTCTCGGTGCCGTATGGCCTGACGGTGATGGCGGTCGTGATGGGCAAGCACATGGACAAGCACGACGACGATTCGCGCAAGCGCATCCACACGCTGCCGGTGCTGCTCGGCCTCGCCGGCGCGGCGCGGCTGACGCAGCTGCTCATCTGGGCCTTCTTCCCGATTTGTTTCTGGCTGGCGCTGCCGGCCGACGGCCCGCTAGTCGGCGGCGGCGGCCATCCCTTCATGGCGCTACCACTACTGGCGCTGCCGCGCGCGATGCTCTGCGTCCGCCGGCTGGGCGAGCCTGTTCCGGCGACTCCACAGGAAGCGTTCCGGATTGCGTTCGACGCGATGCCACCCGAGATGACGAAAGGGCGTACGCCCGACGACCCGCCCGACGAATACCCCATCTGGCCGCTCTGGTATGTGGCGTGGGCGTTCCACTTCGTCAAGCTGGGCGGGCTGCTCTTCACACTGGGGCTGGTGGTCGACACGCTCTGGCAGCGCGGCGCGCTGCCGTTCTAATACCACCGTCACTCGGGACGCGTGGAGGCAATAATCCTTGTCGGCGGCTTCGGGACGCGGCTGCGGCCGCTGACGCTCGCGACGCCCAAGGCACTGCTGCCGCTCGCCAACGTGCCGATGCTCGAGCGGCTGGTGCGCAGCCTGCCGGAGCGCGTCACGAAAGTGGCGCTGGCGGTGCATCACCAGGCCGACGCGATTGCGGCGCATTTCGCCGCAATCGATTGCGGACGCGAGGTCATTACCGTGCCCGAGACGGAGCCGCTCGGGACCGGCGGCGCGATGCGTAACTGCCGCGAGCACATCACGGGAACGGCGCTGGTCTTCAACGGCGACATCGTCTCGTCGCTCGACATCGAAGCGATGCTGGCGCAGCATCGCGCGACCGGCGCGCTCGGGACGCTGGCGCTGTGGGAGGTCGATGACCCGAGCCGCTACGGCGTGGCGGAGCTGGACGGCAATGCGATTGTCGGCTTCCGGGAGAAGCCGGCGGCGGGCGAGGAGAAATCGCGGCTGATTAACGCCGGGACATACCTGCTCGAACCAGAGGTTCTCGCGATGATTCCCGCCGGGCGCAAGGTCTCGGTCGAGCGCGAAATCTTCACGCAGCTGGCTAGCGCGGGGCTGCACGGCTTCCCCTTCGCCGGCAGCTGGATTGACGCCGGGACGCCCGAGAGCTACCTTGCGGCGAACGCGATGCTGCTCGAGCGCGAAGCGACAGCGGCGCATCCCGGCGCCAGCGTGCGCGGCAACGCGCTGATTGCGGCCGACGCGGAAATCACAAGCAGCATCGTTGGCCCCGACACGGTCATCGGCGCTGGCGTCTCGCTCGACAAGTGCGTCGTGCGCCGCTCGGTGCTGCTCGCTGGCGCCAGCGCGACCGGCGCGGTCATTGAGGACTGCATTCTCGGCCCCGGCGTCGCTGTCGGGGACGACTGCAGCCGGATGGTGCTGGCGGCGGAAGGTGAGCTGCGGTTCTAGCGCGGCTCCATTTCTATAAAGGGGCCGCAAGTAGAGCGGTATGAAGCTTGAGTTCAACGATGGGGAGCTAGCAGGGATTGCGACCGACGCGCTGGCGGTGCCGGTTTTCAGCGAATCAGAGCCAGACGCGGTCGGCATGCTGGTCACGCCGCTGCGCGACGCGGGCGAGCTGAAGGGCAAGGCGGGCGAGCTGACGCTGCTGCACGCCCCCGACGGCTTCGCCGCGCGACGGCTACTGCTGGTTGGCTGCGGCGACAACTGGAGCACCGAGGCGGCGTTCGCCTTCGGTGGGCAGGCGGTGCGCGCGGCCGAAGCGCGTGGCTACCGCCGGCTGGCGCTGGCGCTGGAGGGCGACGCGCGCAGTGCGGTCGCCGGCGCGGTGGCGGGCGGCTTCGAGCTGCGGCGATACCGGCTCGAGCCGGACGACAGCGCGCTGGAAGCGCTGGTCGTCTGCGGCCCGCGTGACGGCGCCGAAGCGGGCTTCGTCGTTGGGGAGTGTGCCAACTTGGCGCGCGAACTGGCGTGCCTGCCAGCCAACGAGCTCGGTCCCGAGGAGTTCGCCGCGCGCGCGGCAGCCGACGGACCGGCACATGACCTTACGGTAACTGTGATGGGCGAAGCGGAGCTGCGCGCGATGGGTGCCGGCGCGCTCTGCTCGGTCGCCGATGGGTCGGCGCGGCCGCCACAGCTGGTGCGGCTCGACTGGTCACCTGACGGGGTTCCGAAGGAGCCGCACCTGTGGCTGGTCGGCAAGGGGATTACGTTCGACACCGGCGGGATTTCAATCAAGCCGTCGAAGAACATGCAGAAGATGAAGTATGACATGTCGGGCGCCGCCTGCATGTATGGCGCAATCACCGCCATCGCGCGGCTCGGGGTCCCACTGCGCGTTACCGGATTGCTGACGCTGGCGGAGAACATGCCGTCGGGGACCGCGACGCGGCCGGGCGACATCGTCCGCGCGATGAATGGCAAGCACATCGAGGTTGACAACACCGACGCCGAAGGGCGGCTGGTGCTGGCCGACGCGCTCTGCTACGCCGTCGCCGAAGGGGCGACGCACATCATCGACTCGGCGACGCTCACCGGCGCGGTCATCTACGCGCTCGGGTCGACCCGCGTGGCAGTGATGGCCAACGACGACGCGCTCGCGGGCCGTGTGATGGCGGCGGGCGACGCGGCGGGCGAACGCTACTGGCAGCTGCCGATGGACGCTGAATACGGCAAGCTGATGAAGGGCGAGCTGGCTGACCTGAAGAACGTCTCCGGTACCCCCGAGGCGGGGACCGTCACGGCCGCCAAGTTCCTCGAAGAATTTGTCGACGGCACTCCCTGGGTGCATCTCGACATCGCCGGCACCGCCTGGGACAACAAGGGCAAGCCGCACCTGCGCAAGGGCCCCACAGGAATCACCGTCCGCACGCTGGTGCAGCTGGCCGAAACGTGGGCCGCTGAGGCGCGCTGAACCGCGATGGCGCTATGCATTCTCCAGCGCGCGGTCGGCCCGCTGCAGATGAACGCGACGCTCGCCGTCGTGGACGGCGAAGCCATCCTGTTCGACCCCGGAGCAGAATGGCCACGCATCCGGGCGATGCTCGACGAAGCCGGCGTCCCCGTCAGGCGACTCGTCGCCACCCACGGCCATCTCGACCACGTCGGCGTCGCGGCACAGGCGGTCACCGAACTGGGGCTGCCGCTCGAGTGCCACCCGCTCTGCGCTGACTGGCTAGCCAACCTTGAGGGGCAGGCGCACATGTTCGGGATGCCCGTCCCCGAGCCGGTCGAGCCGGGTGGCTTTCTCGATGAGGGCGACACCGTCGCGGTCGGCGACACTCGTTTCGAGGTGCTGCACTGCCCCGGCCACAGCCCTGATTCGCTCTGCTTCTTCGCACCCGCCAGCGGCGAGGTACCACCAATGCTCGTTGGCGGCGACGTGCTCTTCCGCGACTCAGTGGGGCGCACCGACTTTGTCGGCGGCGACAGCGCGCAGCTGATGGCGTCCATCCGCGACAAGCTGATGCCGCTGCCCGACGAGACGCTGGTCTTCCCGGGCCACGGTCTGCAGACGACCATCGGCCGCGAGCGCGAGAAGAACCCGTTCGTTACCGGGCGGCTGCGGCTCGCCTAATCACGGCGGCGCAGCGCGATGACCGCTAGCGCCGCCAGTCCCGTCATCAACGGGAGGCCGGGGGAATCTTCCTGCTTGGACGCTGGCGCACGCTCATCGAGCAGCAGCACACTGGCGGAGTCAATCGGCGACATCCGGTCGGGCGCCGCGACGAGGCGCGCCGCGAGCGTCTGGTTGCCCTTCGCCACTTCGGGCGGGACGCGGATTTTCCAGTACGTCCAGTCGCCTTGCGGGGACGTGTCGGTAGCAGGATACCAGCCCGAGGCGCCGAAGCGCACTTCGACGCCACCGGCGATGGGGGAGCCGCTGGAATCGGCGCCCCCATAGAGCCAGGAGCCGTTATGGATTTCAGGCTTGACCTCGACATCGGTACCGTTCACCGTCTCGTAGCGCGGCGGGATGGTCCAAGCGACCTGCAGGAGCGGGTCAACCTGCCCCGCCACTTCGACGAAGGTGCGGGGGTCCGCCTGCCCGTAACCGTATTCGTTGTCGGGCCGCGTCTCGAGCAGCGAGCAGTCGTTGGTGTAGAGGTCACTGTCATCGAGGATTTCGCGCTCTATGGAGTATCCAGCGACAATAGTCTCCTTGACTTCAGCCGGGGTCAGGTCGGGGTTCGCTTCGAGCGTCAGCGCGACGATGCCCGCCATCAGCGGCGTCGCCATGCTGGTGCCGGATTTCGAGGTGTAGCCCGTTCCCGTCCCCTTGTTGGGCGCCATGATGTTCGAGCCGATGGTCGCGACGTCCGGCTTGACGCGGCCGTCGGATGTGTAGCCGCGGCTGCTGTAGACTGCCAGCGAGAGGTCCTTGTCGAGCGCAGCGACCGTGATGGGCAGCCGCGCGTCGCCCGGCGAGTCTATCGTGTTGCAGCCGGCGACAGTCGCAGCGCCGAACTCGTTGCCCGCCGAGAGCGTCACGACGAGGCCGGACTCGACTGCCGCATCGACCGCCTGGCTCCAGGCCGAGCGACCGTCGTTGTCGATGTGGAACTCCACCTGCTGTTCACCGAGGCTGGAGGTCATGACGCGGATGCCGAAGCGGTCCTGGTTGGCCATCGTCCACTCGATGCCGCGGATGATATCTTCGATGTCGCCCGAGCAGCAGACGAGCACGTTCGCCAGATTCGCCTGCGGCGCGACGCCGACGTAGCGGCTGCCGTCAGGCGCGGTGTCACCATCGCCGGTGCCGGCAGTGATACCTGCGACGTGGGTGCCGTGGGTGCCACTGTCTTCCGACAGGCGACCGTCGTATTCCTGATCGTCGTAGGCGTTGTAGTAGACCAGGATTTTCGGGTCGTCGGTGAGCGGGTTATCGTCCTGGTCGTCGAGCCCGGCGTGCAGGCCGTCGACACCAGTGTCGACAATCGCGACGGTGATGCCGGCGCCGTCGAAACCGAGCTCCCACGCCAGGTCGACACCCATCGCCGGGACCGCTTCGTTCATCTGCGGCTCCCCCTTGCCGATGTCGTCTAGCATCACTACCCCGGGCCACTCCCCCACGACGGGAACCAGCGACCGCGGCATGGTCGTCCCGAGCAGGTCGATGAACTGCGCGCGGAAGGTCACGGTCGCGCCCGCCGCTTCGAGTCGCGCTACGTCGCCATCGTCGGGACGGTGGTCGTAGCGCACGAAGACGCGTGCTTCGTCCGGCACGAAGAAGCGGTCGTCCTGCGCCAGCTTCCACTCGAGCAGATCGCTGATACCGTTACGGTCAACGTCGCGCGAATAGGTCTCCCACCAAGGCGATTCCGACGCGTCAGCGGGCGGAACCGCCAACGACGGCAGCGCCGAGAAAAGCAGCAGCGCCGCCAGCAGGGGCACGCGGGTATCCATGGGCCGGCAGGGTCGCAGAATAATAATAGTTGCCCCCCACCGCTTTAATATTGGCGGAAACTGGCGCACCCGATGGACTGGGACGTAATCGTAGTGGGCGCGGGGCCGGGCGGGTCGACCGCCGCGCGGTTCGCCGCCGAGGGAGGCGCGCGGACGCTGCTGCTTGAGAAGCGCAGCGAAATCGGCGTCCCCGTGCGGTGCGGCGAGGGCATCGCCCCGCGCTGGCTCGAGATGGTCGGCGTCGTGGTCGAGGGCGACTGGGTCCTCAACCGCGTCCGCGGCGCGCGCATCTATTCGCCGAACGGCACCTGCCTTACCATCGACGATGATAATCTAGGCACCGAAGTCGGCGCAGTCATCTCGCGCACCGGGCTCGACCAGCATCTCGCCCAGCTGGCGGCCGACGCTGGCGCCGAGGTGCGCACCAGCGTGACCGTCACCGGGCTGCTGCGCGACGGCGAGGCTGTCACGGGCGTGCGGCTGCGCAATTCCGACGGCTCCAGCGAGGAATTGCCTTGCGGGGTCGTGATTGGCGCAGACGGCTTCGAGTCGCAGGTGGGGCGCTGGGCGGGGCTGCCGACGCACCGCAAGCCGGCTGACATGTGCGGCGCGCTGCAATACACGATGGTCGACCTGGATATCGACCACACTTACTGCGAATTCTATCTTGCCAAAGGCTCGAAGGGAGCCTACATCTGGTCCTTTCCCAAGACAGCCAGCGAGTCCAATGTCGGCATCGGCTGCATGCTCTCGCGGGTGAAGCAGCCGGGCGAAATCAAGGCGCTGCTCGACTCGTTCATCGCCGAGCATCCCGACTTCGCCAAGGGCAAGGTAATCGACACCATCGCCGGCGGCGTCTCGCTCTCGGAGCCACTCGAGCAGACTGCCGCGGCGGGGGTAATGCTGGTCGGCGACGCAGCGCGGCACATCGACGCGATCACCGGCGGCGGCGTCGCGAACGCCTGCCTTTCAGGCCGGCAAGCAGGGCGCGTCGCTGTCGCCGCGATGGAAGCGGGCGACTTCAGCGACGAGTTCCTGCAAGCGTATGACCGAGGCTGGCGCGAGGAAATGGAAGACCGGCTCTACCACTCCTACATTGCGAAGACGAAGCTGACCGAAATCGAGCCGGAAATGATTGATGCTGTCGTCGCCACGATGGTCAAGGTGGGCGTTAACGAGCCGACCGTGCAGGGCATCCTGGAAGTGCTGGAAGAGCACCACCCCGAAATCCTGGAAAAGGTCGGCGCGATGCTGTGAAGGCGCTCGTCGTGGGCGACCGGCCGCTGCCCGCTAATATCGCGAAACTGGCGCGCAACGCGCTGGTCGTCGGCGCTGACGGCGGCGGCGAGCGACTGCTCGCCGCCGCCATTCAACCAGATGCGGTCGTCGGCGATATGGATTCACTCTCCGCTGCCGCTCAGGAAAAACTGGCCAACCGGCTGGTGCGCGACGACGACCCCGACCGCTCCGACCTGGAGAAGGCGGTCGCGTGGGTCCGGGCGCAGGGTGCTGACGAAATCGTGGTCGTCAGCTGGAGTGGCGGGAGGCTCGACCACACACTGGCGGCGCTGGCGCTCGCCTTCGAGGACGTTGCGCTCCATGACGACCGCTTCCGCGTCACCGCCGTCACCGGCAACGCCGAATTCGCCGCGGAGCCGGGGACGCTCTTCTCGCTGCTGGCGCTGCCCCGGGCAACGGTCTCGGTGAGCGGCGCGCGCTGGGAGCTGGCGCGCAAAACGCTCGCGATGGGCGCGCGCGGGCTGCACAACGAGGTTGGCGCAGGCAGCCGCGTGCGGGTCGAATGCCACGCGGGGAAGCTGCTGCTGCTCGAAGGCAATTTCCGGGCGCTTCACGACTGACGCGCTTTATTTACTGATTGTCGGAGCTGAGCGCCAGCGAACCGCCCACCGTGACGACGCCCGAACCGACCAGCGCCGAGAGGAAAACACCAAGATTGGCGAGCCCCCACTCGTCGGTCGGCGACGTCAGGTAGCCGATACCGGTCGCCACGTCGGCGGTCGCGGCACCGTAGGCGACGACCGATAGCAGCCCGGCAACGGCGCCCGCTAGCGCCGCCTGCGGGACGACGCGGTCCCAGAGTGAGAGCAGCACCGGCAGCACGGTCGCGGTCGCCAGCAAGTCGGCGAAGAGGAATATGGCAAAGACCGACGCGGCCTGCATCTCGAGCGCCAACCAGATGGCGGGCAGGATGAGCAGCAGCGACACCTGCCGCGCCTGCGCCAGCGTCAGCCGCTGGTTGGAGAGGTCCTGCGAAATCGACGCGACAATCGCGTTCTGCAAGGTGTCGACGCTGGAGCAGACCAGCGCCACTCCCAGCACGACGAAGAACGCCAGCAGCAGCGCCGGATAGCCAGCGAGCAGGTAGAAGAACGCCGCCGACGGGTCTTCGACGGCGCCATCACCTGCGACGACGGTGCCGAGGAATCCCATCACCAGCACCGCCACGAAACAGAGGCCCGCCGCGAGGAAGGCGCCGCGCCGCAGCGCGTCGTCGTCGCGCGAAGCCCATGTGCGCTGCCAGTTGCCCTGCGAGAACATCTCGCCGGCGGTAATTGCGATGAGCAACGCTAGCCCGCTCTTCAGCGTCTCGGTGCTGGTGAAGGTGATGCTGCCGATGCTCCAGTCGTCTTCGGGGTTGAACGCCGCCGCGCGGTCCCACAGGTCGCGCGGACCTTCGCCCAGCATCAGCAGCGCCACCACCAACAACAGCCAGATGATGAACCAGGCCTGGATGCGGTCGGTCCCCAGCGAGGCCGGCAGCCCCCCGTAGGCGGTGTAGGCTGCTGTCACCACCGCAACGGCGAGTATCGGGATAATCGGTTCGACGCCAGCGAGGACGTGCAGCGCCTTGCCAATGGCGGTAAATTCAGCGAAAAGGAAGGTGAACATGTAGAGCACGGCGATGCAGCCAACATAGACCTGCATCTGCCGCCCCAATCGCGTGCGGACATAATCCGCGAGCGTGACCCCGCCAGGCAGCCGCTCGCGCACCATTGGGCCCAGTCGCGCCAGCAGCAGAAACGGTGTCGCCGCCGAAAGCGCGTAGGCGAAGACGTCGTAGAAGCCGGCATAGTAGCCCACTTCCGACGGGCTGAATAGCAGCCAGATGCCCATCCCGGATGCGAAGAGCGAGAGACCGATGACCTGCCACGGCTGGGTTCCGCGCGCAGAGAGAAAGTAGTCGCGGTCGAATTGCCGCTCGCGGCCCGCCTGCCACCCGATATAGCCGAAGAAGCCGAGTGTCGCCAGCATCAGCAGCAGCGCGAAGCCGCTGCTCATGCTGCCAGCTCCGCCGCGACGGCCAGCGCTTCAACCTGCGCCGCCACTTCGTCGAGCGTGTCGCCGTGCAAGTAGAGCGCCGGCTCCCAACCGATGGCGCCTTCATCGACCAGCGCTGGCGCGAGTCCCCCGCCCGGCAGCTCGAGGCGCTCGCCCTTGCGCACCAGCCGCGCCAGCCGGATTCCGGCGCGCGGCAGCGCGTCTTCGACGACCGCGTCCCAGCGCAGGTTGACTATCGCCCTGCGGGCGGGCATCCGCTGGCGCAGCAGCAGTAGCAGCTCAGCGAGATGGTGCGACGCGCCGAACTCGGCCGGCGCAAGTGGACGCGCTTCGCCAGCAACCGGCGTCAGTCGGCCCGGGAAGGCGGCGATGGCGTCGGCAGCCCTGGCGTCGGGCAGCGCGTACGCCAGGTTGCAGCGCACTTCGGGTGAGAGGTGCGCCAGCAACGGCGAGAGCCGCCTGCGCGCTCGCGCCAGGTCGGCCAGCACCGCTTCGCGCGCGCCCCCCGAAGGGAGCCGGATTGTCAGCGGCTCGCCGTCGAGCAGTAGCGCCAGCGCCCACTCGCGCACCGCGCCGTCGCGCAACGCCCCCGCCAGGCGATGCGCAGCCTGCTGCAGGTCGCTCTCCGTGGGTTCCGGCAGCGGCACCGGCATCCCGGCGAGGTAGTTACCCGCCATGACTTGCGAGACGCCGAGGGCGCGGCCGAGTTGCGCCTGTGTCCACTTTTCGCGCGCGAGCAGCCGGCAGGTGCGGCCGCGCAATTCCTTGAGGAGGTTTCCATTCAGTTCGGTCGGTATCATATTAACCGCTTATCAAATTCCAGAAGTAGTTTATAGGTATATCGGCGGTGCAACGGTTATTAGCCGAGGCGGGCTCCCAGCGTGAGCCATGGACAACATCCCGATTCCCCGGCAGACACTGGAAGCGATGCTCGCGCAGACCGGCTTCGACAGCGGGCGGCTCGCCATCCGCGAGGTAAACCGGCTGGCGAGCCTGCTTGAGGCGGAGACCGGCATCAAGTTCGTGCGCATGGAGTTCGGCATCCCCAACATCCCCCCGCCCCCGCAGGCGGCCGCCGCGGAGCGCGAGGCACTCGAGGCGGGAGCGCACGGCACGTATCCCCCCTTCGACGGCATCCCGCAACTGAAACGCGCCGGCGTGCGTTTCCTGAAGGCGTTCCTTGATCTGGAAGTCGGCGAGGAGTGCGTCGTCGCCACCTGCGGCTCGATGCAGGGCGGTTTTGTCGCGCAGGCGCTGGCAGCACGCATGCACCCCGGGCGCGAGACCATTCTGTTCCTTGACCCCACCTTCCCGGTCAGCCAGCTACAGGCGCGCTTCTTGGGGCTGCCGCGCGCCGGGCTCGAGATGGGCGACCTGCGCGGTGACGCTTTGCTCGCCGCGCTCGAGTCGCGCCTCGAGCGCGGTGACATCGGTGGCGTCTTCTGGTCGTCGCCCAACAACCCCAGCTGGGCCTGCCTGACCGAGGCGGAGCTGGAGGGCATCGCCCGCCTGTGTGACGCGCACGGTGCGCTCGCCATCGAAGACCAGGCGTATCTCGGGATGGACTTTCGCACCGACTATTCGCAGCCGGGCGAGCCGCCTTTCGTCCCGACCATCGGGCGCTACGGGCAGAACTGGGTGCTGCTGCTCTCGTCATCCAAGGCGTTCTCATATCCCGGCCAGCGCTGTGCGCTGGCCGTCATCTCGCCAGAGTTGCGCGAACGCGAATTCCCCGCGCTCGAGGTGAGCTGCGGCACCGCACAGTTCGGCCACGCCTTCGCGCACGGTGGGCTCTACGTCACAACTTCGGGCGCGTCGCACACCGCGCAGCACGGGCTGGCGGCGATGCTCGAGGCGGCCAGCGACGGCGAGCTGGATTTCGTCGCGCGGACGCGGGAGTATGGCGAACGCGCCCGCCACCTGCGGAAGATGTTCCTGGGCGCCGGCTTCGAACTTGTCTATGCTGACGACAACGGCCAGCCGATTGGCGACGGCTTCTACCTGACGCTCGACTATCCCGGGATCGAGTCGGGGGAATTGCTGCTCGAGCTGTTGCGCTACGGGATTTCGACCATCACGCTAAAGTCGGCCGGCTCTTCGCGGGACGGACTGCGGGTATGCGTGTCGTTCGTCAGCAAGAAAGAGTATCCGGTGCTGGAAGGGCGGCTGGCGCAGTTCAGCGAGGCGAGAACGTGAGCATAGACTTTGGCGAGCTGACTTTCTCCTTCACCCCCACCCGCACGATGTTCATCGCCCGCTGCGAACTGGGCGACGAATGGCAACCGGGCGAGCTGCAGCCGTTCCAGAACCTTGAGCTCTCGCCGGCGGCCTGCGTCCTGAACTATGGGCAAGGGCTCTTCGAAGGGCTCAAGGCTTACCGCGCCGACGACGGCCGCATCCTGCTCTTCCGGCCAGCGATGAACGCGGCACGGCTGCGCGCCGGCTGCCGCCGGCTCTCGATGCCACCCGTTCCCGAGGAGCTGTTTCTCTCCGCGGTGCGCGATGTCGTCAGCGAAAACAGCGACTACATCCCGCCGAACAACGCTGGCGCACTCTACATCCGCCCTCTGGTGTTCGGCAGCGGCGCCATCCTGGGAGTCGCGCCGGCGCCTGAGTTCGCGTTCCTGGTCTACGCGTCGCCGGTCGGCCCCTACTTCAAGGGCGGGCTGACGCCCATCCGGCTGCTGGTGACGCGCGACTTCCACCGCGCCGCCCCGAAGGGGACTGGCGGCGTCAAGGCCATCGGCAACTACGCTCCAGGAATGCTGCCGAGCAGCCACGCCAAGCGCAAGGGCTTCGCCGAGGTGGTCTACCTAGATGCCGTCGAGGAGCGCTATATTGAGGAGGTCGGCGCCGCCAACTTCTTCGCGCTCTTTGGCGACACGCTCGTGACGCCCGCCCTGAGCGGCTCCATCCTGTCCGGCGTGACCCGCGACTCGGTGCTGCAACTGGCCGCCGAGCGTTTCGGGCTCAAGGTCGAGGAACGAGACGTCTCCATCGACGAGGCGCTTGGCGCTGATGAACTCTTCTGCTCCGGCACCGCCGCAGTCATTTCACCCATCGGCTGCATCAACTACGAAGGGCAGGACCACCAGTTCAGCGGCGGCGAAGTCGGCCCGCACACTCGCGCGCTCTACGAAGCGCTGACTGCCATCCAGCACGGTGACGCCCCCGACAAGTTCGGCTGGGTCGTCGAAGTTTAAAATCCCCGTCGGCTGGCGAGCGCCGTGAGCACTCCCGTCAAGCAGCTACAGCAGCGCATCAAATCCCGCGAGGCCACCGTCGGCGTCGTCGGACTGGGCTACGTCGGACTGCCGCTCTCAATCGGCTTCGCGCGCGCCGGCTTTCCCGTGCTCGGCTTCGATACCGATTCGCGGCGCGTAGCGCAGGTCAACGACGGCGAGCAGGTGATACGGCACATTCCCCGCAAGGCGATGCGCGAACTGGCACAGGGCGGAGAGGCGACCGCCGACTTCGCGCGACTGGGCGAGGCGGACGCCGTGCTCATCTGCGTCCCGACCCCGCTCGACCAGCACCACCAGCCCGACATGAGCTACGTCGAGGCGGCCGCGGATGCCATCGCGGCAACTCTTCGGAAGGGGCAGCTGGTCGTGCTGGAATCGACGACCTGGCCCGGCACGACGCGAGAGCTGCTGCTGCCGCGGCTCGAAGTGAGCGGGCTGCGCGCCGGCGAGGATTTTTTTCTCGCTTACTCGCCCGAGCGTGAGGACCCCGGCAACACGAATTACGGGATGGGCGACATCCCCAAAGTGGTCGGCGGCCACACCGACGCCTGCCGCGATGTGGCGGTCGCGCTCTACGAATCAGTAGTGCCGCGCACCATCCCTGTCTCCAGCCCGGAAACCGCGGAGGCGACCAAGCTTATGGAAAACATCTTTCGCGCCGTGAACATCACCTTGGTCAACGAAATGAAGCTGGTGCTCGACCGCATGGATGTCAACATCTGGGAGGTGGTCGACGCCGCCGCGACCAAGCCGTTCGGCTTCATGCCCTTCTACCCCGGCCCCGGCATGGGCGGCCACTGCATCCCGGTCGACCCGTTCTACCTGGCGTGGCGCGCCAAGGAATTCAACACTACCGCGCGCTTCATCGAGCTCGCGGGCGAGCTGAATATGGCGATGACTGAGCACGTCGGCCACCGCCTGCTACGCGCGCTCAATGACGATGGTAAGGCAATTCGCGGCAGCCGCATCCTGCTGCTGGGCGCCGCTTACAAGCGCAACATCGACGACACTCGCGAATCGCCTGCCGGGCGGCTGATCGAGCTGCTCAAAGTCAAGGGCGCCCGCATCAGCTACCACGACCCCTTCGTCGCTGAATACCACGGGCACAAATCCACCCCTCTGACTGCGGAGGCGCTGCGCGAGTGCGACGCGGTGCTCGTCGTCACCGACCACGACGACGTCGATTACGCGCTGGTCGGCGAGCATGCGCCGCTAGTAGTCGATACGCGTAACGTCATGGCTGCGCTGGGTGACGTGAAGGCGCGCGTCGTGCGCGCCTGAACCGCTATCGCGCGGCAGCCGCGCCGCAACTTACAACCAGTCTGCCGTCCCCCAAAAAATCAACTCTGCTAATGCATGATAGGCCTCAGACTATACAGAGTGAAAAGTATCAAAATTCCTGACGACTAATATATAAAACTAGGGAGTACACTTTTAACCCCATACGCCTGCCGTCCCGGCAGGTAGAGCATGGGCTCCGAAACAGGGGATTACAGGGCGGAGCAAATCCAGGTCCTGGAAGGGCTCGAGGCGGTCCGCAAGCGGCCGGCGATGTACATCGGCTCGACCGGCCGTGACGGGCTGCACCACTTGGTCTACGAAGTGGTCGACAACGCCATTGATGAGGCGATGAACGGCCACTGCGATACCATCACGGTCGAGCTGCACAAGGACGGCAGCTGCTCGGTGCACGACAATGGCCGTGGCATCCCGGTTGACGAACATCCGCAGTACAAGGTTCCGGCGCTGGAAATCGTGATGACCAAGCTGCACGCCGGCGGCAAGTTCGACAGAGACACCTACAAGGTCTCGGGTGGGCTGCATGGCGTCGGCGTCTCGGTCGTCAACGGCCTCTCGGAGTGGACGCGGGTCGATGTCCACCGCGAGGGAGGCCACTACCGGCAGTCCTTCCAGCGCGGTGAGGTCGATTCCGGACTGGAGCGGGTCGGCGACAGCGACGAGCACGGCACGTTGGTCTGCTTCAAGCCCGACCCGGAGATTTTCGAGACGACCCAGCTGGAGTATGAGCTGCTGCGGACGCGCTTCCGCGAGCTGGCGTACCTGAATGCCGGCATCAGCATCTCCATCGCCGAGGAAGGCGGTCGCTCAGAGAGCTTCCGCTTCGAGGGGGGGCTGGCCGAGTATGTCAGCTTCCTGAACGAGGGGCGCACCACACTGATGCGCGACCCGTTGCTAATCACCACCGAGCTGGAGCAGGTGCAGGTCGAGGCGGCTCTGCAGTGGACTACCGCCTACCGCGAGCATATCCATACATTCGCCAACAATATCGCCACCCGTGAGGGAGGCACCCACCTTTCGGGGCTGCGCAGCGCGCTGACGCGCACGCTCAACAGCGTCGCGCTGAAACGCAAGCAACTGAAGGAAAAGGACGCGGCGCTCGACGGCAACGACGTGCGCGAAGGACTGACTTGCATCCTCTCGATCAAAGTGCCCGAGCCGCAGTTCGAGGGGCAGACCAAGACCAAGCTCGGCAACTCCGAGGTCAAGGGCATCGTCAACAAGGCTATCGGAGACGGGCTGGCAAACTGGTTCGAGGAGAACCCTTCCGACGCGCAGACCATCATCGCCAAGTGCATCCAGGCTTTCGCGGCGCGCGAGGCAGCCAAGAAGGCACGCGACCTGACTCGCCGCAAGGGGCTGCTCGAGGGCGGTGGCCTGCCGGGAAAGCTGGCCGACTGCCAGACACGCGACCCCGCCATGAGCGAGTTGTTTGTCGTCGAGGGCGACTCGGCGGGCGGCACCGCCAAGCAGGGGCGCAATCGCGCGAATCAGGCGATACTGCCGCTGCGCGGGAAAATCCTGAACGTCGAGAAGGCGCGCGTCGACCGGATGCTCGCCAACGCCGAAATCATGGCGCTGATTACCGCCATGGGGTGCGGGTGCAACATCGGGTCCGACAATGGCGAGGAGGGCAACGGCGATGAAGCTGGCGTCGAAACGCTGAACTTGGAAGCGGCGCGCTACCACAAGTTAATTATCATGACCGACGCCGACGTTGACGGCGCACACATCCGCACGCTGCTGCTGACATTCCTCTACCGCTACATGCAACCGCTGATTCACGCCGGCTATGTCTACATCGCGCAGCCGCCGCTCTACAAGATTTCTCGGGGCAAGAAGACGGCCTACGCCTACGACGATCTGCAGCTGGCGCGGCTGAAGGCGGAGTTCGGCGAGAACCACCACATCCAGCGCTACAAGGGACTCGGCGAGATGAACGCCATCCAGCTGTGGGAAACGACGATGGACCCCGAGCGGCGCACGCTGCTGCAAGTCACCATTCAGGACGCCGAGGATGTAATATGGCCAATGGTTGGCGCCGACGAAATCTTCCGCACCCTCATGGGCGACGATGTCGCACCGCGCCGCGAGTTCATCGAGGCACACGCGACCGAAGTCACGAATCTGGATATCTGAAGAGGGTCAGCGCCGCCCACCCGCGCTATCCCCTAGATTACGTAGAAGAAAATCGAGATAAAATGACACAGCGCCGCGGCCAGTACGAAAAAATGCCAGATTTCGTGGCTGCGCGGCAGACCCTCCTTCAGGTAGAAGAACGCACCGGCCGAGTAAATTAGGCCGCCCGCTGCCAGCCAGTAGAAACCCGCGTCGGGCAACGCCTGGCGCACACCAGCGAAATCAAGGGCAATGGTCCAGCCACAGAGCAGGTAGAAAAGCGTCGTGACCGTGTTGTAGCGGGAGCCGTAGATGGACTTGAACGTAATCCCGCAAACCGCCAGCCCCCAGACGAGGCCGAGGATGAGGAATCCGGAGGTCTCGCGCATCAGAATCAGGGTGTAGGGGGTGTAGGTGCCCGCAATGAGCAGGAAGATTCCAATGTGGTCAAGTCGCTGGAAAACGTCCCTGGTCTTTCCGCGAAAACTGTGATACAGGGTTGAAAAAAGAAACATCAGGAAGAGGCAGGCGCCGTAGATAGTGACCGAGGCAATCTTCCAGTGGTCGCCGGTAAGACTCGCGAAAACAACGAGCAGGACCATCCCTATCAGGGCCAGTGCGGCCCCCACCAGGTGGGAAATGGCGTTCAGTTTTTCGCCCTTGTACACGCAGGATTACAGTAGCGGCCGGGTTTAGCGCTTTGTCTTTGCCCACCGGCGCAGCGTAACGGCGGCCAGACCCTTTCCAACTCATTCCAGAATTATTATTAAAGAAATTTCATTCTGTTTATGACTGGTTATAGTCGGATTCCATCCTGTTCTTGTAGTCCATGACCAGGGCATGCGCCCCGTCAATATCGTTAATGGACAGGACCACGAGGTCATTCTCCTGGGCCGAATCTAGGGCGAACTTCAGCGCATCCTTTTCATCGCGGAATGTAGTAATTGCTGATTCATCTACGCCGAATTTCATCAGGTATTTTTTATATAAATCAACTATTTCTCCGGGTTTTCTTCCCCGCAGGTAATATTCGAAAACAATAATCTGGTCGAATCCCTCACTGAGGATTTTTGAGCATAGTTCAAAATCCACTTCCCGTCTGTCTCCCGGCAGGGAAACCGTCACTATTCTCCGCTCCGCCGGCAGGGCCAGCGCGAAGTCCTTCAGGGCCTGGTAACCCGCCTGGTTATGGGCGTAATCAATCAAGACCTTGAATGTCAGCATATCCTCCAGCGTCGTTCTTCCCGGGGTCTGGGAATAGGAAGGGAAGAAAGTACTGATTCCCGCCTTGATATTTTCATCACTGATACCGAGGGCGAAGGTCGCCCCAACGGCCGCCAGTGTGTTCATGATGTTGAAGGCCGCCTTTCCATCGAACGTGATGGGGATGTCAGCCAGCGACAGCAGGGGGTATTTCCAGGGGCCCTTGTAGATGCAGACCTGCTCTCCTTCCAGGACAACGGAAATTCCGTTGTTTTTCTTGTGGTCCCGGATAATCTCGTTCCGCGGGTCCAGGCTGTAATAAATCGTCTCGCCGCTGACGTAGCGCTCCATCCTAGCCACCAGCGGGTCGTCCGCGTTCAGGATGGCGTGGCCGTCCTTGCGGACAATCTGCGGGATGACGCTCTTGACCCGGGCAAGCTGTTTCAGCGTATCAATGCCCTTCAGCCCCAGATGGTCGGGTGAGATATTCGTGACGACACCCACGTTGCACTCGCGGTAGCCCAGCCCCGCCCGCAGGATACCTCCCCGCGCACACTCGAGCACCGCCGCGTCAATCGTCGGGTCTGACAGCACTAGCCCGTGCGACTTGGGGCCGGTCATGTCCCCGGGGTAGATCAGCCGGTTCTTGATGTAAACGCCTTCGGTGGTGCACATCCCGACCGTCGAGCCGGCTCCCTTCAGAATGTGGCTGATGAGCCGCGTGGTCGTGGTCTTGCCATTCGTCCCGGTCACCGCAACAATAGGAATCGTAGAGCGGACTCCGGGCGGGAAGAGCATGTCGATGACCGGCTCCGCCACGTTCCGCGCCAGCCCCGAAGTCGGCTGCAGGTGCATCCGGAAACCGGGGGCGGCATTGATTTCGACAATGCCGCCCCCGTTCTCGTTCAGCGGCGTCGTCAGGTCGGGCGCGATTATATCGACGCCGCCGATGTCAAGCCCAATCAGCCGAATCGCTCGCTCGGCGATGTGGACGTTCGCCGGATGGACCTCGTCGGTGATGTCCATCGCCGTGCCGCCTGTCGAGAGATTTGCGGTGGTTTTCAGCGTCAGCATCTCGCCTTTCGGAAGCACTGACTTCAGGGTGTAACCAGCGTCCTCGATCAGTCGCTCAGTCTGGTGGTCAACCGTGATTTCGGTCAGGACGTTCTCGTGCCCGTAACCCCGTAGCGGGTTCTCGTTCTCCCGGTCAATCAGTGCCTGCAAGGTATCCTTGCCATTGCCGATGACGTGCGCCGGGACACGGTGGGCTACCGCGACCATTTTGCCGTTGATAACCAGCACCCGGTAGTCATTCCCCGGCAGCGTTTTTTCGATGATGACCCACCCCTTCCGGGATTGTAATTTTGCGGCGTCAAACGCCGTGGCGAAACGCTCCAGGTCATTGACGCCTACCGTCACACCCCGGCCGTGGTTTCCATCCAGCGGCTTGACGACCAGCGGATACTCGATTTTCCTGATTGATTTTTTCGCATCCTCGAATTTTCGCGTGACGATGCCCCGGGGAACGGGAATTCCGTGGTCCTCAAGGATTTTCTTGGTTTCCCATTTGTCTGCGGCGTAATCGACGGCGATGCTAGCCGTCCGGTCGGTCATGGTGGCGCGGATTTTGCGCTGCCGGTTTCCATAACCCAGCTGGACAAAGGAGCCCCGGTTCAGGCGGATGTAGGGAATCCCCCGCCTCACCGCTTCCGCGACGATGGAACCGGTGCTGGGGCCCAGCTTGTATTTTTCCCGCAGTTCCTTCAGCTCCTGGACAGCGGCTTCAATGTCAAAGTCCTTTTTCTCTACGAGGTTTTCACAGAGTTCCACTGCCAAAATTCCTGCCCGTTTCCCGGCTTCGCCTACGACATATGAATAGATTACATTGTACACCCCTCGTTCACTGGTTTCACGGGTCCTGCCGAATCCAGTCTCCATCTCTGCCAGAGTCTGGAGCTCAAGTGCAACATGCTCGGCCACATGCCCCATCCAGGTCCCTTTCTTCACCCGCTGGAAAAACCCGCCCTTTGAGCCGATACTGCAACGGTGGTCGTAGAGTGACGGCAACGCCTTCTTCAGGCGACCGTAGAAGCCCCTGATCTTGTTGGTCGGCCTCTCCTCGAGTTCGCCAATATCTAGGACTAACTGGATGCAGGGCCGGCGGGTCCAGTAGTTAGGCCCTGAAAGCGTGCGTATTTCGCGGATTTTCATTGGACCACATCTTCGGCCGGTATCGCGATTTCTTCCCCGATATCCCCGTTCCGGAGGGGTGTCCTCGTGGCGAAGTCGAAACCATCCCCGTCAGTCAGGACATGCATCGTCAGCCCGAAAATCGAAATCGGTTTTCCCGCATGGCCATCGGCATAGCTGGAATAGGCCACTCCAACCCCATCCAGGACCGTGACGGTCCCCATTCCCATGACCGAAGCGACCGTACCGTTCTCGATGTAGAGTGCCGTATCTTCATCGATGCCCACGCCAAGGTTCCGGGGATGCGACATGACCGCTGCCGCCAGCCTGTAAATCCGGTCCCGTTGCCTGAAATGCTGGTCGATTATCACGTCCTGGATTAGCCCCAGCCCTGCCGAAAGGCGAATTGATTTCCGGCGTGAATAGGTGAAAGGCATCCCACCGGCGACCATGACCGAGCTCATAATTGATGCGCCGGCGCTGGTTCCTCCTGTCGGAACCCCCTTCTGGAACTGCCTTGCGAGCGCCGCCTCCAGCCGGGTGCCGCCGATGGTGGCGGCCACTTTCACCTGATTACCTCCCGAAATGAAAATCCCGGTGCTTTGCTTGATTAGCTCTATCGCCTCGGCCGAGTTGGCTTCCTCCCGCGACAGGACCGGAAGCACCTTGACCGAAGCAGCGCCCATTCCGAAAAATATCTTCTGGTATTTTTCGCCGGTTTTCAGCGGGACCCGACTGGCGCAGCTGATGACGGTGATGCGACTCTGGGCGCCTCCGCACAGGTCGAAAAAAAAGCGCAGGAGCCAGGCCCCCTGACCCTTTTTTTCGGCTCCGCCAATGACGAAAAGTTTCGTGGTTTCAGGCATGTTATGTTACACTCAGCTGCGCGGAATGATAATAGCCGCAGCCCACTATAAATCATAATAGTCAAGTTCCAAGTTTAAACTCGGAAAGCAGCCCCCGCACGGTTGCGACTGCCGAGAGCGCCGCCAGATGCGAAGTGCGCGGGTTGCGCAGGCTGGGCAGGTTTTCGACCTCGACGCGCATGCGACCAAAGTCGCCCGTGACCGTGATTGTGTGGGTGTTGCGCTCCGTGTCCGGGTCGGCGACGATGCGCACGCGCGTGCCTTCGGCGCCGAGCCCCGCCAGCCCCAGCGTCGCGGCGACGTTGACGTTCTGCGGGAAGTGGCGGCACGCCTCGGCAGCGGTCCCGTCGAAGATGGTGCGCGGTTTGCGGATGCGCGCCAGCGCGCCACCTTCCCACGCCTCGGTGCCCTCGAACATGCGCGGCGGCTTGCGCGTCTCCAGTTCGACGCGGCGCAGGTTGCCGACCTGCGCCGACTTGAGCCCGTCGAGCCCGGCAATGGCGCCCGACGGGACGTGGAAGCGGCTGCCGCCCTTGCGCGCTGCGCGCTTGAGCGCGCGCAGCGTTGCCGGTTCGGCGAGCGCGCCGACCGACATCACGATCAACTCGCGCCCCGCCTCAAGTACGGCGGGGCCGCGCGACCGTAGCGCGCCCTGCGACGCCGCTTCGACGACGACCTCAACCTCGTCGAGCATCGCGCCGAAGCTGGGGACGTAAGTCACTTTGTCCATCGTCCGCGCCAGTTCGCGAGCGCGAGTGCGGGCGCGGTCCCAGATGATGATTTCCGCTACGCCCGGCTCCACCTGCAGGAAGCGCGCCAGCGTCGAGCCGATTGAGCCGCAGCCAATCAGCCCGAGTTGCACAGCCGCTCCATCACGCGCGGGAAATGCTCGGCGAACCGCTCAACCTCCAGAGTCGGCAGCGAGAAGGAGACACGCACAAAGCGGTCGCCGAAGCGTGCCGAAACATAATTGCCGGCCCTGATGAAAATCTGGTGGTCGTAGAGCAGCGCGTCCTGCACCGCCTGCGGCGAAACCCCGCAATCGGCGATGTCGATGACCATCATGTTGGCTGCCGACGGGTAGACCGGGAGGTGCGCGCCGTCGACGGCGTCGACGGCGCGCTTGATGATGGCCTGATTGCGGCTGCAGATTTCGATGTTGCGCGGCAGCCATTGCGGCTTGGTTTCGAGTGCGGCAATCGCGGCGCGCTGGCCGATGATGGAGATACCCAGGTCGGAGACCATGCTGCCGGCGATGTCATCGATGAACTCCTGCGGCGCCACCAGCGCCCCCA
>Ga0208879_1000355_pt1 | contig 47401 bp, 49 predicted proteins | sample Knorr_S15_td_Bot_FD_185605 | JGI IMG/M metagenome (GOLD analysis project Ga0208879, IMG submission 185605) | Marine microbial communities from Southern Atlantic Ocean transect - Knorr_S15_td_Bottom_ad_5009_LV_A (SPAdes) (version 2) | ecosystem: Environmental > Aquatic > Marine > Oceanic | place... | reverse complement strand
CTCGGAATATACGGTCTTAAGCCGGATGTGAAGGTGATTGCCCCATGGCGAGAGTGGGAACTGAATTCCCGTGAATCACTGATGAAATTCTGTGAAATTCATCAGATCAAGGTTGATCAAAAACACGAGGGTGCGAAATCCCCCTACTCAATGGACGCCAATCTACTGCATATCTCATACGAAGGCGGCATTTTAGAAGATCCCTCCCAGGAACCCGAAGAATCCATGTGGCTGTGGACAGTATCGCCAGAGGCAGCGCCAGATTCCCCTACCTACATTGAATTGACCTATCAGCGCGGCGATATCATTGCCGTGGATGGAAAAACACTGTCCCCCGCAGACATGCTCGCTCACCTCAACCAGATAGGTGGCGCCAACGGGATCGGGCGCCTCGACATCGTCGAAAACCGATATGTCGGCATGAAAGCACGCGGCTGCTATGAAACACCGGGCGGCACCATCATGCTCCGGGGACATCGTGCAATCGAATCAATCACCCTCGATCGAGAACTCGCGCACCTCAAAGATGAGTTAATGCCGCGCTATGCATCCATGATCTACAACGGCTACTGGTGGTCGCCAGAACGGAAGGCATTGCAGGCCCTGATCGACGATTCCCAGACATACGTGAACGGCAAAGTCCGACTCAAATTGTACAAGGGCAATGTCACTGTCGTCGGCCGCGAATCAACAACCGACAGCCTCTACGATGCCGACATCGTTACCTTCGAAGATGACGCCGGTGCCTACGACCAGGCAGATGCAGGCGGCTTCATCAAACTAAACGCTCTGCGCCTGAAACTCGCCAGCAAACTGGGTCGCAAGCTGAACTAGCAGTGTTTGCTCGGAACATAGCTCATCAATAAACCGCTGCGTAACGCAGGATCAATTGTCCGGAGATTAGTCAGGTCCAGGTGATCGGTCGCCACCAGACATTCAAGTGAGTTCAGGGATACAGATTTATCTGCCGTGAAGGATCAGCCAATGATGTACATTATTGGCTGAAAGCCCGTGATATAGCTGCTGAAGTTGGTACTTAAGCTGAATTATTCCAGCTCAGACTTATCCTTGAACTCACAATAATCGTAGATAACACACGCACCACAACGGGGTTTACGTGCGGTACAGATGTAGCGACCGTGCAAAATCAGCCAATGATGTGCATCGGTAATGAATTCATCAGGAATCACCTTCAACAACTTCTTCTCAACCTGCAGCACATTTTTACCAGGTGCCAACTTCGTGCGATTGGATATACGAAAAATATGTGTGTCTACCGCCATGGTAGGTTCCCCGAAGGCAGTATTCAGTACCACATTGGCGGTTTTCCGCCCCACGCCGGGTAGCGCTTCCAGTCCCTCGCGGGTGCGGGGCACCTCCGACTGGTGATCTTTCACCAGAATCTTGCAGGTCTTGATGATATTTGCAGCTTTAGTGTTGTACAGCCCAATGGTCTTTATATAACGCTTGAGTTTACGAAGCCCAAGGTCAGCAATGGCTTCGGGCGTATTGGCAACGGCATACAATTTTTCCGTTGCCTTGTTGACGCTCACATCCGTTGCCTGGGCGGAAAGAATCACGGAAATCAGCAACTCAAACACCGAGTTGTACGATAGCTCCGTCGTCGGGTCCGGGTTTTCTGCTCTCAATCGAGACAGGATTTGATAGCGTTTTTCTGCGTTCAACGAAGGGCTCCATCAATGACATTCTTCAAAGCGATAAGACAACCGAGCGTAAGAAAGGCCCCGGGTGGTAACACCAGTAACAAAAATCCCGTGTCAGCGATGTGAACAGTGATATCCGGCAGTCCGGTGAGAAGGTGCAGATTAGCAAATAAGGTACCCTGACCAATCACTTCCCGTATAGACCCCATGACCAGAAGCACAAGAAGAAAACCCATGCCCATCATCAGCCCGTCGAAAGTCGAAGCCAGCACAGGGTTTCTCGATGCGAAGGCTTCAGCCCGGCCCAACAATGTGCAGTTAGTCACGATCAACGCCACGAATAAACCGATGCGTTGATGCAATTCGAAAAACCAGTACTGTAGGACAAGATCAGCCACGGTGACGAAAGTTGCGATAACAAGAATCTGAACGGGCAGTCTCGTTTCGGCGTCAAGTGCGCCTCGAATGACACTGATGACCAGGTTGGAAACTGTCAGCACCAGCAGGGTCGTTATGCCAAGCCCCAGGCTTGTAGAAAAGCTGTTTGAAACAGCCAGCAAAGGGCATAAACCCAGCAGTTGAACCAGGGCGGGATTATTTTCCCACAAGCCGTCTTTCATGGTGGCGCTAATCATCGCGGCAATACCTCACGGATCATATTGAGCGTGGCCCGTGACGTGATGGTCGCCCCGGTAATACCGTCGATGTCACCCGCGGGGCTCAATTGCCAGTTGGTATTGGCTGGAGAGCGGCCTTTGAATCCGTCGATCCATGGTGACACTTCATGATCGATCTTATCGCCTATGCCCGGCGTTTCCTGGTGATCCAGGACCCTGACACCAATGATTTCTCCTTCGACGGTGTACGCAATGAATAGTTCAATTCGTCCGTTGTAGCCTTTGTTGGTTGAATTTCGCTGGATGAAACCAATATGGGTACCGTCACGCCAGATGCTAAAGCCGGTGTCTTGCTTGATGAGCTCGGCGCTCCCCACCATGTCTCTTAAGGTTTTTTCAGCAAAGTGTTGCTGATTTTCCACAATCACAGCGCGCGTGCGGTGGTTGGTGGTGACCAGTAAAACGGCGCATAGAAACGCCAGCATGGTGGGTTTTAGCACCTTCATGCGGGCTGCTTCTGCAGGCTGAATACATGATCAATCAGGGGTGATGCGGCATTCATCAGCAACACGGCAAATGCGATACCCTCGGGATAAGCGCCGATAGTCCTGATGATAAAAGTGATCAGGCCCACTCCGATACCAAATACGAAAAGACCCTGATGGTAGCCTGGACAGGTGACCGGGTCGGTGATGATGAAAAATGCCGCCAGCATGGTTGCACCGGAAAAAAGATGAAAGAGCGGTGAGCCCAGACTTTGCGATGAGCCGGAATCGTAGAACAAAAGCGCCAGTACAAAGAGTGTGCCCAGCAGGGCTGCTGGTGTTTGCCAGGGAATGATTTTTCGGTACAACAGGTAGAGGCCACCCAGGAGGAATGCCAGGTTTATCATTGCCCAGTCCTGCCAGTGAACCTGTGCCACAGCAAAGAACTCTTCGTTCGTCGTGCCTGATCGAAACTTGTAAAGGTCGAGAGGCGTCGCTGCCGTTATGCCGTCGTATTGACTTCGGCCATTGTCGAAACTTAGCTTAATGTTGATGGTTTCGATAACGCCTTCTGCAGAGTTGCTAATTGGCCACTGCGACATAGCCAGCGGAAAGGACACAATCAGTACTGCAAAACCCACCATCGCTGGGTTGAATACGTTTTGGCCGGTACCGCCATAAAGATGTTTGCCAAAAATCACCGCAAACACGACTGCCAGGATGATCATCCAGAGCGGCAGCAACGGCGGCAGGCAAAGTCCAAGCAACGCGCCCGTCAACGCTGCAGTCGCATCCAACAAGTTGTGCAGAGGTAATGCGCGAAGTTTCAATAGACAGCCTTCTGTGGCTATCGCCGTTGCCATACTGATCACGACATTGATGGCCACCCCAGGGCCATAGAACCAGCAATACGCCAGGAAACCAGGAATCAGTGCCAGCAAAGTGGTACGCATCAGCCCGGGGATGTTCACGATGATGCCTTCAGGTCGTTTAAGAGCCGCTGCCGATCTTTCTGGGAAGGACGCTTTACCAGCTGGCTGGCTGATTCCGTCAGTCGTACCTCTCTTGCCAGGTAGCGTTGTTTGGTTTGTTCGGCCACTTGGTGTTCGTTAAGTGAAAATTGAATTCGCGCTTTGGCTGTTTGAAAGGTCTGCGTCAATGGAATACTGGCCGGGCAGCTTGTGTCGCAGCGGCCGCATTCGATACATTCGTCAAGACGATATTTAGCTTGTTGTGAGTTGTCATCACGAAACCAGTAGAGCAGTTGAGGTTGCAGGTCTCGAGGGCAGACCAACGCGCATTCACCGCAGTTAATGCAGGGAAGAGCATGGTTAACAAACACCGGCGGTAAGGATCGATCCACTGTCTGCACTAAATCAATGCAGTCGACGGGGCAGGGTTCCCTGCAGAGATCGCAGCCGGTGCATTGGGATTCGATCACGGTATGCATTTGTTGTTGCGCGCCAACAATAGCGTCGACCGGGCATGCGTTGATGCATAAAGTGCAACCAATGCATTCCTCTTCTCGAATGACTGCAACCATCGGATCTAGGTATTCACCGCAGCTGTTATCCAGGGCAACAGGATCACGACCCAGTAAGTTCGCGAGGGCTTCAATGGTTTGATTCCCGCCGGGCGGGCAGCGGTTGATGGCTTCGCCGGAAACAATCGCCTCGGCGTACGGTCGACAGCCAGGGTAACCACACTGGGCACATTGAGTTTGTGGGAGACAATCATTGATGAGCGTCACCAGGGAGCCGGTTTCGGGTTCAAATTTGGTACGCGTGAGCACCAGCACGAAAGACGAGATAGCGCCCAACCCGGTTAGCAGCAAAAGCTCGGTAAGCATACCGGTCATGACAGCCCCGTGAATCCCATAAACGCCAGGGACAAGATGCCTGCCGTGATCATATTGATGGCTGATCCCCGGAAAGGCAGTGGCAGATCGGCTTCGACCTGTTTTTCTCTGATGGCCGCAAAAACAATGAGCAATCCAGAGAAGCCCAATGCCGCACCAAAGCCATAGATAATGCTGTTAACAAAACCATGATCCTCGGTGCTATTGAGCAGGGCAACGCCCAATACGGCACAGTTAGTGGTGATTAACGGGACAAAGATGCCTAGCACCTCATGAAGAAGCGGCTGGGTCGCGCGCATGACGACCTCGGAAAACTGGACCAGTGAAGCGATGACCACGATAAATACGATGATGCGCAGATATTCCAGCGACAGGGGTATCAACACATAATGATCCAGCAGATAGCTGACTCCGCAGGATAAGGTAAGCACAAAGGTCGTGGCCGCTGACATGCCTATAGCGGTATCAATTCTCTGGCTTGCACCCATAAAGGGGCAGAGGCCCAGAAACTGCACCATGACAAAATTATTGACGAAAATTGTCGTCAACAGAATAAGAAACGCATCGGGCATGCGCTAATGTTAGCTCACCTTCATGCCCGGGTGTGCACCAGGGCATGTTTATTTAGGCAGGTGGTTATACCTTGACTGGCGAGAAAGTTGGTTTTAACTCACCTTCATGCCCGGGTGTGCACCAACATCTGGTTCTAGCAGGAAAATATCCTCACCGCCTGGGCCGGCTGCCAGGACCATGCCTTCTGATACACCAAATTTCATCTTGCGAGGTGCGAGGTTAGCCACCATGACGGTGAGCTTGCCGACCAGATCCTCGGGTTTGTATGCCGCTTTTATACCGGCGAAGACGTTGCGGGTTTCATCGCCAAGATCCAGCGTGAGGGCAAGCAGTTTGTCTGCACCTTCCACATGTTCCGCTGCGATGATTTTGACGACACGAAGATCCACTTTGGCAAAGTCATCAAAGTCGATCCATTTATTCTCGCTCATGGCTGTATTCTCGCTCACGGCTGTTTCCTCGCTTTTGGCATCTGTGTCTCCGCTATCGGTAGCTTTGGAATCGTTGACCATGGCTTCAACATTTTCGGGGTCGATTCGCGTCATCAATGGTTTGAACTTGTTGATTGAGTGATCAGTCAATGGGTCCTTTACATCGTGCCACTGCAATCCGGGTATCCCCAGAAAAGCCTCGGATTTCTCGGCCAGGGCCGGTAGCACTGGTTTAAGGTAGGTTATGAGTACTCGGAACAGGTTAAGACCATCCGAGCAAACTTGTTGCACCTGGTCTCGTTTGCCTTCCTCTTTGATCATGATCCACGGCTTGTGTTCATCAATATACTGATTAGCCTTGTCAGCCAGTGCCATGATGTCTCGCAGGGCTTTTCCGTAGTCAGCGTTTTCGTAATGATCAGCGATTCGTTCGCTGGCCGCGGCGAACTCAGCCAGCAGTGGATTACTTGATGACGTTGCGAGCTTGCCTTCAAATTGCTTGTTGATAAATCCGGCACATCGCGAAGCAATATTGACGACTTTCCCCACGACGTCGGAATTCACCCGCTGCACGAAATCATCCAGATTGATATCCAGATCGTCTATACCGGCGCTCATTTTAGCCGCGAAGTAGTACCGTAAATACTCCGGGTCGAGATAATCAAGATAGGTTCGGGCATTAATAAAGGTGCCTCTGGATTTCGACATTTTCAGCCCATCCACCGTCACGAAACCGTGCGCGTGTATCTTTGTGGGCGTTCTATAACCAGCGGTGTCGAGCATGGCCGGCCAGAACAAGGCATGAAAGTTCACAATATCCTTGCCAATAAAATGATGGACTTCACATTCAGAATTTTTCGCCCAGTAGTCATCGAAGCTGATGTCATCTCTTGCTTCGCAATACTTTTTGAATGCCGCCATATAGCCAATGGGTGCATCCAGCCAAACGTAGAAGTATTTGCCGGACTCGCCCGGAATCTCGAAACCAAAGTAGGGCGCATCCCGGCTGATGTCCCAGTCCTTTAAGCCGGTATCCAGCCATTCTGCGAGCTTGTTGGCGACCTGATCTTGCAGGGTGCCGCTGCGGGTCCATTGGGTCAGGAACTCTGTAAAGTTCGAAAGGGCAAAAAAGAAGTGAGTTGATTCTTTGAGAACAGGCGTCGCCCCGGAGATTTTTGATTCGGGGTTGATCAAATCTGTAGCGTCATAGGTGGCACCGCAGACCTCACAGTTGTCGCCATACTGGCCATCTGCCTTGCATTTCGGGCAGGTGCCCACAATAAAACGATCTGCAAGGAACATCTCTTTTTCCGGATCAAACAGCTGGTTGACCGATTTCGTCTTGATCTGCTGTGCCTCAACCAGGCGGTTATAAATATGTGACGACAGTTCCTTATTTTCATCGGAATGGGTTGAATAGTAGTTGTCATGGCTGATTTGAAAATCGGTGAAGTCTGCCTGATGTTCGACGTTTACTTCTTCAATCAGCGCCTCTGGTGTCTTGCCCAACTCTTCGGCGCGCAACATGGTCGCCGTGCCGTGAGCGTCATCTGCACAGACATAAATACACTCATGACCGCGCATGCGCTGGAAGCGAACCCAGATATCCGTTTGGATATGCTCCATCAAATGCCCCAGGTGAATAGACCCGTTGGCATTTGGAAGGGCGCTGGTGACCAGAATGCGACGCTTTTCCATGAGTTAACTGACTTCTTGAAGATTTTGGGGTGATAAATATATAGATGAAGCCGATGAAGCCGCACAATTGCACCCTGAATCCGGTGAATGCGCTGAATGCTTGTGTATGCTTGAATTGCGCTGTGTCTCGTGTGAGGCTAGTGGCCTTGGAATATTCTGGAGATCACCTATCAGTAACTCCGCGATAGAGAAATTTAGTCTACCCGGTATCAGGCATGTCATTGCCGTGGCATCGGGCAAGGGCGGTGTTGGAAAGTCGACTGTGTCCGTTAATTTGGCGGTAGCACTGGCAGCAGGAGGCGCCAGGGTGGGCCTTCTGGATGCCGACATCTATGGGCCCAGTCAGGGCACCCTGCTGGGACTGCCAGCAGGCACAAAACCCGAGGTAAAAAATGAGTTGTTACAGCCGATCAAAGCCCATGGTGTGAGCTGCATGTCCATGGGGTTTGTCACATCAGAGCGAACCCCGGCAATCTGGCGCGGCCCGATGGCAAGTGGCGCCCTGCAGCAATTGCTCACCCAGACAGACTGGGGTGAGCTTGATTTCCTGATCGTCGATATGCCGCCGGGAACCGGAGATATACAGCTGACCCTGGCACAACGGGTGCCCCTGGCGGGCGCCGTCATTGTGACAACTCCGCAGGATGTAGCCTTGTTGGATGCCAGGAAAGGCATAGAAATGTTCCGGAAAGTTGAAGTGCCGGTTATCGGTGTGATTGAGAATATGAGCACCCATATATGTACCGAATGCGGCTTTGAGGAACCAATCTTTGGTCACGGCGGTGGTGAAGCTGTTGCCGCAGAGTACGAGATTGAATTGCTCGCGCAGCTGCCGCTCACCCTTCAGCTCAGGCTGCTATCCGATTCGGGGACACCGATTGTCATTGCGGATCCGGGTGCGCCCACCAGTATTGCCTTTGCCAATGTGGCGCAGAAAGTGAGTGAGTTCGTTGACCAGCATATTGTCAAAGCGCCGGCCATCAATATATTTGACGATTAATTTTGGCACCTCTTAGCGCTTCAGGGTGGTATGATCGCGGCGTTTTTAGCAGGGTCTTTCTACAGGGTCCTTCCACGGGGTCGTTCCACAAGGTCCTTCCACAGGGGTCCTTCCACAGGGTCTTCCCATTAGTATTTAATCATGAGAAATAAGTCATGAGTATCAAGTCTGATCACTGGATTCGTCGCATGGCGGCAAGCGACAAGATGATAGAGCCGTTTTGTTCAAACCAGGTTCGTGAAAATGCCGACGGATCACGTGTTATATCGTATGGCACTTCCAGTTATGGTTACGATGTTCGCTGTTCCGATGAATTTAAAGTCTTCACAAATATCCATTCCGCGATTGTCGATCCGAAGGCTTTTGATGAAAAAAGTTTCGTCGATATCAAAAGTGATGTCTGCGTTATTCCGCCAAATTCATTCGCCTTGGCGCGTACCGTGGAATATTTCCGTATACCCAGGAGCGTGCTGACTATCTGTCTGGGTAAATCAACCTACGCCCGATGCGGCATTATTGTGAACGTCACACCGCTGGAACCTGAATGGGAAGGGCACGTGACGCTCGAGTTCTCGAATACCACGAACCTACCGGCGAAGATATACGCTAACGAAGGTGTCGCGCAGATGTTGTTCTTTGAATCGGACGAGATTTGCGGAACCAGCTATGCGGATCGAGGGGGGAAGTATCAGGGACAGGTTGGGGTTACGCTTCCCAAGGCTTAGTCTTCCATTGAGAAAGATTGGAGGTTGAGTTCAAAACCCTTTTTTTGTTCTTGTTGTTTGAGTTTTACCAGGATTAGATCGTGATCAAGGGCCAGCCAGAGTGAAGTCTGGCGGTCAGTGTCTTGTCTGATGCGATCTATTCTTATTGTCCGCAGTTCGCCCAGTGGTGTGTCCAGGGTTTCCCGCCCGGCGATTCGAAATTTGTAGATCTTGCGTTTTTCTTCATCGGCGATGGTGTATTCCAGCTTCGGGTTCTGCTCGCTGTCAGCAATTGCCTGCGCCACGTCCAGGCGCAACTTGTACTGGTAAGAAAGTTTGTCAAGAGTTCCTGCAGTCAATGCCGAAGTCGTGCCTTTGTGTGTGACCAGATTTTCTTGCCAGTCAAAGGAACTCGACACCTGTTTGTTCTTACCCATACCTTTACGTTCATAGTGATATTTTGCGGGTTGCAGGTGACTACCGTTGATGTCGAACTCAGTGCTTTCCACGATATTGATAAATATTGAGCTGGCAGACGAGATCAAACGATAATGATTATCCCCCAGCCTGGTCAGCTCACGAACACCTTTGGCCTTGATCGGTAATCCTTGATATTGGGCGATATATTCAGCATGGAAGAGCGCAGGTTCGGCAAGGCAATGAGTTGCGCTGAAAACAATCAGAAGACAGACAATGGACTTCATCTCGATATTATTCACAGACCATGGGAGTAAAGACGTTACAATATACAGATGCCGAATCACAAATTAAGTTCCCCGTGGATACAGTTTCTGTTCAGCCTGGCAATGGGTTTGTTGCCGTTTCATGTCGCCTGGTCGATTCCTGTCGAGAATCTTTATATGGCGGAGGTGCTGGTCCCGGATGAGAGCGAGAGGCGACTCAGGACCGCCGCTAAAGCCGGATTATTGCAGGTGCTGGTTCGTGTATCCGGTTCGATTTTTGTGGAACAGAGCAGTCTGGTGCGTAGTTCCCTGCGAAATCCCGCCGCCTATTATGATCAGTACAGTTATGATTCCAGTAATAGCACACTGATGGTGAATGATGAAGAAGTAGCCGCAAAAGTATTGCGACTTCATTTTGATCCGAGTGCAATAGCACGACTGTTAAGAGATGCCAATTTACCAGTCTGGGGTAGCAACCGTCCCGGTGTGCTGGTTTGGGTTGCATTAAGTGACGACCAGGGACGCCGGATTCTGAGCGAATCAGACACCAGCGGTGTGGTCCAGGTCCTGATGGATCAGGCCCGGCAAAGAGGACTGCCCTTGTTATTTCCTATTCTCGATCTGGAGGATGCCGCTCGGATCAGCACCGCTGAAGTATGGGGTGCATTTTTGGAGCGAATTGATAATGCGTCGACCCGCTACAGCGCCGACTCTGTATTGACAGCAAGAATACAGCAGGAGCCTAACCGTAGTTGGACAGGTCGATGGTCATATCAAATCAACGGCACCTGGCAATCCATTGAGAGTGTGTCTTTTTCCCCGGATGAACTCGCGCGCGATATGGTTAACCGGTTGGCAGATGATCTGGCCAGCCGGTTCGCCCTTGAGGCCACACAAGCAAATGTCAAACTCGTGGTGGAAGGTGTTTTTGGTTTGGCCGAATATGCTGCGTTAAGTGATTACCTGGAACAACTCACACCAGTTCTCAGCAGTTCCATCATTGCACTGGAGGGTGATGTCGCCGAATTCGAATTGCGGACCGAGGGGCAATACGAACAATTAGTTGAGGTGATCGAATTGGATCAGCGCCTGGTGCTTCTAAACAGACGGCAGGGTCAACTGCTGTACCGGTGGTCCGAGTAATGGCCAGATCCCGGCTACATTTTATTCCCAATGCCATCACTGTGGCTCGTTTGATACTCGTGTTACCGATTGCCTTTTTTATTGTCGAAGAAAAATTTCTTGTCGCATTAATACTCTTTACCTTGTCGGGTGTGTCCGATGGTCTCGACGGTCTTATTGCCAGGTGGTACGGTTGGGTTTCTGCTTTCGGCAAACTCATTGACCCGCTCGCTGATAAATTGATGATGATGACCACCACGCTCACATTGGGGTTGATGGGCCATTTCCCTGTGATGTTGATGGTCCTGATTATCGTCAAAGATCTGGCGGTACTGGGTGGCGTCTTCTCCTACACGACGCTTGCAGGATTTCCATTCATTCAGCCAACCTGGCTGGGGAAATTTACGACGGCATCCCAGATTGTTCTATTGGTGGTGGTATTGTTGAACCTGAGTTACTCAGGTACGGTGCCGGTCAGCTTCTTTGCGGCCTGGTTCTGGATAGTTGCCATCATGACCTCCATTGATGGAATGAGTTATCTGTGGATCTGGACAGCACGGTTGGCTGAAGACCCGCGCTGGAAAGAAACAATTTAGGCGAGTTTGCCATGACTACCCTGCAAAAAACTTTCGCTCTGCTGTTTATTGCTCTGGCACTGGTGCTGATTTACTTTCTTCAGCCCATACTGACCCCCTTCCTGGCCGGGATGATTCTTGCCTATCTTGGCGATCCCCTGGTCGACAAGTTGGAAACCGTAAAAATTAACAGGGCAGTTGGCGTTTTGATCGTGTTCCTGGTGTTCGGATCCATCATCGCATCAGGTTTGCTGGTGGTTCTGCCGATGGTCGCTCGAGAAATTGGTGCGCTGATTCGTGATTTCCCTGCGTTTCTCACCTGGCTACAGGAGACGTTAAGCCCCTGGTTAGTCTCAACATTTGGTATCGACCCTTTTGATGTGAATATTGACCGTGTTGCTACCCAGGTCATGGAAAACTGGCAAAAAGCCGGTGGTGTAGCTGGCGCCCTGATTGGCCAGGTAACTCAGTCCGGGTTCGCGTTTCTCGGGTTTGTCGGCATCGTCGGACTAACCCCGGTGGTCGCTTTCTACATGATGCGAGACTGGGATGACATTATGCTGCGCATTCGCGAGATGGTGCCCAGAGATATCGAGCCAACATTCGTCCAGTTGGTTCTTGAATGCGATGAAGTGCTGGGCGCCTTCCTGCGCGGTCAGCTGCTGATCATGTTTTTGTTGGGGTGCATCTATTCAGTAGGGCTTTATCTTGTCGGGCTGGATCTGGCGGTGCTCATTGGCATGTTGGCCGGGCTTGCATCAATCGTTCCTTACCTGGGGTTTTTTGTTGGCATAATTGCCGCCGCCATGGCCGCCATTTTCCAGTTCCACGATATATCCTATCTGGGGTATGTGGCGATTGTGTTTGGCCTTGGCCCGGCACTGGAAGGATGGGTGCTTACCCCCTGGCTGGTTGGCGACAAAATCGGCCTGCATCCGGTTGCTGTCATATTCGCTGTACTGGCTGGAGGCCAGTTATTTGGATTAGTGGGCATCCTGCTGGCGTTACCCGTTGCCGCCGTGGTGATGGTCTTTATCCGCTATTTACACAATAGCTATATCAACAGCGAATTCTACGAGCAGCCGAAGTCGGACGAATAAGCGTGAATCAACAATTACCCTTAAAACTGAGATTGGCGGGACACACGCGCCTTGAGGATTACGTTGGGGACGCTGCCTCCAGACTGGAGCAACTTGAGGGACCAGTGTATGTCTCGGGTAATGCAGGTACGGGTAAGTCGCATTTATTACAGGGCTTGTGTCATCAGGTGATAGATCATGGCGGTTCCGCTATTTACTTGTCATCCCTGGATGATCTGCATGCGTCAGTTTTAGAGGGGCTGGAATCGGCTGATCTGGTGTGCCTTGACGGCATTGAGCAGGTCATCATTGACAAAGATTGGCAGACAAGCCTGTTTCACCTCATTAATGCGTGTCGGGATCAGGGTAGAAAATTAGTGGCCAGCGGTCGGGCGTCTGTAGCGTCGTTGAACATTTCTCTGGATGACCTGGCGTCACGACTCAAAGGTGCTTATTTACTTAACACCGAAGAACTGACCGACAAGCAAAAACTTGAAGTGGTTAAGCTCAAAGCCCAACGACTCGGCTTCACCATGAGCGAAGAAGTCTGCCGTTTCATATTGTTGCGATCAGACCGAGACATGCATCACCTGGCACGCCTGGTGGATCGACTTGATGAAGAAACGCTTCGACGGCAGAAGAAAGTAACCATTCCCTTCGTAAAAGCTGCCCTGGGACTCTAATGCCTCTGATCATGCTGACAGGCGGCGGCACGGCAGGCCACGTGACTCCAAACATCGCACTCATTGCAGAGGCACAGCGTCGAGGCTGGCAGATTCACTATGTTGGCTCCGTGCATGGTATTGAGCGCGAATTGATTGAGCCGCTGAATATTCCCTATCACGCCATTAGTTCCGGGAAGCTGCGTCGTTATTTTTCCTGGGAGAATTTCGTTGATCCGTTCCGTGTTTTGATGGGCTTTATGCAGGGTCTTATCCTGTGTGCAAAACTAAAGCCGGACCTGCTCTTCTCGAAAGGTGGTTTTGTTTCGGTGCCGATCGTTATCGCCGCCTGGTTGCTGCGCATACCCGTCATCAGTCATGAGTCAGATATCACCCCGGGGTTGGCTAATCGTATCGCTTATCCTTTTTGCCGGAAGATATGCGTGGCCTTTGAGGCGACAGTCTCTTTCCTGCCTTCGGCTAAAGTCATTGTTACTGGCACGCCGATCAGAGAATCCATATTGCGCGGTGATAAGGCGGCAGGATTAAGTTTCATAGGGTTAGCCGACGACAAACCTCTGCTGCTGGTGTTCGGCGGGAGTCTCGGGGCAGCGGTGTTGAACGCGCAGGTCCGATCCGTGCTCGATGAACTGTTGGAGACATTTAATGTCATGCATGTGACCGGGGCTGGCAATCTGGATTCATCAGTCGATCGCCCGGGATATGTGCAATTAGCGTTTGTGGCCCAGGAGTTTGGTGACCTTCTGGCCGCGGCCGCCGTGGTGGTGTCACGGGCGGGTGCCAATTCACTTTACGAATTACTTGCGTTACGAAAACCACATTTGTTAGTGCCTCTCACCGGCGCGGCGAGTCGAGGCGATCAACTCGCCAACGCAGAGACTTTCGAGCATCTTGGGTATAGCCAGGTCATCCACGAAGAAGCCATGACCAATGCAACATTCCTCAGCGCCCTCCGTCAGCTCTATGAACAAAGGACATCCATCGTCGAACGCCTGTCCAGTTTTGAGGTTAAGGACAGCGTTAACCTTATTGCCAATGAGATCGGACGACAGATTCGCACCCAACCAGGTGCCTGAACCCGATATACTCGCCATTTAAATAAGCAGCCTCTTGCCCCGGATTTTCTATGCAAAAAATATTGATCTGTATTTGTCTGATTGCCTTTGCAGTCTCTGGTGCCGCAGATGATAGTGATTCGCTGATTGACTACATCGATCGACAGGGTGATAAGTATGACGCGCTGGCGATGGATCTGTGGGATTACGCAGAGCTGGGGTATCTCGAAACAAAGAGTTCAGAGCGATTACAAAAAACACTGGCCGCGGAAGGCTTTGAGATTCAGTCGGGAGTTGCCAATATCCCAACCGCTTTCGTCGCCAGCTATGGTGAGGGGGAGCCTGTCATCGCAATCCTTGCAGAGTTTGATGCACTACCTGGCATCTCACAGGCAGCAATACCCACTCGGCAGTTGGTGGAAGGTAAAAAAAACGGGCATGCCTGCGGTCATCATTTGTTCGGTGCGGGTTCCGTTGCTGCGGCTGTCGGGGTTCGGCACTGGATGGAGCAAAATGACATAGCCGGTACGGTGCGGTTATACGGCACACCCGCAGAGGAGGGTGGTTCAGGCAAGGTTTACCTGGTTCGCGCTGGATTGTTCGAGGATGTCGATACCGTATTGCACTGGCATCCGTCAGATCGAAATTCAGCCAATGCAGAAACAACCCTGGCTAACAGATCTGCAAGATTCAAATTCACGGGTATCGCCTCTCATGCCGCGGCGGCGCCGGAACGCGGTCGTTCAGCGCTCGATGGTGTAGAAGCCATGAACTACATGGTGAATATGTTAAGGGAACACATTCCCCAGGCATCCAGAATTCACTATGTCATCACCCAGGGTGGGGAAGCGCCCAATGTCGTGCCGGACTATGCGGAGGTGTACTACTATGTCAGACACCCGGACGCAGCCACCTTGAAGACAATATGGGAACGCGTCATTAATACTGCCAACGCAGCAGCGCTGGGTACCGGGACACAGGTTGCGTTCGAAGTGATGCATGGAAATCATTCGGTGTTGCCTAACGAGCGACTCGCCCGGCAAATGCATGCCAATCTCACGCGAATCGGCGGCGTTCAATACAACGAGCAAGAGAGAAACTTTGCCCAGATATTGAGCGAATCATTTTCCGTCGGAAACTTTGTCGGCATGGAAAAAGAAGTCATGAAATTCGAAATACGCCAGGGTATGGGCTCCACCGATGTCGGTGATATCAGCTGGGTCGTGCCGACCGTTGGCCTGCGAACATCCACCTGGGTGCCGGGAACGGCGCCGCACTCCTGGCAGGCGATTGCGGCAGGCGGCACCTCTATCGGCACCAAGGGGATGCGAGTTGCGGCCAAGGTGTTGGCGTTAACGGCAAGAGACCTGATGCTGGATGCAGAACTGCGCGCAGCGGGCCGGCAGGAGTTTGAATCCCGAAGAGGGGAGAATTTTGAATATAAAGCGCTGCTGGGTGACCGGGAGCCGCCGCTGGATTACCGGTTGCTTTAGCTCTGCTTTGACGCTCTCCCATACAATGTGCAATCTCGAAGCCACGAGCACAAGAAGGCACCGATCCTCTCCGCAGCACGTGGATAGACAGCTTTGTGACGCGAAGAATGCGGCACTCCTTAAAGGCTGCGAAGAGGATCGGTGCCTTCTTCTGTTAACAGCTTCGAGATTGTACTTTGGAAGGCGATAACCCGTCCAGATTGGTAGCTTGGAGCCTGAGGTTGGAACAACCCCGAAAGATCAGCATGTAAATATCCGTTTGCAATCTCTATTTATACTGTTATAGTCATGTATAACACTATATAAGTATAACAGCTCAAAGCGACATGCAGATTACCTGGCACGACAAAAGCCCCATATACCGGCAACTCTCTGACCGATTAAGAGAATTGATCCTGGAGGAAGTTTATCGCGATGGTGATGCCCTGCCATCCGTGCGCCAGATCGCCGCTGAACACCGCATTAATCATATTACGGTTTCCAAGGCTTTTCAGATGCTGGTGGACGATGGATTGGTGGAAAAAAGAAGAGGGCTTGGCATGTTTGTCGGGGAGGGCGCGCGAGTGCAATTAATGGCCGATGAGCGAAAGAAATTCCTTGAGCTGGACTGGCCAAACTTTCGAGAACGCGCTGGCCGTCTTGGCTTTACCATCGATGAATTGTTGCAGGAGGAATTATGAGCGACATTGTTGAAGTTCGTGGTGTATCGAAACGTTACGGCGACTTTGCCGCGCTCAATAACGTGAGTTTTGACATTGAGCCAGGATCCATCGTTGGCCTGATCGGCCCTAATGGTGCTGGTAAAACAACCACTTTGAAAGCCATCCTCGGCTTAACTGATTTTGACGGCGAGATGTCTGTGCTGGGCACTGATCCTCGACATGGCCGGCACAAAGTCATGGAGCGAGTGTGTTTTATTGCAGATGTCGGTGTACTCCCCAGATGGTTGAGAGTTGCAGACGCGATCGACTACGTTGAAGGTCTCCACCCAAAATTTAATCGACAGCGCGCGGAAGCGATGTTGGCTGAAACCAAAATTTCCACCCGGCAAAAGGTGAAGCAACTCAGCAAAGGCATGGTCACGCAACTTCATCTGGCATTGGTGATGGCCATTGAAGTTGATCTGCTGGTTCTTGATGAACCCACCCTGGGACTGGATATTCTTTATCGAAAAGCCTTTTACGAACGATTACTCAACGACTATTTCGATCACGAGACCAGCATCATCATCAGTACTCATCAGGTCGAAGAAATTGAATCTTTACTGACGCATCTGTTGTTTATCAACGAGGGCAGCATTGTCCTGGATTGCAGGATGGACGAACTGGACGAAATCTATGTTGAAGTCCTTGTGCCACCAGATGCCTGGAAAGAAGCACAAGCCCTTGTGCCGATTCACAGTCGGGACCTGCTAGGACAAAAAGCGATGATTTTTGAAAACATACCGAAACAGGAGCTTTCACGGTTCGGCGAAATTCATGCGCCGAGTGTTGCAGATCTTTTTGTCGCCAAGATGCAGACCGAATAGGAGATACAGATGAATCAATTACCTGTTTTGATTAAGAGAGAATTCTGGGAGCACAGAAGCACATTCCTCATTTTGCCAGCGATTACCACGGGCTTTTTCCTGTTTATCATGCTGTTCGCGTTGATTGCTGGAACGACGGATGCGATCAATGTCACCATTGATATCGATATGGAAATGAGTAGTGACGAACAGATAGCGTTTGCCGAAGAGCATATGATTACCGGCGGCGTCTTTACCTATGCTTCGCAGCGTCTGGATTCCGTCAATAGACCGACGAAAGAGAGGTACCTTCGCAGCGGACTGCAGGGATTGGCAGCACCACTGTTGTGCATCCTCTGGTTGGTCGTGTTTTTTTACCTGCTTGGCGCGCTTTATGAGGAACGCCGGGATCGCAGTATTCTTTTCTGGAAATCCATGCCGGTATCCGATGTGATGACCGTTGCTTCCAAGTTGGTGACGGCGCTCCTGGTTGTTCCCCTTGTTTACCTGGTTGGCATTGCGACCCTGCAACTGGCGGCGTTGATCTTCCTGAGTATCGGGAGCGTCGGCACTGACATATCAATGTGGGACACTATCTGGGCACCAGCGTCCATCTTTGTGAGCTGGTTGCAGTACGCCGGTTTGCTGTTGCTCTATGGTCTCTGGGCCTTGCCTTTTTTCGCCTGGGTGCTGGCAGTATCCGCCTATGCCAAAAGTGTGCCATTGGTCTGGGCGGTTGGTTTACCCTTTGGCCTGGGGATCGTCGAGGCCATTTTCACCGGTCAGTCCCGTGTCGCTATCTGGATGCAAGATCATACTTTCGCGGTGAGATTCATAAACAAGCACGAACCGATTGCTGAAGCAGTGCAGGCGAATGTATTTAGCCTGCAGATGGGTTCGGCGTTGCTTGTCGGCGGCGTTCTCATCTTCCTGGCAATATGGCTGAGGAGTAAAGCAGATGAAATCTAAAATAGTTTCGATGATTTTGATAGGCCTGGTCATCACAAGCTGTAGCAAAATGTCACTGTTGGGCAATGCCCGCTCATTTAGCGATCAGCTCTGTGAGTTGGTGCAAAAAAGAGATTCAGGGATCATTTCCGAGCGGGAGTATCACTCCCTGAAACAGCGGATTACCAGCGTGATGCTCCACTAAGGAACGTCTGATTAAGGTCGAAACGCCGCATCGCTAGTTTCGCCATAACCGCGTCAGCGCCGTGCTCATACTCCGCTCGCCTCTTCCTTGTATTAACTCAAGTGTTCTGACAAAAATGTCCTCTTAATCAGAGGTTCCTTAGATAAAAGCGGGTACTAGAAGTTTTGGACAGGCTGGGTAAGATGTTGAAGTAATCCCACCTGAATTGGAGCCTTTGATGGAACTTCTGATTATTGGTTGTGTTACTTTTCTTGCGGTTCATTTAGGCATTTCCGGAACACCCCTTCGCGCTGTACTACAAAATGCGATCGGTGCGACACCCTACCTTGGTGTTTACTCTGTGCTTTCCATTGTCTCATTGGGCGTGATGATCTATGGCTACGGTCAGGTTCACCATGCCGACTTTATCTGGTCTCCACATCCGCTGGCGTACAAGGTCACCAAAGTCTTTTTGTTGATATCACTGGTGACAATAGTGATGGGTGTGCTCACCAAAAACCCCACGCAGGTGATGAACGAACAGGCGCTGGATCACGAGATTTCAGGTTTGTTAAAAATCACGAGGCATCCCATTCAGTGGGGCATCTTGTTGTTCGCAGTCGGACACTTGATCGCCAACGGTGATGTAGCCTCCCTGATATTTTTTGGCACGCTGGTTCTGCTATCCGGCTTCGGTATGTTGTCTATGGATGCCAGGCGCGGGAAGGAGGACGATCCTCGCTGGCAGGCGTTCATGGAGGGCACATCAATGGTGCCTTTCGCGGCAATGGTGGCGGGCCGCCAGAAATTTACCTTGTCAGACATCAACTGGATGGGTTTGGTAGCTGGTCTCGGCCTCTATGCGGCGGTTTACTGGCTGCACGATATGGTCAGTGGCGGCGTGAGTCTCTTCTAAGGAGCCGGGTTAAGGGCACGTGAGCTTCGCTAATAGTCTGCATGAGGAAATCAGCTAAACTAATTCACGCTGCCCGTGTAAAATGCGCCCTTTTTTCACGGGATCACCATGTACAAGATTCGAACCCTGAACAACATTTCTGAAAAAGGCCTGAGCAGGTTTCCGGCCGATCATTACGAGCTTAGCGATGATGAATCCAGTCCGGATGCCATTTTAGTTCGTAGCCAGCAGCTAACCATGGATGATGCGCCGCCATCATTACGGGCTGTAGGCAGGGCCGGCGCCGGTGTGAACAATATTCCCGTGGCTGACTACACCGACAGGGGTATCGTCGTATTCAATACCCCGGGCGCTAACGCCAATGCCGTCAAGGAACTGGTGATGGTGGGTTTGCTTTTATCCTGTCGAGGCATCATTCCTGGAATTGAATATGTTAACGGGTTGGCAGCGCACACTGACAAGTCGGAGCTCAACAAGCTGGTCGAGGCGAGCAAAAAGCAATACAAGGGTCGAGAGCTCAAAGGAAAAACCCTGGGAGTGCTTGGGCTTGGCGCTATTGGTTCAATGGTCGCGGATATGGCGCTACTCATGGACATGAAGGTCGTGGGCTACGATCCGGCATTATCCGTTGAAGCTGCCTGGCGGTTATCCAGCCGGGTCGAAAAGATGGAGAATATGCAATCGCTGTTTGCCCGCTCAGACATCGTCACTTTGCATGTGCCGGCAATCGAATCCACCCTCGGTTTGATCAATACTGAAACCCTGGCCCAATTTCAAGATGGGGCTGTACTCTTGAATTTTTCCAGGGAAGAAATTGTCGACAAGGAATCCATCAGCGCAGCATTGGATGAAGGCAAGATCTCGCAATACATTTCAGACTTTCCAACCCCCGGTTTAATCGGTAAACCCGGGGTGGTATCCACGCCGCATTTAGGGGCAAGCACGGCAGAAGCGGAAGAAAATTGCGCCATGATGGTGGCAGACCAGGTACGCGATTTTCTGGAAAACGGCAATATCAGAAATTCAGTCAATTTCCCACAACTTAACCTGGAACGTACCGCGGGTTGTTATCGAATAGCGCTGGCGAACAAGAACGTGCCACGTATTCTGGGTAGTGTGTTATCGATTCTGGCAGATAGAAATATCAACGTTGTCGATATGTTGAACAAGAGTCGCGAAGATATTGCCTACAACCTGATTGATATCGAAACCGAACCTTCCAGTGAACTGCTGCAGGAAATCGAGGCGCTTGAAGGGGTCGTCAACGTCAGGGTGTTTGAATACTAGGGGAAGCTTCGACATTAATCAGAGCTTCCCCTAGGTGCCTGAACCGTTGAATCCCTGATAACAAACCGGGCCGGGGATAGCATCTGTTGTTCGGCTAACCCCAGTGCGGTGGGTTCACCCAGTATTTTGTTGGCGAGATGTTCTGCGCAAAGTCGGGCGTGGGTCGCGCCGCGTGACCCGAATGCAGAGCAAAAGTATAAGCCTGCCTGGCGCCCGAATCCGGCAGATACCCGGTTCGTTCCCTCAAGGGTCGACCAGTCCGGGGACTCGCCGATGACGGGTAGTCTGTCTCTTGTCGTGGTGCGTATACCGACCAGTGCCTCAGCGGTAGACTCATCGAGGGCAATCAACTCGCCTGCCAGGTCGGCAAGTTCTTTGATCTGGGCCTGATCAATTAGCATGCTGGTATTGCGCGCATAGGTGCCGCTGATAACCGAGCGGCCCTGCTCAGTAGGAAATACCGTGACCCGACCGTTGATCACCCGCGTGATACCAGAGGTCTCAACTGAAATAGCCTGGCCGCGAATAGCGCGAAGCTGTAACTGCACCGGCATCAGCAATTGATCAAAGCCCGTCGCCAGAATGATCTGATCTGCGCTGGCGACATGCCCTTCTCGACTATGGCAATGCCACCGGCCGTCGTTTTCACCATAGTGTAGTTTAGTGATATTGCTGCGCCGGGTGTCTGCAGCGACCGATTGCTTTAGGGTTTCGAACGACAACCATCCGCACCGGTGATAGATGACTTCACCTGTGGCTGTCGACTCAATAATATCGTTAGTAAATTGTGCCGCAATTTTAAGTAGCCGTTCGGTTTCCTCGATGCCATGACCCTGCCAGATGACGCCTGTATCCTGGTAACCGGGTGAAGTCTGCATGTATTGGCATGCGTTTAATGAGAAGCGATATTGTGTTTCCGGTGCAATGGCGAGTTGCGGCATAACACTTAGCTGTGGGATATGTGATGGCCCTGGGGTGCCCGAATCAATGATTTGATTTGTGATGCCTCTTCTGTGTAGTGCCTCTGCGCAATACTGCCCTGCCAGCCCGCCGCCTATGATGATGACCTCATCGTTCGGTCGCCGCTTTATCTCCCAGGTGCCCGGGCTTTTTGCTTTAAGCATGTCTCGTTTTTGGCCGAAGCCTTTTTCTTTGCTAACTGTAAAGCCGGATTGCTCGAGGCCCCTGCGTACGTCTCCGGCAGCGGAGTAGGTGGCGACTGTGGCGCCAGGGCGACTCCGGGCAAATAGTTTCTTATACAACGCCGGCTGCCACATATCCGCGTTCTTTGACGGGGCGAAGCCGTCCAGGTACCAGAAGTCTGCCCGGGCATCCAGGTTAGCCAGTGCAGGTTCGACATCGTCAAAAATCAGCAAAAGGCGAATATTATCGGCCAGCCAGATCACATGTTGGCCCCGAAAGGCCGGTGGGTATTGTGCCAATAATGCAGTGGCGTAGGACAATTCATGATGGGCCAATACCCGGGATAGGCTCTGTTTGTCGACGGGGTGTTTTTCAATAGAAATGAAATCGAGTCGGCACTCGGGCGGCATCGTTTTCCAGGCCTGGGCAGTCAACAGGCAGTTAATACCAAATCCAAATCCCAGTTCACCGACGGTGACCTGCGTTTTCCCCTGGGGTTTTCCCACCAGTCGTAACAGGGGATCGACAAAAACAAATCCCTTTTCTGCCAGGGGTGAATCCCCGGCCGATGATTGTGCATGCCAGTAAATATCGTCATAGGTCCGGGAGTGGGGTGAGCTGCCATCCCATACTATTTCAGCTGGCTTTAACAGGTAATCCATTAGCCGGTTTCAATGGGTCTTTCCGGGTCGGTAACCCACTCGCTCCAGGAGCCGGGGTAAAGCGCTGGTTCCTGATACCCGGCGATGAGCAGAGCCAGGATGTTGTGAGCCGCGGTGACGCCGGAGCCGCAGTAACAGACATTGTTTGGCCGATCAGAAACCCCAAGATCTTCGAATCGTCGCCTGAGAAGGTGCGCTGTTTTGAATCTTCCTTCAGCCAGATTGCCGGTAAATGGAATGCAGATGGCGCCGGGAATATGTCCAGCGACAGGATCAATCGGCTCAACTTCCCCCCGAAACCTTGCTGCATCCCGGGCATCAAGCAGCGTGTTTGACGCTTCCAGTAGGTCTGCTGCCTCGCAGACCTGGGTCAGACTATCTGTTGCTGTAAAATTTCCTGGCTTACATTGAATTTCTTCTGTGGTGGTTGAGTAACCGGCAGCCTGCCACGCGTCCAGGCCGCCATCGAGTACGGCAACATTTTCATGACCCAGCCACCGCAGTAACCACCACATTCTGGCGGCGAAGGCGCCGTTGTTCTGGTCATAGCAGACGATGTGTGAGTTGTTGCTGACACCCCAGTTTCGTAAGCGTTCAACCAGTGCTGTTTTGGATGGTAGCGGATGCCGCCCGCCAGCACCTGGCGCCGAGCTAAGATCAGCTTCCAGATCGGCGTACTGCGCATTCGGAATATGGGCCAGCTGGAATTCCAACCTGCCCTTGTGCTTATCCAGTAGGTGCGCCCGGCAGTCGAATATCAGATAATCTGGATTGGCCGCGAGGGTAGTTGCCACGATGAGTAAGCCCACTTTATCCTCCTGAAAGCTTGACGACATAACCCAGCGTTTCAAGAATTCCTTTTAACTGGTCTCGTTTATCGCCCTGGATCAGTATGTTGCCAGCCTCGATCGAGCCGCCGACTCCGCATTTGTTCTTGAGTTGTTTGGCGAGCGCTTTTAATTCGGCACCGATCAGCGGGATACCAGAGACAATCGTCACGGGTTTTCCGTTCCTGCCTTTTATCTGTCTTTGCAGGATGACGGCGCCAGAAGCCTGGATGCTGTGCTGTTTTGATTTTTGACAGCTGCAGGCAGCAACCGGTTTGCCACAATCTGGACACAGGCGCCCATGTTCCGTGGAATACACTGGGCGGCTCTTGCTCATTCTGAATAAACGAACACCGACAACACTGGCTGCTGCCGGACCAGCATGCAGAAATGTACGAGGTTGTACAGGAATCTGCCGAGCACTTCCTGCAGGTCGCTGGCTTCAAGGCCGAGTTCAGACATCTCTCCAGATTCTGCCCAATTCAGCGCGATAGTTTCAATATCGTCTTCTTCAATTTCAGCCAGGTGTTCAGCAATGGTGTAGCCAAGCTTGAATACCCAGGGTCCTTCGGGACTGTACTCAAGTACCAATTGCTCCATGGACTCTGCCTGGTCGTAGTAGATGTCCATAAGCAGGGCATAGAGTTGAGCCCGCATTTCCGTGTGCACGCCTTCACAGGGCATGCACGGGAAATTGTCCGCAGGGTTCTCGTCGATTTCTAAGCCAAGGACCTGCTCTTCAACTCCGAGCAGCATAATGTCAGGCATGGTTAGGCCGGTGAGACTTCATCAGCCTGGAGGCCTTTGTCGCCAGTGGTTACGACAAATGAAACCCGTTCGCCTTCAGAAATTGCGCGACGGCCTGATCCTTCGATGTTACGGAAATGGACGAAGATGTCGTCACCCTGATCACGGGTAATAAATCCGTAACCCTTGCGCGTGTTGAACCATTTCACGGTTCCCATCTGTCGGCCTTCGGAGATAGCGGCAGATGATTGGCGTCCCGGGATGAAAGTCGATACAAAAGCAGTCGAAATAAAGATAAGTAGCAAGCTGATTTCTGCCGTTGTGCCCGGCAGTTGAAGCCCGGCACCCAGGAAGAATTTGGAGATCTCGTAAGCAAGGAGACCGATGACAATGGAGATAACAAGATTTTTGACAATGTGCATGGCAATGGGGCCTGGTAAATTAAGCGGGCTATCATACCCGATTTTTGAACGGCTTTATCGTTCAAAATATCGGATTTGGGAGCAATTAACTCTGTATGCGGCTTTATCGCATACAGAGTTAAATGTGGGAATCATCAGCACGTAGTGCTGATAGACCTCAAATCTTCTAGATACCCTGCCGAACGCCACTCCCCTGGAACCCCGAAATCTGACCCACATCTCGCCATCAGAGACTGTCCGCAAAAGACACCACCGATCCTCTTCTCCGCTGTGGAACGTTGCCTTTGGCGGCTGCAAAATCGCAGAGCTCCTTAAGGCTCCGAAGAGGACCGGCGCCGTCTTATGCTAGAAGCTTTGAGATTGCACTTCGGCAAGCTAAATGCAGATATTGGCAGCCCAGCCACCTCCTGCGAAACAACCTGTTTTATCACTCAGGTCAATCGTGACTGACCATTCGACATTGAGCTGGGCTCCTTCTATACGCTTTACAACCCGTCAAGAATCTTCCGGTACCGCGAAACAGTTTCCCCCAACCCAATCCACAGAGCATCAGTAATAATGGCATGCCCAATGGAGACCTCGACCACATTGGGAACCTCTCTGCAGAATGTCGCCAGGTTTTCCTGATTAAGATCATGACCGGCATTAATGCCCAGGCCAAGGCTTGAAGCATGCTCACCGGCAGCAATGAACTGCTGAAGTATTTCATCACCCTGGGGGGTGCCGTAGTGCTCTGCAAAGGGGCCGGTATAAAATTCGATTCGGTGTGTGCCCAGATGCTGTGCCAGGGTCAGCTGTTCGTGATCGGGGTCCATGAAACAGCTGATTCGGATCTTGTCGTCTTTGAGTTGCTCAACAACAGGCTTCAGCTGATTCGATTCCCCTGTCAGATCCCAGCCATGATCAGAGGTGAGCTGCACAGGATCATCCGGCACCAGGGTGCACTGATGGGGCTTGACCGATGCGACCAGCGCCATGAACCCGGGATAGCCATTATCTTCGGGTCCGGCAAAGGGATTGCCCTCGATGTTGAACTCAATTTCCTGGTACACAGGCGCGGACAACAATTCTGCCAGATCGTAAACATCTGAAGGCCTGATATGCCGCATATCCGGTCTGGGATGTACGGTGATGCCTTGTGCACCTGCTTCAATTACGGTGACGGCGGCGTCGACAACACTGGGAATAACGGTGTCGCGCGAGTTTCTAATCAGCGCGATCTTGTTGAGATTGACTGAAAGACAGGTCGTCATGCCCAACCTCCGGTGTTCCGACTGTGGTAGATGCGCCGGGCGATCCAGAAGCCCAGAAGCAATCCGGTCAATAGGGTACCGGCACCTCGAAGAAACCAATCCTGCGCGCGATCGCTGGACAAGGCGTCGTTGTCTGCGTTGAGTTCATCGATCTGTTGCAGCAGGACCTTCTGGTTTTCACTCATTTGTTTGTTTTCTTCATCAATTGAGATGACATTGGCGGAAAGCTCTTTAAGACGTTGCAATTGCTGGCTGAGATTTTCTTTTTCTGCGGTCAGGGTGTCCCGTGTCTCAGATATTTCGTCCTGTGAATCCCTGGACTCGCGCAGTTGCAGTAGAGTCTGCTGATGTTGCGCCTGCAGAGTTTCCAGTTGTTCGCTGATCGAGTCCAGTTGAGTGCTGGCGACGGGTTCTTCAACGAGATACTGAGTTTGTAGCCATCCCTCTATGCCACTGTTGGTTCTGACTCTTGAATAACCTGTGTCGTCATTGATTTCCAATCGTTCCAGTGCCGTGCCGCTTTTTAGGCCGCGATGTAATATTCGGTGTTCGGAAGATTCACCCCCACGCAGGGGAACATACAAAGTGTCTCGAATGTAAACCGTGTCAGCGAAGGTATTGCTGGCAATAGACACCAGCCAGAAAGTAGCAATGACGTTTAACCTATTCAGGGCAGCACTTGTCTGAATGGTTTAACGGTAACCTGTTGATAGACGCCTGCTTCCCTATACGGGTCGGCGTTGGCCCATTGCTCGGCTTCTTCAAGGTTGGCAAACTCAGCAACGACCAGGCTGCCGGTGAAGCCGGCGTCGCCGGGGTCTTCATTGTCTATTGCGGGGTGAGGTCCGGCAAGGACGACTCGCCCTGCATCGACCAGGACCTGGATGCGCGCCAGATGGGCTGGTCTCGCGCCCTTGCGAAGTTCAAGGCTGTCGGGGATATCTTCGCTGATAATGGCGTACAACATGTCATATTCTCTAGGGAACGTCTGATTAAGGTCGGAACGCCGCATCGCTATTTTCGCCATAACCGCGTCAGAGCCGTAATCATACTCCGCTCGCCTCTTCCGGTGTGCCGGACCACTTGTTCTGACGATCCACTTAATCAGAAGTTCCCCTAGTCTGAGGTTTCCACGGATTCTTCGTCCCGAATGTAACCGCCTTTTACCAGGTAGGCTATGGTGATGATCATATAGGTAATGCTGATGCCGAAGCCGCCGACTAGTTTGTAGGTTACCCAGATGTCTGTGCTGAAGCTGTAGGCAACTACCAGATTGAGTCCCCCGGCAAACAAAAATCCGACCGCCCAGCCAAAGTTCAGATTACGCCAGACATGATCTGGCAGGGGTAAATGTTCGCCCAGCATTTTCTTTAACAGGTTATCGGCGGACAAAAAATGGCTGCTGACCAGGGCCACACAAAATAGCCAGTTGACGATGGTGGGCTTCCACTTGATGAATACCTCGTTCTGAAATACGAGGGTGGCGGTACCGGCAAGAATGACCACCCAGAACACCATCAGGGTACGTTTGCTGACCGATTTATCCTGACTATATTCGAATGCCACCTGCAGGCAGACTCCTCCCATCAGCACCGCGGTTGCGAGGTAAATGTCTTTCGTCGTGAAATAAACGCCGACGAACAGGACGATAGGTACAAATTCAATGAACTGGCGCATCAGTGGCCTGACAGCTGTTGTGGGGCTGCCATCATAATGCATTTCCCGCCCGATGAGGATGGCAGGAGGAGCTGCAATAAATAACTGCAGCCTGGGTAGTCATGATGAGGGGTGTTGCTGATAGAATGGCCCTTTTTCCGCTCTGCAGTGTTCAGTATGAGTGTTCAATGAGCCAGTTTTTTCGCATTCACCCCGTAAACCCTCAGCACCGGTTGATTCATCAGGCGGTGGAAATACTTAAAAAAGGTGGGGTTATCGCTTATCCGACAGATTCGGCCTATGCGCTTGGCTGTCATATTGGTGATAAAAAGGCGATCGACCGTATCCGGGAAATTCGCCGCCTGCAAAGAGACCATCATTTCGCCCTGGTGTGCAAGGACCTGTCTGATCTTGGGATTTATGCGAAGGTGCATAATGCGGCGTACCGGCAAATCAGGGCAGCGACACCCGGCCCCTATACCTTTATCCTGCCTGCGACTCGCGAGGTGCCGCGCAGGTTGGTCGATGAGAAGAGAAAAACCATCGGCCTGCGGGTACCAGACAATGAAATCTGCCGTGCATTGCTGGATGAATTGGGCGAACCGATCATGAGCACCACGTTAATCTTACCGGGAGATGAATATCCCCTGACTGATCCGGATGAAATTCGAGACCTGATGGAACACCAGGTTGACCTGGTCATTGATGGTGGTTATTGCGGTCTGGAATCGACGACAGTCGTCAGCTTTGAAGAGGATTTCCCGACGATCGTTCGAGAAGGCATGGGAGAGTCCAGTCTGTTCGTTTGACTACAAAACTGCACGACAGAATCACCCACCGTGGGTATAATGACGGGCAAAACCGTCATCGAACTATTTTGAACAGGTTGCTTCCAGCTACGTCTCTTTTTAGTCAATGTTGTTGTCATTGATGTTGTAAATCCACCTCTGAAATGCGTCTGAATCTGGAGATCTCTTGAGTCAAATTGAAGCCCAAAAACGTGTTCTGTCGGGAATGCGTCCGACCGGTCGTTTGCATCTTGGTCATTATCACGGGGTCCTGAAAAACTGGATCAAACTGCAGTACGAATACGATTGCCTGTTTTTTGTTGCCGACTGGCACGCACTGACCACGCACTATGAAGATCCCGAAATTATTGGCGATAATGTCTGGCAGATGGTGATCGACTGGCTCGCGTCCGGTGTCAACCCGGGATCAGCATCGTTGTTTATTCAGTCCCGGGTACCGGAGCACGCTGAATTGCATCTGTTGTTGTCCATGATTACGCCGCTGTCGTGGGTTGAACGGGTGCCAAGCTATAAGGACCTGGTGAACCGGACCAACGATCGGGACCTGGCAACGTACGGTTTCCTGGGCTACCCCGTATTGCAGAGCGCGGACATCCTGATTTATCAGGCAGGCAATGTGCCTGTGGGCGCCGATCAGGTACCGCATGTTGAACTTACGCGAGAAATTGCCCGACGTTTTAATCACATATTCGGGCGCGATGCCGGTTTTATGGAACTGGCGGAACAAGCTATCAAGAAGCTGGGTCGAAAGAATTCGAAGATGTACCGCGAATTAAGACGTGAGTACATGGAACAGGGTAATCAGGAGTCGCTGGAGACTGCGCAGGCAATGGTTCATGAGCAGCAGAACATCTCACTTGGCGACCGTGATCGATTGTATGGTTACCTCGAAGGCGGCGGCAAAGTTATTTTGCCTGAACCCCAGTCGCTTCTGACAAAAGCTTCAGTCTTGCCTGGGTTGGATGGACAAAAAATGTCCAAGTCGTACAACAATACTATCACGCTGCGTGAAGATCCTGACTCGGTTTACAAGAAAATTAAAACGATGACTACCGACCCGGCAAGGGTACGGCGAACTGATCCGGGCAATCCTGATGTGTGCCCTGTCTTTGAGTTGCATAAAATCTATTCCGATGAAGACACCAGAGCCTGGGTACGTCAGGGTTGCACGACGGCAGGTATTGGATGCATTGATTGTAAGCAACCATTAATTGAAAAAGTATTGGAAGAGCAGCAACCGATGCGCGAGCGTGCCAGGCAATACCAGGAAAATCCTGACCTGGTGAAATCCATCGTTGCTGAAGGTTGTGAGAAGGCGCGCAGTATCGCTAAGGCTACATTGGAAGAAGTTCGTTCTGCCATGGGGCTGGACTACCGTTAGACCCGGTCTGGTAGACCCGGTCTGGTAGACCCGGTCTGGTAGACCCCGATCCTGGTTGGGCGCGGGTCGCGCAGCTGAGAAGCACCACTGACGATAGAGATAAATTGGTTATGGAAGAGACGGCACCAGAAGAAGAGAAAACCCACAAGGCAGCGGTGCAGAGTGAGATGCCGTTCGCGGTCGTTGAAGGTACACCGGTAACGCAGTTGCCGCTGGATCTGTATATTCCACCAGATGCGCTCGAGGTGATTCTTGAAGCCTTTGAAGGGCCCCTCGATCTGTTGCTTTATCTGATTCGTCGGCAGAACCTGGATATTCTGGAAATCCAGGTATCAGAAATTACACAACAGTACATGGCTTATATCGATCTGATGGGTGAGATGCAATTCGAGTTGGCCGCCGAGTATCTGGTGATGGCCGCAGTGCTGGCGGAAATCAAATCCCGTATGTTGCTACCCAGACAGTCTGAAGATGAATCGGATGAGGATGATCCGCGAGCAGAGCTAATTCGCAAGCTGCAGGAGTATGAACGCTTCAAGCAGGCGGCTCTGGATATTGATGAGCTGGATCGACTGAATCGAAATTTCTGGCATGCGGTTGCCGATGCGCCGGTAACCGAAAAGAAAAAGCCGTTACCTGAAATACAGCTTCAGGATCTGCTGGTTGAACTTTCCCGGGTGTTAAAGCGTGCTGAAAACTATACGAGTCACCACATCGCCCTTGAACCCCTGTCTACCCGGGAGCGGATGTCGAATATCCTGAACGCAGTGTCCACCGCCGGTGATCAGTTCGTGGCATTTCCATCCCTGTTTCGGGTCGAAGAAGGCCGGTCCGGTGTGATCGTCACATTTATTGCGTTGTTGGAGTTGATCAAAGAGTCGCTTTTGGAGATCGTACAAACCGAACCGTTTTCGCCCATCCATGTGAAGTCTAAGACCGCCAGTCTTGAGCCGATTGAGCCCGGCCTTTAACACCGGTTTCTACAGCATGATCTATAAAATACTGGCCATCTAACACGATGGCCGCCAGAGGAACACTATGGACACTTTACCGCTGAAGCAGATAATCGAGGGTGCCATTTTCGCGGCGGAAAGGCCGCTGACTGTCGAGCAGCTGGTGCAAATATTTGAAGGTGATATACCGGAGCGTAGTGAAATACGAGCCGCCCTGAAAGAACTTGCACAGGATTGTGAAGCCAGGGGCTTTGAGTTGAAGCAAGTGGCGTCTGGATATCGCTTTCAGGTGAAAAGCGAATATGGTGAATGGATATCACGCCTGTGGAAAGAAAAACCACCGCGCTACACTCGCGCCTTGCTGGAAACGTTAGCGCTGGTTGCCTACAAACAGCCGATCACGCGAGGTGACATTGAAGAAATTCGCGGAGTTGCAGTCAGCACCAACATCATGCGCACATTGCTGGAACGTGAGTGGGTGAGGGTGGTTGGTCACAGAGATGTCCCTGGTCACCCGGCCCTGTACGCTACGACCAAATCTTTCCTGGACTATTTTAACCTGCGCAACCTGGATGAATTGCCTGCTCTTGCTGACATCAAGGATCTGGCTCAGCTAAACCCGGAACTGGAGATGGAAGAGGAGCTGATAGAGATTCGCACGCTCGAAATAAATGAGGAAGACCAGGAAGTGATCGCGGGTATTGAAGATGCGGACCTTGATGCAGTATCTGCCCAGGTCGACACCATCCAGGAAAATATTCGAAGCATGCTTAAGGCGGACGAGGAAACAGAAGAAGAAGATGACGGCGGATTTGATGATGACGTAATACCACCGGCGCCCAAGACAGCAACGGTTACACCGATTTCCGGTGCAGCGCCCCAGGCGACTCCGGAGACCGAAACCCAGGCCGCGGACGAGTCAGGGGAAAATGCTGGAGCCGACAGTTCCACCCATGAGAAAGAAGGCGACTTCTGACGTGTCGGAGAAACTTCAAAAAGTGTTAGCGGCACGTGGGCTTGGCTCCCGGCGTGAACTGGAGCGGTGGATTACAGCTGGTCGGGTTTCTGTCAACGGTAAACTCGCAAAACTGGGTGACCGGGTTGATGATGAAGATCGAATTCAAGTTGATGGTCGACAGCTTAACGCTAAAAAAGCTGCCCATCGCTATCTGCTGTATAACAAACCAGAAGGTGAGATATGCAGTCGTGATGATCCTGAAGGCAGAAAGACGGTTTTTGACAGGCTTCCTCGATTGAAAAATCAGCGCTGGATATCGGTCGGACGGCTCGACTTCAACACCAGCGGTTTGCTGTTGTTCACCACCGATGGCGAGCTGGCCAACAAGCTGATGCACCCATCGTCGAATATCGAGCGAGAATATGCTGTTCGAGTGTTGGGTGAAGTGACGGCCGAAGCACTGTCTTCAATGCGCCAGGGTGTGCTGCTGGAAGATGGCATCTTCCGGTTTGCAGATATTCAACGCGGAAAAAATGAAGATTATGATGAACCTCACCAGAAAAAGAAGGCCAATCAGTGGTATTACGTCGTGCTGAAGGAAGGCAAGAACCGGGAAGTGAGGCGTCTGTGGGAATCCCAGGGTTACACCGTGAGCCGGTTGAAGCGTGTTCGTTACGGCAGTTTTTTTATACCCTCTGCGGTGAAGGCAGGTCGGTTCATAGATCTAAAGATCAAGGACGTTAAAACGCTCTATAAAATGGCCGGATTCCCAGACTTTCGCCGATAATGTCCTTACACCACGACTATCGCGCTCGTATAGACAGCGCATTAACGTACATTAACACGCTCTATCAAATGGCTGGTCACAGCCAATCCGCGGTGAATGTCCTGCCGTGTTCTTCCTGACTGTCACTTCCCAACAAGTACAGATAGAGCGGCATCAGGTCTTCCGGCGGCTTGACTGTGGCAGGGTCTTCCGCGGGGTAGGCGGCGACTCGCATTGATGTTCGGGTGCCGCCCGGGTTGATGATGTTGACGCGAATCCGGGAGGTTTGCTCCAGTTCGTCGGCGATAAGTTTCGCCATACCTTCCATGGCGTATTTCGAAACCGCATAGGCGCCCCAATAGGCTCGAGGTTCAGCGCCCACGCTGGAACTTGTGAACAGCAGACGTCCCGCATCGGATTTTTGCAGCATAGGCATCAATAGCCTTGTCAGTAAAAACACCGCATGCATATTCACCTGCATGACTCGATTCCACTGCTCGATCGGGTAGTGATCAAACGGCACGCGATCACCGAGGATCGCCGCGTTATGCAGAAGGCCGTCCAGCCTGCCGTGGTTTTTAGCAACGGCCTCGACCAATGATTCCGCATCCGCGTCGATGGGCTGGGCTAAGTCCATGGGTACAATGCCCGGTTCCGGGTAACCGGCATGGACGATTTCATCGTAGACAGCTTCGAGCTTTTCAGTCGTTCTTCCCAACAAGATGACAGTCGCGCCGTGTTGCGCGCAGCTAATCGCCGCAACCCGGCCGATACCAGCGCCAGCACCAGTGATCAAAATCACCTTGTCTTTCAACAAGTCGATTCGCGCCTGATAACTCACGAGTCGTCAGGACGCGCATAGGCGAGATAGTTAACATCCACGTCGCGTCCCAGTTTGTAGACGCGGGTAATCGGGTTGTAGGTCATGCCCGTCAGGTCCTTCATGGTGAAACCGGAGGCGCGGCACCATCGGGCGAGTTCGGCAGGTTTGATCAGTTTGTCGAAATCGTGTGTACCTTTGGGCAGCATTTTCATCAGGTATTCGGCGCCAATAATCGCAAACAGGTACGATTTTGGGTTTCGATTGATGGTGGAAAGAAACAGATGGCCATCGTCTTTCAGCAATCGACGGCAGGTGGCGATCACAGAACCAGGGTCGGGCACATGTTCGAGCATTTCCAGACAGGTAATCACATCAAAGGGTTCTGGTGACGAACGCTCGAGTTCTTCAATCGTGATCAGTTCGTAGTCCACCCAGACATTGGATTCGTGCCGGTGTAGCCTGGCAACACTGAGGGGGCGTTCGGCTGCGTCAATACCAAAAACGCTTGCACCCTTTGCCGCCATCGCCTCGGCGAGAATGCCGCCGCCACAGCCAACATCCAGCACACGTTTACCGGCAAGTTCAACGCGATCGGTTATATAGCTCATTCGGAGCGGGTTGATATCGTGCAGCGGTTTGAACTCGCCTTCGGTGTCCCACCAGGTGCGAGCCAGCTGCTCGAATTTACTGACTTCAGCAGGATCGACATTTCGTTCGCTCATTGGTTTGCCTGAATTGATTGCACGCGTAATTGCCACTCTCTGGTTGCTGCAAGAATGCTATCAGAATCTGCACTGACCGGCTTTCCCTGTTCAACCACCGGCTTACCGTTGATCCAGACATGGCTGACGTCTCTGGCTGATGCCGTGTAGATGAGTTGTGAGACGGGATGGTAAATAGGTTGGAAGGCCGGATGTGAGAGATCGATGCTGGTAATGTCGGCGAGCTTTCCGGGCTCGAGGCTGCCAATGTGTTCGTCCAGGCCAAGATACCTGGCGCCGTTGATCGTCAGCGATTCAAGGGATTGCGCCGCTGACAGGCTGGTGGCATCTCCAGAAGTCACCTTGGACAGCAGTGAGGCCGAGCGCACTTCCTGGAGCATATCGAGATCGTTGTTGCTGGCGGCACCATCTGTACCCACGGCAACGTTGATCCCGGCAGAGCGCAGTTTCTGCACCGGACAAAGTCCGCTTGCCAGTTTCATGTTTGATTCCGGGCAGTGAGCGATCTGCACGCCATTGGTTGCCATTAACTGGATTTCATCATCTCGAAGCTGCGTCATGTGCACAGCCTGCAGGGCAGGTGAGACGATGCCGATCTTGTGTAGCCGCTCAATCGGACGCATGCCGGATTCTTGTAACGCCTCAGATATTTCTGTTGCCGTTTCGTGCAGATGTAGATGAATGGGCAGGTCCAGTTGCTCGGCGTACAGCCTGATCCGTTCGAACCCCTGATCGGAAACTGTATAGGGTGAATGAGGGGCAAAGGCAGTGGTCAGCAGCGAGTGGTTCTTGATACTGTCACGAAACGCCAGGCCTTTGTGAATGTGATCCTCTTCGTTGCGCGCCCAGGCGTTACCAAATTTCAATACGGGCATGCCCACCTGCGCGCGAAATTGCATATCGGTAAAGGCGCGACCGGCGGATTCCGGGAAGAAGTAGGTGTCGGCAGCGCAGGTTGTACCACCCATCATCATTTCAAGCGCTGCCAGGCGAGTGCCGTCGTAAACGAATTGTTCGTTCACCAGTTCACCCTCAATCGGCCAGATCCAGTTGGTTAGCCAGTCCATCATTTCCCTGTCGTCGGCAATGCCGCGCAGCAGTGCCATGGCGGCGTGACCATGCACGTTAACAAACCCGGGCGTGACCAGATGTTCTGGCAACAGGACTTCGGGCGCATCCGGATAATGCTGTTGCGCCTCAGCCGTCGGCAGGATTGCTGCAATGCGTTCACCTTCAATGACGAGACTATGGCCTAAGAGCAGGACGTCTTTAGGGACAACCGGGGCGATCCAGGTTGGAGAGAGGATTTGGGTACTACTGCGGGTCACAATGATCTCAGTTAGCGTCGCTTGAATTAAGTAAAAACGAGCGCTGGGTACAGCGCGTGAGGGCGCATTATACCTGTCTTGCGCCGGGCTTTTATTTGGGGTTGATCTCGGCGGCGGCGAGGCCAAAATCTGTCTCGAATAATCTTGTTATTTCAATGGCTTATGTCTTGGCTATGGCCATAAAAATGATGGGATCGGGCTCCCGGTTATGCTACAATTTTGCCCGTACAGAGACCCCTATTGTGGCCAGCCAAAACCGGGAAAATCTAGTTGCTAACCTTGATTGAGAACGTCAAATAAACGGCAACCCCAGAGAAGCGACGGAAGTAACTTCACACGTGATTTGAATCGATTGAATGCCTGTCGATAGCCATATCGGCTGGGCGTTTTTTTGTGAACAGGTGGCGTGCTGGTTCCATCCCAGGTCTCGCGGTCAGGCGTAGAAAGTAGAAGACAAGCAGTTATGTCAGAATCAGAAGAATCGATTAGCACCATCAATATTGAGGACGAGCTTCGGCAGTCCTATCTCGATTATGCAATGAGCGTCATTGTCGGGCGTGCCTTGCCCGATGTGCGAGATGGACTGAAACCCGTGCATCGTCGTGTGCTGTTTGCCATGCAGGATCTGAACAACGCCTACAATCGCCGTTATATGAAGTCTGCCAGGATCGTTGGCGACGTCATTGGTAAATATCACCCTCATGGTGATAACGCGGCCTACGACACGATTGTGCGTATGGCGCAAAGTTTTAGCCTGCGTTACCCGCTTATTGACGGCCAGGGCAACTTCGGTTCACTCGATGGCGACAGTGCTGCGGCTATGCGTTACACCGAAATTCGCATGCAGAAGATCGCCCACGAATTGCTGGCGGACCTTGACAAGGAAACTGTCGATTTCGTCGAGAACTACGATGGTACTCTGCAAATGCCGGTGGTCTTACCGGCGAAACTTCCTAATCTGTTGATCAACGGTTCCAGCGGCATTGCGGTTGGCATGGCCACCAATATTCCACCTCACAATCTGACCGAGGTTGTCAATGCCTGTCTTGCGCTGATCGATAACCCGGAGCTCGACACAGACGGGTTGATGGAACATATCCTGGGTCCGGACTTCCCAACTGCCGGTATTATCAACGGGCGTGGCGGTATTGTGCAGGCCTATAGAACCGGCCGCGGTAAAATTCAAATGCGCGCGCGTTGTGAAATCCTGGTGGACGAAAAGACCAGCAGAGAAACCATCATCGTCAAGGAAATCCCCTATCAGGTTAACCGTGCACGTCTGATTGAAAAGATTGCCGAGCTGGTAAAAGACAAGAAAATCGAAGGCATCACCGAGCTGCGTGATGAGTCGACAACCGATACACGAATCGTCATGGAGCTTCGTCGCGGAGAAGTTGGTGAGGTTGTTCTCAACAATTTGTACGCCCAGACGCAGTTGCAGACTGTTTTTGGTATCAACATGGTGGCGCTGGTAGATGGTGAGCCGAAAACACTGAATGTGAAGCAGGTGCTGGAACAATTTATCCTGCATCGCCGCGAAGTTGTGACCAGAAGAACGGTTTACCTGTTGCGGCGAGCGCGAGCCAGGGGTCATGTGCTGGAAGGTTTGGCGGTTGCCCTATCAAATATTGATCCGGTTATCGAATTAATCAAGACCTCTGCCGATGTCCAGGAAGCGCGTGAAAGACTGGTGGCGACCGCCTGGCGTTCGGAAACCGTCACGCAGATGCTGGAAAAAGCCGGCCCGGAAGCAGCCAAACCAGACGATCTGGATGAGGCGTACGGCTTAAAGGCCGACGGCAGTTACTTCCTTTCACCGGAACAGGCGCAGGCCATTCTGGAGATGCGCCTGAATCGATTGACCGGCCTTGAACAGGAACGCCTGATTAATGAATACAAGGAGATCATCGATAACATCTCAGAGTTACTCGATATTCTTGCCGATCCAGGTCGCTTAATGTCGATCATTCGTGAAGAACTGGTCCAGATTCGTGACGAGTATGGCGATGATCGACTTACTGAGATCGTCGAGACCATGGAAGATCTCACCATGGAAGATCTCATCACTGAACAGGACATGGTGGTGACCTTGTCCCACGGCGGCTATGCCAAAACGCAACCACTGGATACTTATCGTGCTCAGCGTCGTGGTGGTCGGGGTAAGTCTGCAAGCTCGGTCAAGGAAGAAGACTACATAGAACACCTGATGGTCGCGAACACCCACGATACGATCTTGTGTTTTTCGGATCGCGGCAAGGTTTACTGGTTAAGAGTCTTCCAGATTCCACCCGCCAGCAGAACGGCTCGCGGCAGGCCGATCATTAATATATTGCCACTGGGTGATAACGAAAAAATCACCGCCATGTTGCCGATCAACGAGTATCGGGAAGATCAGTTTATTTTCATGGCTACGCTAAACGGTACCGTCAAGAAAACGCCGCTGATGGATTTTGCACGCCAGAGAAGCACCGGTCTGATTGCGATTGAACTGGAAGATGACAATACCCTGGTCGGCGCTGCAGTCACCGACGGTACCAAAGATGTCATGTTGTTTGGCTCCGGCGGCAAGGTCATTCGATTCAAGGAATCAGACGTGCGCGCCATGGGCAGAACAGCCCGCGGTGTTCGCGGCATCAAGCTTAAGGCCAATCAAAAAGTCATTTCACTCATGATTCCGGATACCGATGGCCAGGTGCTGATTGCCAGCCGAAACGGCTATGGCAAACGCAGCAGCATCGAAGATTATTCAGTCATTGGCAGAGGCGGTCAGGGCGTCATTGGCATGAAGCTCAGTGGTCGAAATGGCGACGTGGTCGGCGCCGTCCAGATATTTCCAGGCGACGAGGTCATATTGATCAGCGATCAGGGCACCCTGGTACGAATCCCCACCGATGAGGTTTCCATTCAGGGTCGCAACACCCAGGGCGTAAGATTAATCAACCTCACCAACGACGAACACCTGGTCGGTATGGCGCCTGTCGATGAGCCTTCAGGTGACGATCCAGAAAAAGACGATCTGGCAGATGACGAAGGTTCAGAATCGGGGTCGGAATAAAATCTACATTTCTTCTTCGATTCCACGGGATCATTGACATGGCCGAGATTAGTCTGCTCGAGGGATTGTTGAAATGAAAGAATTAGCATGTAATGGGGTTCTTAGTCTGGCCCTAAAATTCATATGAACGACGAAGTAGATCCATCGACTGGTTTGAGCGATTTGCGTGACCGTATTGACCAGCTGGATAGTGAGATTCTCGATAAATTGAACGAGCGGGCTCGTTGTGCGCTGGCGGTGGCGGAGGTAAAACAGCGGGAATCCGGTGGTGAAGCGCCGGTATTTTATCGGCCTGAACGCGAGGCGCAGGTGTTGCGCCGAATGACCCAGCTAAACGAAGGCCCGCTTTCAAACGATAAGATTTCCCAGGTATATCGCCAGATCATGTCTGCCTGCCTGGCGTTGGAAGAACCCCTGAAAATCGCCTACCTCGGTCCAGAGGGCACCTTTACGCAAATGGCGGCGCTAAAACAGTTTGGTGATGCCGTCACCGGTATGCCGATGGTGACCGTTGATGATGTGTTCAGGGAAGTAACATCCGAAGCCTGCCACTACGGCGTTGTGCCGGTTGAGAACTCCAGCGAAGGTGTCATCAACCACACGCTCGATAATTTTATCAGTTCAAATCTCAGAATTTGCGGCGAAGTTGAAATTCGTGTGCATCATCATCTGATGGTGTCGCCAGATTCCGAGGGTGACATTGAGCGCATCTACTCGCATCAGCAGACTCTCGGTCAATGTCGCCGATGGTTGAATGGGCATTACCCCAACGTCCCCAGGCTCACCGCGACCAGTAACGCTGAAGCTGCCCGGCAGGTGAATTCTGAAACAAACTCTGCAGCGATTGCCGGTGAAATTGCCGCCGAGATCTATGGCCTGAAAATCATTTCCCGACAAATTGAAGATGAATCAGACAACACAACGCGATTCATCGTGGTCGGCAGGGAAGACATCGGCCCAAGCGGCAACGACAAGACATCCATTGTCGTGTCGACTCACAATCAACCCGGCGCCTTGTACAAATTGTTAGAGCCTTTTCACCGTCATGGCGTGTCACTGACCTCCATTGAAACCAGGCCGTCACGAACCGGCATGTGGAGCTACGTGTTTTTTATCGATTTCGAGGGCCATCGGGACGACGAACTGATTCAACGGGTGCTCGGTGAAATCGATGACGACGCGCTGGAGGTAAAAATGCTTGGCAGTTATCCGCGCGCGCTTAGCAGCCGTGAGCGGGGCGTAACAAACAGCCGTGAGCGGTCCTCAACAAACAACAGTGAAAAATCCAGGCCTTAACGAGATGGTAGATTTTTACAAGCTCGCGCGGCCTGGCATCACTGACTTGTCGCCTTACCAACCCGGTAAACCTGTCGAGGAACTGGAGCGTGAGCTTGGCATCTCCGACATTGTTAAACTGGCCAGTAACGAAAATCCCCTCGGCCCATCCAGCAAGGTCACGGCGGGCCTGGCAAAACAACTCGAACAACTGTCGCGATATCCAGATGGCAGCGGCTATTTGTTGAAGCGCAAGCTGCAGGAAAAACTTGGGCTGGACCCGTCCACGGTGACGATCGGTAATGGTTCCAACGATGTTCTGGAGCTGATCGCGCGCGTATTCCTGGGACCCGGTTTGGAATCCATCGTGTCCCAGCACTCATTTGTGGTGTATCCGCTGGTGACAAAAGCCCTGGGTGCAGAATTGAATGTGATACCGGCAAAAGATTTTGGCCAGGATCTGGCGGCAACCGCGAAGGCCATTTCTGACAAGACCCGAATTATTTTTGTTGCTAACCCAAACAATCCAACCGGGACCTGGGTGAATGAATCCAGCCTTCGGAATTTTCTGGCGCAGGTACCGGGCGACGTACTGGTTGTGCTTGATGAAGCCTACTTTGAGTATGTCATAGAACCGGACTATCCCAATGGCCTGGCGCTTGTCAAAGATTTTGACAACCTGATTGTGACCAGAACCTTCTCCAAAGCTTATGGTCTGGCGGGTCTGCGGATTGGCTACGCGGTTAGTCATCCTGATATCGCGGACCTGATGAATCGTGTCCGACAGCCGTTTAACGTGAATGCGATGAGCCTCGCCGCGTCGCTCATCGCATTGGACGACGATGAACACGTGAACAAATCTGTGCAGCTCAATACAGAAGGTTTGAAATTCTTAAACGAAGCCTGTGGGCAACTGGGGCTTAACTACATTCCGTCAGTAGGCAATTTTCTAACAATTGATTTTGGGCGCGAGGCGATGCCTATCTATGATGCGCTCTTGAAAGAAGGCGTGATTGTTCGACCGATAGGTGTCTACGGAATGCCAAACCACCTTCGGGTAACGGTAGGCACGACCAACGAGAACGCGAGATTTGTCGACGCGCTACAAAAAGTCCTGGATCATGGTTGAGACAGAGCATGGTTGAGACTAAACATGGTTGAGACAAAGTTTCAGCAGGTTGCCATCATCGGGCTTGGCTTGATGGGAGCTTCCATCGCCGCCGGTATAAAGCAGCAGGCGCTGGCAGCCAACGTCGTTGCCTGGGACGCGGATGCCACAAGCCTCGATCTCGGTTGTGATCTTGGTCTCATTGATAAGGCCAGTGACAGTATTGCGGATGCAACCAGCGAAGCAGACCTGATCATATTGTCTGTCCCTGTGCAGGCAATGGCCGGCGTGTTATCCCAGATCACCCTCAATGGGCAGATCATCACCGATGTCAGCAGCGTCAAAGGTTTCGTTATCGATACGGTCAAGGCGGTATATGGGGAGATACCTGCCAATTTCGTGCCGGGCCATCCGATTGCGGGTTCCGAGAAGCATGGGGTGATTGCCGCGAATCCGGATTTGTTCCGGCGACATCGGGTTATCCTGACACCGCTTAAGGAAACCAGTGATCAAAGTACCGAAAAGGTGACACGCTTGTGGACCTCCCTGGGCGCCGAAGTAGTCCTCATGACCCCGGAACATCATGACGATGTGCTGGCACAAACCAGTCACCTGCCGCATCTTCTGGCTTATGCCTTGGTCGATACCCTTTCCGCAGGCGGGGACAGCCTTGAGGTGTTTGAATATGCTGCCGGTGGCTTTCGTGATTTTTCGCGTATCGCGGCCTCCGACCCCACCATGTGGAGTGATATTTTCAGTACCAACGCGTCGCCCGTGGTCGATATCCTGGAAAAATATGTCACTGAATTACAACACCTCAAGCAATTGATCGAGGAGGGCGACAGCGAAGCACTCAAGGCAGTCTTCGAACGAGCCAAGGCAGCCAGAGATCATTTCTCAAAACTTCAACAAACCCGGCATGCCAATGGCGGATGAACTGTGTCCCTCATCGATTCCTGTCATCACCATTGATGGCCCCAGCGGCTCCGGCAAAGGCGTGGTCGCGACCCATCTCGCTACTCTTTACAACTATCACCTGCTTGACAGTGGCGCCCTGTATCGCCTGGTGGGTATCGCTGCACGAAACGCTGGTGTGGACCTTGATGCCAGCCAACTCGATGAAGCCAGGCTGGCTGCGATTGCCCTTGCCCTTGAAGTCGTATTCGAGGCTACCGGAGATCCCGAAAACCCACTGAGAATCACACTCTCAGGCGAAGATGTCACCACCCGGGTTAGGACAAATGACGCCGGTGTAGGTGCCTCCATAGTCGCCGCCATACCCGGCGTTCGCGCTGGTTTGTTATCACTGCAGGCCTCATTCAGACAGCCGCCGGGACTGATTGCTGATGGCCGCGACATGGGCACCGTGGTTTTCCCGGATGCTGATGTCAAAATATTCCTGACTGCAAGTGCCGAGGCCCGGGCTAAAAGGCGCTATAACCAGTTGAAAGATAAGGATATTGGTGTTAGTCTGCACGCCCTTTTTCAGAGCATCCAGGCTCGGGATGAGCGGGATACGAACCGAGCGGTGTCTCCCCTTAAACCCGCAGAAGATGCTTTTGTCATAGATAGCACGGACATGGACATCAATGATGTACTAAAAAGTGTCCAGGCTGTCGTGAAGGAAAAACTGGGTTAACCACTGGTACCAACACCTGTTCTCAGGGGCTGGTGGCCAAACCCTTAAAACCAATTGACCCGCGACCGTTGGATCGTGGTTACAGGGCGCAAGCCCGGGAAGTTATTGAATGAGCGAGAGTTTTGCGGAGCTTTTTGAAGAAAGCCTAAAAATAATAGACATGAAATCCGGTGCAATCATCACCGGTGTCGTTGTCGACATAGACAGCGAATGGGTCACGGTACACGCCGGACTCAAATCCGAAGGGGTCATCCCCCGAGATCAATTCCTGAGTGAAAACGGTGAACTGGAAGTCGAAGTCGGCGATACAGTCCAGGTTTCCATGGATGCAGTGGATGACGGGTTCGGAGAAACACGTCTGTCACGAGAGAAAGCCAAACGTGCTGAATCCTGGCAGATACTTGAGAATGTTTACGAGCAACAGGAAGTCATCACGGGCCTGATCAGCGGCCGGGTGAAGGGTGGTTTCACCGTTGAGATTCGTGATATCCGTGCATTCCTGCCGGGTTCACTGGTAGACGTTCGACCACTTCGAGAAAACGAACAGCTCGAAGGCCGGGAAATGGAATTCAAGGTGATCAAGCTTGACCAGAAGCGCAATAACGTTGTCGTTTCACGCCGATCCGTTCTCGAGGCAGAAAACAGCGTAGAACGTGAAGCCCTGCTGGAAAGCTTGCAGGAAGGCCAGGAAGTCAAGGGTATCGTCAAGAACCTGACTGACTACGGCGCATTCGTAGACCTCGGCGGCGTTGACGGGCTGCTGCACATTACCGATATGGCCTGGAAGCGCATCAAGCATCCAGGAGAGATTGTCGCTGTGGGCGATGAAATCGAGGTGAAAATATTGAAGTTTGATCGCGAGCGTAATCGTGTATCGCTTGGCCTGAAACAGCTGGGTGAAGATCCCTGGGTCGCCATTACTCATCGTTATCCTGAAGGTGCACGCACCATGGCACGGGTCACTAACCTGACTGACTATGGTTGCTTCGCTGAAATCGAAGAAGGCGTTGAAGGCCTGGTTCATGTATCCGAAATGGACTGGACCAACCGCAATATTCATCCGAGCAAAGTTGTTCAGGTGGGTGATGAAGTTGAAGTCATGGTGCTCGACATTGATGAAGAGCGCCGTCGAATTTCACTTGGCATCAAACAGTGTCAGGGTAATCCCTGGGAAGAGTTTGCTGCACTGCACGCCAAGAACGACAGGATCAAGGGACACATCAAGTCAATCACTGACTTCGGTATCTTCATTGGCCTTGACGGTAACATTGATGGCCTGGTGCATTTGTCTGACATTTCCTGGAACGAACCCGGCGAACAGGCAGTACGCCGATTCACCAAGGGTGACGAGATTGAAACCGTTATTCTTTCTATCGACGCAGAACGCGAGCGAATTTCGCTTGGCTTAAAGCAGCTCGAGGAAGATCCATTCAATAACTATGTCGCCGTCAATGAGCGTGGTGCCATCGTTACCGGTAAGGTAAGGGAAGTTGATCCCAAGCAGGCAATGCTCGAGATGGCTGAAGACGTTCAAGCCATACTCAAAGCGTCCGAGATCAGTGTTGACCGTGTTGAAGATGCAAGAAATGCGGTAAGTGTAGGCGATGAATTGGAAGTAAAAATTATTTCCGTCGATCGCAAGAATCGCATACTGGGCGTTTCCATCAAGGCGAAAGACATGGCCGATGAACAGACTGCAGTGAGAGAGCATCGCGAGAAGGAGCCGGAAGTGACTCCGACGACTATTGGTGATTTAATCAAGCAGCAGATGAACGGAACGGAGGGAACCGACTAGTCCGAATTGGTCGTTGATATAAAATGCGAAACATGACGAAGTCAGAGCTGATCGAGCGAATTGCAACCGAGCAGAACCAGTTGTCCACCAAGGACGTTGAGTTGGCGGTGAAAATGATGCTCGATCATATGGCTACCGCCCTCGCTGAGGGCGAGCGGATTGAAATTCGCGGCTTCGGCAGTTTCTCTCTGCACTATCGAGCACCCAGACTGGGACGCAATCCCAAAACAGGTGAGAAGGTAGAGCTGGCTGGCAAGTATGTGCCGCACTTTAAACCCGGCAAAGAATTGCGGGAGAGAGTCAATCTCTCCCTGCAAAATGCGCCCAGTCCAACCCCGACTTTTTAAGCCTCACAGTCACCCTGAACCCCCAACCCGTCACACTGAACAAAGTGAAGGGTCTCTCGCTAGCAGTCGATTCCCAAATTGTCCCTTTCCGCCTCGAGCGTTATCATACCCCCCAGGCCACAAGTCAAATCTGGATAACCCCAACCAATGGCGTTCATTAAAAAAACCCTATTCATCTTCATAGCGCTAATAGTCTTCATCGTTGCACTGCTAGCCGCCGCCGACAACAGCGCCGAGGTTGCCCTCAAATTCCTCGACTATGAAACCCCGGTCTGGCCAATATCCTGGTGGATACTCACGGCATTCGTGACGGGTGTACTATTCGGCAACTTGTTAAACCTGGTATCCAACACCCGACTCAGAATGGGTGCACGCCAGGCGAATAAGTCTGCCAATCTCCGCACCAAAGAACTGGATCAGGCAAAAGCCCAGATGGGATCGGAGCAATAATTGATGATCGGTAAATCCCATGGATAACTGGCTGCTCTATCTCATTATCGTTGTTGCCATCGCGATTGGCTGGTGGATGGGACGTCGTGAACGGACGAAATCATCGGAAGTCCTTGGTCCTAATTACTATCAGGGATTGAATTATCTGTTAAACGAAGAGCCCGACAGGGCAGTTTCCACCTTCATCGATAATCTTGAAGTGAACGACGATACCCTGGAAACCCATCTCGCCCTGGGCGGGCTACTGCGACGCCGGGGCGAACTGGAAAAAGCCGTTAGTGTTCATGAGAATATCCTGAACCATGCAAAACTATCCAAAAGTGACATGCAAGGTGTGCAACTGGAACTGGCCCGTGATTACCTGTTGGCGGGCCTGCTGGATCGGGCAGAAGAACTTTGCGTCACCCTGAGCCAGGAACCAGAGACAGGTAAATCTGATTCTGTGCGCCGGGAAAGCCTGAAGATTACCCTTGAAATCTACGAGCGAGAGAAAGAATGGTCACAGGCAATAGAAGTGGGAAAACTGTTGGCAGTTGGCGATGACGCGGATCATTACGAGAAAGCCATCTCGCATTACTACTGTGAACTGGCAGAGGAGCAGTTGGCCCGGAGCCAACTCGAACAGGCCAGGGAATCAGTCAGGGAAGCCATTGGCCACGATGTGAACAGTCCCAGGACCTCGCTGGTCCGCGGTCGAATCGATGTACAGGAAGGCCATTATGACCATGCCATCACCGCACTAACCCGAATCCGTGATCAGGATCCGGTCTATGTGCCTGAGTCACTCGATACCCTGGAAGAAGCCTACCAGCTGGACAACCGACCGCAGGAAGAACTGCGGCAATATCTCACCTCCTGTCTCGATATGACGCCTTCAATTTCCATCGTTTTGATGCTGGCAAAAAGTATTCGCGACGAACTGGGCGATGAAGCCGTCGCCAAATTCATCGCTAATCACCTGAAGAAGAACCCGACAATTCGTGGACTCACCCAATTAATCGATCTGCACATGGATAACACCCACGGTGTCGCCAAGGAAAACCTGGCGATACTCAGAAGCTTCGCTGAAGCGCTGGTCGCTGACAAACCTGCCTACCGTTGTCACGAGTGCGGTTTCGAAGGAAAGCGAATGCGCTGGCACTGCCCAATGTGCAAAGACTGGGCAACTATCAAACCGATTTACGGACTGGAAGGCGAGTAACACCCACGTCATCCAGACCACAGCTGCGCATAACACACCCGTCATCTCGACCGTAGCAGCGAAGCTGCGAAAAGGAGAGATCTCAATCCTGCCGGTCCGCCACTGACAATCACTTGCGCCCCGACCTACATACTCTTCAGATTTCACCTACAGCCTCAGGTTTCTCACCTTGCTAATTTAGTCCCGCTTTATAAGCAACCAAACAACCACAAGGAGAAACGCCACAATGAAAACTCAAAATCTAGTCGCTGCACTATTCGCTCTGGTCATGCTGTGTCTGGGTAACGTCGTCTTCGCCGACGATTTATCTGACGATATGAGTGCTGAAGTCATTACCGTAAACGTCAACGAAGCTGATGCCGCGTCGATCGCAAACACCCTGATCGGTATCGGATATTCACGTGCCCAGGCAATTGTTGATTACCGTGAAAAGCACGGCCGCTTTTATTCCGCAGAAGAACTCACTGCGGTAAAGGGCATTGGCCAGTCAACGGTCCAGAAAAACCTGATGCGAATTACTACCAAGTAATTTTTCATCCACGTTGATCGGCTTGAATTGGGGCTGGACTCTGGGGTCTGGCCTTGATTTGTTTGTCTACGAACATGTCTATAAAAAGCGTATCTGCAGTTCACGAGCGGCATCCAGATTCGATATTTCTTGGTGAAATAGATTTACCGACCCTCTTTGCCAGTTTTTTAGAGACACACTGTGCATCGGACTTAAAACCAACGACAGCTCGGCAGTACCGGGCCACGCTCGAAACCACGCTATCTATCACGTATGGCACCCCCTTCTATCAGGGCTGCACCAACCTGCAGGACTCAAGACTTGCGATAAAGGCGTTCATGATGGGGTGCAAGATTGAGTATCCGGTTAAATTCAACCGATGGAAGGCCACCTTAAGCAGTTGCTTTGGCTGGGGGATAGAGGAGGACCTAATTGGCGCGAACCCCGTCTACCGAATCCCTTCCGCACCCGAGAACCCCAGGACAAGATTGTTCACAGATAACGAACTCAGGAAATGGTTCAGAGTGACCCGGCAAAATGGTTATTCGCAGCGCACCGTGGATGGATTATTTCTCATATTGCTGACAGGCATGAGGCCAGGGGAAGTCCTCTCTTTAAGACCGAGGGATATTAATCAGGAGGACCGGGCCGTCTATTTGGAAGAGACAAAAAATGGCAAACCTCACCTGATACCGTTGTCCAGTCTGGCTTTGGAATTACTGAAAGGAAACCAACAGGAAGTTGCAGAGAACCAAAAAATATTCAGTACCTCGTTAAATGGGCTTGGGCAAGTGTGCAGGCGAGCCTCTCAGCGGGCAGAAATTACCAGATGTTCCCCTCATGACCTGAGACGCACTTGCGCGACGCTATGTGGTCGTCTCGGCGTGCCGATTGAGACCATTAGCCGAATCCTCAATCACAGCGTTGGCGGTGTCACGACCCGACACTATGCGTTGTATGCCTATGAGCGAGAGAAGCGAGAAGCTCTGGAGCTGGTGGCCAACCATTTGT
>Ga0208879_1000354_pt1 | contig 47443 bp, 26 predicted proteins | sample Knorr_S15_td_Bot_FD_185605 | JGI IMG/M metagenome (GOLD analysis project Ga0208879, IMG submission 185605) | Marine microbial communities from Southern Atlantic Ocean transect - Knorr_S15_td_Bottom_ad_5009_LV_A (SPAdes) (version 2) | ecosystem: Environmental > Aquatic > Marine > Oceanic | place... | reverse complement strand
GAAAAACTGGCGCCGAGTTTGCAACGTTTTGTATTCTTCGATGATATTCATAGGATCTTCCAATACACCTTAAGCGGGCTGCGGGTAATATTTTTCTATTGGTCTCTGTTCGTTGATTACTTTACAGTTCTTACTTGTTAAGGACTTCATCTAAATTTAAGATCTGATTGCAAACCATCGTCCAAGTTGCCAGTGTTACATCGTCCATCGATTCATCAACTTTCGATTCACCCACTGCCAAGAGTGATTTCGCATCATCTACATGGGCTTGATAATACTCATGCAAATGCTGTTTACTGGCTTGAACAATCTCTATTTCGCGATCTTTCAAGGCTCTACTGAGCGCACGATCAGTGATAAAGTCAATCATTGCTTGGTCGCTGCCATCTGTTTCAAGAAGCGCAAGTTCAGCGAGTTTTCGAGCAGCCTCGACAAATTGTGGGTCATTTAATGTAATCAAAGCTTGCAGAGGTGTGTTTGTACGTTCTCGACTCACAGCACAATATTCGCGACTTGGTGCATTAAACGCCACCATATTTGGCGGTGCTGCCATTCGTTTCCAAAAGTGGTAGACCGTACGGCGATATAGATTCTCGCCTTTGTCTTGAACATAATTTCGAGTATCGCCACCGGATAAGCCAACCACATCCCAAATACCTGTTGGTTGATATGGCTTCGTGCCGGGGCCATACATTTTGCGTGACAATAACCCGCTTACAGCGAGGGCATAGTCTCGCACCATTTCTGCGTCCATGCGGAAACGAGGACCACGCGACAACAATGCATTATCGCGATCTAACTCTAACTTCTGTTGAGTTATCGTTGCTCCTTGGCGATAAGTCGCACTGGTCAGCATTAACTTAAATAATTTTTGCACGTCCCAACCACTATCACGAAACTCTAGGGCCAACCAGTCCAGTAACTTGGGATGACTGGGGTCTGCACCCATCACACCAAAATCTTCAGGTGTGGTTACAATCCCGCGTCCAAAGATTTCCTGCCAAAAGCGATTCACGGTAACTCGCAGCGTAAGTGGATTCGCTGGATCAACAATCCACGTAGCCAATCCCAGACGATTATTCGGCAAATCATCGGCGAATGGATGCAACGAAGCGGGCGTGGCAGCCGATACTTGTTCACCCTTTTTATCATACTCACCTCGCATCAAAATATGAGCCATCGCCTCCGAATCTTGTTTCTCGACTTGGACATGCGTCACGGGACTACGAGCGTTAATTGCCGTTTGTTCCTGTTGTAACGCCGTTACCGCTGCCTGTAATTTTGGAAATTGTGGGTCAATGTTATTCAAATAGTGATTCAGCAAGGTTTGGGTTTGTTCTTTACTGCGGTCTGCCTGAGCAATCGAGAAAATATCCTGCAGTGGTATCGCTGCACCGATTGTCTTGACGTCTTGTGCCGATAATTGATGATCATAGATGCGAACATCTTGCACGCTGCCACCTTCAAAAACAGCGCCTTGACTACGCTGTCCCACGCGCAATGGCGTCTTGGTACGAATCGTTGCGTCCGGCTTGATGTTGTTGGTAGCAACGGTCAACTTAGTTTCCACGCCGTCGACGTATATTCTGATGCCCTCTGGCTTAGCAGTTCCATCATAAGTCACAAACACATGTTGCCATTTCCCAGCCTTTACTTTAGCACCCGTGGTGATAACCTTAATGGCATTATCTGGCCATTCTTGAACCAAATGCGCGGCAAACTCACCTCCACCGACGAACAGATCCCAACCTCGAAATACGGCCTGTTCATCCATCCGAGCAATAATTCCGGCACTCGCTTTTGCATTGGCCACCCGTACCCACGCACCATAACTGAATGCTTGATCCTTTTCGAAGTCTCCCAACCCGCCGAGATCAAACGTATTACCAGCTTTAATAACGGGTGCCGAGGCCGTCCGTCCATTAGCGACCCAGGTCACATTTCCAGTTGCCTTTACGGGTGCTGCATCTGCAATCTGATTTGTAACTGTGTTTCCCGAACCTTCATTTAGCGGAAGGTTAACAACCAATCCCTTCGTCGGTAATTCTAGCGGGACGGTTTCTTTTTCCGTTACATCGAGCCATTTATTAAACCCAGCCGGTGTCTCAAGTTTTCTCGCATCGCGAGACTTCACTGCCGCTGTGATTTCCGCAGGTAACGCTGCCATTCTTTCTCGATCAGCTTCCAACGGAACCTTAATGACTGGACCACGACCATCTTTGATATTTCCATCCTTGGGGCCTTGCGTCGTGTTACGGAAGAATGCAGCGAGTGAATAATAGTCCTTCATCGTCATCGCATCAAACTTGTGGTCATGACATTGAGCACAGTTCGTCGTTAAACCAAAATAGACCCAACCGATCGTTTGCACTCGGTCCGCAGCGTAATTGGCAAGATTTTCTTCGTCAATCGTACCACCTTCGTTCGTGGTAATATTGCAGCGCTGGAATCCAGTCGCAATGAGTTGATCTATTGATGGTTTTGGCAGCAAGTCACCGGCAATTTGCTCAACGGTAAATTGATTAAACGGTTGATTGGCGTTGAACGAGCGAATAACCCAATCGCGATAAGGCCACATCTCGCGATAGTTATCAAAGTGCAGGCCATGTGTGTCGCCGTAGCGAGCTGCGTCAAGCCAATACCGAGCACGGTGCTCACCCCACGCTGACGTCTGCATCAATTGATCAATCCAATCACCGAGCACTTTGTCTTTGTTTTCTTTGTTACCACGATAAGCCGCAACGAATGCAGCAACATCTTCTGCGGCCGGCGGCAAGCCAGTAACGTCTAAATGCACTCGTCGAAACAATTTAGCAGGTGTGGCCTCGGCGGCGGGTGATAAACCTGCTTGCTGCAAGCGAGCCAATACAAATCTATCAATATCATTCCTGACCCAACTCTTTTTACGTACCTTGGGTAGTTCCGGTTGCTGTGGTGCAATTAACGACCAATGTCGCTGGTATTCGGCCCCTGCGGAAATCCAACGCTTGAGGATTTCTTTTTCTTCCGCGGTAAGTGTCTTCTTAAGTTCCGCCGGCGGCATGATCAGTTCGGCGTCGTCAGTCAACACGCGATTGAGCAATTCACTGTCAGCGGGTTGGCCAGGGACGATTGCGCCTAAGTCGATTGCCACATCACGTTGGTCTAACCGCAAATCCGCTTTTCGCGCAGCGCTATCCGCACCATGACAAGCAAAGCAATTTTCTGCCAGTATCGGTAACACGTCTCGATTATATTGCAACGGTTCCGCTGACTGTATAATTCCCGCAAATGCGAAACAAATCACCAGTGAAAATAGGGAACGCCAAATGCATTGCTGATTCATGTTGATTCTCGTAAATCTCATTGATTCGTTATGTGAATAAAGTTTTTGTTTGTCTTATTACTATTCAGCAGGTAATCCTCGACCCCCAGTATTTTACTCCAGCCTCGATATATTGTGACATTGCCGCCGACGTTTTTTTCCTATTAACAGCTCAATAATGACTGCCGGCTTCGGATAACTTTTTGAACAAACCATTTTTTGTGCCGACAAGCAGCCGCAGGACGTCACTTCCCGTTAAAATAAAACAAAGCACGTAAACTACTTCATCATTCGTCTAATCGGAAATTCACACGCCATGATCCATCGTCAGAACAAGCGAATAAATATTTTCTTTGGTTTAGCACTTGCAGCAGGCATGGTTTGCTTGGTTGCTGGGCAAACGATCGCAGCTGAAACGACTGCTACCAAAAGCAAAGTCGCACCTCTCAAAGTACTCATGGTTACCGGTGGCAGCAGTCATGATTATGACAACCAAAAAAGTATCCTCGAGAAAGGCATCGCAGCGCGGGCAAATATCCAGTGGACGATCGCTCATCAGGGCGGTAAGGATCGCAACCAAATGATTGAGTTGTTCAAATCTCCGGACTGGGCAGCCAAGTACGATATCGTTGTACACAACCAGTGTTTTGGTGGGGTAACGGATGTCGCTTTTGTGGAACGCGTTGCTCAAGCACATTACGCTGGAGTACCAGCGGTCATTATCCATTGCACCGTGCACAGCTATCGTCATGCCAAAACAGATGCTTGGCGAAAAGTCATCGGCGTAAGTTCCTTTAGCCATGAAAAACACCGTCCCTTGGCAGTTCGAAATCTACAAGCCAAGCATCCCATCATGCAGGGATTTCCGAAAGTCTGGAATACACCCAATGGGGAGCTCTATAAGATTGACAAGATGTGGCCCAACTGCAAAGCACTGGCAACCGCATTTGGCGAAGACACCCAAAAAGATCATACTTGTATTTGGACCAACACCATCGGAAAAGGTAAAGTCTTTGGCACTACGATTGGTCATCACAACGAGACCATGAGCACCGATGTCTATCTCGACCTCGTCACCCGTGGCATGTTGTGGGCCTGCGATAAACTCGATGACTCTGGAAAACCTAAACCCGGCTACGGCCCACCTAAAACAAAATAGAACATCGGTGGTCATTTCAACCGAGCCTGTGCTGTGTATCGTTTGAGCACCCTGTAAATGGGATATTGCTGAATTGGCCGTTTTGTTATTTATACAGAAACGGAATAAATCAGACCATTCTAGTTACAGACCATATTAACAGTGCTTCCTATAAAATACCGCAGTGATATCGATGGATTACGAGCAGTCGCTGTGCTGTTGGTACTGCTGTTTCACGCAGACTGCGGTTTTTCCGGTGGATATATCGGCGTCGATGTGTTCTTTGTGATTTCTGGATTTTTGATAACTGGTCTGATCATCAAGAATCAACAAAGGGAACAATTCAGTCTGGCGATGTTCTGGGGTCGCCGCATCAAACGCATTGTTCCCGCGGCCTTTGTCGTTGTCGTGGTGACATTACTCGCGGGTGCTTGGATACTGCTTCCAGAGGATTACGAGCAACTCGCCGAGTCGACCATTTACCAACAACTGATGCTTGCCAACCATTTCTTTTATCAAAACCTCAACTACTTTGACGGCCCCTCGGAAACAAAGGCTCTGCTACATACCTGGTCACTCGCCGTCGAAGAACAATTTTACTTGGTGTTCCCGCTTCTATTGATGTTCTTGCGTCGTTACTCCAACCGCATGGCAGCTTCCATTCTAGCCGCCCTGGCAATTCTATCGTTTGTCTACAGTCATTGGGCCACCAGCAACGCACCTTCTGCCGCGTTCTTTTTACTGCCGTCGCGGATGTGGGAATTGCTAGTCGGAGCCCTCTTGGTCTACGCTCCGCAGCCTAAATCAAAATCGCAACAATGGCAGGAATGCGCAAGTCTCGTAGGGATCATCGGAATCCTCGCTGCCGGATTGCTATTCGATGCAACGACACCTTTCCCAGGCACGGCCGCACTGGTCCCTTGCTTCGCTACTGCCTTGATAATCTACAGCAGCGTCCACACACAGACGAAGATTGGCAGGCTGCTCTCCCACAAAGGAATCGTTTTTATCGGTCTGATTTCATATTCATTGTATCTGTGGCATTGGCCCATTTTGGCTTTATTGCGGTATAACACGAACCAACCATTGAGCACCACCACGCAATTTGCCGCACTCGGACTTAGTTTTCTCTGTGGTTGGCTATCATGGAAATATATTGAGACACCGTTTCGCCGTGGTTTTCAAAATATCAAACTGCGGCGAACTCTCACTATCTCTGCTGCTTGTGCGACGGTATTAATCATCGCCAGTGTCTGGATTGATCATTCCAAGGGACTTGTATGGAGACTGCCTGCGGAAGTCTATCAGTTAATCCAAGACAATGAAGTTCCCGAACGATTTCGTAGCAATACCGAGCAAGTTAAAACTGGCGACTTACCCCTGCTCGGATCGGTCGAAAACTCACAGCAACCAATCGATTTTCTTGTATGGGGCGATAGCCATGCGATGGCGATTGGTACATTAATGGAAGACTTAGCGACCGAACATCAACTGCACGGCCGCATCGCAGCCAGGTCAGCTATTGCGCCGCTCGTTAATACATGGCGCAATGCTACCCGCGACGCTGCGCCAATTTGGAATGACGAAGTCCTCAAGTACATTAAACGATACAAAATCAAAAATCTAATTCTAGTTTCACGCTGGGCGGTGGGAATTGAAGGTAACTATGATGGCGACCTCGCGACACTCATCTCAGACCAGCAAACAACCTCTAAAACTCCCAGCGATGCTCGACAAGTCTTCCAGCGTCGGTTGCATGAGACGCTACAGAAGCTATCAAGTTCTGTGCAGCGTGTGTTTCTCATTGAGCAAGTACCGTATCAAACTCTAAATCCCGAGCATGAAGTTGTGCGGGCGGCATTGAACGGAGAGGACATTCCTGTGGGAGTTACTCGCGAAACTCATCAACAACGCCAACTACACGCACACGCAATCATGCAGCAAGTCACGGCGAAGTTCGAAAACGTATTTCTCTTAGATCCAAGCGAATACTGTTTTGATGAACACAATCAATCTATTATTACAGTCTCGCGCGGAGTTCTCTATGCCGACAATGACCACGTTTCACCCAGAGGCGCCGAAGTTCTACTGCGACCGTTGTTGGAACCGGTAATCATTGAGTTTAAATAAACCACCGTTTATTTGATGACTCGCCCTACTTCGTGTTCATTCGCAATTCAGATACCCGCAGGAATATGTGCCCGCAGCATAGCGATGTTACAATAGAACTACGTTACAGTGATATTATTGGAGACCATTCGCGTGCACCGTTTTTTCACAGCAGCCGTCGTACTAACAGTTCTTTTTGGCGGCATTCAACATACTGCCGCTCAAGATACCGTTCGAGTACGCGCGGGTTTACAAGTCCTTTATACATTTGCCGCGGGACAAGGCGATACGGTTTTCGACCGTTCTGGAAACGGTACTGCACTTAACTTAAAAATCGCTGACAACGATGCTGTCAAATGGCTCGCTGGTGCACTTCAAGTGAACAGTGCCACCATGATCAAATCTACGGCACCCGCGCGAAAAATCATCGATTTCGCCAAACGAACCCGAGGGCTCACCATCGAAGCTTGGGTAGATCCGGTCAACGACCGGCAGGACGGTCCGGCTCGGATGGTCACTCTCTCTGGTAACACGAGCGCCCGTAATTTCACTCTGGGCCAAGACGCGAATCATTATGATGTGCGGCTGCGGACAACCGCCACGACAATCAACGGCATTCCATCCACACCAACCCCTTCCGGAACTGCCACCACCCGTTTAACACACGTCCTCTTCACTCGCCAAGCGGACGGGACCACTCGGATATTTATCAATGGCCAACAGCAAGCCACTGCGCAGATCAAAGGTGATTTTGGAAACTGGGATGACAGTTTTGCTTTGTCTCTGGCAGACGAGGCGAGCGGAGGCCGACCATGGCTTGGCACAATGCACCTTGTCGCCATCTATAGTCGCCCGTTGTCTGCCACAGAAGTCACTCAAAATTATAAGGCTGGACCTGCCGCGAAAACCGACGAGGTGCTAGCCCAACGACGCCACGAACAGTTTTTTGAATCCAAAATCGCACCGCTGTTTGCCAAAAATTGCCTTGGCTGCCACGGCGCCACGAGCCACAAAGGCAAGTTGAATCTAGCTCGAAAAACTGATGCGTTTAAAGGGGGGGAAAGTGGCAAAGTCATCCTAGCGGGCAAACCAAATGAGAGCTTGCTGTTAGCGCAAGTTATCTCAGGAGATATGCCACCGGAAGGAACAGCACTTACCGAAAAGGAGATCAAAGACCTGCAGCAATGGATTAAGAACGGAGCTGTTTGGACAGTCGATGTTATTGACCAAGCACTATATGCTAGCAACCGCCGTTCCGAAATCTGGTTACAACGACTTACAATTCCAGAATATATCGGAACCGTTCAGCAAACTATCGGAGTTGATATTGCTGAGCAAGCCAGCACGCTGCTGCCCCCAGATATACGTGCCGACGGTTTCAGTAACACCGCCTACAACCTCAATGTCGATCTAAAGCACATCGAAACCTATGCACATCTCGCTGAGCAAATCGTGCAGCAAGTGGATATAGCCAAATTTGCGGCACGGTTCTCTAAGAGCCGTAAGCTTTCCACAGATGATACGATGCGTGACTTTGTTGCAAACATGGGCGGGTGGATCCTCCGCGGGCCATTAGACGATCGAGAGATTTCCATCTACAGCGGAATAGCCACTACCATCGCCAGCACCGGCGGTTCCTACAATGAGGCTGTTGGGCTGATCATTGAAGCCATGATTCAATCGCCTCGGTTTATTTATCGAGTAGAGCATCAACGCGGAGACGGATCAGCTTGGCCCGTGAGTGATTACGAAATGGCATCACGGCTGAGTTACATTCTGTGGGGTACATCTCCAGACCAGCAGTTGATGCAAGCTGCCAAAGACGGCCGTCTGCAAGATGCCGCTGACGTCGCTGCTCAAGTCAAACGCATGCTTGAAAATCCGCTGGCAAAAAAACAATCCGCTCGATTTATTACAGAATGGCTCGATCTTGATCGTCTAGGTAATTTACAACCCAATGCAAAACGATTCCCCGCTTGGAACACCTCACTTGCCCAGGACATGCAGCGGGAAACCGTTGCGTTTTTTCAAGATATCGTTTGGCAACAAAAACGCCCCTTATCCGATCTCTTCAATGCCCAATTCACCTACGCCACACCACAACTCGCCAAATTCTACGGAATCGCTTCACAAACCAATTCCGCCAAAAACGAACTACAGCGTTATGACCTGAGCGATGTTCCTGAACGCGGCGGTTTTCTCACCCATGCCAGTATACTGACAGTCGGTGGCGATGATGCCTCGATGGTAACTCGTGGGTTATTTCTACTCAACGATATACTTCGCGGTGCCGTTAACGATCCACCCCCCGGACTCGACACCACACCCGTTCCGGTAAAAAAAGGGCTCTCGCAGCGCAGTATTGCTGAGAAGAGAATTGCGAACTCCGCCTGTACTGGGTGCCACAGCAAATTCGAGCCTCTCGCCTTTGGACTTGAAAAATTCAACGGTATCGGCGTTTTCAATAATCAAGACGAACACGGGAACAAACTGCGCGCAGACGGTGAGATATTATTTCCCGGAACAGCAGCCGCCATAAAATACAAATCCACAAGTGAACTTATGGATTTACTTGCAAATAATAGCCGAGTCCAAGAAACAATTACTTGGAAGTTGACACAATTTGCTCTGGGGCGACCGCTGGCTGCTACAGATGCTCGGATTATCAATCAAATCCACACTGCCGCATGGGCCCATGAAGGAACCTACCAAGATTTAATGACAGCCATCCTGACAAGTGACCTCGTGATGCTTACTCAAACCCAAACTGAATAAAACCTATAAGCTAATCTTCATTTTCTCTTTCCACCAATCACACTATCACGCCATAATATACTGATGACCACAAATAGACCTAAGCTCCGCAAAAGCTCGGAATATGTCAAGGATTTTATATGTCTGCAAAAACAATAAATCGTCGAACCATGCTCAAAGGAGTCGGCTCAATCTCCATCGGGTTGCCACTTCTCGAGGAGATGATTCAACCCGCTGTCGCAGCAGCGAAAGCTGACGTACCAATCAGAGCATTCAATATTTTCTTTGGCCTCGGTATTCCTGCACCGCTGCAAGCGGAAGGTTTTGATGATGTTCTGGAGCCCTTGAAACCGCTCGCCGACAAGCTGTTAATCATGCGGAACGTCAACCAAATCCGCTGTGACGAAAGTGGCATCAATGCGCACTATGATGGTGCCGCTGGGGCTTTTACGGCTAGTGCACCGGATGGTGAAGCGCGAGCGGGAGGTGCCTCTATTGAGCAATTGGTCCGGCAAGCCCATTATCCCGCTGGACAACCCACAGGCGTTGTTCCCACGTTGGTTGGCGGAACTTTTTTCCGCCGTAGTCGTGTCGGGCGATATGTTCATAGTTACAACAAAGACGGTACGGTTGCCGCCACAATTCAAGAAAAACCTCGTGACCTATTTGCTCGCGTTTTTGGTTCCGTCGCTTTAGCCAGTGGTAACAAAGATGCTCGACGCCGAGCGTTGAAACAAAGTGTGTTGGACTCCGTCATCGATGACTTTCATTTTTACACGGGTGCCAATTCACCGCTGGGAGCTAACTCTAAATCTCGCATCGCAGACCACTTAGATCGGATTCGAGAATACGAACAACGTGCCTTTGCCCTCGCTGCTGACCCGCAGGCACCCAAACGTCCGCTGAGATCCAAAATACCTCACGGTGGTGCCTCGGACCCAGGCGGACAAGGGATTGATATTACGTTAGAGCAACTTACGACTGAATGGCGTTTGATGGCGGATTTGTATGCGTTGTCCATTCAAATGGACCGAGTACGATTTGGATCGTTGACATTCTTGGCCGCCGGTGAACGTATTCGTTTAAAGGGTGAATATGAATATGACGGAAAGCACCGTTGGTCCTTTGATGATGCTCAACAACACAATGCCAGTGGTGATCAAGGGTGCAGTCATGAATGGTGGCACAAGTTTAATGAAAATAAAAAGAATGAAGCACTACGGGCCCACGCTCATATGAAAATGCGGGAAGTTGCTTACTTCCTCCATCAACTTAACGACCAGGATTCACTAGAAGTCAATGATCGCACGATCATGGAAAACTCCATGATCACAATTTCCACTGAGTCTGGCGATGGTCGACACAATGATGTCAAACGCGAACTCTCGGGTGTGTTCCACGCAATCACCGGCGCCAACGGACGATTCAAAACTGGCCAAATCATGGATGTCGGAGCCGAAGGTATTGACGTTTACAACACAATGCTCGGAGCCATGGGCGTCAAAGACCAACTTGGTCCCGACGACCGTGACAAACAAACGATTGATCGAATTCTCGCTTAATCGGATCAGTGCCCTCACAACTCGCCACAGATACACAAATTCATGGAACCTCGCATTAGCATCATTACGCTCGGTGTTACCGACCTGCAACGATCGTGGGAATTCTATCATCAGGGCCTCGGCTTCCCAACGACGCGAGAACCACACCAAGGAATTATCTTTTTGCAAACGACCGGCAGTTGTTTAGCGCTTTACCCTTTAAGTGAGTTAGCCGCTGATGTTGGTCCCAACCAACAATCCGATCGGGGTTCGTTTTCGGGAATTACACTCGCGCACAATACCAAAACGCGTGAAGAGGTCGATCAAGTCCTACAGCTAGCAGAGACAGCGGGCGGAGAAATAGTTAAAGCCGCTGATGATACTTTCTGGGGTGGATATAGTGGCTATTTTGCAGACCCTGATGGACACCTGTGGGAAGTCGCCTTTGGCGCTTTTGAATTCAACGAGGATGGAAGTCTTATAATACCGTAAGCGCGACTCAACCTATTAAACCTCAAAGCGACATGCACTCATACACTGACTTCCCACCTCCTTGGTCCGCACTCTGGGATTTTCAACAACCCAAAGATACCCAACAACGATTATTGGATCATCTTTCGGAAACCGCAGCAGACAGTACTGTCGCTTATCAAATCGAAGTGCAAACACAAGTGGTGCGAAATCCCCCCCGACGGGAGGGCAAGACAACTTTACGATTGCCTTCAGCATAACTACAATCACCACCAGTAGGTTAAACGTTCAACTCCCCAGCCCTACAAATACAAAAGGTACACCAGCATGTTCAAAATACACACCAAAACCTTATCAATGCTTTTGGCAGTTGCGTTTATGACCACCAACGGTCAAGCTCAGGATGCATCCATCGTAATTCAAATTTCAGGTGAGGCTGAAGGGCTCGCAATACCTGAGGCTATCCAAACCTTTTTAGCGACTCAAGGCACCACCGTTTTCTTACCGCAAGGCGGCGGACAACAAATATTTGCCTCGTCGGTATCTGGTGGGTTCTTTGGTGGGGCATCACCGGAGTATTTATTACGGATGAAGCAAATTCAAGATGAGCTAACTTTAGAAGCGGAACAAATTAAAAAAATAACCGCCGTAGTAAAAGATATCCAAGCCCGACGTCAAGAAGTATACAAAGGGGCTGCCGATATCGCTCCCGAACAACGGCGTGAATTCTATGCTGAAATGAATACAGTACATCAAGAACTGCTGGAAGAACAAATCGGCCAAATCCTACTGCCAAAACAGAAAAGTCGGTTAGAACAAATACAGTACCAGATGCAAATGAAATCTGGCGGTGCTTATGCGTTTCAAAATCCTAAACTTGCGGAAGCACTTGGAATTACTCCCGAGCAACTAAAAGAACTTCGAGAAAAAAATCTTGCCGCCAATCGTGAGCTGGCCTTGGAATACCAACGTATGCGGAAAGAATCGCAAGAACAAATCCTTGGTGAAGTGCTTACCAAAGAGCAACAAAAAAAGATCGCAGCACTGACCGGCGAAAAATTCGAACTGCAACCTGCCCAACGTGGTAACTTCAACGTACTTCCAAGTGGCAAAAAGACACCGACGAAAAAATAGACTGCAATCGTAAATTGGCAGCAAACAATACCAAGGTACGCCGACAATGCTCTGAAGTATTCAACCAGTGATTTTCGTGGTGACAATACAGCATGGCTCCACCAGCGAGATTTTCTGTTCAGTCGAGCAGGGGCGTGCTTTCGCCGACTACTCGCTGTAATTCGGCAACGGCAATGGCTCTGTCTGTAATCGCTTGGTGATAACCAAGTTGCAGCGTCAACAAACTACGGAAATCGCGGATCAGACGATCAAACTCTACCTCGCCCTTAGCATAGGCAGATTGATCCGTCGCTAACGTTTGCTGCGCCTGCGGAATGATCGTGTCCTTATATAGAATAGCCGTCTCATCGGCACGACCTATTTCAGCTAACAATTGGACTATCATTGTCGCGGTCCGGTCAGTCAGTGTCTCGATCGATAAAGTAGAAGCGTCATATACATGTTTCGCTTCTGCCTCGAGGGCATTGTATTTTTTGTCCCAAATTGGAATACTCACTTGGAGACCAAAGAACCAAGGATCTTCACCAACTTTCAAGCTCGGGTTTGGTGCGCGGTTGTCGTCGGTAACCAAATAGCTCGCCATGACCGTAACGTCCGGACGCCGACTTAGCTGGGCAACAGTTACACCCCATTTTTTGGCTTGACTGCGCAAGCGAGCGGCTTGAATCTCCGGCTGAGACTGCAAAGCAATCTTTACGAGGTCGGCTTGTGATTGCCCTGGAATCGAGAGGGTGATTTTTTCTGGCGAGACTATCTTGGCGTCCAGCGACCGATTCATCAAACGATTGAGACTAGCGATTTGACTCGTGCGTTGCTGCTTGAGACGCGTAAGACGTTCCTCAAGTTTGGTAAGTTCAAGGGTGCCCAACAACACGTCTCGTGACGAACCTCTATCGGCCGCGATCAAAGAATTGGCGACATCGATCAACGATTGCAACGTTTGCTGATTATTTTTGGTCACCACGAATTGTTGTTCAATCAAGTAAAGTCGGAACCACCCAACACGAACTTGCGACAATATTTGCAACCGAGCACTACGATAATCGGCCTTAGCGGCTAATGCTTGAAGCGTTGCCACTTGTTGTTTTGCATCAAGTGTTTCAACCCAGGGGATCATTTGACTAAGGCTGATACTGCCACGCTGTGACCCTGTTGCGGTTTCGATCGGACGACCAAAGAAGTTCGCACCGATTTTGGGGTCGGGTAGTGAATCGACATATCGTGTCTTGGCGGTCGCTGCCTCAAACACTAAGCCTAATCGCTGAATCTCACTGTTATGCTCTAGGGACCATTGCTCCAGTTCGCTCCGTGTTTGCAAAGGTTCAACCGGTGCTTGTTCGGTTGTTTGTTTTTCGACTGCAGCAGTAGAGCTAACGGAATTTGGTACGTTCACTGGGAACGAATGTTGATCTTCTTTCGTAAAATTAGGGGCTAGCAAACGACTAGGTTTAATTAAAGAAGCTTGAGGGTGTCGAGGCGTGGGTAGATTAATTGCGCAACCAGACATATATAAAACACCCAATATGAGTGGCAAATAAAGTCCCAGAAGATTGCTGTGGATAGTAGTTTTACACATTTTTTACTTATCGCTTTAACACGGAAATAATCACTTCTTCGTAGCGCAAATCGTCTAAATTACGGGAAATATTGCACTAAACCATAGGAAATACGCGGTTTATTGAATCACCTTTGGAAAAATAATAAATTCGTATCTAGGTCATTGAAAGGGCATAACGGTCTTTTAAGCAAAAAAACCCGTTTTCACGAAATGAACGAAGCTATACTATAACCGTACAAGAAGCATCTTAAGATTTTGATGAATTTCCGGAGTTTATTGCTTTGTCTAAGCACATTCATAAAACAACGATGGTTGCCACCGCTTTTCTGCTTATGCTGCAGACAATTGCGCCAACTTGGGCGCTGAGCTGCCTGTGCAACCCCGCTGATGCAACATGTGCACAAAACATGCATGACACGCAAGACATGAATGCACTGGAAGATTGCGCTTGTGAAGTGCAACTCGCTACGGCTGCGGCTACCTGCTGTGCGGCCCCAGAAGAATCTGTCACCAATACAACTAACTTGAACACTGTGTCAAGCCACACCTGTGATTGCTATGTGCAGCACAATGAACCATTGCTGCCGCCACAAAACCGAGTGTTCAGTGAGCTTGTCCCAGTCAGCTTTGTTTGCGGTTTTATTTCGCACAGTGACAACGATCAATATGTGGTCGCCGCTAAGCCTACCCAAGTTATCACACCTGTGTCTGCGATGCGCATGCCTAGATACGCGCAAATTGTTCTAAGTGTCTGGTTGACCTAAGCAGAATTCTACTTGGCATCTCTGCTATGAGATCGCTACGAATGCCCATCCGCTGATTTTCATTGATGGATATTTCCAACGCTGTTGTTATGCGACCACGCAAACATATGCGAACACCTTATTTGTTTACACGTGCTACAAAGATCTTGTAATACACAAATTTTTTAATAGAGGTTTATTATGCGTTACCTTGCTTTACTTTCAATCGTTCTTGTTTCCGTTGCCGGTTGTAGCGAATCCGATACGGAATCTTTAAACACTCCCGCAGTCGTCACTCTAACTCCCGTAAACCAACTGTGCCCAATTATGGGATCAGCTGTTACCGAAGATGGTGGAACCGTCGAATTTGATGGCAAACTTGTTGGTTTCTGCTGCCCAAGTTGTGATGGCAAATGGAGCAAGCTATCCGCTACTGACAAAGCAGCAAAGCTCGCTTCAGCAGATCATGCACACGGTGATCATGCACACGGTGATCATGCACACGGTGATCATGCACATGGTGATCATGCACATGGTGATCATGCACATGGTGATCATGAACATGATGATCACGACCCTGCCGACAAGGATCATGAACACGACGACGCTGACAAGGACGTTGAAAAGAAAGATGCTGAAAAAGACGCTGCATCTGACGAGTAATTTTGTTTAGAGAAATTTATATTTTTTTTAAGTTCTTGAAATTCATGGGGCCCCTGGGGCTAGTTGCTCAATAGTTCACAGCTATAGCATCGAGCCCGATCCCTCTCATTCATCTACTTTAAGAAATACCAACCAAACAAGTCATTCATGGTGTAACGACAATGACCACAAAACCAGAAACCAAATCAGAACAAACACAACCGAACAGCGCAGCTACTGTCCAAACTCCTACTAGGATGTCCTGGAATTGGTGGCTTTCGCGCTGCGCGGCATCCGGTATGTTCCTAGCTGCTATGCTGCTTGCTGGCATTTTACTTCTTGTTACGGTCGGCATCGCACAACGTGTTGGCTGGATCAGGCCTGCTGGTGAATCCGCCGGCAACCTCGACCATGACCACGCCGAAGCGTTTTATATCTGTTCGATGCATCCAAATATTAGGCAGCCTAGCGCAGGCCGCTGTCCAATCTGTGATATGGAATTGGCCCCCGCACCTTCAGGGTCTGATTCGGGCGATAAAATCAGCGTCATGATCCCCCAAGCCAAACGACGATTAGCGAACATTCAAACAGCAATCGCCACTCTAGAGTTAGTAAGGACTGAATTACACACCATCGGCTCTATCGAAGTCGATGAAAGCCGCCAAGCAACCATTGCCTCATACATCGACGGTCGCATCGAACGGCTATTTGCTGACTATACCGGAGTATCCGTCAACACCGGGGATCATCTCGCGGTGGTTTATAGTCCTCAGCTGTATGCCGCTCAGATTGAATATGTCGAATCGGGCAAAGCTTTGGCAAAGATGACGCCCAGCACCTTAAAGATCATTCGTGAAACTCAAATCAAACTTGTCGCCAATTCACGCCATAAGCTAGTCGAACTAGGTATGACCACCGAACAACTCGCAGAACTGGACAAAACCGGCATTGCCCAGTCACGATTAACGATCTACTCGCCCATCGGTGGCACAGTCACTAGTAAAATGACCCAAGAGGGGAAATACATCAAAGCTGGCGAGCCTATTTATCAGATTGCAGATCTTTCCACGGTCTGGCTCGTCCTCAAGCTATATCCAGAGGACGCTTCCCGCATTCGATTTGGGCAAACGGTCCAAGCAGAGATTGCTTCCAAGCCCGGCACAATTCTGCAGGGGCGTGTTGCTTTTATCGACCCTCTTGTAAATACCACGAGTCGCACTGTTGGTGTGCGAGTCGAATTCGATAACACCAACAAAGAATTACGCCCAGGTGATTACGCCCGCGCCACCATCGAAATACCAATCGGTAGTAGCGGTGATGTTTACGACCAAGAACTTGCCGGAAAGTGGATCAGCCCGATGCATCCACAGGTGATCCGCGACACACCTGGGGATTGCCCAATCTGCGGGATGAAACTTGTTTCAACGAAAGAATACGGCTTTAGCGACACTCCGGTCGATCAACCTAAATCACTTTCGATACCACGTTCCGCTGTTCTGTTAGCCGGCGACAATAGTGTGGTCTATGTTGAAACCAAGCCTGGTCGCTTTGAAATACGCCGAGTCATATTGGGGCCGTTGCTAAAAAATCGCGCGATCATCTTGTCCGGCATATCCGCTGGTGAAAAAGTTGCGACGTCCGGCAACTATTTGATCGATTCTCAAATGCAAATCGTCGGAAACCCTGTGAGTGTGATTAACGCCACCGTCGCCAATATGATCGCAGCAAAAAACCTTCCGCTACAGTTCGACCAATGGAGCGCTCGCGGTATAGCTGGCGATGCTGGTGAGCAATTGGAACAATTGTACTTGGCGTATTTCGATATTAAACAAAAACTGTCCTCTGATAAAACGCCGACGAAAACGAGTATCGAAGCATTGAATACGATTAGTACGGCACTAGCAAGTTCAGACGCGACTGGTTGGACGGACGAAGAGAAAGAGTTGTTATCAGGCATCTCTCAACACTCGCAAAACCTCCCTGAACTATCACTAGCTAAGGCCCGCCTTGAATTTAAATGGATCAGCCAATCCATTACCCCCTTGGCCACCAGGGTACGCGGCATCGATAATCCGCAACCGTTTTATCATTTTTATTGCCCGATGGTTAAAGAGGGCCAAGGTGATTGGCTACAGAACAACGATCGTTTGGCCAATCCCTTTTATGGTGCTGAGATGCTTCGCTGTGGTGATTTAATCAACATGTTTGATGTTACTGAAAACGAGACAGACGACAAAATTGATGCGTCAGCACAGGAAGGGAAGTAGAAAATGCTGCGAGCCATCACATCTTTCTGTATTAAAGAACGCCTCATCATGCTGTGCCTAACGGTCCTCGTGATCGCTGGCGGCTGGTACAGCTTTCAACATGTACCCATTGATGCCATTCCCAATATTGGTCAAAACCAAGTCATCGTTTACACATCTTGGCCTGGTCGATCCCCCAAAGATATTGAAGACCAAATTACCTATCCCTTATCGGTCGCTTTGCTCAGTGTGCCCGAAGCGGAATCGGTACGGGGAAAAAGTCTATTTGGGTATAGCTTTGTGCAGGTCACATTCAAAGACAGTACCGATTTCTACTGGGCACGCTCACGAGTCTTTGAGCAATTAAGTAGCGTCGCAGCTACGCTTCCCGCTGGCGTAACTCCTACGCTGGGGCCAGACGCTACCGGGCTGGGACAAGTCATGTACTATATTCTTGAGCCGTCCAAAGACACAAATTTGGCCGATCTTCGCAGCCTACAAGATTATGTCGTTAAATTTGAATTGGAAGCTGTTGACGGAGTCAGTGAAGTTGCCAGTATTGGCGGTTACGTGCGCGAGTACCAAGTCGAAGTCGACCCTGACAAACTTCGCTTTCATCACATTTCACTTAATCAAGTGATGTCTGCTATCAAGGAATCCAACCAAGACGTCGGGGCGAAGACGGTTGAATCGAGCGGTATGGAAATGATAATCCGTAGTCGAGGATTTATCGGAGCGGATCAAGATGTCGAACAAGCGATTATTGATATTGAACAAACCGTCATTACGTCAGAAAACGGTCTGCCAACGCGAATCCGCGATGTCGCCTATGTACAGATTGGCCCTGCGTTTCGACGAGGAGCGTTGGATGTCAACGGAATCGAAGCGGTTGGTGGTATTGTTACCATGCAATTTGGTAAAAATCCACGAGCCGTCATTGATGAGGTAAAAAAGAAGATTGCTCAAATAGAACCGAGCTTAGATGGAGTCAAAATAAAAGTCATCTATGATCGTTCGGGGTTAATCAATGAAACAATCGCAACGTTGACAACAGTTCTCAAAGACGAAATTATCATCACCGCAATTGTGATTTTACTGTTCTTGCTCAACCTACGAGCAAGTATCGTAGTTGCAATCACGCTACCCATCGCGGTTCTGATCGCCTTCATTGGCATGTACGTTTTTAACATCGACGCCAACATCATGTCGCTGGCTGGTATCGCTATCGCCATTGGAACCATGGTTGATATGTCGATAATTGTATCCGAGGCAATCTATAGCCACCTAGCTGATTGGGAAGATAAAGGTCGGCCTGGCGGCAAATCGGCAAGATTGCGCATCATCGTCGATGCGACGACCGAAGTTGCGCCCGCTATCGTCACTGCCGTCATGACAACCGTCATTAGTTTTCTTCCCGTTTTCTTGCTAACGGGGCGAGACTACAAATTATTTGCACCGCTTGCCTGGACCAAGACATTTTCACTCATCGCCGCCTTGATCGTGGCAGTCACGATCGTTCCTCTATTAAGTCGCCTGATTCTAAATTCGTCACAAATTAAAGCAAAGCTGCGGTGGCTGGCAACGTTTCTTTGCGGCGCGACCATTGGTTTTGTGAGTTACCGATTCAGTGAATCATTGCCGGCAATCATCCCCGATCAACGTGTTCTCTCTGCATTAATAAGTGGTTTATGCGGAGCAGCACTTGTCTATTGGCTGTTGATCGAAAAACTACGTCCTCTGCAAAAAAATCCTGTCAGCAGAATTATTTTGTTCTTTTACGAGCCCACATTACGATTTTTTCTCGCTCATAAATTCCTGTTTCTTTCCGTCCCGATTGTCATCATGGGACTAGGATATGGAGCGTGGCTCGGTATCGACAAACAGTTCAAGTCACTCGAAAAAGGAGCGGCCTTTTTTGGTGCGTCGATTGAGGACCTGCCCGGGTATGGCAAAACCAAAGAAATGATGCAAGGGCTTAAATCGGACGATTGGATTGCACTCGATGAGGGCAGCTGGTTCTATATGCCAACGTTGTACCCAGCTGCGAGTTTATCGCAAGCGATGGAAGTGTTGCAAACGCAGGACACCCTGATTAAGCAAATACCCGAAGTCGAAAATGTGCTCGGGAAAATTGGCCGAGCCGAATCCGCTTTGGATCCCGCTCCCGTGGCCATGATCGAAACTTACGTCATGCTCAAACCGAAGGACCAATGGCGACCTGGGGTCACGTCGAAAGACGTTTGGAAGGAAATTAACCAAGTAGCAACGCTGCCTGGTGTGACTCCCGCATCAGAATTGCAGCCGATTCAAGGACGCGTGGTAATGTTGCAGAGTGGTATTACGGCCACAATGGCGATCCGCATCTACGGTGATGATTTAACACAGTTGTCAGAAGCAGCTTTGGACATCGCAGCCTTCTTGGAGGATGTACCTGAAATCAAGCCGGGGACGATTAGCCCAGATATTGTGTTAGGAAAACCGTATGTCGAATTTAATGTGAATCGTGACACAGCGGCAAGATTTGGAATGTCGACCACGATGGTTAATCAAGTGATTGCGGCAGCACTCGGCGGAACGACAATTACACAGACCGTGGAAGGCCGCGAGCGATACGCGATTCGAGTTCGATATCAACGAAATTTACGAGAGCAACTCGATGAATTTGATCGCCTCCCCATCGTCACTAAATCCGGCGAAACAGTGCCCCTAGCGAATTTGGCCACCATGACGACAACTTGGGGCCCTGGCGGCATCAATAGTGAAGACGCCCGCTTAGTCGCACATGTATCATTTTCGCCTACAGGTGAACTGGGAGATGTGGAAACTGCTCGAGCGGTTGAGGATCGATTGCGGGCGGCGCAAAAAGCAAAAAAACTAATTATTCCTCCGGGTTATTCGATTAAGGCTGTGGGCTCATTTCAAAATCAAGTCGAAGCAAACAACCGTCTTTTGTGGGCGATCCCGATCGTCATGGTCGTCAACCTGTTTATTATCTATTTGCAGTTCCGACATATTCCTATTTCGCTGGCTGTCTTTGCAGGTATCCCCGTCGCCTTTGCGGGTGGCATGCTGGCGTTGGCATTTAACTCGATCGAAATCAACACGGCCGTCTGGGTCGGATTCATTGCCTTGTTCGGCATTGCGGTCGATGATGGTATTGTGATGGCGACTTATCTCAATCAAATTTTCACTCGTAAGAAACTAACATCGGTCCAAGATATTCGCGATGCCACGACTGAAGCAGGCCTGCGACGTATCCGGCCCTGTCTGATGACCACATTTACGACCATTATCGCATTGATTCCGGTGGTTATTTCAACAGGACGAGGAGCGGATGTTGCTAGCGTAATGGCTTGGCCCGTTATCGGTGGCATGACTATTGAACTGCTAACGCTGTTTATAGTTCCCGTTGTGTATTCTGGTTACAAAGAACTCAAAATGAATTTGGGACTAAAGGATCGCCATTGGGAAGTAGGCAGTTTTTAGCGTTCATCCAAAATTACGTGGGCCCTTGATTATTCGGGAGCGTGTATGATTTTCGGAGGTTGGTATCCGGGCGGCCAAGATCCGTGGGTAACCACTTCACCCAGAAACTCCATTTCACCAAGCTCGTAATCTCGATCTGCGCGTGTCTTGCCCGTGCGATCCAAATAAAGCTTGAATAGATATTTACCTGCTGGTAACGGTCGCTCTTTCGCGCGCATAAGATCCGCGGCCCGCTGTGAATCACGCGGCGCGGTAAAGAACACGATGGATTGCCACATATTTTTTTTACCATTGATTGGGTTTTCAGCTGTACCCCAGCGAGTTTCCGACCAACCGGCATCCGTCCAGCGATAAATATCAACCTTCAGTAGTTTTTGCCCCAGACCTGCCGGTAATCCAATAACACGTAAATGCTGCCCCGTGGGAATTGCAACCTGAAGAGCGGGTGCTGGTAAACTTTCAACGGTCTTGTATTCGCCCTGCACGCTCTTTGCATAGTCGTTGAGGAATCGGCGATAGTTTTTGTCCGTGCGACTACCAGGCGCAAATTTTGGGCCACCACCATGATCCTCTAGGCCTGCTGGTTTAAGTAGAACCAGGCTGTCATCCGGCGATTCGATATCGATATTTCCGGCTGCGACTAGGTTTTTCAAGGTTGCCATTGGATTGCCAGGCACAATCCAAGAAACACGGTCACCATGTTTCTCAATAAGCCGCTGATTTTTGTCTGGGGAATGACAATTAATACAACGACCGATTTCCGACCAAACGTTTTCGACGAACGACCGTAAAACATGATCGCGTCTCATATGCTGAATCACTTGCAGGGGCAGCTTTGTACCAAGTGCAATGTCCGTTGTTTTTGAAGCCAGTAGGGTTGGATCCGCCACGGCCGCTTGGATCCAATCACGAAAAGCCGCCAACTCAACCGCTCGGACTTTTGCAATCAATGGGTTTACGTCGTCTGTCGTGCGACTAATAAATGTCAGTATTTTTGACTTGTCTGGATGCTCGACGTTGATCAATCCGCTGTCTCGTAATGCTGCAAACGTCGTGGCTTGGTCTGCATGAATATAGTTGCTCAGCTCCACACCAGAAAAATGGCACTCCCTACAACTCGACGACTTTTCCGATCGCATAATTGGCAGGATACGTCGCTCAAACAAATCTGTGGCGGAAAGCTTGCGAGTTATAGCAACGGCATTTGCCGCTGCAGGCAATGGTATACCAACGTTGTTATCGTCAGGATTTTTTCCTTCGTCAGTTGATTTGCTTTCCTGATCTCCATGCTCGTGGTCATGGTCTGCGTGGTCATCGTCTGCGTGGTCATGGTCTGCGTGGTCATGATCTGCATGGTCGTGGTCTGCGTGGTCGTGGTCTGCGTGGTCGTCGTCTGCGTGGTCGTGATCTGCGTGGTCGTGATCTGCGTGATCATGGTCTGCGTGATCATGGTCGTGGCTAGGGTTATCTGCCTGACTCGGACTACTTGTAGATTCAGCGGAAGACTCAATGGGTAACTCAACAAAATAGTTGTCACAAGCTGTCAGTAAAGCCGCTATTGTGAGCATGAAAATAATTGAGAGAGCACGCATGAGGAAAGACTCCGGATTGATAAGACTGTTAATATTATAGTCAATCCAATGGGTCTTGATGTATGCGAATCGCAATCATCATCTTGTGGGTTTTTCCCGTGCGAATGTCAAAGTAAACGCTAAAAGTACCGTAAGGTACGGGGGATCTGGAGTAGCGAGGCCGAGTCGTAATTAAGGCCGACTTGACAACACAATTGTCTTGCCACGATTGGTGGATGATAACAGGACTGGCTACGCTCAACGTAAGATTGTTCTGTTTACAAATCGCTCTAATTTCGGAGTTTCTTGTTGTGAGTATGGCTTGAAAAGTTTGGTCCAACCCTGCCTCTTTCCATTGATGTGCAAGCGGTTTGATACGGACGTTGCTCATATTGAAATGATGGATTTTCAATTTCTCTTTTTGAGGGTAGCTAAGTTCAGGGCGGTTGGGAACAATCTTCGCAGTGAACATTGCTATCTTACTATCTGTCAGCCGGCCCCAGCGGAGTGGCGCTCGCACGGAAAACAGTTGTTGTAAATTAGGGGAATCGTTGCCCAAATTGTCGCCATACAGAGTAACCGTAGTGGACGAATTTAAATGTGTGAAGGATTGAGGAATAGCGTCTCCAAAAATCACTGCTAAGGTCAACTCAGGGTTTGCGATGGGTGGAATCTCTTTGTCGAGCACGGACTTGCTGTATTGGCGAACTGCCGGAAGTTTCTCGATTCGCTCAGTGAAGCGCGGCAACAAATATTCAGAAACGTATTTTTGGTTTTTAGAATCCGACTTATCGAGAAAGTAAATGCGCCAGTGCAGGTGTCTGGGCCAAGTTAAATGTAGCCAAGGCGGGTCGAGTAGGTAAACGTAGTTGGTAGACGCGTCATACCTCCCCAAAAAGGTTACGGTCTTTCCGGCTATGAGATTCGCACGATTTGAATACGGAGCAACACCTGCCGTCCCAGAATGAATCCCATCAGGTCGGATTACGTCGATGTTTAATTTTTTGTCTGATGATATCAGTAGCGGGGCAAACAACAGAGTAACAAAGGTCGCAATAAGTGAAATCTTCATGTTGACTATTATAGTAATGAATTTCACTTTGTTTGTGGTGGCCTAGAAATTTCCTTACATACTACCCGTTTGCTTTAATGATCATGTCCAGCATCTCCGGAATGTCCAGCATGACCTTCCTCTGCATCATGTTCTTGGGAGTCGTGTTGCTGAACCTGATGTTGGTCGTGTGCGGGATGATCGTGCGAATGCATCGACTCGATGCCAACTGCCAATAGCAATCCTAGAATCAGAGCAGCTGTCAATTTCCCACGATCATGCGAGTGAAAAGCAACCTCTGGCAACAAGTCGCTCAAGGCAATACACAAAAAGAAACCAGCTGAAAATGCTAAGGCAATACCAACGAGCATCGCTTGTTCACCCGCAAATTGTTCTGCACCGAACCAAAACAATACGGCACCCAATGGGCATATTAGCGAGAACACAATATTGATCATCGTCCGCATCCGTGACGACCACGAAGCAGCGTGCATCAGAGAAGTGATGGCGAGTGCATCGAGAGGTTTATGCAAGAACACAACTAAGAAAGTACCGAGCCCTAAAAATATCGCTCCTGTTGCACCATGTCCAATATCCGCAGTGACACTCGCAGAAATTGCCACTCCGTCAAGCAGCGAGTGAATGGCAAGTCCAACGAACAACCCCATCCAACTGAATTGATGAGCATCACTTTTTGATTCATCATCTCCAACAGGCTCATGATGGTGATCATGTTCACAATCATGCCCGTCATTGGCAGCATGCGAGTGCACGTGAAAGACTCGTAATAAGAAAAACATCACCAGCAATCCGCCCAACATTGCCCCACCAGCTAATGATGCAGATTGTAGATGTTCCAAAGAAGCGGGCAGCATATGCAACAAGGCAACGCCGAGCATCACACCGGAAACCAAACTCATCATCAACTGCCGCTTGAGATGATTCAGTTTCACCAGCGATGGCAACCAACCACCGGCCAACGATGCCGCAATGGTGAATAAGCAATAAACAATAATAGTTACAAACGGTGTCATAACCCTAAATTGTAGAGCCAAAGATTAGATTTTAGTAGGGGCACCGATAAGCTCTGTCACCCCGATCCTCTCACCTTTTTTCCGTTGAGCATGGTTCCAATAGGCGAATACCTGATCAAATACTCATACATCACCAGCAAGGTAACCGTACAAACCGTACAAACCAATACAAACTTGAGCGCCCCGGCCAGATCCCAGTCACTAATGGACCATTGCAGCCAGATCATCAAAGGCAGGTGCGCCAGATAGAGCCAATAGGACGAGTCGGAAATATAACGCATCCACTTGTTCTCCGCTGACATCAGTTTGCGAAACAAACCAATGAGCCCAAACGTCATCAACCAGACATACAGAACCTGAATAACAACCGAGATCGTTTGCTGCAGGAACTTGGGCATATCTTCAAAAATCCCCGCATCTCCGGTTTCAATTCCCGCTCCAATCAAGAACAACAACAGGGCAACAGGCAGGGTAATATACCAACGACTTCCCAATTCTCCTCGGATGTCCGCGCAGTCAAAATAAAGCGCTCCAAATCCAAAGAAGATTGCATAGTAAAACAGTAGATGCGGAAAAGGAATCAAACCAATCGATGTATCCGGACCAAATCCTGCGCCCATAAACGCTTGGGGAATGATCGTAACGGGAACTAACCACAGATACCTTAACGGTGACACGATCAGCAAATTAGGTAAGGACTTTAGCCCGACAAGATCGGCGAACATGGCATAGCCAGCAAACCCGACGACTAACCAACACAGAAACCACAGAAACCAAAGGTGGTGAAAAATAGGAGTGAGCAGCGCATGAAATCCATCCTTTACATTCCAAAATTCCCCAAACACAATCCACCAATAGACCTCGCTAAGGCTCGGTATTTTTTCTAGATCCTGGCCGCCGCCCGCCTCGACCTTTAAAACTGCCGCCATCTCGGGAAGTGAATTACGGACGTCATGCTGTCGCACATCAATCGGCATCAGCGCTGCAATATAATCAACCGCTCCACCTAATTCTTGGGTAAATGGTGCTGTCACATAATCCGTTGCTTTTTCACCCTTGTTATTCCTGATCGTCACATCTACTTGATAATCCATCAGCACCCGAACAACATCGACTCGTCCAAAGAACACGGCCCCGTGTAACGCTGTCCCGCCATCCTCATTTTGAGCGTTCACATCGGCTCCAGCCTCAAGCAGCACCGTTGCTACCAGCGGCTGTCCCCAAATCGCTGCGATGGTCAAAGCCGTTGCTGTATCCTGCCGTTGCCCGGGATCTGCTCCCTGCCCTAACAACTGACGAACCAGCTCATCATCACCGCGTTTGATCGCGTCAAATAAATCGCCTTCGGCCCAAACCTCACAACCACTGGGCTTGTCTGCTTCGGCAGGGACAGGCGATGCAGAGGTACCGGCTTTGGCCTGCTGCATGGCGGTTTTCAGAATTACAACAATCGGATGATGTTGGGACAATCGCGCTACATCCAAAGCGGTTTCGTTATCCAGATTACGATAAAACAAATCCGCTCCCTCAGCAATCAGGAACTCAACTGCTTCCCTTTGCCCAACAGATGCCGCCACAATCAGAGCCGTCGATTCTCGCTCTTGGTCACGAGCATTGATATCCTCGCCACTTTTGAGAATACGCTTCAGTGCGGTAACATCTCCGAACACCGCCGCCCACCAAATATTCGCATCGTCACTCACCTCCTTCTTGAGAACTGCTGGCTGACGAACCACCATTTCTGAAACCCAGTTCATCACCGGGATAACCGTTACTAAGCCGACCAAACATGGAATTAGAATCCTGTTAAACCGATGCTTGATTAGACTTTTCAACCCATGTTTTCGCCAAAGCATGGCAGTAAAGAAACCACTGACCAAAAAGAATAAAGGCATCCGAAAACCATGAATCATCGCAAAAACCGCGCCCAGCCACGGTGCCTGATTCGCATCCTGTACAGCCCACGGGAATCCCGTATAGGCTAACATTCCATGCAATGCGATTCCTAACAACATTGCAATCGCTCGCAAAGCATCTAAGTCATGTCTGCGCGGGAAGGATCCGGATGAACTACTCATAAATACGTGGCATCCTAGATTCAGTCATTAACAATACAGCAAGACAATAAATATTCGGTCAACGGCGACTGTTATTCCAGCCAATTTAGTGATTGGTCCACACTTCTCACATTCACACTAGCACAGGTCCTAATTGTTGTAATCCGTCGATGCTGTTAAATTGGATTGCTGAACCACATACATTATCCTCTTACTTACTAAGATTTTACACATGACCGCGGACAGTCCCAAAATAATCTACACCAAAACAGATGAAGCCCCAGCGCTGGCAACACAATCATTGCTGCCCATTGTCCGCGGCTTCACACAATCCTCGGGCATCACCATTGAGCTCAAGGATATCTCGCTTGTCGGCAGAATTCTCGCAGCATTCAGTAATCAACTCCCCCCAGAACAACAACAAGTTGACGCACTCGCCGAACTCGGGGCACTCGCCAAAACACCTGCTGCCAACATCATTAAGCTACCCAACATCAGTGCCTCCGTTCCACAACTCAAGACGGCCATCGCTGAATTACAATCTCACGGCTATGCGATACCAGATTTTCCCGCAGAACCGGAAACCGCTGTCGAAAAAGAAACTCGAGATCGTTATGCCAAAGTTCTCGGCAGCGCTGTTAATCCAGTTCTGCGTGAAGGCAATTCAGATCGTCGCGTGGCAGCTCCTGTCAAAGAATACGCCAGAAACAACCCGCACAGCATGGGCGTGTGGAGTAGTGATTCAAAAACACATGTTGCCCACATGTCGGCTAATGATTTCTTTGGTAGCGAACAATCTCATGTAATGGCAACCGCCACCGCCGTCCGCATCGTGCTCGTTGCCGACGATGGTAGCTCAACATCGCTCAAGGAAAACCTGCAGCTCTTAGCAGGTGAAGTCATCGATGCCTCGGTCATTAACTGCACCACGCTTAAGGCATTTTTTGCTGAGGCCATGGACGATGCTCGCAGCCAAGACATTTTGCTTTCACTGCACCTGAAAGCGACCATGATGAAAGTCTCCGATCCCATCATCTTTGGACATGCCGTCGATGTCTATTACGCGGACGTATTCACCAAACACGCCGCAATACTTGAACCTCTGCATATCGACACCCGCAACGGCATAGGCGATTTATATAGCAAAATCAATGAACTTACCGAGGAACAACAAGCTGAAGTCCAAGCTGACATCAAGGCGCTTTCGGCAACTCGACCACGACTCGCCATGGTCGATTCAGACCGTGGCATCACCAACCTCCACGTTCCCAGTGACGTAATTATCGATGCCTCAATGCCAGCAGCGATTCGCTCCTCGGGTCAAATGTGGGGTCCCGATGGCCAGTTGGCGGATACTAAAGCAATGATTCCCGACCGTTGCTATGCGCGGATCTACCAAACAGTCATCGACTTCTGCAAACAAAATGGTGCCTTTGATGTCACCACGATGGGTAACGTTGCCAATGTTGGTTTAATGGCACAAAAAGCAGAAGAGTATGGGTCACATGATAAGACTTTTGAAATTCCTCATGCCGGAACCGTACAAGTGATTGATGCTGCCGGCACAACATTACTTGAACACACCGTCAGTGAAGGTGACATTTGGCGAATGTGTCAAACCAAGGATGAGCCAATCAAAGATTGGGTTCGCCTCGCGGTCAGTCGTGCTCGCGCCACCGGATCAACTACGATTTTCTGGCTCGACAGCGACCGCGCTCACGACAACAACCTCATCGCCAAAGTCAACGAATATCTAACACTGCATGACACCACTGGACTTGATATTCAAATTCTGTCGACCACCGAAGCAATGCAATTAACTTGCGAGCGGTGCCGAGATGGTCTCGACACAGTATCCGTTACCGGCAACGTGCTACGGGACTACCTAACCGACCTCTTTCCAATCATCGAATTAGGGACCAGTGCAAAAATGCTGTCGATCGTACCTCTGTTAGCAGGCGGCGGGCTCTATGAAACAGGTGCCGGTGGTTCTGCTCCCAAGCATGTGCAACAATTTATAGCTGAAAATCACCTGCGTTGGGATTCACTCGGTGAATTTCTCGCAATCGGTGTTTCCCTTGAAGAACTCGCCGAAAAAACCGGCAACAAAAAACTTGAGCTTGTCGCCGCCGCATTAAATCAGGCGAGTAGTCAATATCTCACGGAAAACCGTTCACCATCGCGAAAAGTCAATGAACTGGACAATCGTGGTAGCCATTTCTATCTAGCACTTTATTGGGCTCAAGCGTTGGCAACTCAAACAGACTGCTCAGAACTGCAAGCAGAGTTTTCGGTATTAGCGACGACACTTAGCGACAATGAACAAGCGATTGTCGATCAACTCAATGCCGTGCAAGGCGCAGCTGTCGACCTCGGCGGTTATTATCACCCCTGCGAACAAACGGTCGTTACGGTCATGCGACCGAGCACCATTTTCAACGATGCCATCGATGGATTTTCCGGCGACAATAGCGAACACTAGGATTCCCAATACCCGCTTGCATTTCCAAACCTAGCGAACCGTAACCATGCTCAAAATCAACTCACTCGGATCCACCAAATTGCCCGTCACTTGTCTGGGCTATGGCAGCATGGGATTGCGTGGCCCAGCCACGTGGGGAGTGCGAACCGTCGCTGAAGAAGACGCCGATAAATTCCTCAACCAAGTACTCGATGCGGGTATAAACTTCATCGATACTTCGCCCGATTATGGTGCCAGTGAAGAACGCATCGGCAAGTATATCGGCTCACGCCGCAGCGAATTCTTTCTTGCCACAAAGTGCGGTTGCGACTATCAACAACATACCGACCACATCGAAATCATTCACACTTGGTCTGCAGACGTACTCAAACGTAACATCGAGACAAGCCTCACAAGGCTACAAACAGACTGCATCGATTTATTACAATTCCACGGTGGCGACGCTGAGTCGATTCAACAAGCAGGCCTCGTTGATACGCTCATCGAATTTCGCGACCAAGGTATCATTCGGTTTTTAGGATCATCGAGTGCTATCCCGAATCTGCCAGGCATGATTGATATGGGAGTGTTTGACACATTTCAAATTCCCTATTCATGTTTAGCACCGCAGCACCACGACTTGATTTCGCAAGCAGCAGCAACGGGTGCTGGTATTATCATCCGCGGCGGTATCGCACATGGTGGACCCGACGCCGTGATCGAACGGCCGGCACTAAACAATGTCTGGCAGCAATCAAACCTCGATGGATTATTGCCGATCGGCATGACGCCCGCCGAACTCATTCTGAGATTTACATTATCCCACCCCAATGTCGACACCGTGATCGCAGGGACTTGCGACACTAAACACCTGCAGGAAAACATTGCTAGCGCCTCTGCCGGTCCACTACCAGACGACCTTTACAGCGAAATTAAACAACGCCTGATGTAATCTATCGCGTCATTTATAACGGTTCGACACGAATCTCCGTCGCGCGTTTCCCCAGGTTTCCATAACGATGGTAATCGTCCGATACACTCTGCTCGCGGACATTCCAAAGTAATTCAATGCGTCCATTCACCAAAACAGGTGCATCCATCACAACAACATTATGCGCATCCAAAGCGGTGCGAGTACCATCTTTCACAGCAGACGGCCGCGCGTAACGAACTCGTGAAACTTCACCTCGAGCAACTCGTTCAAGCAATTCACCATCCGTTTCCACGATTTGAGTTGCGGGTTTTTTCCAATGCTGAGTAAAACCAATCAACACTTGCAGCAGTTCTTCATGCACTGCGGTAGCATGGCTCAACATGACTCGTGCTCCGACAGCCTGTGCCGCCGCCATCCGCAGCACAATTTCATAAGCTTCATCCTGATGTGTTACACGAATAACTAAATCTTCCACAGGTAAATATCGACGTATATTATCTTGGCCGATCAGATGGAAATGATCATGAACACGATTGTACTCACGGTACGCATATTCGTCATAGCTAGTCAAAGCCTGAATGATGATCTGCTTGGCGGTCGCCTTAATATCCGACCGTCTAGCTTCAAGCAAAGTCGTGCCAAACTCTGCCAACTCCTGATTGTGCATGTTCTTCAAATCTGCGGCGACATCGATGAGCGAAGTCCGGAACTTCATCAGTTGAGTCACATAGTTGGGTCCGCCCGCTTTAATTCCGGATCCAATAGACGAAGCCCCAAAACCACCAAACGGTTGCCGCAACACAATCGCTCCTGTTGTCGGCCGATTCACATACAAGTTCCCTGCAAAAATATTTGCTTTCCAATACTCCTGCTCTCGATCATCTAACGTTTCAATCCCCGCCGTCAAACCGTACCCCGTTTCATTGGCTAACGTAACAGCGTGCTCGAGTGACTCAGCTAACATCACTCCCAGTATTGGCCCGAAGAATTCTGTTTGGTGGGCGAAACTGTTTGCTGTGACACCCATTTTTATTCCTGGCGAAACCAAACACCTGTTGTTTTTATCGATGCGAGGTTCCAGCAACCATGACTCGTCCGATTCCAGATTCACAATCGCTTGATGCAAATCTCCTGACGGCGGGTTAATCAAAGGACCGATGCGTGTTTCCAACCGCCAAGCACTACCCACGGTTAAACTTGAGGCGGCGTCGCGTAATAATTCCAAAAACGCTTCGTCTTGATACACTCCCTTTTCCAAGATCAACAACGAAGTCGCAGAACACTTCTGTCCAGAGTGCCCAAACGCAGAATGTAATACATGCTTGACTGCCTGTTCCCGGTCCGACATTGTAGTAACGATCGTGGTGTTCTTGCCACCAGTTTCTGCTAACAAACAAGCCCGCGGGGTCTGTTGCTGAATCAATCTGGCTGCTGCTGTACTTCCCGTGAAGATAATTGAATCGACTTTATCCGACGCAGTTAATTGCACTCCGCCGGCAGCACCTCGGCATGGTACAAATTGCAAGACTTTCTTAGACACACCTGCTTCCCAAAAACACTCACATAATCTCCTAGCCGTTAGCACCGTCTCGGATGATGGTTTCAAGATAACGGTATTTCCAGCGGCCAATGCGGCGGCCACTCCGCCACAGGGAATTGCTATCGGGAAATTCCAAGGTGAAATAACTAACGCCATACCTCGAGGACGAGCTGATAAGTCCTGCATCTCTTCAATGTGCACGACCGACTTGCGGTAAAACTCAACAAAATCCACCGCTTCAGAGACTTCGGCGTCAGCTTCGGGGATTAGTTTACCTCCTTCGGCGAGTGCGATTTCAATCAAGTCACGGCGGCTACGACGGATTTCATTAGCGACGTCATGTAGTATTTCAGAACGTTCTTTAGCCGTGGTTTTTCGCCACGATGTCTCATCATCCGCCGCACATTTTAGTGCTACATCAATTGCAGACTCTTCGGCTGCAGTCCAAGTTCCGACGTACTGATTCGGTTGCGAAGGATCTGTAGAATTAAACAGATGTGTAGCTTGGGTATCCTCCTCACCGGCAATTATTGGAGTCACAACCCGTGGTTCTGCCTGGAGTCCACTGGCAATTATTTCTTGTGCCCAGCGAGCGTTATCCGGCAGCGAAAAATCCGTATCCGGTTCATTGACTAGTTGATCCCACCGCCAATTATCTAACGTGCTTTGAAACACTTCCGTAGCTCGATTTTGCGTGCGGCGACTACTATCCGGTAAATGCTCCATCAATTCGAATGATTCGATAAACTTCTGCCGCAACATCACCCAATTAGCCGAACCAGGTTTGAGGTGAAAAGCATACCGCAAGAAATTACTAGGACCGGTGTTTTCGTCGAGTCGTCTAACGAGATACCCAATCGCATTAATGAACTTCTCTTTTTTACAGGCTGGCGCATATAGCAAAATATTATCAACATGCTCGGACATTGCACGCCGCAGGTGATTGGCCATGCCTTCGAGCATTTCAAACTGCACGCAATCCAGAACATCTCGCTCGGTCGCCAACACCATCGCATAAGCTATATCAAACAAGTTGTGGGATGCGACGCCGACGTGTACCGCGCGAGCATGCTCGGGCTGTAATGCATATTCGAGCATTCGTTTATAGTTCGCATCAGTCTGTAATTTTGTCTTAAACGGACTTTGCGGCCAACCACGTAACGATGCGGCAACACGTTCCATTTCAAGATTCGCACCTTTAACCAGACGAACCGTTGTTGCCGCGCCGCCATTTGCAACACGTTGCAACGCCCATTGCACCAGTTGCTTTTGCACACCAAACGAATCGGGGATGTACGTCTGTAACGCAATACCAGACCGGACTTGCTCAAGTTCAGGAGCCGACAACGCACGCACAAAGGCCTCAAAGGTAATGGACATATCACGAAACTCTTCCATATCCAGATAAACCATCTTGCTTACATTCTCTTCCGTACCCTGATAAATTTCGTCGCGAGCAATCTCAAACAAACTCTGCATTCGTACGGCAACCTCTGCTATCGTGGCCTCGCGGGCCAGATGGTTGATTTGAGAATACAGAGTCGAAATTTTTACGGACAAGACTTCCAATGCCGGATTTCGCAACGCTTCCTTGTAACTTTCAATCCGCTCGAGTGACTGTTTTTCACCAATCAGTGATTCACCCAATAAATTCACGTTCATTCGTATTCCCTGACGGCGACGATCTGTCAAATGCTTGTTCAAATGTTCCGTCTCAGCCGGCAAGACAACGTTAGAGGTTTCATGCAGCATCTTCTTTTTGACCAGTGGCATCGAAACACTCGGTAAGAAGCTGCCAAACAGTTTGAAGTTTTGCAGCATCACTTTGTCGAACGGACTGAAAAATCCAGGGATACCTTGGACATCTAAAATATGCACAAGTTGGTCGGCTGAGCGATGAAGACTGTTCGAACGAAACACCTGATCTGTCATTTGAACAAGCGTCGCACGATCAGCTGGATTTCTTATCAGCTTGTCAAACTCTTCTTGTTGTTCTTTTTCGACAGATGTCAGTAATTCATTGGCACGCGATTGCAGAAAAGCAGCCAAGGCAGCAGCACGCTGGATACGTGTGTTTTGATCCAATGCCTTTCCAGACTCAACACCAAATTCACTCAATAATAGATCTTTGATGCCTAGCGGTTCATCATTGCCTGATTGTTGTGCCATGAAAGTTCTTTCCGAGACGCACGCAAACAATATTAATTGAATTTTTTTGTCAAACCAATGGTACGCATGAGGGTAACAGCGAGTTGCAGTTTTACAACCTATTTTAAATCACTTTGATTAACTTTTTTTCATCATTTAAAATGTCCTCAAATTCCAATAACAGTAACCGTTAACATCGCTCAACCTAAAATGCTATAATCCAGAAAACAACCAATTAAAACAGTCCTGCATTCCTCCCCAAGCAATTATATTATGTCGTCCACAAATAAACCCCAACGCCGTGAATTTCTTCAACAAACAGTCGCTGCTGCAACCCTTTGGAAACTACTTCCGGATCGTCTCCAAGCGGATGAGCAATCAGGTCAACCGCTGCGATTGGCGACCTTCCACTTCGACGTCACACCACCGCTGGGTCATTCGCTCTGCGGTGGTTGGATCAAGCCCGTCGAAGGCGTTACCGACAACCTCCAAGCCATTGGGTTTGTCTTGCTTGGCGCCGGCAAACCGATCGTCATTGTTGCCGTCGACTGGACTGGAATTTTGAATGAAGCACACGTCCAATGGCGGACGGCACTTGCCAACGCAGCTGGTACAACTCCCGACCGTGTCGCTGTGCAATGTGTGCACCAACACAACGCGCCGTTCGCTTGCCTGGGTGCTGAGAAAATTGTGATGGCCGAAGGTGATCTACCCCATATCGTTGAAGTTGATTACTTCAACGATTGTCTGAAACGAGGAGCAGCTGCCGTCCGCGACAGCCTCGGCACAGCACAAGCAGTAACTCATGTTGGTCAAGGCGAAGCAAAAGTAGATCGGGTTGCATCGAACCGACGTATTTATCGCGATACCTACGGCATCATCAAAGCCATGCGGGGTAGCAGTTGCAAAGACCCTAAACTTCGCGCGATGACTGAAGGCATCATTGACCCCATGCTGAAAACAGTCGCTTTTTACAATGATGACAAAAAGATCGCCGCCTGCCATTATTATGCGACACACCCTATGAGTTATTACGGTGATGGCTTAGTTTCAAGTGACTTCGTTGGTATCGCGCGAAAACAACACCAAGCCGAAGAGCCGCACTGTCATCACATTTATTTTACGGGTGCTGGTGGAAATATCTCCGCCGGTAAATACAACGATGGTTCACACCCCGTACGTAAAGTGCTCGCAAAACGAATCTACGATGGGATCGCAGCGGCCGGTAAAAACATAAAGAAAAAACCTCTTACCGACGTCGCCTGGCGGACGGTAGAAATGCTGCCGACCGCACGTGACCTACTCATCGCCGATGAACTACAAGCTCGTATCTCCAACAAATCCAATTCTACGGTCAATCGAAATCGACCTTCGTATATGCTTAGTTGGTTACAGCGACTCGAACAAAAAACTCCGATCTTACTCAGTGCGTTGAGCCTCGGAGATATTTCATTGTTACATCTACCAGCTGAGTCATTCATCGAATATCAACTACGGGCCCAAACACTGGCGCCCAATCGTTTCGTAGCAACCGCAGCTTATGGCGACGGCGGCCCTTGGTATATTCCGATCGCACAAGAATACGCTAACGGTGGCTATGAAGTAAGTGTTGCTTTTAGTGATTCATCCATCGATGCCACGATGACCGCCGGAATCGCCAAGCTTTTAGGCTAAGCCAACTCAACTTTTTTTCGGGTTCCCATTGTCCTTTCGATTCTCACCAAAGCCAAAAATGTCCCGACCAATTATTAGCCAACCAGCCACGATCATGCTAGCCCTGCTAGTTTCTTTCAACGTTGGTTTCATTCTGATAACGAGCAACCAGGCACAACCGCCGGAAGAGCGAGTCGTCACGGCTGCGGATATGCCGCGGATCAAACATACCGCTGCCGAGAAAGCTCTAGCAACATTTCAACAAGCTCGCGGGTTTACCTTAGAAATAGTTGCCGCTGAACCACTCGTGTCCGACCCCGTCGATGCTTGTTTTGATGAGCACGGTCGCATGTATGTTGCCGAAATGCATGGGTATCCTTTTTCCCAAGAACCGACAAAACTCAATCCTGCAGGTGGTGGATTCAAGAACGCTGGTATCATTCGTCTGCTCGAAGATACCAATGCTGACGGCACCATGGATCGCAGTACCGTATTTGTCGACAATATCAGTTGGCCAACATCCGTCAGGCCGTATAACGGTGGCGTATTCGTCATTGCACCAAGCTTCTTGTACTACTTTAAAGACACTGATGGCGATAACAAAGCAGATGTGCGCGAGGAAATTCTTTCTGGTTTTGGTCGAGGTAATGTACAGTCGGTAAGCAACGGACTTGAATGGGGATTGGATAACAAAATCTATTTCGCCGCTGGGCGCAATCCCAAAACCTTGCTGTATCGTGGCAAGCCACTATTTCCCGTAGGTGCCGTCGACCTGCGATTTGATCCGCGTACCGAGAAGTTTGAACAGGTCACCGGTGGACTACAATTCGGGCACTCACACGATGCGTGGGGAATTCGTTTTGTTTGTAGTAACAGTAACCACATGCAACAAGTCGTCTATCCGCAACAATACTTGTCGCGCAATCCGTATTTCGCCGCTCAAGGTCTTGTGCGAAACGTCGCTAAAGATGGTGCGAGTGCACCCGTGTTTCGTATCAGCCCACCAGAACCTTGGAGAATCGTTCGTCAGAAATGGCGGGCACTCGACAAAGGCTATCGTTTGGTCATCAATAAACAAGGGGGTTATGAATTCATCCCCTTAGACCCCAATGGGAAAAAAGGCGTTGTGCCAACTGAATATCCAATTGGGTATTTCACCTCAGCTACGGGCATCACAATCTACACGGGTGATGCATATCCGCAGGAATACCGCGGCAATGCATTTGTCGGAGATGTCGGCGGCAACTTAGTTCATCGCAAAACGGTAAACACCGACAATGTCGTGTACGCCAGCGTTCGAGCAGACCAAAAGACAGAATTCGTTCGTTCCACAGATAACTGGTTTAGACCTGTCAATTTTGTAAATGCTCCCGACGGTTCACTTTATGTTCTTGATATGTATCGCGAGACTATTGAGCACCCGTATTCGATTCCCGCGGAAATCAAAAAATTCCTTGATCTCAGAGGAGGGCATGATCGCGGACGCATCTATCGCATGGTGAGCCCAAACATGCAGCGGCGACCTCCCGTTAATTTAGGAACCATGTCTGCCGGTGAGTTGGTTAAACAACTCGGTTCACACAACGGTTGGACTCGTGAAACCGCTCAACGATTATTATGGGAACGACAAGACAAATCGGTTGTGGCTGCCCTGCAAGATTTCTTAATGTCATGCGAAAATCCATTGGGACGGATGCATACACTTTACGCGCTCGACGGTTTACAAGCCTTGTCCGCAGCCAACATCATGACTGGCCTCAGTGACAAACATCCGCGTGTACGCGCCCATGCTGTCAAATTATCCGAACCGTTTCTCAAACAACATCCCGCATTGGTCACGCGGCTAGTCGAGTTGGCCATTGATGACAGCCCCCATGTGCGATTTCAAGTTGCATTTTCATTGGGCGAAGTTGATTCTGAAGTCGCTGTTGCTGGACTAACGCAAATCGCCATGGATCCTCGGACTACTGCGGAAATCCGTACGGCCATGCTTTCTTCATGTGGTAATACAGCAGATCAAGTGATTGCCCAGTTGATCATAGCCAAAGACTACCTTGATTTGCCAGTTTCCATAGAGATGCTCACTCAATTCGCCATCATCATTGGCTCCAACTCAGATATCAAACCAACCAACAATCTACTAGCTCAACTAACACTTCAGGGCATAACCCCAAACGTACAACAGACACTATTAGCTGGTCTCGGAACTGGTCTCAGACGCCGTGGTTCGTCCTTAAATGCTATCCTAGCCGCCGATACAACTCCTGCTGAACTGCGACAACAAGTTGACCAATTGTTCGCGCGTGCCGCGGACGTTGCAAAAACAACAAGCTCAAAACTACAGCGTCGAATTGCTGCAGTAAAGCTACTCGCCTACGCAGACAGTCAGACAGCCATGGAAAGCCTCCCAGCGTTATTACATCCGCAATCACCAAGAGAATTGCAAATGGCAGCGGTTACTGCGCTCGGCAGCCACGACCCACAAATCACGACAAAACCACTGCTGGCTTCGTGGAGAACCTATAGTCCCGAGGTCCGCCGCGGTGTGGTCGATGTCATGATGAAAAATAGTGTGGCAATCCAGGGACTGTTGGCCGCGGTAAAGGCCGACACAATTAGGCGGAGCGATATTGAACGTGACAAAAAACAATTGTTAATGAAACATCCTAACGCAACTGTCAAAGCGGCCAGCATCGAGTTGTTCGGTAAAGAAGTCAGTACGGATCGTGGTAAAATTGTCGCTCAAATGCAAAGCGTGTTACAACTCGATTCCGATCCAGCTAGAGGACTTGAGGTCTTCCGTAAGAAGTGTGCTGTCTGTCATCAAGTCGGTAAAATTGGCACTCAAGTCGCACCAGATTTATCGTCCGTGAAAAACAAATCCGCAGCTGACTTGCTCATCACTATTCTGGATCCCAATCGAGAAGCTCAGCCTAACTTTAATGTCTATACGGTCGTGACATTACAGGGCCAAATAATTACCGGCATCATTGCAACAGAAACCTCTAATAGCATCACACTGCGTCGTGCTGAGGGAAAACAGGATGTCATCTTACGATCTAACATCGACGAGCTGATCTCGACGGGGACTTCGTTGATGCCCGAAGGTTTTGAAAAAGAACTGACGCCGCAAAATATTGCCGATGTCATTGCTTTTGTAAAATCAATTGGCGATTCCAAATAAGGAAATTCCCCTTGTATCTGAACAACACTCAATTCCCTCGTCGCTTGTTGCTATTTATTCACACGACACTACTGATATTTGTTATCGGATTATGTACATCCTCCCCAGCAACCGGAAAACCACAGGCTAAACCAGCTGCTCGCCGGCCAAATATATTGCTGATCGTATCCGATGACCAAGGGTACAATGATCTGGGATTACTGGGCAACGGCATCCTAACTCCCCATTTGGATAAACTTGCAAAACAAGGTACGCGACTGACGAACTTTTATGTCGCCTGGCCAGCCTGTACACCATCTCGCGCAAGTCTTTTGACTGGACGCTACCCCCAACGCAACGGTATCTATGACATGATTCGTAACGAGGCCCCGGATTACGGTCATCGATATACTGCCGAGGAATATGCGGTCAGTTTCGAACGCATCGGTGGAATGGATTTAAGAGAAAAAATTCTGCCCCACTATTTACACTCTGCTGGATATCGCAGCGGCATCTATGGCAAGTGGGATCTCGGGACATTAAAACGCTACCTGCCAACCTCTAAGGGATTCGATGATTTCTACGGATTCGTCAATACGGGCATCGACTATTACACTCACGAGCGGTATGGCGTACCGAGTATGGTTCGCAATCTACAACCGACAACTGCAGATACTGGGACATACTGTACTTATTTATTTGAACGCGAGGCGCTACGGTTCTTGCGAGAACAACCCAAGAACCAACCTTTCTTTTTGTATGTGCCGTTCAACGCTCCACATGGATCCTCCTCGCTAGACCCAGCTATCCGCACGACAATCCAAGCTCCTAAAAAATACCAAGACATGTATCCGCCAGTCGCCGAAGAAACCCGCGAAGTCGAAAAGTATCGATATGCTTCACCGGCAACAGTTCGCACAGCCGCCGCGCGCGTGCGTGATTATCGGGCAGCCGTGACATGTATGGATGCCGCCATTGGAAAAATGATGACTGTGCTACAGGAACGACAGCAGCTCGAAAACACGATCATCATTTTTCTTTCCGATAATGGCGGAGGGGGAGGATCTGATAACTCTCCATTGAAAGGTCATAAAGCGCAAACCTGGGAAGGTGGAATTCGCGTGCCCTGTATCGTACATTGGCCCGCTGGGGGTGTGCCCGCCCATTCGATCAACCATGAGTTTCTAACGACTCTCGAAGTGCTACCGAGCCTCACCGCCGCATGTAATGCCAAAGTACCAGCGAAAATCAAACTTGATGGATTTGATTGGTGGGATGTAATTCGAGGAAGCAAACCGTCTCCACGGCAAGAAATGTTCTGGAAACGTAAAGATTTAATTGGCGTTCGCGTGGGAAACTGGAAGTGGGTTGATATGGGTGGCAAATCAGGTGGTTTGTTCGACTTATCAAAGGACATTGGGGAAAAACATGATCTATCACAATCCCATCCTGAGATCCTACAAATGTTAAAACAACGTTATCAACAGTGGCTCACTGAAATGGAACAAGCCGAACCGCGCGGCCCATTCCGAGATTTTTAATTGATTAGATGCCCGCTCTAACTAACCTCTCACAATCGAATTTCTATGCGTATGACACGACTGGCAAATACCATATTACTTGGTAGTCCATTGATATTATTGATCGTCTGCGCTTGCTGCCTTAGTTCGCAAACAGTTATTGCCCAAGACAAGCCACCTTCGATTGATAAGCTCGCCTCCAAGCTTCCGCGGATTCCGGCATCGACGCCCGAGCAATCTGTGGACAAGATGCAAATCCATCCGGCGTTTGCGGTGCAAATTGTCGCGACCGAACCACTAATTCGTGACCCAGCGGCTATCGATATTGATGAAAATGGCCGCATGTATGTCTGTGAATTACCGGAGTACAATGCCTACGCCGCCGCCGACAATCCCCAGGAAAAAGGTGCTGTTAAACGTCTAGTCGATACCAATGGCGACGGTCGTTATGACACAGCAACTTTGTTTGTCGAAGATATCGCTTACCCAACGGCCATCATCTGTTGGGACGATGGTGTCTTTATCGGATCAGCTCCAGATCTTTTTTATTGCAAAGATACCACCGGTAACGGTATTGCCGATATCCGCAAGAAAATCCTCACTGGGTTTGGCAGCGATTTAGCAGGCGAAGCGCATTTAAACTCGTTTCGGTGGGGCGTGGACAATCGCATCCACATTTCGACAAATCTGTCCGGGGGCAATGTACACTTAGCAAACGCTGCAGTATCCACAGCCGTATCCACGCGAGGACGAGGGATCATCCTCGACCCTCGTGATCTCTCAGAGTTTGAACTAACCAGTGGCGCCGGACAACATGGCATGAGCATGGATAATTGGGGGCGGAAGTTCGTCTGTTCCAATAGCGTTCCCGCCCAGATGCTGATGCTGGACGACCGCTATCTAGCGCGGAATCCTTACCTAGTGTCTCCCAACCTAGCGGTAGACATTGCTCCCGAGGGAAAGCACACTGAGCTGTTTCGTATTAGTGCTGCCGAACCGTGGCGAGAACTACGAACAATGCTGCGGCGCACGAAACAATTTCGCGGTTCCGATGAGGGAGGTAAACCGTTTGGATTTTTCACGGGAGCAACTGGGATCACGATCTATCGCGGTGATGCGTGGCCCCAGGAATTTCACGGTAACTTGATCGTGGGCGACGTAGCGAACAACCTCATTTATCGGGCTATCTTGAAACCCCAGGGACTCGAACTAGTTGCCGACAGAGCAGATGCTGGCAAAGAATTCATTGCTTCGCGTGATCTGTGGTTCCGCCCTGTGCAATTCACCAACGCCCCCGATGGCACGTTATACGCTATCGATTTTTCCCGTGAGCTGATCGAGGGTGCAGCATTTTTGCCACCTGAGTTTATGAAATATTTGGATCCACTTAGTGGCAGCAAGCAAGGACGAATCTATCGAATCGCCCCGCGAGGTTTTTCAACTCCTCCAACTCCGAACCTCGGCAAACTGACAACGTTGGAACTAGTTTCGCTGTTGGATCACACCAATGGCTGGCATCGGGATACAGCTGCCCGTTTGATATATCAACGCCAAGACAGCTCCGCTATTTCAGCGCTGCGCCGACTGGTTCCGCAAGGGAAAACAGCAGCGGGACGGTTCACCGCCTTATATGCACTCCAAGGCCTCGGCGTCTTGGACGAATCAAGCGTGCTCACAGCATTGATTGATTCCGACGCAATCGTTCGTGTGCATACATTGCGCGTGGCTGAATCCTTGGTGGCACAGTCGGTTGCCATCACACATCGTTTCAGCAACATGACAGCCGACCGTGACATTCAAGTACGATATCAACTCGCATTCTCACTCGGAGCTGCTCAAGGACAGATTCGAAACCAAGCGCTAACACGACTGGCCCTGAGTGACCATCCAGACAAATGGATGCCGGTGGCTATTAGCAGCTCATTGTTTCAGGGAGCTGGTTTTGTATTTCGAGAGTTGTCCACACAGGATGCATTTCTAAAAACAACAACTGGCCAGCAGTTCATGCTAACGTTGGCGACACAAATCGGCACTCGACAACGAGCTGATGAGCTCGCAGCGGTTCTGCAATCGTTAAACAACATACAAGAACGTGACACCACGTTGGCTCCCAAAATAATGGAAGCCCTAGTCAAAAATATCACGGGTGAGCGGCGCGCTAAATTACTTGCAACAACCGGCGAAAATGCCGCGATGGTGCTACAACAACTGATTGTAGAATCGTTAACAATTGCGCAATCTCCCAAAGAATCTACGGAAAAACGAGCCGCGGCTATTCGCAGTTTACAGCTAGCCAAATTCGCCGACACCAAAAGCATCATGCTTGAGTTACTGAAACTCACTGAACCTTTCGAAGTTCGAGCTGCCGTAATTGAAACACTCGGTTCCTATACAAATAATCAAGCTGCTGAAATACTGATTGCGAATTGGCGGTCTCTGGGTCCAAGTCTGAGGTCACGAGCTGCTGAAACTTTACTATCACGAGCAAACTGGGTAGCGCTGCTTCTCGATGCGGTGGAAGCAGATCGCATTGCCCGAGGTGAAATTGACCCAGCGCGGATTCAACTGCTTAAAGCTCATCCTGACAAGAATATAGTCCAACGAGTCGCGCAGGTTTTTTTATCAGCGCCCAGCGGGGAACGCCTTGCCGTAATCAAAGATTATCAAGCTGCTTTATCAGCCACAGGTAATGTGAGCCAAGGAAAGGAAATCTTTAAGAAAGTTTGTTCGGCTTGTCATCGGCTTGAAAATGTCGGAACCAGCGTTGGAGCGAATTTAAACGGGATTCGTAATCGCGGCCTGCCCGCCGTGCTGCTGAACATTCTTGACCCCAACCGTGAAGTAAAACCCAAGTATTTGACATATGTGTTGATTGACCTGAAAGGTCGTTCGACCACAGGGATGATTACAGCTGAAAATGCAAATAGCATCACGCTGCAAAAACCAGATGGCACTAGTACGACGATCTTGCGGACCGAGATTGAGGTTTTGCAAAGCACGGGTTTGTCGTTTATGCCCGAAGGTCTCGAAAAGCAAGTTAGTAAACAACAAATGGCAGACCTGTTGTCATATCTAAATACCCTGCAATAATGCTCGGGGTTAGTTCTATTATGCAACGATCAATCGACTGATATAATGATATTTTTGATGCCACACAACCAATGAAACTGACACGATGAAAATCACCGAAATCATTTGCGAAATTCTGCGTATAGATAGCGTTGAAGAAAAAACGGCCAGCAGTCAAGATTCTATCATTATCCGAGTGCGTACAGACACGGGACTCGAAGGTATTGGAGAAGCAGATTCATCACCCGAGGTTGTACAAGCGATTATTGACGCTCCGTTTAGCCACAATATCGCCTGTGGGCTGCGACAAATTTTGATCGGCGAAAATCCTTTGGAGATCGGTCGCCTGTGGGATCGGATGTATCGCGAGACGATGTATTTTGGTCGCAGCAGTGTCACCATTTCTGCGATGGCGGCGATCAATATTGCACTATGGGACCTTACAGGAAAACATTTTGGCGAACCAATTCATCGGTTACTCGGAGGCGCCCATCACCAGCAGTTCAAAGCTTATGCATCGATTCTATTTGGGAAAGATGGAGCGGAAACGAAAGCCATTGGTGAACAGTGGCGGGATGCTGGCTATAACGCTGTAAAATTTGGTTGGGAGCCGATGGGGCAAGACGCAGCGTTGGACATTGAATTAGTTGCGGGTGCACGAGCGGGGATTGGCGACGATGCCACGTTACTCATTGACGCAGGTTGTGTGTGGGACCGGCGGACCGCGCTAACACGTGCACGCTCGTTTGAGTCGTACAACATTGGGTGGCTCGAAGAACCGTTGGACCCCAATGATGTCGACGGTTATCGTTGGTTGCGTGATCGTTCACCAGTACCGATTGCTGCCGGTGAAGAAGAATGCGGGCGGCAAGCAATGCGTCCTTTGATTGACGCTCAAGCGTTAGATGTATATCAAGTTGATCTATCGCGCTGTGGCTTCACCGACGCAATATATATTCGGCAACGTGTGGAAGAAATTGGCAGTCGACTGTGCAATCACTGTTATACAAGCCCGATTACAGTTGCTGCTAGTCTGCATTGGCTAGCGACATGTAAAGATGCATTCTTGTTTGAAGATTGTGTAGAAGATTCACCGCTGCGTCATGATTTAACTCATGAAAAGGTACAAGCGGAGCAGGGCATCATAAAAATCCCCCAAGGACCAGGGTTAGGAATCACGCTCGACGAAGATTTCATAGATCGCCACCGAGTCAGCCAATCGGGATGATGCTGGCTCAGGCGACCGGTGTTAACTCATCTATTTCCTGTCCAAAAGGCAGAATCGGCATGGGACGCCCACTATGATCCAAGAAAGAGTGTTCGGGATTGATACCCAGATGCCGATAGACACTCGCCCACAGATCATTAGGAGTCAACGGTCGACGAATCGGTTCCTCCCCGCGGGAGTTGGTTGCTCCAATAACCTGTCCAGTTTGCATGCCGCCGCCGGACACAAGAAAACTCATCGCTCCGGGCCAATGATCACGACCGGGTTGGTCCACCTTAGATTTTGATCCTGGGCGAACGGTAATACGCGGAGTACGCCCGAATTCACCTGTCACAACTAACAACACTCGTTTATCAAGACCGCGTGCATACAAGTCTTCAATCAAGGCCGAAACAACCTTATCGTAGATTGGGAACCGCACTTCCGCATCGCGAAATATGTGGCAGTTTACGGCATGGCTATCCCAATTATAAACTCCCCAATCCGGCATGGTGATTCCCGAAACGTAAGGGTTTTCCATTACAATGGAAACCCAAGGTACCCCCGCCTCCACAAGTCTACGAGCTAACAACGCTCGCTGTCCCCATTCATGGCGTCCATAGCGATCGCGAGTTTTCTCTGATTCGTGTGATAAATCAAACGCATGATGGGCTTCACTCGAGGTGATCATCGCCATAGCTCGTTGATTAAATGCATCCATCGAGCCCATCAATTCGCTGGCATCAACACCCGCTCGAAATCGATCGAGTCCTGATAACAGTTCCGAGCGGTTTTGTAATCGTTCTTCGAACAAACTGCTATGAAGAGAAAGATTTTGCACTTCGAAATTTTCCGCGTTCGGATCGCCTGACACGCTAAAGGGGTGCGTTTCATTTCCAAGATATGCTGACCCAAAAGCAAAAGTGTTTACGGAGTTAACTCGGCCATTGCCAAGTACAACATAGTTACATAGTCCACTCGCATTAACATTGTTCTCTAGTTTTTTCGCAACAATTGAAGCTACGCAAGGCGCATCGTTTATAGTTCCGGTTGGCGTCGCTGGGATCCGTCCGGTCATAAACCGTTTGTGACCGCCGCCATGATCCGCAAATTTATGAGACACGGAACGGATCAGATTGAATTTATCGGCGACCTTTGCTTGCAGCGGGAATAATTCACAGATATCCATACCAGGCACAACGGTGTTGATTGGTTTATAGATTCCACGATAATCTTCGGGAGCGTCTGGTTTGAGGTCATAGGTTTCCATGTGTGGGGGACCACCGGGCAGCCAAACAAAAATGACCGCTGGTTGATCAACTTTTGCTGAGACTGCTGATTCAGCCTGGGCTGCAAACAATTGCGATAACCCGAGACCACCAACCATACTCCCACCAAGCTGTAGAATACTGCGCCGAGGTACAGGGGCTGAAAAATGTTGGTCCAAAATATTGGATGGGTTGCTCATAACGTCCCCATTATAGCACTGATTGCACGAGATTTGTCTAGAGGAATCACCACGCCCCTTGTAATTCTTATCGGAACAAACACAATTTGGGCTATAGCGAAATCCTATTTGGCAAAAGTCATACTCCGTCAGCTGCCAACCAGGTCTGAAACGCAACATTATCGACATTGCGACCACTCAGAACGATCACGATATCACCATCACCGCTGAGGTCCAAATCACCGTGAAGAATCGCCGCGGTCGTAATCGCGCCGGACGGTTCTGTTTTAAGGCCGTGATTGTCGTACAACCACTTCATCGCTCGACACGTCGATACGTCTTCAACGGCTGCTACTTGGCTTACGTGCCGCCTCAAGATCGGCCAATTATGCTCGCCTACATCATAGGACAACAAGCCATCACAAATGCTCGTCGGTTTTTCAAGTCGCACCCGTTCGTCGGCGGCTAACGACTGTTGGAAATCATTTGCAGCGCTCGGCTCAACACCCACAATTTGCGCCTCCGGAAAACAATCCGCTATCGCTAACGCATGGCCCGCCAGCAAACCACCACCGCTCACCTGACAAAAGAAATGAGAAACGCTGCGCCCCTGGTGCCGCAAGGCATCACCGATCTCCACTCCCCCAACTCCGTTACCGGCGATCACGTACGGATCATCATAGGGTGATGCCTGCACGCCATTTTGGTTTTCTACAATTGCGGCGGTCAACGTGGCTCGCGCCTGCGTCTCGTGATCTGTCGTTATATCATAGGTTTGGATCTCAGCGCCGAATGAGCGCGTCAAATCGAATTTAACCTGCGGAGCATTTTCGGGCATCACAATAGTCACGCGTTTGTTAAAACGTGAACCAGCAAATGCCAGACCTGAGGCAAAATTTCCCGATGAATGGGCAACGACTGGGCGCTCACCAATTTCATCGCTGTTGTTGGCCATCCAATTCAAGGCACCCATGCATTTAAAGGAACCGCTCGGCATCCAACCATAGTCCTTGATCCAGACACGCCTCGATACTGGCAATCCCAACGCTTGCTCAAGCCGGTAGGAACGTATTAATGGCGCCGCACTTAAATGCTCAGCCAAGACTATCTGCGCTCGATGAACATCATCCATGGTTGGTATGTGAATAGTCATACCATTGATTATAGTTGAGCGAGCAGGCACAAGGCACCGCCTCCCATTTACTGCTGGAGCAGAGTTAAAAACAACAACGCCATTGCTCCGGCTCGATCATTACGACCTTGAATCGCCTCACGATCTAAATACGCGCGAAGATTTTTTTGTTTACCTGTGCCTGTACATACAGCATTAATAAACCCGTTGGGCGCTATGCGTCTAAGCGTGGCCTGCTGAGCTTGAACAATGACATGTCGATAATCATCACGCTGCAACACACCAGTCTTAATGCCTAACAAAATTGCCGAGGCAATCATGCATGTCGAA
>Ga0208879_1000353_pt1 | contig 47505 bp, 43 predicted proteins | sample Knorr_S15_td_Bot_FD_185605 | JGI IMG/M metagenome (GOLD analysis project Ga0208879, IMG submission 185605) | Marine microbial communities from Southern Atlantic Ocean transect - Knorr_S15_td_Bottom_ad_5009_LV_A (SPAdes) (version 2) | ecosystem: Environmental > Aquatic > Marine > Oceanic | place... | reverse complement strand
ATATGAGAATTATGTAAAAAACTTTATTCATCTTTTTCCTTCACCAGTAATGAGAGGAATTAAGTTAGAAAAGTCACATATTCATATTTTGGAATCAGAAACTCTGAGAAGAGAATCCAAAGTTACTGAATCTGCACAAGAGATTGTCGATTCGATCCATTGTATTTGAGAACAGTACACCTATGTCTACCATATGTCAACACTTTAAAACTATTGATGTACAGGTTTGTTTTACAAGTATGTGGGATTTTACTTGGAAAGATTCAGTTCGTTTAGAAAGTTTAGTGTGTCCAATTTTTTGTTATTCTAAATTTCACCAGACACGAGTAGTTATTATTTTTTCCCAATCCATCTTCAATGACTTGAAATCTATTCCTCTCATATGTGAGGTTTGATACAAAATCTTATTGACACATTTGTTGTAAAGAATATCCGAATTATACCCCTTACCATAACGATCCAAATCAATATTCCCATGATGATGACCTACAAGTTCATTAATAAAAGATATATCGACTAATTTTTGTTTAAGATGATCTATGACTGTGTGACGAAGAGAATGAAAATTTTTCTTATCAGTCTTTAATCCGAGTAGAGTTAAATATTTCTTGTTGAAGAAATAGCTTACATTCCTAATATAACTACCCTCACCGTATTTGAGTTCTTGAAATAATCTCTGTCTGTTTGTATGTCTCTTCTTTAACAATTCTATGAATTCAATAAAACCCAGATCAATCAGAGTATCGTGAATCGGAACTACTCTTTTTGAAGACAGAGTTTTAAGATGTTTGTCAGTTCGATGTGATTCTTCAAGAATATTAAAACACCATATTTTCTTTCTTCCATTAACTTTTACTTGAATGATGTTGTCCAAATAGAGAGAACAGATTTCGTTCAATCTCATACCTGAAAATACAGAGATCAACGGGGACCAGTAATTTGAATATTTGTGTTTTTCGACTTCTGTGAATTCGATGTAGTTATGTTTTTGAAATATCTTTTTTAGTTCTTTCTCTGTGAAACGATCCCTTTCATCTCTTTGTCTTATTTGTTTTTTCAGTTTCATCCCTTCGAAGAAATTTACTTCTACGAAACCATTGATTACAGACCATCTCATAAAAGACGAAACATATCCGAGAATATTATTTACAGTAGTTGTTGATATTCTATCTTTTTCATTCACATTCAATTTAATCTGTTGATGAAAGTCCAGATCACGATACTGTTGAAGTTTACTTCTATTTCTCGGTAATTTTCTAATATCATCTTTGAACTTTACACACATTCCTCTGTCTAGTTTTCCAAGAGAAATATCTCCGAACTCTTCTATCAACATTTCAAGATGTGTTCTCATCATCATTTCCGATTTACTTGTAAGTTTGTACTTCTCACCTATAAACTTGTCGATACCTTCTGAAATACGAGTTGATTGATGTTTACTTAATGATGATACTTCTTGATTTGTGTGAATTTCTTGATTTACAGTAACTTGTTGAACTTGTGATTGAGTTTCTCCTATCAGTTCTGTAAACAAGTTCATATTTAACTTCTCATCAACTTCCCTTCTAAAATCATCATCCGTTCTTCCAGACTCATCCATCATGTCTTTGATCCACTTAAATCTAAGAAGATAAAGATCAATGAATGAAGATCTTAGTTTCTTATAATTCAGAGATTGTTTATCGAGTGTTATCTTAAGACTCTCAAGTATAGTCTGAAGTTTCTTATCAACTGATTCTCTGACTTCATTCGATCCTGTCAAAAGAGATTTTCTAATGTTGATCTCTCTTGAGTAGACCTTCTCAAGACTCTCAACCTTTCTCATTGAATCATAGATCTCATTATGACCCTCAGAAACATGACCACTATGAAGAATCGATTTTCTAACTTCGATACGAAGTATTTCCTTGATATCTTCAAGCGTTAATTTTTCCATACCAGATCTAATGTCAGAATATAGTTGTTGAACTATTCTCTTGAGTAGAAGTGAGAGTAATAATGATTCGCCATTTCTAACACCTATGAGTGAAATTTGAAAGACCGTTGTTTCGTTAAAATATGAAATGAGATCTTTCGGAATTATAGATCTGAAGTGAAAATGAATCGAAGATTTTGATTTTTTAGAAACTAAATGTGTGTATGTCATAACAAACTCTCAAAAAGTTGAGTTGAGACCCAACATGTGATCAAGTTGTGACCACAACATGAGACTAAACTACAAATTAGTCGTGAAGTGAGAGATTTTGGAGAATTTGTTAGAGTAGAAAACTCCTATGATTACAGTCTATTACAGAAGAATAGTCGTGAAGTCGTGGTCGGAGCGACTGGATTTGAACCAGCGACCGCACGCCCCCCAGGCGTGTGCGCTACCAGGCTGCGCTACGCTCCGTTTCCTCATCTATGAGATGTTTTTTTTGAGTAAGTGTCAAGCTCTTTCAGAATCAAGCTGCGATGTATTTCTTTGTTTCAGTGCATGGGATTTCAGCCAACCACATAGCTTCCGGTACCGACGGCAATCAAAATTCCTTCATCGTTGTGTAACTCCATACGGGTTACTGACAATTTATTTCCGGCGCGCAAGATGCTGCCGGTTGCGACAAAATACTTTCCTAAACCGGGACGCAAATAATCTACGCGCAAATCTATGGTGCCGATTTTAGCAAATTTCTCAGCAATTTCTTCGAAAGATCGCCCTTCCATTTTTTTCATAATTCCAGTCCAGGCAACCATTCCTCCTGTTACATCAAGCACAGATGAAATAACTCCACCATGCAGGTTGCCTCGCATGAAATTACCTACCAGTTCCGGACGCATGTTAAAACGAATTCCGATATTGTCTAAATCCAGCTTCTCGACTTTCATACCAATTAATTTGTTAAACGGAATACGCTCCTCGGTTATTTCCTGGAGTAATTGTAATAGTTTTTCTTTGGGCATGGAAGTTTTATGGATCAAGTTTTTAGTTTATTAAATTAATGTTTAGCCGCTAAGTTCGCTAAGAGACGCTAAGTTTTGGCTTCGCATATATTTTCTTTTCGCTTCGATTACGCTCAAGGAATGTCAGTTCTTCCAGAACGGTTTCCGAGGAATTTTTTAAAAAATAAAAGTTGTAACGAGGCCGATCAATCCGCCAAAAACACCTCCCCAGACAACAAGCCAGCCGAGGTGTTCCTGAATCATACGTTCAATAATTTCCTTTACCATGTTTGGGGTAAGTTCTGCTAAGCGCTTGCTGACAATGCCGTCAACTTTCTGTAAAATATCGTCGCTCACAGAAAGTTCAGCCAGTTGTTCACGCATTGCCTCTTTAAACGGATCGGTTTCAGAAATTTTCTTTACCGCAATCTGTAATTTTTCTGTGAAAGGTTCTCGCAACGGCTCCAGAGCTTTTACTCCTCCTATCATGGATAACATTGGTCCAAAACTGGAACCTTCGATTACTTCCAATAATGAGTCAAATGCAGGATTTAAATTTACCCTTTTAAAGACTTGCTCGAAATCCGGAAGATGCATTGTACCTTTCGTATCCGCAAAAAACTGATCCACATTTTCACGATTGAAAAATTGGTGCATGATTAATTCATGGATGCTGGTTTTGAATGATTCAAAATGCAAGGGAATGACTCCGGAACCATAGAGGCCGGGGACTCTCTCAAAGAGCATATAGATGGCAAGCCAGTTTGTGATTGCTCCGGAAAGTGCAAAAAGACCGGTATTCAAAAGAGTTTCACTCCAAGGTTCTGAAAACCATAATCCGCCGCCGACCAAAACCGCAGCCACCAAATTGGTGCCTAAACGTTTATCAAATAATATTCCGGAAGTCCCTGAACCGGAAAGGGAAAGAGTTCGACTCATAAAAAAATATGCAGTTTAAATTTTAAAAATACGCAGAAAGTTTTGCGGGTATAACACGAATCCGTCTATAGAGTTTAACCGGATTCACATCTTGAGGCAAGTAATGGAGAGTCTGACATCAAAACTAAAAGATTTTCGCTGGCTTGATCTGCTTTATTTGTGGTTAATTCTGTCTGCGGAATCAAGCTGTCTGAGCCAAAAACTTGAACGTAATTCTCTTGGATAATTTTTGCGAAATCAGCTTGGCTGACAGTACATCCTGCCAGGAGCGCCAGTGCGTACAGATGCTCGCCTTGACCTTGAGCGCTTTCTTGTCTTATTTGCAGGTAATTGTCTTTGAGGAAAAGAGCTACGCGTTTGTTCTGCGGTTTATAAAAATCTTTTGATGGATGTCCTTGATCACAGCCTGAAGTTTCTGAGGAGCGCGCCGCAGCCATCGTGCTGCCGGAAGGAATGAGAGTTGTGCTGCTGGAAATACCCATTAATCCTGGCGGCGCCGGAACTTTAGGGCATTTGTGACGCGCGTGTAAAGCGTGAGGGCTGAGGGCCAGTAAAAACAATACCGCAAATACAGTCAGGAAGTGGTTCCTGTTTTTCAACAAATACTTTCGAAATAGGTCCGAAAAGTGTTGCTCAGATTCACACCCGACATTATCTGGAAGGACTGGAACTAAGTCCCACGTGACCATAAACCGTTCCAATTTGGAGTTAGAGAATCTGGCTCAAAAAGAGCTTGGTACGGTCATGTTGTGGGTTATTGAAAAACTCTTTAGGCGAATTTCTCTCTATAATTTCTCCCTCGTCCATAAAAATCACACAATCACCAACCGCTGTTGCAAAACCCATTTCATGTGTTACCACAAGCATGGTCATTCCACTCTCCGCCAGTTCAATCATCACGTCCAGTACTTCTTTGATCATTTCAGGATCAAGCGCCGAAGTCGGTTCGTCGAAAAGCATGATCCTCGGATTCATACATAATGAGCGCGCAATTGCGACACGTTGCTGCTGGCCGCCTGAAAGCTGTCCGGGAAATTTTTTGGCCTGTTCCGGAATTTTTACTCTTTCCAGATATTCCATGGCAGATTTCTCAGCCTCAGCTTTTGCAGTTTTTCTGACCCATATCATGGCGAGGGTGCAGTTTTCAAGAACAGTCAGGTGGGGAAACAAATTAAAATGCTGAAAAACCATTCCTACTTCTGAACGCACGATTTCGATATTTTTGAGATCACTCGTCAATTCGGTGCCGTCAACAATAATACTGCCCTGCTGATGTTCCTCCAACCTGTTTATGCAACGGATGAGAGTCGATTTTCCGGAACCGGATGGTCCGCAAATGACAATCTTTTCGCCACGTTTTACTTCCAGATTGATGTTCTTGAGAACATGAAAATCATCAAACCACTTGTGCATTGAGTTGATGGAAATCATTATGTCTGATTCACGTGCTTTTGTTTCGACTGAGGTAGACATGCGGTGTTTATTGTTTTAGTTTTTAACTTTTAATGGCCTGTATGCAGTTTCTTTTCAAGATAAAGCGAATAGCGTGACATGCTGAAACAACTGATGAAGAAAAACAAGGCAACGAAAATGTAAACTTCATTGGCCAATCCTGCCCATTTTGCGTCTGCTAAGGAAGCATTTCCGAGACCCAGTATATCCATCATGCCGATGATCAGTACCAAAGTAGTATCTTTGTAAAGACCGATGAAAGTGCTGACAATACCGGGAATTGAAATTTTCATGGCTTGCGGCAAAATAATCAAACGATGCGCCTGCCAGTATGTCAGTCCAAGTGAATCACCGGCCTCATGCTGACCCCTGGAAATTGCCTGTAAGCCCCCGCGGATGACCTCCGCCTGATAGGCGGAAGCAAAGAGTGTGACCATGATAAGGACTCGTACGAGCAAAGCATAGACGGTTCCCGGCGGTAAAAAATAGTTGAGCATTGTTGAGGCGACAAACAACAATGTGATCAAGGGAACGCCTCGTATAAACTCAATGAAAAGCACACATAAAATTCTCAGCACCGGCATACTCGATTGACGTCCGAGAGCCAGCGCGACACCAATCGGCAACGAAAAAGAAATACCTGTAACACCAATTATCAGTGTGAGCATAATGCCGCCAAATTGATCGGTGTCAACGGGTTCTAATCCCAATCCTCCCACCAGTAACCAACCTGCGAGAAACGGAAAAATTGCTGAATAGATGAGCCCATATTTTCTATGAGGTAATTTTTCATAAAGTACCGGAACCACAGCAAGTGCAAGCAGGACAAAAGAAATATTGACGCGCCATCGCAAAGGTGCAGGATAAAACCCATAAGTGAAAAGCTCTACACGGTCTTTAATAAAGGCCCAGCAGGCTCCGGATCCCGGAGAAGACATCTGATCCCAGCATTGCTGTCTGGAATCTGCGGTGGAAACGGAGTAAACGAAAGCCCACTCAAACAGCGGAGGAATACTTTTCCATAACAACAAAAATGTCATTAAGGTCAGAAATATATTGAGCGGTGAAGAAAATAAATTCTTTCTTGCCCAACCAATCACTCCAGTTGTACTGACGGGAGGTGGTAAGTCCGGATGAGTCCCCGGTATATATTCTTGTTGTGCAGAATCACTCACAAGTCAATCAAAGTTAGCGTTCAACCAGCGCCATTCTACTGTTGAACCAGTTCATAAAAGCAGAAATGATTAATGAAAAAACCAAATAAGTCAGCAGGACGAAAATCATAGTTTCCATCTCTTTACCTGTTTGCATCAGTGAAATTCCTCCAATTGTTGCCACCACATCCATGTAGCCGATGGCAATAGCAAGCGACGAGTTTTTGGTCAAATTTAGGTATTGACTGGCCAGTGGTGGAATGATTACGCGTAGTGCCTGCGGAATTACTACCAGCTGTAATGTCTTGCCGTGGCTCAAACCTAATGCGTGAGCGGCTTCCGATTGCCCTTGACTGACAGCTAAGATTCCGGCACGTACAATTTCGGCGATAAAACAGGAAGTATAATAGGACAGGGCAAATGTCAGTGCGAGATACTCCGGCTTAATGGCGGTGCCGCCTTTAAAGTTGAAGCCCTTGATAGCAGGAATCTCCCACGACAAAGCTGCGCTTGAAATGAAATAAGTTAAAAGTGGTAAGCCGATTAGTATGGCTACCGAAATCGTAAACAACGGATAGTTCTCACCGGTTTCATCCTGATTTTTACGTTCCCAGATCACAAAGAAAATGACTGCCACAACTGCTACCAGCAAAGCAATCCAGACATAACCGAATCCGTCACCAAATACTGGAGCCGGCATAAAAATTCCACGGTTTGTAATAAAAACTGTTTCTGAAATACTTATTGCCTTTTTTGGAACAGGAAGGGCGTAAAGAAAGATGCTGTAAACAAAAAAGATATGTAAAAGAACCGGAACATTTCTTGTGAATTCAAGAAATACATAGACGAGTTTGCTGATAAGCCAATTATTTGAAAGCCTCAAAACTCCCATGGTGAAGCCCATAATAGAAGCGATGATGACTCCTGAAACAGCAACTAAAAGGGTATTTAAGATGCCAACTACTGCTGCCCGTAAATGTGTGTCGGTTGGAGAAAAATCAATGAAGGGCTGGAAAGTGATATCATAACCTGCAGGGTAACTTAGGAAACGGAAGCTGAAGTCTTTTCCCGCAATTTCCAGATTGGTTGCGACGTTATTACCGATCATAGCCAAAAGGCTAAACAAGATCAGCATTGTAATGATTTGAATAAAAACGGAGCGGTATTCCTTAGTACGCCATAAACGCAACAAAATATTAGGGTGATTTTCAGTAGAGGCAGGCGTGCTCATTGTGTGAAATTTCCCGTTGAACTGCAGGGATCAATTGCTTGTGTGGAACGTAAAAGCGCACATACTCAAAGGGAGAATATGTACGCTCAAATCAACGTTTAATTAAAACGACGATTAACGGAATGGTGGAGAATACTGAAGTCCTCCCTTAGTCCAAAGGTCATTCAAACCACGCGCCAAGCCAATCGGTGTATTTGTACCGATATTGCGCTCGAAGATTTCGCTGTAGTTTCCAATTTGCTTGATGATCTGGTATGCCCAGTCTTTGCTCAAGCCCAGTTCTTCACCCTGACTGCCTTCAACACCAAGAAGACGCAGAATTTCAGGATTATTGGAACCCTTCATGCTGTCAACGTTTGAAGAACTAACTCCTAACTCTTCAGCAGTTACAGTTGCATTGTAAACCCAGCGGATAATGTCCGCCCACTGATCGTCACCTTGACGAACGGCGGGACCCAATGGCTCCTTGGAAATAATTTCCGGAAGGATTTTATGATTGTCGGGATTAGGGAAAGTGGAACGCGTTGCTGCCAACCCGGAGGCATCAGTTGTGTAAACGTCACAACGGCCGGACAAATAGGCGGCGCGTGCTTCCGAGTTTTTCTCGATAGTCACCGCTTCATAGCTCATTTTGTTAGCACGGAAGAAGTCAGCCAAGTTCAACTCAGTTGTTGTTCCGGTTTGAATACAGACCGAAGCACCGTCCAACTCTTTCGCACTGTTGACACCAAGGCTCTTATTGACCATGAAACCTTGTCCGTCATAATAGTTGACTCCAACAAAAGTCAACTTTACACCAACATCACGGGAAAAGGTGATAGTAGTGTTACGCCATAAAACGTCACCTTCGCCGGAATTCAGCTTGGTGAAACGTGTTTTACCTGTTGAGGTAATTGCCTTGATTTTGGACGAGTCGCCCAAAACTGCGGCGGCGGTTGCCCGGCAGAAATCAATGTCGAAACCCTTCCAGGTTCCGTCTGCATCCGGATATGCAAATCCTGCAATACCTGTACTAACCACACAGCGAAGCTCACCGCGAGCTTTCACATCTTCCAGAGTTCCGGCAGTTGCCGTGAACGCCAGTGCACCAACTGCAATCAGCGTCAGTGCGATCTTTTCAAGTGCTCTCATATCTTTTCTCCTTTTGAACACGTTATGGAATTTCCACCCCAAATACATGGGATAGACCTTTTCAAGGTGGTCAAGTTTTATTGTTTTTGCTGAATGTGTCAAGTCTAAACGTAAAAAAAAGCAATTCCTAAAAAATTTGAATTAAAAGCTATGATTTAATTCAACAAGTTTTCAATTTCTTGCTGGAAAACAATCCGGCGCTTTCGTTCTATTTGCGGAGTATTTGCCTGCTGAAAATCAATAGTTGAAAACAATCCGTATTTTCTCAATTCACTGGCCAATGCCTGTTCCTCATCTTTACTCAACTCCCAAAACGGATGTTCCAAATCTTCGGAACTTGATAAGTCTCTCAACAACTGTACTTTCCAGCCCAGAAATTTCTTTTCGGAAACAGAGCGCCTGTACAGACAGCGCAACAAATACATTCTGTTGAACTCCGGCAGACTCACGCCGGATTGAAAAACAGCTTCCGGAAAATCCCAGTCCCAACCATCATTAAATTCAGACTGCATGTCGCGCAAGAACTGTTTAGCAGAGCTAAATTTGTTTTTGGTTTTTGCAGACTTTTCTTCTTGCTTTTTCATTTTCATTAAGTAAGTTTTAAATTTACCACGATCCTGCGCGTCATAAAGGTAAAGCGGTTTTTCCGGAAGTTCATCTGCCAAAATCCGAATTATTTCGAAACTCTCTTTATGCGTTCCGCGTTTTTTTTCGGCAACAGGAAACCATTTATGTTGTTTATTTAATTTATTTTGCACGTCAAACAAGCTGCTATTTTCTTGTGCCAGCAGCCATTCCATCACTTCGTTACGAGAATTTGCCCGGATGTATAAAGCTCTTTTCCGGAACCCTAATCTCAGATCAAGCAGCAAAAATATTTGCCGTCCTTCACACAAGGCAACCCGCATCCAGCCGAGAGGAAACCGAATCAGCCATTTTTCAAAATCCGGAAGAAGGAAATTCTTTTCCGCAAAACGTTCCTTCTGCCACTGATCGAATTGTGGTTGAGCCAGTATAGAAAATATTTTACGGTTTGGTTTCAAACCGGTTCCAAGCCCTTCCGGCCAGGGTAAAAACAAATCCGGAATTTTGAATCGCGGCAGATGTTTTTCAAGGAACTTCCGCAATTCCAAATCCGAATTCGATTCCGAGTATTTCAGAAACGCGACAGGACGTTCGCCAAATTCCGTATCTTTGACGGAAACCACTAGCGCTTGCTCGATCATTCCGCTTTGAAATAAAACACGTTCAATTTCTTCAGGATGGATATTTTCACCACCTGAAATGAACATGCTGTCTTTGCGTCCCAGGATTTTCAGGCAGTCATTTTTTTTGGCAGCTTTGTTTCTAAGCACGGCTGAATTAGCTTCGAATTGTTCCGGAATCCCGGATTCCCATGTTCCTAAATCTCCGGTTTTAAACCAACCGTTTTCGTCAAAAGGCTTTCGCAAACCATCTTTTTCCAAATATCCCAAAAAGCGTGTGTTACCACGTACCTCAATTTCGTTCGCGGATGCGCTGTCTGTTGAAATCCTGACTTCACGAAAAGGCAAAATCCGGCAATTTCCTTTTTTTCCTGTTGCAACCTGTGAAGCCATTTCTGTGGAGCCGTAAGTCGTTTTTACGTTCAGGCCAAGTTCCGAGGATTGTTTGAGCAAATTTTCAGGAATAGCGGAGCCTCCCAGCAAAATGAGTTTTAATGTTTGCAAATATTCTTTTCCTAAACTCGTCTGCAAAAGCCGCTGGAGTTGAGTCGGAACCAGAGAAAGATGCGTAATTTTATTTTTCAGGATAGTCTCAGCAAAAATTTCGTTTCCAGGCGGAAGCACCATGGCGGCTCCCGAAATCAGTGTCCTGAAAAAAATTGCCAATCCACTAACATGATAAAGCGGCAGCGACAACAACCAGCGGTCTCCGGGATTCAGGGGCATCAACTGATTTGCTCCAAGCGCGCTATAAAAATGGTTGGCTAGTGAGTGAACGACCGCTTTTGCTGAACCGCTGCTTCCGGAAGTGAAAATGATGCTGGCCCAGGCTTCCGTATTTATTTTGAATTTGTTTTGTGAGGTGGCCGCAGAATTTCGTAAATCAGCATGGTTTGCATTTATCTTTAATAATCCGTGAAAATCTTCTGCTAGATTTGAGTTGTTGAGACAGCCAACTTTGTGAAGCAATTCTTTTTTTTGCTTTGCCGGAAATTTTGGATTAAGTGGAACCGCAACCGCGCCTTTGAGCCATAAGGCCAACATCGCTTTCAGTAAAAATTCGGGATTTTCAGCACAAAGCGCAATGTGCTTTTTAGGCGTGATGTTTAAAGAACCACTCAAAGCAATCGACTCCTCCAAAAATTCAGCAAAAGTCCAAACTTTTGATTCACTGATTAGAAACTGCTTTTCAGCAAAACGTTCCAGTACTTGATTCAGCAAATTTGAATTAACTTCAAACATCAGCAATCCTTACAATCCATGAACCATCCGCAATCTTTTGCAGATGTTTCAAGTTGGCTCTGGGCCACGATTCAGGAAAAACATAATTTCCATTTGTGAGCGTAAAAGGCGGATCAATCAAATCCTGCTTGAACCATTTTGCGGTGTCAAGTCCTGCCGGAATTTGCTGCTTGAGAAGATTTGCCGCCATGAAAGCCAGCCAGTTTAAGCCAAGTCCACTTTCAAATGAACTGCTGATAACCACCTTCATTTCTTGCTTTTCCGCAAAATCTACCCAAAATTTTGTGCTCTCCCAACCTCCTAAAATTCCAGGTTTTAAAATCAAGGCCCGGATTCCGTTTTTAGCTAAAGTTTCCGGATTTGGGTTATTCCAGAGAGTCTCGTCCAGTGCCAGCGGAATTCCAGTTTGCTCATGCAGTTCTTCCATTCGTTGAAAGTCACGCAGCGGTTCTTCGCAATATTCAATTCTGCAGTCCTTGATCGCCTTAGCAAATTGGAGTGCCTCTTTCCAGTCCCATGAACGGTTTGCGTCAAGGCGTAAAGAAATATCATCAGCCAATATTTTTCTCGCGAGTTTCACCCGTTCAATATCGTCCTGTACACTCAGCCGTCCAACCTTGATTTTAATTGCCTTAAAACCCGTATTCCGGAGTTGTTCACATTCCTGTTCCAACTTGTTTCCGGAAGCCGTCAACAGGCCGTTCACCGGAATTTGTTGTACAGCAAGATCGCTTTTTGAGTGTCTGTAATCCTTTCCTGCCGTTTCTTTGAAACTGTTTAACTCTGAAACTTTGCAGCTTTGTAACATTGTTCTGAGAGCCATATCCAAACCAAAACGAACGGACGGGAAAAGAGTATCGGAACGTGGTGTTGGATTGAAATTTCCGGAAAAATATTCCCGGATTTGACTTTCTGCTTCTGAAAGGGATTCCGGATGCAGACCAGGCAAAGGAGCGATTTCACCTTCACCGAAATTTTCTGCTTTGGAGTTTTCTGCTGATTCTTCAGACAAACGAAGGATAAGACCATTGCGCTCCTTTGATTCATTTCCAAGCATTCGCAAAGGTTCTTTTAGAGGAAGAGAATAGCGGAATAGTTCCCAGCGGCATGATTTCATTTTTATCCAATCCACCAACCAAACGAAAAAAGGATACTGTACAAAATGATGAGTTTTCCGGTCGCAGCTAAAGTTTCATTCAGTTCAACACCTTCTACTCCGGAAATAATTTGACGAATTGGTGATCTGCCCGGAATTATGATCAAAGCAGAAAGACACGCAAACCAATGTCCATTTGTCCAAAACGCCAAAATGAAGGGAAGAATCAGTGCCAAAGCAAAAGCCGTAAGGAATTCCCCACGGGCGAAAGCTGGACCAAAACGAACGGCCAAAGTCCTTTTACCAACTTTTTTATCAGTTGGTTCGTCACGTAAATTATTGACTGCAAGAAGTGCGGTAGCTAACAGTCCGGGGCCGAATCCAGCGAGAATGACTTCAAGCGGAAGCTCCAGCGTCTGTACATAAAAAGTTCCTCCAACTGCGACCGGACCAAAAAAAATCAGTACAAATAAATCGCCCAATCCCAGATAACCGAGAGGCATTGGGCCGCCGGTGTAAAGTATTCCGGAGGCAATGGAAAGCACGCCGATAATCACAATCGGCCAGCCGCCGCGATAAACGAGATAAATCCCTACCAAAACCGCCAAACCAAAGACCACGACAAAATTCCTCCGCATGGCTTCCGGAGTGACGAGTCCGGCTTGTGTCGCACGGATGGGACCGAGACGCTCCTCTGTGTCCGCGCCCTTGACAAAATCAAAATAGTCATTGGAAAAATTTGTACCGATTTGAATCAGCAGCGCACCCAAAAGGGCTGCCAATGCAGCGACCGCGTGTCCCTTGTCCACCGCATAAGCCATGGCGGTGCCGATCAAAATTGGGGCAACCGCAGCGCCTAAAGTTTTTGGTCTGACTGCCAGAAGCCAGACGCTGAAAATTTTTCCGGAATTCATGGACGCCGTGTAAATTTTTTAAAATCCGGTTTTCGTTTTTCCAGATAAGCATTTCGTCCTTCCTGTCCTTCCTCTGACATATAAAATAACATGGTCGCGTTTCCTGCCATTTCCTGCAAACCGGCTTGTCCATCACAATCCGCGTTAAGTGCGGATTTTAAACAGCGCAAGGCCATCGGCGAATGCTGCAGCATTTCCCTTGACCAATCCAGGGTTTCTGCTTCAAGATTTTCCAATGGCACAACGGTGTTGACCAGTCCCATTTCCAAAGCTTGTTGCGCGTTGTATTGCCGACAGAGGAACCAGATTTCCCGGGCCTTTTTTTGTCCAACAATTCGGGCGAGATAACTCGAACCGTAACCGCCGTCGAAGGAACCTACTTTGGGTCCGGTTTGACCAAAAATAGCGTTATCGGCAGCAATCGTCAAATCACACATGACGTGCAAAACGTGTCCTCCACCGATGGCATATCCTGCAACCATTGCCACAACAGGTTTAGGACAAGTTCTGATATCACGCTGAAAATCCAAAACATTGAGACGCATATGTCCGGTTTCATTGTCTTCGTATCCAGCGTCACCACGGACACGTTGATCTCCGCCGGAACAAAATGCTTTTTCTCCCTCACCAGTTAAAATGATGACGCCGATTTGTGTGTCTTCACGCGCATCTTCAAGAGCCTTGCGCATTTCCCGTACAGTCAGTGGACGGAACGCGTTTCTGACTTCAGGACGGTTGATCGTTATTTTTGCAATGCCTTCTGCTGATTTTTCGTAACGGATGTCAGTGTAATTTCCGCACGATTTCCAATATTTTTCACTCATTCTGCTCCATTTTTGCTATAATAAATTTTTTGAAATAAACGCACATCTTAACACACGTTGCTGGTCAAGACGATAAAAAAGCCTGTTGCGGTGTTATTGGAAGAAAAAAATTTGAAAAAGCTTGATTACGAGCTCACACTAATGTAATAATATTAGGTTATTTAAAAAACAATTTTAACAAAAGAGAATTAGAAGATGTTTGCAATTATACGCACAGCAGGAAAACAGTACCGTGTTGCTCAAGGAGACACCATTCGATTTGCCCGAATGAACGCTGAGCCGGGAGACGCATTTGAGACAGATGAGGTCCTGGCAATTGGAGGAGAAGAGGGAGAACTGAAATTTGGGAGCCCGGTTATTGCCGGAGCAAAAGTTCAGGGAACGATTCTGCAACATGGAAAAGACAAAAAAATTATTGTTTTCAAACGCAAGCGCCGCAAAACTTATCGTCGTAAATATGGGCACCGCCAGGGTCACACTCTGGTTAAAATTGATAAGATCAGCGCCAAAGAAGTTACAGTTAAAAAAGCAGAAGCAAAAAAATCTGCTCCGGAAAATGTTGCTCCTGAAAAAGTTGCAGCCGTTTAACATATAGCTAAAAAAGAAAATGGCACATAAAAAAGCAGGCGGCAGCAGTCGCAATGGTCGTGATTCTCAAGGCCAAAGACGTGGCGTGAAAAAATTTGGCGGCGAACTTGTTAAAGCCGGAAATATCCTGGTACGTCAAGTCGGTTCTACTTTTCACGCAGGTACAAACGTTGGTACCGGAAGAGATTTTACTTTGTTTTCCCTTGTAGGAGGACACGTGAAGTTCATTCAAAAAGGAAGCGGAAAACATAAACGCAAATATATCAGCGTTATTCCCAGCGAAGTCGCAGTTGTTGCATCAGTTTAAAATATGGGCGCAAAACCCCGCTCACTTTCTGGCATAAAGCCTACCGGCACCCCCCATTTAGGAAACTATCTGGGTATGATAAAACCGGCGATACAATTACAGGAAACGCACGAGACGTTTTACTTCATCGCCGATTATCACGCCCTGACCTCAGTACGTGATCCCGAACAACTCAGGGAAAACACTTACGATCTAACGGCCGTTTTCGCGGCGCTTGGTATGGACTTTGAGAACCATGCCTTTTTTCGACAATCAGACATTCCGGAAGTTACTGAACTGACTTGGATTCTTTCCTGTATAACATCAAAAGGATTGATGGAACGGGCGCATGCTTATAAGGATGCGCTTTCCAAAGATCAGGAAATCAGCATGGGTCTGTTTTGTTATCCTGTTTTGATGGCCTGTGACATTCTGATTTATGACTCAAATTTTGTACCTGTTGGACAGGATCAGCGCCAGCATCTTGAAATAACACGTGATCTTGCGATTCGCTTCAATCATCTTTACGGAGAAGCGTTTGTAATTCCTGAAGCAATTATTGAAAAAGAGGTTGCGACTATTCCCGGACTGGATGGACGAAAAATGAGCAAGTCCTACGGAAATGTCATTCCTTTGCTCGCACCGGAAAAACAATTTCGTAAAGCAATCATGAAAATCACTACTGATTCAAAATCAGTGGGTGAACCGAAAGATCCGGAAACGTGTAGTGTTTTCGCGCTCTACCAATGTTTTGCCGGAAAGGCGGAACAAGAAGCTTTGGCCGAACGATACCGTGCGGGAGGAATGGGTTACGGTGAAGCGAAGCAACTTTGCTTCGAAGCGCTGAATGCTGAACTAAAGGGGCCACGGGAAATTTATCTGCAAATCCGGAATGACAAGACAAAGTTAAACGGTATCCTCGAAAACGGACGTGACAAGGCACGTGTCATCGCCCGACAAGTCTTGGATAGAGTGCGCGGCAAAGTTGGTTTGTGATTTTCGAAAAACGCAGCAAGCTGTTTTTTAACCCAAAAAAAATCAATTAAACTTTCAGCTAGATTCAGTTACATCAGTGTTCATCCGCGAAATTCCGTGGCTAAAACCAATATTCTAGTTTCCGGTATAGTATCCGTTTTAATCCGCGAAATTCCGTGGCTGAAAAAACCCTCCAACCAGCGACTATAAATGATTCCCGATATTCTTGCCGCACGTTACGCCAGTACTGAGATTTCCGCCATTTGGTCTCCGGAAGGAAAAGTCCGCATGGAGCGTGAATTTTGGATTGCGGTCATGAAAGCACAACGTAATTTGGGTGTTGATATTCCGGAATCCGCGATTGTGGATTATGAAAAAGTCAGTGCACAAGTTGACCTGGAAAGCATTGCGAAAAGAGAGCGGAAATTACGGCACGATGTTAAGTCGCGTATCGAGGAATTTTGTGAATTGGCAGGTCATCAACAGATTCATAAAGGCATGACGAGCCGGGATTTGACGGACAATGTTGAACAACTGCAGATTCTCCGTTCGCTGCGTCTGCTGAGAATAAAAGCCGTGGCGGTTCTGCATCAACTTGCGTCTTGGAGTTTACGCAGCAAAGACATCATGCTCGTCGCGCGCACCCACAATGTTCCGGCACAACCTACAACATTGGGCAAGCGTCTGGCGATGTTCGGTGAAGAAATTATGTTTGCCTTAAAACGGTTCGATCATTTGATCGAAAATTATCCGCTGCGTGGTTTGCAGGGCGCAGTTGGAACGCGGCTTGATCAGTCGGTTTTGCTGAACGGTGACAAAATAAAGGTGCGGCAACTGAGTGAACAAATACTGAAACATTTGGACTGCACTGAGTCTTTTAATGCAGTGGGGCAAGTTTATCCACGCAGTCTGGATGTTGAAACCGTGCGGGCACTGATTGCGCTCAGTTCCGGAATTTCGAATTTTGCGCGGACATTGCGTTTGATGGCAGGACAAGGCTTGGCAAGCGAGGGATTTCAGCAGGGACAAGTTGGTTCTTCCGCAATGCCTCACAAAATGAACGCGCGCACCTCAGAACGGATCAACGGTTTTCACCAAATTCTCAACGGTTTCGGCACAATGCTTTCCGGATTGGGCGGCGATCAGTGGAATGAAGGAGATGTTTCTTGTTCAGTAGTTCGCAGAGTTGCGCTTCCCGGAGCTTTTTTCGCAGCGGACGGACAACTCGAAGCGGTTCTCACAGTGCTGGCAGAAATGGGTTTTTATGAAGCCGCAATCGCGCAGGAATTAAAACAGTATCTGCCGTTTTTGGCATCCACAACTTTGCTGATGGAAGCAGTACGAAAAGGCGGCGGAAGGGAAAGTGTGCATGAGGCGATTAAAGAACACACGGTCACGGTTGCGGAATCCTTGCGTACTGGCGAGAAAAGCGAAAATGACTTGGCACAGCGACTTGCGGATGATGAACGGATTCCTTTAGATTTGCAGGAAATTTTGGCAGTGCTGAATGATCCGAAACGCTTTGCGGCATCGGCTCCGGAACAGGCAGAAAAATTTGCTGAAGAGGTTGGAAAATGGACTAAACGTTTTCCGGAAGCAAAAGAGTTAGTTCCGGAAACATTGCTTTAAGATGAGATGATTTGAGTTGGTATAAGGAACCGTTTTCACGGCTCCTTATAAATCCGGAATGCCGCGAATTACTCTGCGGATTCGTACTTCTTCAACTCAACTGACTTGAGATGTGCCAGACGTAAACGGGAGTAAACTTCGATCAGGAAAGGACGCAGTTCGTTGATGTCTTCGTCATCTGAAAATTCCGTGAAAAATTTTGTGTACTGATCTAAAGCTGGAACCAGCAGTCCGTTATCTTTGAGCAAACCGGCGTACATAAAACCGCTTTCATCCAGACTTTGGAACTGAACCTTTTGTTTTTCAAATTTGGCCAGTTTCTTTCCGGAAAGAAATTTCAAATTTGCGGCTTTTGTGGTGAAAGCCACTGCACCGCTTCCGTCCAAAACCTCAACAAAATATTTTTGTTTTTCACTGATAGGTTTTATTTTGGTACGTACAATCTCATTTCCAGTTGATGGCACCTCATAAACAACAGAATCAGTCCAGGTTTTGGTTTTACGGTCCTTTGTTCCCAAATGCAAGCGATACGCATAATCAGCACCGGCAGTTTCCCATGCCAGTTCCGAAAAATCCGCAGAAACAGTGTTAGTCGCAAGTTTGAGATTTATACCTACCTTTTTGACTGCACGGCGTACGGTCGTGTATTTCTGAGTCTTTGAGAACTGCTTTGACAATCCGGCCAATAAACCGCCTCCGGAACTGGTTTCACCAAGACTTCCCTCGATTACTTCCAAACCATCGGGAGTAACCTTTACTTTGGAATTGGCTGTAATCAGAGTGGTTTCGTTCGTCTTTTGATTCAGGAACTTGATTGTGCTGTCTGCACCAACCCTGACTAAATAATTTTTATAGACAAACTTGTTACGGCGTACTTTTTTCCAGCGTTTGCCATTTTTGCTGTATTCAATTTTGCCTTGTATTTCAACCAGCATTCCCACAGGGATTTTTTTGGCAAAAGCCGGTTGCAGTGCAAAGGCAGAAAGAAAAAGTACTACAGTAATTATTTTTATGAAACGCATGGCGCCTCCTTCTGTTTAGATTAAAGAAACGTGTTCTTGAAATGATTGCCTTAGACGTTTGACACTAAAACAGCTTTTGCAAACAGGCAATCCTCAACTATGATGCTAAATCTTACAATATCAATCAAGCCGAAATTCATCTTTTTTAGGATAGTGGTTGAGTAGTGAATCTTATAGAGGACCCCAAAAATTAAGACAGTATGTTAAGGTGTGTTTTCAATCAAAAGGAGACAGCGAAAGGGTAGTAAAAAGTACAGCAAGAAATTGAAGGCTAGAATAGCACTTGCTACGGACTTCCCATTTTTCTAAAATTCCCCCGCCTCTTCAATGCTGGCAACTAACTCATCAGAATTTTATGTTTTCATTATTAAACTCTGAGATACTTCAAACTTCTATTCAATATTTTTAAATAATTTCTACAGTCATTCCGACTTCCAACTTTCCCATTTTTGTCCCAATCAGATTCTGGCCAAACAAAACGTTTCCGTTGTGTTTTCGATAAGTTGCCAAAGTCCGCAAAGGTTCTTTTCCGGAAAATTCACCTGTTTCCGGATCAACTGTGGTCAAGACGCAGCGTGAACATGGTTTTGCGACATTAAATTCACACTCGCCGATTTTGATCTTTTTCCAACTGTCTTCCTCATAAGGCTTAGTATTTTTCACAACCAGATTTGGGCGAAAGCGCTTCATCGCTACGCTTTCCGGAAGACGGTTGTTCAGGTCACTCAAGGAAGATTCAGAAATCAGCAGCAAAGGAAAACCATCTGAAAACGCGACTTGGTTTTCGTCAACCGCAAAGTCAGGATCCACCGGACGATTGCTGTGATCCGGCATAAAAACGATTTTACAGCTTTTTCCCAAATACTGACTGATCCAACTTGATGATTGCGGTGTAGCGGTCCACGCCTCACAGCGGTCGCCCCATATTTCCACTTCTTGAGACGTGCCTTCTGTGGGATACAAAGGCATGCATAGCTCGGGCATTCTCGGTGCGTTCAAAATCAGCATCTGAGAAACAAGTTCTGTGTTTATCAAAGCCATTCTAGGGAAGGTTCTTTGAGAAATAAATTCCCCGGAATCATCCACAACCATCCAGCGCCGGTCATGTACCAAGCCCCTCCGATCAAGATTGGCGTTTGCCAGAGCTATTCCTCCTGCCGATTTTAGCGGGTAGATATTAAGTTGACTTAAAACTGTGTACGGCATTTGTAATTTATTTCTGACTAAAGTCTAAATGAAAAATTGTGGAGATCATACATGATGGCTTTGTAAAAACGCTGAAACCCATAATTTGTCATTTCGACCACAGGGAGAAATCTTAATGATATTAGAGTGGTAGCTTATATAAGATTTCTCGCTTCGCTCGAAATGACACGGTGTTAGGACTTTTTACAGGTTCATAAATAGTTGATGGACCGGTAAAAAGTCAAAACTGAATGCTTTGTTGTCCTTTACGCGAAAGCGGGAATCTATCATTTCAGTTACTTACATGTTTCTGGATTCCCGCTTTCGCGGGAATGACAAGTTTTTACAAGTGCATAAATAGTTGTTATTTAAACAAAAAGGTGGTTTTTTTAAGTTTTACACAATGTTCGTAGACACGCGCAAACTTAGCGGATTCAAGTCAAGAACGCAAATCAATTCTTGTTTTTACTCGTTGGTATAGATTCTGGGAAGGCGTTCATTCAGGTTGGTCAAAATTTCATACGGAATTGTTTCCGCCAAAACGGAAAGCTCTTCAACAGTAATGCATTGGTCTTGCTGTCGCCCAATCAAAACAATTTCGTCTCCAGTTTTAATTGATTCATTTTCGCAGTTTACCATAAACTGATCCATGCAAACCCGTCCCGCAATTTTTCTGCGTTTTCCGCGAAACAGCACCTCTCCGCAATTTGAAAGTTGCCGCGGATAACCGTCACCGTAACCCAGTGGAACAGTGGATATTTCTGCGGAACTTTCTGAAGTCCAGGTTGCACCATAACTGACAGAAAATCCGGACGGAACAGATTTGTGAAAAGAAACCTGGGATTTCAACTGGAGAGCCGGACGCACATCCAGAATATGCGGACTTAACGCATCAGGATATACTCCATACAGCAAAATCCCCGGACGAATCAGATCCAGATGTGATTCCGGAAAGTAAAGTACTCCTCCGGAATTGGCAAGATGACGTAAAGGCATCTCAACGCCAAGACGTTCAAAAACTGAGACTGCATCTAAAAACCGTTCCACCTGTTTTAATGTCAATGGATTTTCCGGATCATCCGCACAGGCCAAATGTGAACAAACTCCTTTAACCCTGATGTGTTTTGCGCGAACTGCGTCTTCAATAAATTTTGCGGAATCCTCGGTATCAATTCCGATCCTGCCCATTCCGCTATCCAGTTTAAGATGTACTGTTGCCTGCCGTTTTTGTGATTTGCAAATTTTTTCTGTAATTTCCAACATTTCCGGAGAAGCAACAAAGAACTCTAAATTCCATTCCAGGAATTCCGGAATCTGCTGCGCCGACACGCCGCCAAAAACTACGATCGGCAAAGTTATTCCCGACTCTCGCAAAAGAATTCCCTCTTCCAGCAAAGCAACACCAAGACAGTTCACGCCTAGTTTTTCGTAAAACTGTGCGACCCTCAACAGACCATGACCGTAAGCATTTGCCTTGACGACTGCCATCACCGCTCGATTGTCTGTATGTTTGCGGATCAATGCGAGATTATGTCTTAAATTATTTAGATCAACTTCAATGTAGGAAGGCCTCATCAAGCAATCAAATTTGGGGTTTAAAATTGGAGATTCTACTTTGTTGCCTTAAACTACTCGCTGTTCCGGGAGCCATAAAAGACAAAAAGCGCGCTGCAGAAAAGCTCAAAATTTTCCAATTCAAAATCATTGCTGATTTTTTTGAGGGTACTGATTAAATCATCGATTGCACGGATTTGGCTAAATGCCTCAAAAAATCGAATTCGAATTTGGTGTTCCACAAATAATGGAATGAGCTCGTTAATGATGACTGGAAGCATTCCAGGATCTTCCGTAAGTTGTTTCAAAAAATAGCTGAAAAAACTTTGAATATATGCCTGAAGTTTACGTTTATCTTCCTTCAATTTTCCTCTGGGCAGATATTCTGAGGAAGCATTTTTCAATTTGCTTTCTCTCTCATTTGAAGAAGAGAGTTTTCGTTTCCGGTGTGCGGAAATGTTAAGTGGATACTCAAGTGTGTAAGTAGATTTTTTTTCAAATTGTTGAAAAAGGGTTTGAGTTTTGATGGGATCCAATTGTATTCGTTCAGTATTTGCGGATAAAATACCCACCATAAACGGATTTTTGAGGTTGCTGTAAACATTATAAGTTTCCGCGCCAAATTCATAGGGCAGCGACTTTGTGCCTTTTGTGTATTTAGGAGACTGCTTGATGATTAATGGCATAAGAGGCACAGTCTGTGCGGCATCATCCGGATCATCATTTTTATGTTTCGCCGAAAACTGATCCTCAATTTTCTCAACTTCATTCTTCATATGTATTTTGCGGAAATCAAAACTTTTGAATCATTTAGGCAAGATATTTGCTCTTGCTTTTTGAGGTTCCAAAGAGCAGTATTAACTTTGTCGTGCAATAACAAGCACCAACTATACCAACTGACTTAAAGATGTTTCAGAGTATCAACCGCCTAAAAGCAAACGTTTGTAATAAAATCCTTAAATATTTCAGTTACTCTTTGTGGGTTACAGGATGCGCCGGTTTGGTTTGTGTGCTTTTGTTACCAGTCAATTCCGTTTTTGCGCACAAAAATTCCTCCTGGAAACCTTACATAAATTTCTACGAAAATGGAGATTGCAAGGTTCTCATTCGACAGTTGAAACCTTTGGCAAAACCAAAGTCGTGGATTAACAATGGATTGTGGAGTCGTTCACGAATTTTGAACGCAAAATGTCAACTGCAACTGGAAAATTACAAAGCCGCCCTGAAAAGTCTCAAACAAACTCCTGAATCAGAGGTGGTTGATGCCTGGATTTTTCAAAAAATTCGCATTCAACTTCGTGCAAATCAACACCGGGAAGCAATCATCAACATCCGGAAATTACTTAAACTTCCGGAAATGAAATTTTACCTAAGTGCACTCCGTGAAAATATTAAAAGTGAATTTAGTACTGATAAAGAAGTCCGGCAAATTTTCCATCTGCTGTATGACACACGGAAAAACCACAAATGGTTCCTCACGGATTATGAAATTCACGCACTTTATCTACGTGGAGCAAAACTGAAAGGAGTAAAACTTGAACACAAATATCGAGTTTTGGGCTGGCAATTTCCGGATGATAGAAAAACCGCTATTTTGTCCCATAAAAAATTAACTGCCAATGATTTTAAAAAAATGTCAGCTGCCGAGATTTCCAATCGTGTCCGGAGCCTGACAAAACTCGGATTAAACAAATACCTGATTAAACACCTTCCTGCGCTTAGCAAAGGACGCAGCGGGAAGCTCTTGAAAAAACTTGGAGATGCTTACTTGAAAGCACTTTTTGCGGAAAAATATTATGCTCGAATTATCAAACTTCGGCGTGAGGGAACGCTTTCAAAAAAATGGTACCTCAAAGAAGAATCTCAACTCTATTGGACTGCACGATCCTACATAAAGCGCAAAAATATTCCTGCTGGACGCAGCACCATCTATAAACTTGAAAGACTGAATGCAAAAGCCAAACAGCTTCCAGTTTTGTTTGATACATTTGCCACACGTTACGTACTGGATTCGGAAATCAGCAAAGCACAGTTTTGGTGGAATCGCCTGCTAAGTCATTTCCCAAAACATCCACTTGCGGCAGAATCCGCATGGGAATTAGCCTGGTCATATCAGCAGCAAAAGAATACCCGGAAAGCTCTTGAATACCTTAAAAAAGGACTTAAAACAAGAATATATAGTTCTGAATTGAAAGCAAAGTTGCTGTTCTGGCAAGGTAAATTACAACAAGCAATAGGAAGGCAGGACCTTGCGGAAAAAAGTTTCAAACAATTGATTCTTCATCAGCCAAATACTTATTATGGAATGCGCCTGATTTCCGCAGATGATATTCCTGAAAGTATTTTGAAAATGCACAAATCCCGCAAAGCAAAACTGTACAAAAAACCGAATGAGAAGCTCAGCAAGAAAACTAAAGAATTGCTGAAGAGAACAGAATTCCTTTTTGATGTTGCTGAACCGGAACAAGCACTCAAAGAATTGTTTGCCGGATTAGGTCATTATAAAGACCGCGCGCTTAATTGGCATGTGAGCCACCTGCTTCATCGCAGAGGAGAGTACTACTCATTGCTCAGGATTGTTGCAAATTATTATCTGCCGCGAATGGTTACCCTTGCGGTAGGAGAACATCCGCTCTGGGAACTGGCATACCCCAGGCCGTACTGGTCACTATTGAAAAGCTATGCAAACCAGGCCGGAATTGATCCATATTTTGCCTTGGCAATTATGCGCGAGGAAAGTCACTTTGATCCACAGGCATTGTCTTCAAGCAAAGCCATGGGTTTGATGCAACTGATGCCGGCAACCGCAAAAGCTGTTGCCAGGAAAAAGAAAATTAAACTCAATGAAAAAGCCGAAATCTTTAATCCTGAACTGAATGCGCGTTTGGGAACACTCTATCTCGGTAGCCTTGCAGACCGCTTCAAATCCGAACTTATTTACACTGCGGGAAGTTACAACGCCGGTCCCCACAATATGCTCAAATGGATCAACCGCTGGAGAGGAAAATCCCTGGATGCCTTTGTAGAACAAATTCCATTTACTGAAACTAGAAATTACGTCAAAAGAGTTTACAGGAGCTACAAGCTTTACAAGCATATCTACAGCTCATAAATTTCAGAACAAGACTCCTTCCTTCAAACCTCCCCACCCAATTCGGTTTTTCAACTGTTATTGAAGATGTAATAAAGGGGACGCTACCCTTTTATTTTTTTATTTTATAAAAGGGTAGCGTCCCCTTTATTAAATACTGATTTATGAACGGAGTGGATTTCAGATTTATATTTGTTAAACCACCATTTTTACTTGACATGAAGGGAGGGGGGCTAATATGCGCTTTAATTACAATTAATATTATTAATTGTTTAACATTAGGACAATAACTAAGGAGGAAAAATTAAATTACTTAAAATTATACTGGTTATCTCACTCCCATTATTTCTTGTTCTTGGCTGCTAGAAGGATTCGACAACAACAACTACATCAACTACATCAACAACTTCAACTTCATCAACAAGCTGCACAGTTTCGTATACGGCTGTTGGTAAAGTGGGTGATAATTCTTCAAATTTAGTAACGACTGCCTTGGCAAAAAGTTCCAGTTTTACTAAAGGATTGACCGTTTTTGGCATTAGCCTGCTGGCGACATCGGGAGTGTCAGATGCGAAACTCTTACATGCAGCAAATGTTACGGCTGAACTGCTTGATAACGATGAGAACGGAACCGTAGATAATACCTGCGTTGTGGCAAAATTAAATGATCTGAGTACTTATGTGACCATGTACAATACAGATTCCAGCGAATTTAACACCGATACACTGGTAGACGCTGAAGTTACAAAAATGACTAGTTTAGGAGCAAATGAAACTGTAGATAACTATGCTGATAATGTTAGTCATGATGCCAGTATTGAAGAAATATTTCACTTGATTACTCAGTATGGATATTCAAATGTTTATCCGACCGTGTTTGGAGAATCGAATACTTCAACAGCTACCATGGCTCAAGCGATGGACGTGGCCAGAGGAAGTACAACTCCACAAAGAGATTTGTCTGCTGGAGACAATTCTACAGGTTGGGATTACAACAATACAGACTGCTCAACAGCAGGTTCTGTAGATAACACCAGTAATGATAAAGCCTGGTACTTTTATGCAGATAAGACTGCGGATTACCAGACTATGCAGACAGAATATATGTACTGGTCAGTCAGTTCAAAATTTGGCATGCATGATTCTGCAGCCGGCCTGACCAAAGCCTCCACCGAATGGTGTCCGAATACCAAAGCAAAATTGCTGGCTCAGGATCCCACAATCTACAATTTGATTGACAACTCCACCTATGCCTTTCCTACTGTGCTACCGAATGCCAGCTATGGCTTTTATACATTTAAAACTGCGGATATTATCACTTTCTAAAAAGGTACAATTTTAATTTTAAACAAAGGCCTAGCCAACTAAGACAATGACTGACCGAAAACTCGGTTTCGTTTATAAATGATGGCCCCGTAAAAAGTCATAATGACACCCATGTTTGTCCTTCCCGCGAAAGCGGGAATCCATTATTTCAGATACTTACAAGTTTCTGTATTCCCGCTTTCGCGGGAATGACAACTTTTTACGAAGCCAGCAAGTCTCATTTTTCATGGGACTGAGTTAAGAAACTTATGTATGTGACAGGATAAATGCCTGTTTCAATTAACTCGCCCCTACCCAACAATTGAGAAAACTATGAGAAATATACTGACTATCCTGATTTTCCTGCTTTTCCTGACTTCGCCACTGAGCGTTCAATACACTCAAAACGGTTTCCAGTTTCAGCGTGAAGCGCAGGGAAAAACAACTTGTGATGATGATGATGAAGATTGTAAAGAGGAAGATGAAGAGGATGAGGATGAAGATGAAAAAGAGGATCAAGATGATGAGGATGAGGATGGAGATGAAGATGCGAAAAAGGAAGATGATGATAAAAATGTGCTCGAAAATGTAATCATCTCCCCTGCATCACCTACTGCCTGCAAAACTTCCGTAACTGTAGTCGGAACCGTTGGTGGCTCAGTAGCAAATAAGGTGACACCGTCTTTAGCAAAAAGCGCCAACTATTCCAAAGGTTTAGTTGTTTTTGGAATTAACATATTGGCAACTGCTGAGGTAGCAGATGAAAAACTTTTGCACGCCGCAAACATTACCGCAGAGTTGATTGACAACAATGAAGATGGCACGCCGGACAACACCTGCGTAACTGAAAAGCTGTATCAGCTCAGTGCTTATGTGAGTATGTATAATCTACAGGAAGGAAATTCTGTTGAAATAAACTCGGATCCTTTGGACGAAATCGGAGCAGACAAGTACACATCTTTGGGTGCCTACGAGACGCTGAAAAATTATGCGGATGGTGAAAGTCATGACGCGAGTATTGAGGAAATTTTTCATCTTATTTCACAAAGGGGTTACTCAAGTATCTATCCAATGGTTTTTGAAGAATCCAATACTTCCACCTCCTCGCTGGCCAAAGCAATGGATGTTGCCAGGGGCGGTGAGCAAAGATGCGCCAAAGAAGAATGCAACTGGACTTACAATAACACCTCCTGTCCCATTTGGTCAGATTTAGTGGATTCAGGCGACGCCTGGTACTTTTATGCTGACCCGACAGCAGACTATGCCACCATGATGACCGAATATATTTACTGGTCAGTTAGTACCAATTTAGGTATGCATGACTCTTCCGCAGGTCGGAAAAAGGCAAAAACAGAGTGGTGCCCCAATACTAAAAAACTACTCAAAGCTCAGGATCCGGCTGTATTCAACTTAATCAATGATCCGAAATACGCAATCCCCACAGTTTTACCAAATGCGGATTATTCATTTTATAAATTCAAAACTTCGGACATTAATACTTTCTGAAAACAAATTCAGACAGTTCTGCGGACTCAGACATGAAATAAAGGGGACGCTACCCTTTTTATAAAAAGAAATAAAGGTTAGCGTCCCCTTTGACAGGGGCAGGGAACGGCTCAACCTGCGGATTGTGAAAGGTTTATTTATCTTATAATTACTTGTAAAGCGAGTTTTTAGAGGTTCCCCTAATTTTATATGACGGCATGCAATTCACGCAGCATTTTGTGGAAATCAAACTGGTGACGTTTTTGTAAAATCTTAGCTGTTGCCTCAAATTCTTTTTTTTCAGGAAGTTGTGAAAGTTGGCTGCCGAAAAGTATCACATTGCCTTTCCGATTAGCACGAGCCTCAAGTACTTGGGAGAATGTTGATTTCCAAATCTCGCACTGTTCAATGAAATCCCCAGTCATTGTCCAAGTATTTCCTGCAAGCCATCCAGTTGAATTGAGGCACCAGCGCAAGTTTCGTAAAAATTCAACACACTTCACCTCTTCCGGAGCACCGAAGTCTGTGTAAGCATCCAAAAATATTATATCAAATTTTTCAGTCATAGTTGGCATAATCTCTGTTGCGTCTGTGCACAACACTCGCAAACGTTTGTCTTGCGGCAACTCAAAAAAAAGGTGTGCTGCCTCAATAACTGCGGAATTGACTTCGATGACGGTTTGCTGAAGTTGAGGAAATTCACGGTGCATCCAGCGGACAATGCTGCCGCCGCCAAGACCGATATGCAGAACAGACTTGGGTTCCGGACAGAAAAGCAGTCCCAGCAACATGAAACGGGAATAGGGTAATACCAGATAATCCGGTTTTAATCTGGAAAAAACGCTCTGCATAATGTGGTTGCCGAAACGTAATTCGCGGCGATCCTCTTTTTCCCAAACCTGGACCGTTACTCCGGAATCCTTTTTTTCCCAGATTAAATTTTCAGGACTGCTTTTGTGCAGGAATTTAAAGAAATTCAAAAATTATGCTTCAAGGTTAAAGACTTCTAAGTTAAAAATAGGCACTAAGGCAATAAAGCACTGAGACACTATGAGACTTAATAGATGAGTTTCAAAGTTTCAAATGTTGAAAATAGGCATTAAGGCGCCGAGTGCAAGAGATTAACAATCAAAGGAAATTTTTCTTATTGTTCTTATTGTTCTTAGCGGCTGAAATATTTCAAAGTTGAAAGGTAGCACCATATTTCAGCTCGGACAAGCTAAAGCGTTTGTTGCAGCATTGCTAAGTGTAAAACTCCGCCCATTTGGGTAACAAGCCATTTTTCTTTCCAGACTAAACGAAATATTCCTGTGTTCTTAATCATAAAACGTGTTGGTGAGCATACGGAAAGCCCAAGAGTGTGCTTGATCAAAACCCTCACGATCCCGCCGTGTGTCACCAACACAACACGCTTTTCAGGATGCTTGAGACGAATTTCTTCGAGAAACTGCAACGCACGATCCAGAAGCTGTTGCGTGCTTTCACCTTTATCGATCACATAATTTGCGCCGGCTGTTTTGAAAAGTCGATAGACTTCCGGAAAGCGTTCTTTCGCTTCTTCAGAAGTTAAGCCCTCAAAAACACCAAGATTTTTTTCACGGAGCCGTTGATCAATTTGCAGAGTATGTCCTGAGTGCTGAGTAATTGCCTCCGCAGTTTGACGGGCGCGCAAAGAATCGCTGGAGTAAATGTGGTCAAAGGACTCGTTTTTCATCCAACGGCCGAGTGCCTGAATTTGCTCCCTGCCCACAGCAGAAAGTTCGCTGTTGGAATGTCCCTGCATACGTTGCTGAGCATTCCATTCGGTTTCGCCGTGGCGGATTAAAATAATTTCGGTTTCTTGCATAATATTTTTTGTAAGAAGTCATTTAAATATAATATCAGTATTTTGTGCATTTAACTAAAACCGAAATTTTTCGGAGTAAAAACTTTTGCACAATACGTAAACAAAATTTGGTGAGCTAGAAGCAGGAAAAAGGATACACTAGAAGATGAATTTAACCGCTATTTTCATTTTTCGGATTGTCATGCAGTTCGAGCAGTTTCCGCATTTCATCCAGCAAAGTTTCCTTGAATTCCGCGCGCTGCAAGCCAATTTTCAATGCGGAAGTCAGAAACCCCAGCGGATCGCCCAAATCATAACGGGTTCCTTCAAATTGGACCGCGGACACGTGACCCTGTGCCGCCATGTGGTTGATGGCTTCCGTTTGAGTGAATTCACTTTTAGATGAGTGACTTTTGTCGCTGGTTCGCAATGCGTCAAAAAGTTCGGGTGTGTAGAGATAACGACCGAAAGAAACAAAGCGGCTGGGAGCAGTACCGTGTGGCGGTTTCTCCACCATTTTTTTGACCTTCATAATTTTTCCGGAGCCTTCCGGATCAATCACTCCGTAACGCCATAACTGATCTTCCGCCAATTCCTGGACACTCAAAACGGTGTTGCCGGTTTTTTCCCAGGTTTCGATCAACTGTTTGGCAAGAGGTTTTTTCCCCAACACAATATCGTCCGGATAGGCCACCACAAACGGTTCATTATCAACAAATGGTTCAACGAGCATCAACGCGTTTCCTGTACCCATCATGTGTTGCTGACGCAGAGTGAAAATATTAGCCTCAATTGGTTTGATTACTTTCAGTTTTTCAATTTCATTTGACTCAGAAAATGCGGAAGTCAGTTCAACCTCGCGATCAAAATAATCCTCCATTACTTTTTTTCTGCGAGACGAAACAAGCAGAATATCCTGAATCCCTGAATCAACCATTTCCTGCACAATGAAATCAATAGCCGGACGGTCAATCAGCGGGAACATTTCCTTAGGAATTGTTTTAGAGGCGGGTAAAAATCGCGTCGCATAACCTGCGGCTAAAATGACACCTTTCATTGGTATTTTAAAGTAATATGTTTTAAGTTTGTTTTAGCTTCAGCAGTTGTTTTGTTTCATTTTAGCTGATTTTTAGACAATAGTACTTGCACTGATTTGTGCCAACAATTCTAGAGCGGTTGCTTCGTCAATGACAGAGACTTCCAGCTTTTCCGCCTTTTCCAATTTTGAACCCGCATTTTCACCAGCTAGTAGGAAGTCGGTTTTTTTGGAAACACTACCGGTTACATTTGCTCCAGCTTGAATCAGACGTTTTTTCCAGACATCTCTCGGTTCAGAAAGAGTTCCGGTCAGGACAACAATTTTTCCGCTGAATGGAGAGTCCGTAATCTCCAGTATTTTTTCCTCTGCTGGAACAACACCGCGTTCAAGAAAATCCGCAATTAGTTGACGCTGTTCCGCATGCTGAAAAAAGTCAAAAATACTTTCCGCGATAATTGGACCAATTTCCTCAACCTTTTCGAGTTCCTCCGGAGTTGATGACATTAACCTGTCAAGCGTACCAAAATGGAGGGCCAAGATGCGAGCTGTTTTTTCTCCAACATTTGCAATACCAAGTGCGTGAACGAACTGACCCAGTTCGCACTGTTTCGATTTTTCGATTCCGGCTAGGACGTTTTCAGCCGATTTATCACCCATACGTTCCAATCCGGACAAATCTTCGTGTCGCAGCAAATACAGATCCGCAGCATTTTTCAGCAGTTTTTTGCTTAGCAGTTGTTCAATCAGAGCCGGACCAATTGTGTCAATATCCATTGCCCTGCGCGAAACGAAGTGTAAAATTTGCTCCTTTTGCTGTGTCGGGCATTCCGGATTTGGGCAACGCCATTCCACCTCGCCTTCAGGTCGAATCGCCAATGTGCCGCAAGAAGGACAGCCAAGCGGAGGTTCGATTATTTGAGCAGCGGCGGAACGTAATGTTGAATCAACTGCGACAATTTTTGGAATTATTTCTCCACCTTTTTCCAGGGTAACATGGTCTCCCAGATGCAAATTGAAACGTGCCACCTGATCATAGTTGTGAAGAGTCGCACGCGAAACGGTGGTATTGTTTAGTTCCACCGGATCAAGAATTGCGACAGGTGTTAAAATTCCTGTGCGTCCCACCCCGACCTCAATTTCCCGCAGCACTGTGGTGGCCTGTTCCGCGGTAAATTTAAATGCTGTTGCCCAACGCGGCGATTTCGCGGTGAAACCAAGCTGTCTTTGTTGTTTTAAAGAATTAACTTTGAGAACAATTCCGTCAATATCATAAGGTAGTTCTTCTTTGTGCTCTTCCCAGTAGCGGCAAAATTCAAGCACCTCTTCGATTGATCCGACTAATTTTGTTTCCGGATTTACCGGAAATTCATGTTGACGCAGAAAATCCAAATTTCCGGCATGCGTTTCATGAGGCAATCCTTCCGCAATTGTGTAGATAAAAACAGCTAATCGGCGGCGGCGAGTTTCGGTGCTGTCCAGCAAGCGTAATGAACCGGCGGCAGCGTTTCTTGGATTTTTGAAAGGCGGTTCAGCGGATTTTAGGCGTTGCTGATTTAGAGAGTCAAAGATTTTACGAGGCAGGTAAACTTCGCCTCGCACCTCCAAATCACGCTCATCTTGGAGTTGTAAAGGCAGACTGCTTATTGTTTTAACATTTGGCGTAATTTCCTCGCCTTCGCTGCCGTCACCGCGAGTTACTCCCGCGCTCAAAGATCCGTTTCTGTAAATTGCGGAAACCGCGACACCATCGATTTTTAACTCGCAAACGTATTCCGGACTTTGACCTCCAAGCAATTTTTTTACACCGGTGTCCCAGCTTTTAAGTTCATCCAATGAATAAACATTTCCCAAACTCAGCATCGGAATCAAATGTTTCCGACTTGGAAAAACAGCATGCGGCTCTCCTTTGATTTCCAAGGTTGGAGAATCAGCGGTTTTCAACTCATGATACTGATTTTCAAGTTCTTTCAGTTCTAAAACAAGGGCATCATAGGTTTCATCATTACAGCTATTTTCGCTTTCTGCAGAGTTATTTCCGCAATAGTACGAATAATTATACTGATGAATCAAAGCGCATAATTCCAGAATCCGTGCTTGAGTTGTTGTTCCGGAAGGCATATTTTAGCAGAGTACGTTTGCAGATTATTTTGAAAGAATAGCACCTTTTTGAAAGGCGGCTTGAGATGTACAATACACTATATAAACTCAGTAGTGAAAGTTCCATTCAATTCTAAAAGAGACAGGCTTACAAGTGAATTTATTTGAACACACAAACGAACAACAAATCCGCAAAGAAGCTCCACTTGCGGACCGGATGCGACCACGAACGATTGATGAGTTTGTCGGTCAAGGTCACATTTTGGCACCTGGACGACTTTTGCGCCGTGCCATTCAAGCGGATCAATTGTCGAGCCTGATTTTTTATGGACCACCCGGAACAGGAAAAACTACACTTGCACGAATAATTGCCAATACAACCAAAGCAGAATTTCTTTCAATCAACGCCGTTTTGTCCGGAATCGCGGATATCCGCAAGTGCATTGAAACCGCAAAAATTGTACGTTCGGAGCAACAACGTCGTGCGGTTTTGTTTGTGGATGAAGTGCATCGTTTCAACAAAGCACAGCAGGATGCTCTCCTGCCGCATGTGGAAAACGGCACTGTAATCCTCATCGGCGCAACTACAGAAAATCCGTATTTTGAAGTCAATAAAGCACTCGTCAGCCGCTCCCGAATTTTTCAACTTCAATCACTGAATACAGACGAAGTTGAGGAAATTATCGAGCAAGCACTTTCAGATTCGGAGCGTGGATTTGGCAGCAAAAAAGTTGTCATCGAAGTCAATGCGCGTCATCATCTGGCACATGTTTCCGGAGGCGATGCCAGGGCAGCTTTGAATGCGTTGGAACTTGCGGTGTTGACAAGTGAAGCTGATTCTGAAGGTGTGCTAAACATCACCCTGGAAGTTGCGGAAGAATCAATTCAGCAGCGGGCAGTGCTTTATGATAAAGATGGAGACGCGCATTTCGATACCATTTCTGCTTTTATAAAATCGATGCGCGGTTCTGATCCGGACGCAGCACTTTTCTGGATGGCAAAAATGATTGAAGCAGGTGAAGACCCGCGTTTCATTTTCCGGAGAATGCTGATTTTTGCCGGAGAAGATGTCGGCATGGCGGATCCGTATGCTTTGGGTGTGGTAACATCTGCGTCCCAGGCTTTCGATTATGTTGGTCTTCCGGAAGGACGATATCATTTGGCACAAGCCTGTTTGTATTTGAGTACCGCCCCAAAAAGCAATTCCGCATTCGCTTTTTTTGACGCAATTTCAGTGGTCAGAAAGGAACAGGCGGATGAGGTTCCGGACTCGCTCAAGGACGCAAATCGTGACGGCAAAGCCTTTGGACATGGTGAAGGTTATCTTTATCCGCACGCATATCGGGATCACTGGGTGGCTCAGCAATATCTTCCGGACGTTTTACAGGGGCGGATTTTTTATCAGCCTTCAGATCAAGGTTACGAAGCATCGATTCAGGAAAATGTCGCACGACATCGTGAAGCACAATTGGCGGCCTTTCTCTCCGAAACTTCAGCAGAACAATCCGGAAATTCAAATTATTGGGAAGCCAGAACCGTGGGTAATTCCGGAGAATTGCTCAGTGAAATCCGGGATCATTTAACGGAATGGAGCAAGCTTTCACGGAATACTCTGGCACTTGTGATAAATGCAGGAGACTGTTTGCTTCTCGGAAATTTTCTACGACATATTGCTGAAGAAACCGTTTATGCGCTTGTTGATTCTAAACAAGAAAAACAAACACTTAGCGGTTTGTTTGCAAAATCATCTTCCGGAATAAAACCAAATATAGTACAGAATAGTTCAGCAAATCCGGAAGCATTTGAAATTGATAATTTGCGTTTCGAACGGATTGTTGGCAGGAATGTGCTGCAAAAACATGCTGAAAAAACCGTCTTTCTGGAAAAGTTGAAACAGTGGATATTGCCGAAAGGATTTTTCGTTTTTGGCGAAACTGTACCGGCGCTTGGGCAACGTCTTTCAGAATTAATTCCGGATGAATTGCTGCAGCCTGATTTTCGAAAATTGCTGGAAGATGCAGAAGAAGGAATTTATAATGACGCAGAAAATCCACGCAGCAACTGGACTCCAGCTACACTACGTACCGAACTGGAGTCTGCGAATTGGAACATCACTCGCTGGCAAATTAAGGAATTCCGCACACCAACCTTGATTCGATCTGCTCAAATTGAACAATGGTTTGAAACGCCGGAAAACAGTCCGCATTCGAGCTACGGACAGCGTTTGTCTGCAAATTTATCTTCGGAAGAGTTAATTTATTTACGGAATATTTTTCGAAACGAAGTTGCCGGAAAAGTAGTGGAGTGGCGCAGTGTCAGTCTGTTTATGGAATTATGCAACAAAACAGTCCATGAAGCATAAGTTGAAAATTCTGAAAATAAGATCCATCTGCGCGAAGTTGCTTTTACTGCTGATACTCTCCGGTTGCGCCACTCAAGCTCAATTTATATTTTACAAAACTGGAGTAAGTGAGCAGTTAAAGGAGCGTGCAATAAGACACTGTCATGGGGATTTTGAAATTTTGGAGGAAGAAGAGTTTGGACCTTACACCCGTGTGCGAATTGAATGTATGGAATAATAAATTGAACCGTGTGAATCCTCATGTGCTGTTTGTTCATTAATGCTATCTTCTCATGATTGTTGGTTGGTGGTACGCTCCCAAATAAATTTGGCAATATGCTGGTGATCTGTGGTAATTCCAGAATGTTTCATTGCTCCTGAAATATTCAGCAGACAACCACAATCACCGCCGAGTAGACAACTGGCCCCTGTTTTTGAAATATCATCTACCTTATCTTTGACCATCGCCGCGGAAATGTGCTGTTCCTTAATCGCAAATGTTCCGCCAAATCCACAGCATTCATCTTCCCGCTCAAGTTCCAGCAACTCGACGTTTTTCAACTGCCGCAATAACTGCTTCGGTGCGTCGCCAATTTCCATTTCTCTTTTTGCATGACAGGATGCTTGCCACGTTACTTGAATCGGCTCACCAAGGTCTTCAAGTTTTATTTTCAGTACATGCACCAAAAATTCAGTTAATTCAAATGTACGTTCCGAGACAGATTCCGCTTCATTTTGCAGAACATCATTTTTAAATAATTCAGCATAATGTTTGCGCATCATTCCTCCACATGAACCGGAAGGGGTCACTATAGGAATATCTTTTGGAAATAATTTAACTTGTGTCGAAGCAACTTTACGGGCTTCTTCATGATATCCGGAATTAAAAGCTGGCTGACCGCAGCAAGTTTGCTGTTGTGGAAAAATTACTTCCACTCCTTCGCGCTGCAAAAGTTTGATCCCCGCCAATCCGGCTTCCGGATAAATAAGATCCACCAGGCAAGTGCCGAAATAATAGACTGCTTCAGGTTTAGCTGGATATTTTTTCATTACTGACAGTTATTTTTGGAATAAGAATTTAAGCATATTATCATGTGTTTTGATTTTTCCTCCAACCAAATGGTCGTCCACTTTTCAATGGTCTGACTCTACGGCCTGTCATTTTTTCAACTTCTATCTTAAAACTCTCGTCGCCAATAGCCAGTCCTTTATTTGTACTGTTTCTGATTTCTTCTAGCATTTCTTCACCGATATTTTGTTCACAGAATGCGAAATATTTTTCTGTCTGTTCTGTTTTTGTTGCGCCAAGTTTCGAATACTCAGCATGGGGCATACAAAGTGCGGAAGGCTTTCCATTTGCGTTAATCTGATAACTGGACCAGTTGTAGTCTGCAGCATGACTTACCAATTCCAATCGAACTGGATTCAGCTCAATATAACGACACATTTCGAGTAAATAACGTTCAGGCTGCACAAGACACGATCTGTAACGGCCTTCCCACAGAGTTCCTGTACGTTGATTCTGTTGATTGAAAAAGCGCACATATTGTCTGCCTAAAGCTTGAATCATTTGGCTCAAACCTCCTGCTAAATTGGGGGTACATAACAAATGAAGATGATTTTCAAGTAAAACCCAGGCGTGTACATCAAGCTGATATTTTTCGGAATATTCTCTCAACCACCACAAATATGCCGCATAATCACCAGAAGCGCTAAAACATGCCTGACGGTTGTTTGCTCTGATCAGGATATGTACCGGAACACCTACAGGCGCCGCTCTTTTCATTCGTGCCATTTCTTGCTATCACGATATTGTTGTGGTTAATAAATTTTTTTAATTTTTAGCTTAATACTACTCTGACCCCTAATATTATACATGCAACAGCTGAACCGTGGAAGACAACATAGTAAATTTGATGTAGTCGTAGAAAATCCGGAATCCCCCCCGTAACTTAATCAGCAATACTGAAATGAATAAAAAACCAGAGGCAATTTAGGGGAGGTGTCATTTCTCACTACGATCGAAATGACAAATTACGGGTTTCAGAATAGTTACGAAGCAATCATAATTAGTTGTTAATCATCATTCTGCTGACTTAAACTCTGTTTCACACTGCCAGCATTGAGTAAATTGTGACTCTATCATTTCGCCACAGCCCGGACATTTCCATGCACTTTTTGAAGTTTCATTTTCATTCAGCACAGAATCAAGTAACAGCCGCACTTCCTCCAACTTTGCATCATCCATCACCCACAGTTCCGGCCAAGCGTCAAGAGGAGCGATTCCACCCACTACTCCGGCCAGTTGTTCCCGCAGAATGACACTTTCAATTTTATTTGCCTCGAGGACGCTTTTGGCAAAATGGACCAGATTCACATCCTGAGAACTGTAAACCTTTCGCATGTAAATCCTTTTGAAAAAAATATTATTTTTCGAGCAGAGAAAATTCGACCAATTTTGCGTCATTCTGCACAAGCTCTCCGGGTTTAAAAAGAACTTGTTCCACAATCCCATTGGCAGGCGCGACAATGGTGTGTTCCATTTTCATCGCTTCCATAACCAACAATGGTTGACCTGAACTTACTTCGTCACCAGCCTTAACCAGCACACGGATCACGTTTCCAGGCATTGGCGCGGAAAGGCGGTGATCACTCACTTCCTCACTCTGTTCAAAAGCTAAAGGATCCAGCCGTGTGAACAATGTGCGTCCGTCTTCATGAACCGCCAATAGTTGTGAATCATGTTGTAGAACGAGCAAATGATGTCCATATTCTTCCAGCCCCTCGCTGTTCCAGGTTAGATCCAGCAAGTCTGCGTGAGGAGAAACCGTGACCGAAATTTCGCCTGTTTCACGCAATATTCGGAAAGTATTATTTTCCTCAAAAGCCTTTACTTCTGTTTCTGTCCCCTGCTGATTACGCAGCTGTACTCGATGCGGTTCCTGAATTCCGGCCCGCCAGTTTCCAAGACTGTTCCAGGGTGAGCACGGATCCATCGATTTTAGGGCTTTATTTTCGGAATCCGCAAAGTCTTTCAACAAACATGAAATCGCGGTTCCCCAACAAACCCAGTTGGCGGAATCTTTATCTTTTGGCAACAGAGATTCCAACTGCGAATCAACAAAAAGAGTGTCCGTTTTACCCTCTTCAAAATCCGGATGCCGCATAATGCTTTGCAGAAAACCAAGATTTGTCACCACGCCAAGCACACCGGATTGAGCCAGTGCGGAACGCATTGCTCCAATCGCCTGCTTGCGTGAATCCGCGTGCACAATCAACTTGGCGATCATCGGATCATAGTGAATGCTGATTTCGCCGCCCTGTTCAACTCCGGTATCGATCCTGATGCTTGCTCTGGCAGAACTATTATTTTGCTTCAATCCCGGAAAAGCCAAACGGTGCAAAGTGCCGATACTGGGCAAAAAACCGGTTGCCGGATTTTCCGCGTAAATTCGTGCTTCAATGGCATGACCGGTGCGGCTGACTTCGTCCTGAGTTAAGGGCAGTTTCTCACCTGCAGCAATCCGTAATTGCCACTCAACCAAATCAAGTCCGGTTATCATTTCCGTAACCGGATGTTCGACCTGCAAACGGGTGTTCATTTCCATGAAGAAAAATCCACGGTCGTCTCCGATAATAAACTCAACGGTTCCGGCTCCCGTGTATTTCACAGCTTTTGCAGCGGCAACCGCAGCCTCCGCCATTTTTGAACGCAGTTCATCATCCAGAAATGGAGAGGGTGATTCTTCAATAATTTTCTGGTGCCTGCGCTGAAGTGAACAATCCCGTTCAAAAAGGTGAATTGCGTTTCTGTGCTGATCACCAAATATTTGAAATTCAATATGACGTGGACCACTGATGAAACTTTCCAGCAAAACCCGATCATCACCAAAGGCATTCCGGGCTTCGTTACGTGCGGATTCCAGCAATTCCGGAAAATCTTCATGCTTACGCACCACCCGCATTCCTTTTCCGCCGCCGCCGAGAACTGCTTTTATCATTAAAGGATAGCCGACTTTTTCCGCCTCCGTATGGAGGAATTCCGGACTTTGTTCAGCGCCTATGTATCCGGGAACAACCGGAACACCAGCGTTTTCCATCACTCGCTTAGCCTGATCTTTGGCGCCCATTTGTTCGATTGCATCAACAGACGGGCCAATAAAAACAATTCCGGCTTTGGAACATCGTCTGGCAAATTCCGCATTTTCAGACAAAAATCCATAACCCGGATGAATTGCCTGGGCACCATGTTTTTTGGCTGCGTCCAGCAAATTTTCAATCCGTAAATATGATTCTGCTGGAGGAGATTTTCCGATACGGCACGCTTCATCCGCAAGCTGAACATGAAGCGCACGCGCATCCGCGTCTGCATAAACAGCAACAGTCCGAATTCCCATTCTGCGGCAAGTCCGGATTATGCGGCAGGCAATTTCACCGCGATTGGCGATCAAGATTTTATCAAACATTTCAGTTGCTTTAATTTAAAATTACGAAAGCTTATTTTAAAATGGTGAAATTGTAAAATTTAGGTTTCATAGTTTTTACCAGACCATCAAACTTGATGCATTCGTAATTAGTTGTCATTCCCGCGAAAGCGGGAATACAGGAACTTGTAAGTATCTGAAATAATGGATTCCCGCTTTCGCGGGAATGACAAACATTGGTGTCGTTATGACTTTTTACGGGGCCATCAAACTTGTTCCGCATATTTCGCGGCTTTTTTCAGAGCTCGTTCAGCATACCATGTTTTACGCTCCGCTTTACTCAACTTTTTTTCAGGAGGATTAAGCAGTCCAAAATTGGCATTCATCGGTTGAAAAATTTTAGGATCTGTTTCCGTTATGTAGCGGATTAATGCGCCCATCATTGTGTCAGGAGACGGTGGACTTTCTACACGATTCTCGAGTCCAGCGGCAATTTGCCTGGCGGCCAGAATTCCCATTGCGGTGGATTCCATGTATCCTTCAACGCCGGTGATCTGTCCTGCAAAAAAAACATTGGGGTGTGATTTTAGACTCAACTGGGGATTTAACAGAGCGGGACCATTTAAAAATGTGTTGCGATGCACCGAACCCAACCGTACAAATTCTGCATTTTCCAAACCGGGAATCAAGGCAAAGACTTCCTTTTGCGCCGTCCACGTCATTTTAGTCTGGAAACCCACCAGATTGTAAAGTGTGCCAACAGAATTTTCCTGCCGCAGTTGAACAACTGCATGGTAACGCTCGCCGGTTTCCGGATGATCCAGGCCAACCGGTTTCATTGGACCAAAACGTAAAGTTTCCGGACCGCGCTCCACCATTACCTCGATCGGCAGACAGCCTTCAAAAGGTCGTGTGTCCTCAAATTGATGCAGCTCAACTTTTTCCGCCTGCTGCACGGCTTCAATAAAAGTCTGATATTGCTCGCGATGCATTGGACAATTTATATAATCCGCCTCACCTTTTCCGTAACGTGACGCACGGAAAGCCAGTTTCATATCGATAGATTCCGCAGTCACAACTGGAGCAATCGCGTCATAAAATGATAAATATTCAGTGCCTAAAATTTCCTGGAGCGAAGTCGCGAGGGCATCCGAAGTTAGTGGTCCTGTAGCAAAAATAACGTGTGAATGAGCAGAAATCAGTTCCGCTACATCCGTAACTTCTTCATTGCAGAAACTGATCAATGGATGAGCTTTTAACTGCGCAGTCACTGCTTCAGCAAATGGTTCTCTGTCAATGGCAAGGGCTTGTCCGGCGGGTACAGAAAATCGCTCACCGGTTTTCAAAATCATGGATTTGTGCAGTGCCATTTCTGCTTTGAGCAAACCATGCGCGTTTTCAACCGCACGGCTTTTGAAGGAATTGCTACAAACCAGTTCGGCACAATCTCCTGTTTTGTGAGCTGCGGTCATGCGTACCGGACGCATCTCAAACAGTTGTACTGCGTGTCCCCGTTCAGCCAACTGCCACGCCGCTTCTGACCCCGCCAGCCCTGCTCCAACAATAGCAACGTTTTGTGTTTCCAGCATTTCCTAAATTTGTTTTATTAGCGCAATCGTAAACAGTCCAATCTCTTAAACCCACTTCCAGCCTTATGCAAAAGAATATTAGTTTAGTTGGAAAGTAGAAAGTTGAAAATTGAAAGGCAGCCCCGGACGGTTTTTGAGGGAAAAATGCATTGTAATGGAATGCGCAATGGCGTAAGGGCGACCCCGCCCCTAAATCAGCCACCTGGAAATGAAAATATAGAATAATCCAAAGGCTGTTTAGGTGCGGGGTCGCCCTTACAAACGAGGTGAGTAGATTTGTAGGTTGGGTAAAGTGCAACGTACCCAACGATTCGATGTCTGTTGGGCACGGCTACGGCCTTTGCCCAAGCTACGGTGCCTACACATTTTGATATATTTTTCATGGATTTATGCTGAGAACAGCCCCCGAATTTATTCGGGGTTAATGTGCATCTTAAAATCAGGAAACGTTTCAACGGTTTTGTACGATTTGCAGGGTTACGGCTTTTGCCTAACCCAGCCTACATAAGTTGATTTTAATTTTCGTGGATTGATGAACACGATTTTAGCCTCCTCGTTTTTCTCAATTAAACAAGACAGTTCCTAGTTTTGAATATTTAATTTATTTTTAATATTTTTTCGTATTCGGAATGCTTCCCTATCCAAAACCAAACAATTTCGTTTTCACTCAGTATTCCTACTGCTCGGTAATTTTTTGAAATTCGTACTGAATACATAGGACGTTTGGAATGGACACGCTTGAAGTTCAGACTTGGATGATAGGGGTCTGCTTTAAATTGCCTGTATGCAGATTGGGACTGTCTTTTCTGTACTTTGGGTAAATCCAATAAAAGTTGTCTGAATGCTTTAGTTGTGTGTGAAATCACATTTTTTCAATTTTTAGCGGAAGCGTTTTTCCTTGCTCAAATTCGGTAAGTGCTTCATCGGCCAAGCGGTCTAAAACATTTTCCGAATTAGCAAATAATTGTGTCCATTTTCTTTCAGACACCAATTCCTCCAGCATTTGACGAGCAAATATATTCTGCTCTACATCAGGAAGTCGAGCGGCTTCCTTGAACGCTGTTTCAAGAAGTTCAGTCATCATATTTCTCAATTAAATTAAAATATCAATTACCGGTAGTATATCACACTTCCAAGAGTACACTAAAACAAAAAAGCAACCCCATACCAAATTGAAAAAAAACAGGCCGATGTCAATTAGAATGGGTTTATGCAGGGGTTAGAATGGGTTATCAATTAGAACAGACCCCGAATTTATTCGGGGAGCTAAGGGGCATCTTAAATCAGGAAACCGTTTCAACGGTTTTGTGCGCTTTGCAGGGTTACGGCTTTTGCCTAACCCAGCCTACATAAGTTGATTTTAATTTTTGTGGATTGATGTACACGATTTTAACCTCCTCGTTTTTCTCAATTAAACAAGACAGTTCCTAGTTTTGAATATTTAATTTATTTTTGGAATTTTCTTCAACTTATTTCTTGGAACAAGCTAACAATAAAACAGCAAAACAATAATCGGTATTTCCGGACGACGTTCCGGGTAAAGACAAAGGCTGAGATTAATGAACTTAAAGCTTCACTCGAAATGACACGGTTTCAGGATTTTTTAATGTTTCTTCAAGAAAGTCATTTTTTTATTCAAGCAGCTAACTCCGTGTCAATTTACCATGCTTTACTATTTTTTCACCGTCGTCAAATAAACCATTGCCTCAGCTTTTTTAGTACGCCGCTTGATGGCACGCTGCTGACCAAGAATATTTTCAAGTGAGACTGAAGCCGGATAACCCCGCAAGCCGCTACCGTGCAGATCATCAACACTTCCGGACATTTGAATCGGTTTCGTGGAAGCAAAGGCCCAAACAATTTCTGCTCCGCAAGCCGGATCACAACTGACTTCTAAGTTGAAATTTTTTGGCAATTTATGATTTATCCCAGCCTTCAATTTTGTTTTGCGCTGTGTTTCAGTTTCCGGATATAATATGTAGTGGTTGCCCACCACATCCTGATACCAGAGTAAAAGGTAACAATCTTCTTCACTGCGGAAATATATTTTTAATTCTTCACCTTCGCGGAAAACTGCGCCGTCGGCTTTGTTTAAACCCAACTCTATCGCAAAATCTTTGGGTGCGGGGACTTCGCTTTGTGCAGCCGTTTTTTCAACTTTTTGAACAAGCAGCAGATTTGGCGGCAGTAGCTCATGTTTAACTCCGGAAACAGGAATGCTTACCTCGCCCCGTGAAACCGATGTACCATCTTCAGCAACTAAACGTAACTGCACCACCACCTGCTCACCAACCTTGCGATAAGTGCCTTCTAAAAAAGCGTCTTGTGCTTGCGGATCGTCATCCGGATTGGGTAGTATTGTTAATCCTCCACGGGTCAGGCCCCGCGTCAATTCTCCAACTGAGGGAAAATCATCCTTATTGCTCTTTAATTCGTGACTGATCAGCATCAGCAGATTGCTGGCAAATTCGCTGGAAACCTGGCTGCCTTCCAATGTCAGCCTGCGGACCTTTAAATTGAGAGGTGAGGTTTCAAGATTTTCTTCCAACTGCTCAGAAAGCCGGAGCGCGGCACTGTGTTCGTCGATTACAGTTCCCACAGCAAAAACGAAATGAGCCGTAAACAACAGGGTGGTTGCAGAGCAAAGCAAAAAGATGATTAAATATTTTTTCATTTTTACCTTTTCAAGTTTCAGATTTAATAGTTTTAGCCGCTAAGTTCACTAAGTAACGCTAAGGGCTTTCTTGAAGTATTCAACAGTCCAGTTCCAAGGTTCAACAATTCATGGTTATTAATTCGAGTCGTAATTTTACAAACTACCATGAATCAAATTCCTTCTCCATTTTCTTGTCAAAATCATCTTCCGACTTTTGCATTTCCTGCTCAAATTCCGTGTCTATTTTGTCCATTATTTGACTGAACATATCCGCATCCTTGAATGGTCGAGGCGGGGTCAGTAAAGTTGAAGGTGAGCCGGGCGGCGGTAAGATATTTTGTACCGTCGGAAATCTGTTTTGTGTCATGGAATCCGGTTTTGACTGAACACCTTCATCCGAGGTCAGCGTCGTAGCTGGAAGAGCAGAAACGCTCGCCCCTTGATTATCTTCAGGCGATGTTGCCTTCTGAGCAGAAGCAACAGTCGCTGAAACCGCTTGTGGAATCGGTTGGAGCGCCAAGGCAACATCGTGCTTTTTCAACCATTGATGTACTACTTGCGACTGCAACGCGAAATTGATCCCGGTTATCGCTGAACCGTCTGAGGCTGTGCGGTACATACTTGTGATCACGCCGATCATCTGACCGTGCAAATTGAGCAATGGCCCTCCAGAATTGCCGTGATTGATGCTGGCTTCAGCCTGGAAAACATGCTTACCTGGAACTTTACTGAAATTGCGGATTTTGGCGCCGATGCGTCCTGAAGTCAGCGACCAGAGTCCACCATTCTCCGGATGTCCAATCGCCAAAACCGAATCGCCAATCGATACTGTTGCAGAATCCCCAAAAGGAATCGGCGGCACATCGGGCAAAGTTTTGGAAATCAGCAGCGCCAAATCCAGCTTACGATCTTGAAACAGCACCAATGCCTTGTGTCCGTTTTTGTGGAATTTCTGGCTGTGGTCATTTGGATTGTCTGAAGGCAAAAAAGCACTGATGCGCCCGTAAGGCCGTTCCTGCTCATCGAGCACAACATGCGCATTGGTCAAAATCAAACCACGCCCGATGATGGATCCGGTGCCTTTGAAGCGGCGCGAAGACTGCGGATGCCCGCTTATCAGCAGAACCACTGAAGGACTTGTCTCACGATAAATTTCTGCCGGAGTTTTTTGTGCTTGTAATAAAGGTGGGGAACCCATCAGAAAAACTCCCAAAAAAATCCATTTGAACATCTGTTTCATTTTCATTTTTATTTTCTCCATTTTAATTGACAAAATTTACTTTTCCGCATAGATTTATTGCTGAGCTAAAACATTTTTTAATCCAACTATTGACAAATAAAAAAGATATTTTTTGAGAAATTCCGATGATACAAATTGAATGGTTACAAGCTTCTGAACACTTTTCCGAATTGTTGACACAAGTAGAAGATGGTGAAAGCATAGTTATTTGCCGCAATAAACTTCCTGTCGCACAATTAGTTCCAATGCCACAGAATGAAAGCAAAACAACAGCAGGAACATCCGGTGCGAATGAAAAAATAATGAGGCAGTTTGGCTCCGCAAAAGACAAAATTAAGATGTCCGCTGATTTCGATGCACCTTTGTTTGATTTCAAAAAATACTCCTGATGCAAATTCTTCTCGATACTCATGCCTTTATCTGGTTCATCGAGGGCAACAACCGTTTAAGTTCCACTGCAAGAGATAGTATACTCAAACCAGAAAATCAGCTTTATCTCAGCATCGCCAGTCTTTGGGAAATTGCGATTAAACTTAATCTGGACCGTTTGTCTTTTGCTGAACCATTTGAGCAATTGATTCCCCATCAAATGAAGCTCAATTCCATTCACTCATTGCCCATTTCCTTACTGCACCTTAACCAACTTATTGACCTTCCTTTTCACCATCGAGACCCGTTTGACCGCCTTTTGATTGCCCAGGCCATTTCTGAAAAATTACCCATCATCACCCGTGACAAATCTTTCCCTGATTATGAGGTCGAGCTGATTTGGTAACAAATACCCACTCACGTTCCTTCTCATCCAGCAACATGCCTCCGATGAAGCACAGCGTCAGAAATTTCAGTTTCATTGTTGCTCCTTGTTGGAGTGTAGGTTGCCGGTTTACGGTGGTCGATGGGACGAGTTTGAGCACTAATTCTACTCACCGCATCCCGTTTTCACCACTACTGCTCGTCCCACTCGATAATGGCTCGATACGACCTTAAGCAAGAAATGTCATGCCATTTCCCGGGAGCTTCCTGATCTATGCGGATGACCGCACAATCCTCATTTATAGTTTCTTTGCAGAAAGGAGGTTTGCAGTAGTTGTTCGGCTGTCCCGCATTCCAGTTGCGGAAGTCGAACCAGCCCAATTCCTCGCCTTTGTCGATCCACCCCCAATCGTTGTCCTTTGTGATGTCAATCAGCCCCATGTACAATCGTCCGGCTCCCTTGCCCGTGTATCCGGGTTGCTTCCGTACATAAGGGGCGAAATGCTCGACGAGAAATTTGTTCTCGCTCCGTCCATCGATTGTTGCCAAATGTCCGCCCTGTTCCTGAGCCAGTGCTTTGGCTTCTTCAAAGTTCATCAAGCTTCGGGTGATTGCGTAGGTGTTGCCTTCATAGTGGCCGACGTGGGTTAAGTCCTTTGATTCAGCAAGTCGTTGTTGTAATGCTACGATATTATTTTGCGGTTTGTGCTTCTCCTTACTCTGATCGTACCCTTTATTTCCGTTTCCAACTCGGACACAGCGGACACGATACTCCTTAGACTTGTCCCTTAATTCAAAAAGCTCTTGGTTCATAGACGAAAAATCAACTGTCCAGGCAGATGAATCAACTTCAGATTGAGTCCAAAATTGTTCATCCCGACCATAATGAATCTTATCAAGTCCACTTAGTACTTCAGATTTTTTGCCGGGGTAATCATCCTTTGTTGGAAGTTTCCAATCCGAAAAACCACCAAGCTCTAAATTATTACAGTACTCAACTGCACCATGCCAGTTGAGACCAAATTCAAATGGCTCCTTCTGCCACATCAGTCCGGTGGTGGAGTCTGTGACGGTTCCTGAGGCACCGACTGCGGCTAGTTCCTGCTGTTTCTTCTGTTCTTTCTCTGCCTTACGCTTGGCTTCGGCAAGCCGTTTTTTCTCGGCTTCGAGGCGCCGGCGTTCTTCTTCCAGCCGCTTTGCTTCCTCGACCAGACGTTGTTGTGTCGAATCATCATTTTTCTGTTTCTTTTTCAATTTACGCAATTTCAAGCGAGCAACGCTACTGAGTGGACTTTCAGGAAATTCATCAAGAAAAAATATAAAATCATCCGGATCATTGGATTCTTTCACCAACTCCCAGGTTTCTTCATCTGCACGAAATTTCCTTGGGGCCGAAGCTACAGGTTTTGAGACAGAAGCAGAGGCTGATACCGATTTTTCTGTCTCGGCAGCAGAGACTGTGGCCGACACAGTCTTTTGGCGTAGAAAAAAGAACTCACCACCTGCGTGACCTGCGCCCTGCAGGACTCCGCTTTCCGGAGTTTGCATGGTGTTGACCGAAACATTGCGGGAGGTTTCCTGGGAAAGATCGGTGGCTTCAAAATAACGGACGTTGTTGTCTTTGAGACTTTGCAGCAGGTAATAGGTGAAGGGTGAATGTCCAGTTTCTTTGTAATTATCATCAACAAATTCCAGACCTCCGGCAGCCAGAATTTGCACACTTTTCTTTTTGGCGACTTTTTGGTAATAGCGCTCGTTTTTTTGATCGAGACTCACCCCGCGATTGCCTTCGCGCAACAGTGCGCCGCTAAAACATGAATCCGAAACCAGTAGCACGTGCTTTGCTTTGTCGGCAATCACGCCAAGTTTGGTTTTTATGATGGCATTTGAGACGAATGTGCTGTCGTCACGGCCTTCTGCATCGACTGGAATCCAGAAACCTTCTTTGGTTTCCTCGTTGAGATATCCATGTCCGGCATAATAAATTAGCACGCTGTCATTTTCCTGCGCACTTTTTGCCAGTTTATTGAAGGCTCGCACGATTTCACGTTGTTTAGCATTTTTGAGTAAAGTGATTTCAGCAAAACCGTAGTCTGTTTTCAAGATATCCGCTACCGCTTCGGCATCTGCCACTGCAGTTTTCAGGGAAGGCCAGAGTTTTTCCGGATCGTCATAATCGTTATTGCCGATCACATTTGTTTGTCACTTCGACCGCAGAAAGAAATTTTTTTGAAATTAGTGTGGTCGCATAGACAAGGTTTCTGTATTCGTAAGCAATGACAGGATTGTAGTGCATTTACAAATTCAGCATGTTATG
>Ga0208879_1000352_pt1 | contig 47598 bp, 35 predicted proteins | sample Knorr_S15_td_Bot_FD_185605 | JGI IMG/M metagenome (GOLD analysis project Ga0208879, IMG submission 185605) | Marine microbial communities from Southern Atlantic Ocean transect - Knorr_S15_td_Bottom_ad_5009_LV_A (SPAdes) (version 2) | ecosystem: Environmental > Aquatic > Marine > Oceanic | place... | reverse complement strand
CTTTGATATTGAGGTTGCAACACCAGTAGGGATGAATATTGAATGGGAGTGGCAGTCTACTCCTTCAATCCCAGAGTTGCTAGTTGACCCCCTAAACTCAAATTTTGTCACTGTAATGATGAGTGATCAGGGTGAGTATTATTTGTTAATTAGAGTTTTTGACTCAGGAGTTTTGTATTGTGAATTAGTAGAAACATTTAATGTTAATATTCCAATCATACCTGTTATAACACCTCTTATGAACCCATTGATAACATGTGATGGCTATTTGCAAGAGCAACTAGGTATTCAAAATTCAGATGATTATGAGAGTGCTATATGGTTTGTGGAAGGAGTAAATTACGAAGGGATTGTGGTTGAAGTCGATCAAATTTTTGATGCACAGTCGGCTATATTTTATGTCACTGTAATCGATTTGAATGGTTGTGAATATGTGCAAGGTATTCCTGTTACGATTTTAGAAGGTCCCATAAAAAGTGACATTATAGTTTCTCAGTATACAGAAATGGATAATATGTGTCAATATCTAGATTCTACCTATTCTTTAATAACAGATGTTTATTCTGAGAACTTTGATGTTGACAGCCTTTTCTGGATTCAAGATTCAAGATATTCGTCTATTCCTGATACTATTGAATTGACGCCTGAAGTTCAGGGGTACAATTATTATTATTATGATGTAGAGGTGATTATTGATGATTGTCATTTACTATATAATCTTCAACATAATCAATTTGTAAGTATAGATTCAATAGAATTAGATTTTGAGGAGTCGGCAGGGGTACACTGCACCTCATACTCTTTTGTGCCGCAAGATTTTAATAATACACTAAATAGTAATTTGTATAACTATACTTGGGAAGTAATTAATTCTTCTGGTGGGTCAATATTTAGCCCGTTTAATTATGCTGAGTTTACTCTAGATCAGTCTGGGTATTATGATTTACGTGTAGTAGTTTCGTATCTTTGTGTTGATGGTAATTGGTCTTCTTTGGATACTTTGTTTGAGAACTATATTCAAATTGTAGGAGAATTAGAAATCGTTTCTTCTGAATATTATTCGTGTTTAAATGATAACACTCCTTCCGAAGTGCTCTTTACAATTGGTGAATTTTCTCCTATCGGTACTGGACTTAGTGCTAATGGTAACTGGACTGTCTCTCCAGGTGATTATGATATACTTTTTGAAAATACGGATAGTTTATTGGTTAGTTTTTCTCAAAGTAATGAATTTTCAATCCAGTATTCTATTGTAATTGAGGGGGATTGCGAGTATACTGATTCTCACTCTATTGATGTTGGAATGATTCCTACATATTATTACCAAAGCACCTTATGTGCTGGTGCATTATTTAATCTTTCAGGTTATAATATGATCACTAATCAGCCATCAATAGAATATTCATGGTCTTCTTTGTCAGAGTTTGTGAATTTCACTAATGTTAACATCTCTAATCCACAGGTTAGTTTTGAGCAAGAAGGTGTATTTCCTATTACCCTTACCCTTGAGAGTTCTAATGGTTGTGTAAATTCTGTGACTTATGATTTAGAAGTAGAAAATGCTTATGCTGATTTTTCTACAACAAGTTTAGGTTTTTTATGTGGGCCTGTAGGAGTTGAGTTTGTAAATTATCAAAATGATAATGCTACTGATTATCTGTGGAATATATATGAGCATACCTCTTTAGGGGAAACAAATGAATATTCATTTAGTAATCCAGATTCTATATTAAATTATTTTTTTAATAATCCTGGAGTTTCTGATATCGAATTAATAGTAGAATCTGCTTATGCTTGTTACGATACTCTAAAGATTGAAGATTACGTTCATGTAGAGTATCCACTTCCAAGTGTTATTCTAGAACCTAATTGGGTAGGTTGTGATACTTTGATAGTAGACATAATTGATAATTCAAATTTCATCGATAGTTTCAATTGGGTAGATTTAGGTTTCGGGCTGATTTTAGATTATTCAGTTCAAGATACGAATACGGTTATGTATACGTATACGTACGGGGAATCAACTGCTCCATTCCAAGAATATTATATCAATCTACAAGCTGAGTATAATGGATGTGGCTCAAGTTTTCAGGATACGGTGCGTATTTACCCAGAGCCAATCATTCAAATTTCCGCCTCAGATTTACAAGGCTGCCCTCCTTTTGAAGTGAGTTTTATGGACAGTAGTATTTTTGCGCCCGAGGAATATTCTGAATTCTTTTGGGACTTTGGAGACGGAAATACTTCTGTAGAAGCAAATCCGACGCATATATACACACAAGAAGGCCTTTACCAGATTTCTCATTCTGTAAGCTCTCCTAATGGTTGTAGTAGCGATACGGTATGGGAAGAAGCCATCGAGGTATTCGAAAACCCAGTAGCTTCATTTATACCATTGGTCAATCCTTTCTGTTATGGCATGGGCGATGTTTTATTCCAAAATAACTCTAACCACGATTCCGATTCCTTGGCGTATGTATGGTCTTTTGGCTTGGATTCAAGCTTTGTAGAGAGTCCTACATATCATTACGACTCTACCAACACTTACCATATAAATTTACATGTAGAAGATTCGCATGGCTGTATCGACGATAGCACACAATGGGTGTATGTAGAGGTTTTGGATACCCTCGTAATAGAGCCAGATTTACAATACGTTACGGTTACCGATAATGGGGTAATAGTGGTTTGGTCGGATACCTTAGACAACTACTTCGAAAATATTGGTGTGTATCATCAAACCGACGAAACGGCTTGGAACATAGTTTACTATTCTGATTCTATCCTACCTAATGAATTTTTTCATGATGATGTAGCCACCTTCGAGGTAAATGATTATACAATAGTACAACAAGATTCTTGTGGTTATTTTTCCGATAGTTCTGTGGTTCATTCTACAATTGTACTAAGCGCAGCGAGTCCGTGGTATCAAACTATAAATTTAGAGTGGTCGCGTTATTACGGTTGGGATACTGTAGAATCTTACGATATTTATCGGTCTGTAGATGGAGGAATGTATCAATTTATAGCTCAAGTACCGGGCGATACTCTTACTTACCAAGAAAATTATTTATGTAATGTGGTTTATGGCTACTATGTTGTTGCTAATCACCCTGAAGGAGAATACCAATCGAGGTCGAATAAGAAAATGTTAGAGCCTTTGTATATAGATTATACAATCCCTGTTAACTTAATTTACACATCGGTAAACGACAATGATGTGATCATAATCGAATGGCAATCGTATTATTTAAGTACCATGATCTATTATAATATAGATCGTTGGGATGATTATTTTGGTTGGATAGAAAATTATGATCAAGCATCAGAATCACCTTATATAGATGCTGAGGTAGGGGTGAATCATCGTAATTACCTGTACAGAGTTTCTTATGCTGATGTATGTGGTAACGAAGGGCCCAATAGTGGCTTGGGTAAAAATATCCTCCTCGATGGCGTACAATATACAAGTCATTACGAACTTAGTTGGAATGCATATATAGATTGGGATGGAGGTGTATCGGAATACATTATTCAGTATTACAATCAGATGACTAGTGTGTATCAAGACATGAATGCAGTTTCTGGAACAGTTTTAAATTACACCGACACCGAACTAACCAAAGAGGGTGTGGATACCAGCTATTGTTACAGAGTAGTTGCAGTAAGTGCTGCCGATCAAACGATTCGATCCTATTCGAATTCTCGTTGTTTTACTCCAGGTCCACGCGACTATTTTCCAAATGCCTTTTCGCCTAACGACGATGGTCTTAACGAGGTGTATATGTATCACGGACAGTTTGCCAAAGAGCTAAATGTAGAGATATATTCCCGTTGGGGCGCTTTAGTATACAGTAGCGACGAGGTAAGTTTTGAGTGGGCTGGAATCAATCAACAGAGTGGTGAAACGTGCCCACAAGGAACCTATATCTTCCGTTATGAAATGAAAGGATACGATGGAACGCTAATAAAAGACGAAATGGTGATTTTCTTACTGAGGTAATGATTTGTTGAAAACGTGTTCTATAATTTTAGAGGTAGCGCCAGCTTTGTTAAGTACATAGTTGGCGCTTTTTTCTTTTAGTTCCTCCCATTTACTTTGGCGAGTAAGCAATAAATCGCAATGCGCTATCATACCTTGCGCAGATTTTATTTCTATACAAACACCTAATTCTTTAAGCTCTTGGGCTTCTTGGAATTTCTCATTTTTAGGGCCAATAAAAATAGGCATTCCAAATGCTGCGGCTTCTAAAGTATTGTGAATTCCTTTTCCGAAACCACCACCTATATAGGCAACATCTGCGTAGGCATAAAGTGAGCTTAGTAATCCTATATTATCTATAATAAGTACCTGTGCAGTTTTTACATTTTGCTCATTCGCCTTACTGTATCGAACAACTTCAAGATTTATCTGCGAAGAAAATTTTACAATTTGTGCTTCATGAATTTCGTGTGGAGCAATTACATATTTAAATCGCGTGCCATAATGCTTCATAAACTCCAACAGCATTTCTTCTCCTTTAGCCCATGTGCTACCCCCAATAAATAGAGGGGTGTCTCCTTTGAACTTCTCTAAAATAGGAAGCTCTTTTCTGCTCTTTACAATATCTACCACCCGATCAAAACGCGTGTCTCCAGTATTGCTTACCTGCTTAATCTTTCTGGATAAAAGAATGTATTTCGAATCTTGATTTTGAACAAAGTAGTGATCTACTTTTGAGAGTATGTCCAACATCCATTTTCCTTTCTTTTTAAAGAAATATTGATTGCTTCTAAAAATAGCCGATATAACATAGTGTTTATAATTCCCTGTTTGTAGTTCGTTGAGGTAGTTCGCCCAAAAATCATATTTCACAAAAAAGGTGAAACTCGGATTTACAAGTTCCAAAAAGCGTTTTGCATTTTTAGGAGTATCTAAAGGGAGATAGCATATAAAATCTGCTAAAGGGTAGTCTTTGCGTACCTCGTAGCCCGAAGGGGAGTAGAAGCTTAATAAGATCTTGTAGTTTGAATGCTCTCGTTTTAAAACTTCAATAAGCGGTCTTACCTGTTCGAATTCGCCCAAAGATGGCGCGTGAATCCATATCACCTCGTCACTTTTAGAAAGTTGTTTTTCTAAGTATTCAAAAGTGTCCTTCCTACCCTCAATCCACAGTTTAGCTTTGTGGTTTTTAAGGGCTGCAATTTTTATGGCAAAACCATAAAGCTGTATGCCTATATTGTAGAGTTTAGGAATCAATAATAGTAGTATTTGTTATCCGATTTTTCGTATAGAGGGAAAGTCCAGCCAAATTTTAATCCGCTTAACAAATCTACTCTTTTATCTTCGTAAGCAGTTTGTGTATTGTAGTCGTACTTTCGTACATCTTGCGTAAAGGCTTGAATAAACTCTATACCAACAAAGAAGTTGATTTTATGATCGTTTGAGAAATATCGATAACCCACAAATTGACTGGTGGTAAAGCCCATGCTTAATTTGTCGTATCCTTTGAGCATGTCAGCATTCAGTTGTGGAGAGTTGTTTCCGATGTCCTCAATTCTAATTTTATGATACAGATAACCCAAGCCTGCCTGAATAAAAATTCCAGTATTTTTATTGGGTCCTCTAACAGGGAAGATCTTCCCTAATACAAATTGAGATTTCGCACCTCGTTCCCAAAAACGAATACTTGCGGTATGTCCGTTTATATCAATAATGTCTAACGAATCTGCAGTAATAATATCAATAATATTATCCTCCTTAACATTAGAACCTGTTATTGCGGCAATGTCGAATCCCCAAAACACATTCTTTTCATTCTTCATTTGAAAACCCATCCCTAAAGACGAGCTATTCCCAAAACGATCGGCTAAATCACCTCCTGGGATATGAAACCCAGCGTCTAGATTAATTAAGGGTACGCGGATGATGTCTTTACTTATATCCTCTTGCGCGCTTAGCATTAAAGGAATCCCTAACAATAGAAGTAGTAGTTTAATTGCTCTCATAGTTGTTTCTATTCTGCTAAAATAAAAATATTCATCCTTAAAACTTTCATGCCTGCTGTTTATTGTTCCAAATTATTTTTTCTTTAATTTCGAATCCACTTCCGTGCCTAAAATCGCATAACTCAAAGCAAATACCTTTCATCTTAGTTTAAGGGGGATTTAAAGGGCTGGCTTGTTTTTGTTCGAATTAAGAAAAGAAAGACTTGATTTCTATTTGCTGAGCTGCATTTTTAATGATGCTCATGATTTTCAATTCGTTCTTTTGCGTTAAAGCAAAAGGATAATAGGAATTAGTAGTAAACAATCGGACTAGACGATAATACTATTATCTTTACCATAGAGAATGCTTTATGAAAAACATACAGATGGTTGACCTTAAAGGTCAGTACAATAAAATAAAAGATGAAGTGGATGCATCCGTACAAGAGGTAATGCAATCCACTTCTTATATTAATGGTCCTGCTGTAATAGAATTCACTAATAATTTAGAGAATTATTTACAGGTGAAAAATGTAATCCCATGTGCAAATGGTACCGATGCCTTGCAGATTGCTTTAATGGCTTTAGGTTTACAGCCAGGAGATGAAGTGATCTGTCCAGACTTTACCTTTGTTGCCACAGCTGAGGTCGCAGAGTTGTTGGGTTTGAAAACGGTTTTGGTAGATGTAGACCCAGATACATTTATGCTTTCTGCTAAGTCGGTAGAAAAAGCAATCACTTCCAAAACTAAAGCCATAGTTCCTGTCCACTTATTCGGACAGTGTGCTCCTATGGAAGAATTATTGGATCTCGCTAAAAAGCATAACTTATTTGTAATCGAAGATACTGCTCAAGCAATAGGAGCAGAGTACACTTTTTCTGATGGAAGTAGAGCCAAAGCTGGAACGATGGGTGCTATAGGCACAACATCATTCTTCCCCTCTAAAAACTTAGGTTGCTATGGCGATGGTGGAGCTTTGTACACTAACAATGAGGTTCTAGCTAAAAAATGCAGAGCCATAGTGAATCATGGAATGGGCGAACAATATTTCTATGAATGCATTGGTGTAAACTCTCGTTTAGATTCTATGCAAGCTGCGGTACTTAATGTGAAGTTAAAGTATTTAGATGACTACAATGCTGCACGATTAAATGCCGCTAATTATTACGATAAAGCCTTTTCTTCTTGTACAAAGCTTAGGACTCCAAAAAGAGTCGGAAATTCTACACATGCTTTTCATCAATACACGCTTAAGTTGGCAGATGGAGTAGATAGGGCGGCGCTGATTAATCATATGGAACACAAGGGGATTCCTGTAAAAGTATATTACCCAAAACCATTGCATAGTTTTCAGCCTTATAGGCTAGATTCATACAATGAAGCAGACTTTAAAGTAACCAACGATTTGTGCTCTAGAGTCATCTCTCTTCCAATGCACACCGAGTTAGATGAGGAAGCTTTGGTGTATATAACAAATTCATTGTTAAGCTTTTTTATATAGGATTTCTAAAATCCAACAGCCATCAACTAACAACAATTTCTTACTTTTGCTCAAAATTCAAGCACATGAAAAAGACCAAAGCATATATAGAAAAACACAAAGACCGTTTCTTAGAAGAATTAATGGACTTATTACGAGTGCCTTCAATTTCTGCTGATCCTGCTTATAAGCAAGACGTACTTAAAACTGCAGAAATCGTTAAAACTCGTTTACTCGAAGCGGGTGTAGATAATGCAGAAATCTGCGAAACACCAGGTTACCCTATTGTTTATGCCGAGAAAATGGTAGATCCATCTTTGCCTACAGTATTGGTTTATGGTCACTACGATGTGCAGCCAGCGGATCCTTTAGAGTTGTGGACGAGCGGTCCTTTTGAGCCTATTATCAAAAAAACAGAAGCACACCCAGAGGGCGCTATTTTTGCTCGTGGTGCTTGCGACGATAAAGGTCAGATGTACATGCATGTGAAGGCTTTTGAATTGATGATGAACACCGATACTCTTCCGTGTAACGTAAAGTTCATGATTGAAGGAGAGGAAGAAGTAGGTTCTGAATCTTTAGATGGTTTCGTAAAAGCCAATAAAGAAAAGTTAGCCGCAGATGTAATCTTAATTTCAGATACTGGAATGTTGGCAAACGATATTCCATCAATCACCACAGGTTTACGTGGATTGAGTTATGTTGAAGTAGAAATCACAGGTCCTAACCGCGATTTGCATTCTGGTTTATACGGTGGAGCAGTAGCGAACCCAATCAATATTCTTACACAAATGATTGCTTCTCTACAGGATGAGCAAAATAGAATTACCATTCCGGGTTTCTACGACGATGTAATTGAGCTTTCTTTAGAAGAAAGAGCAGATATGGCTAAAGCACCCTTTAGTTTAGATGCTTATAAAAAAGCATTAGACCTAAGCGATATTCACGGTGAAGAAGGTTACTTAACCATGGAGCGCAACTCTATCCGTCCTACCTTAGATGTAAACGGTATTTGGGGTGGCTATATGGGCGAAGGTGCTAAAACCGTGATTGCCTCTAAAGCATATGCTAAAATTTCTATGCGATTGGTGCCAGGTCAAGATCCTGATAAAATCACCAAGTTGTTCAGCGATCACTTTGTGAGTATTGCTCCTAAATCTGTGAAAGTAAAAGTTACACCTCATCATGGTGGGATGCCGTATGTGTCGCCTACCGATGATAACGGATATAAAGCAGCTAGTTTAGCGATGATGGATACTTTTGGTAAGAAACCTGTTCCTGTACGCAGTGGTGGTAGTATTCCTATTGTAGCTTTGTTTGAGCAAGAGCTTAATGTGAAATCTATCTTATTAGGTTTTGGTTTAGATTCTGATGCGATTCACTCGCCAAACGAACATTTCGGAGTATTCAATTACTTTAAAGGAATAGAAACTATTTCGCGCTTCTACAAGCACTTTACAGATTTACAGAAGTAAGATTTCTTGTAAATATCAAATGCCTCATGAGAAATCATGAGGCATTTTTGTTGTTTTAAGAATTCTAGTTAATAATGATACTTGCAGTTTAAAATGTATAATTTGTCCTCGCCTTTTTTTCTACTCCCTAATTCCCTATTCCCATTTTCCTATTATCTTAGCGCTATGAAATTACTCAAATGGATTCCACTTTTTTGTTCTCTAGTTCTATTAGGACAAGAATCTGATACACTAGATATATCAGCTTTTGGTTTTGATTCTTTAGTGTATGAAACCGCTCAAAATTCATTTTCAGCAGATGATGAAAGTGATTTATTGGGTTATAGCATATTGTTATCGAGTCCGCAAACCAATTTTGGAACCCCAATAATCGATTGGTATTGGCAATCTAATCAATCTACTGAATTGCGTATTGGAGATAGAATCTTAGATTTTGGAACTGCACAGAAATTTAATTACAATCCTTATCAACAGAAATTCGCGCATACTAAAATTGTATATGCTCAAACGTATTCTGAGGGTCAGCGATTGAATTTTAGTCATAAAAGAGCTTATCGGTACGGGTCTTTTGTGTTGGATTACGATCGTTTAGTTTCTGAAGGGTATCTCTGGCACGAAAAGAATAAATACACAAAATTCTCTTTCCAAGGAGATTTCAGGCATCCAGAAATCCCATACCAATCTTCATTGCATTTTCATACATTTAAAAATGAGTCTGAGTGGAATTCAGGGGTAAGCGATCATAGCTTATTCTTGTCTGGAACGCAATCCAATTGGGAACTATTACCTGTCAATTGGACGAATTTAGAGAGTAGTATTAAACATGTAGGTATTGATTGGAAGCATGCTTATAATTTTTCTGAGGCTACAAATCTAGCCTACGAAATCAATTTGTCACAAGATTCTCTATTCTATGAAGGCTTACAAGACGATAGTCTTTTTTATCCACTTCGTTTAGATTCTACTACCAGCTATCAAAGAGCTTTCTCGAATGTAAAACACTCTTTAAAATGGCAACAACAAGTCACCGACGATAAGAATGCTGTTTTGGGAATACGACAACAAACATTCAAATACAATGCTTCGGCTACTCACAAATGGGCTGCCTTTGCTTCATTGAAATCTGAGTTTTTTAAGAATGAAATGTATTTTGAAATTGGAAAAGCTGAGCAGGAGGCGTATACTTTACTCGCTAATTATACACAGAAATTGAATTTTGGTCGTTTTAACAATCAAATTAAAATTGCTTACGAATCGATTCAAGCAAATTGGATGCAGTTGAATGGGTCTATAAATTATTGGGAGCCTTTAATCACATGTATAGTAGAACCTCAAGAACCTATTATAGATCAATATATAGTGTGGGATATAAGTTTGATTAATCAAAACTTAAAACTAAGTAGTTCCTATCACAATATTGATGGGTATAGATACTTCAATGAAGTAGCCAATCCAGTTCAATTTGATAAATCGGTGCAAGTTTTTCAAACGCGTTTATTCCATCACCTAAATGCTAGTAAATGGCATTGGACTGGTGATGCCATTTATCAGAATAGTTCAAGTGAAAATCTTCCTTTAGCTAAACTTCTTCTGAACCAGAAAGTATACTGGCAAGGCAATTTATTTAAAGAAGCAACCGAAACTCAAATTGGTGTAAGAGCTTTGTTTAGATCTGCACATCCAGGAATGACTTACGCTCCTTTGTTGGGTGATTTTTATGTGAATCCTGCAAGTCAAACAGAAGGAAGTTTACGTTTAGATGTGTTTGCCAACTTTAAAATTCAAACGGTAAAAGTGTATCTGGCATACGAACATCTCAACTCCTTATGGCAGGGCGAACAGTATGTTCTTAAGCCTTATCCAATGGCTAAGCCTACATTTAGAATGAGCTTGATTTGGAATTTTTATGATTGATTTTAATCGCTGGCATCTTGTCGTTAGCATCAAGTTAGCTATCCACCAGATGACTAATACCTTCGACCAAATTCACCTTACTGTTACTATTCGACAAATTATTATATTTACTCCCAAGAATCGTTAATCTATGTCTACACACACAAACATCCTCATCACCGGAGCAGCTGGCTTTATTGGTTCGCACGTACTCCGATTGATGGTTTTTAAATACCCCAATTATCATTTCGTAAACTTAGATTTACTCACTTATGCTGGGAATCTAGAAAATATCTCTGATTTGGAATCTAAGCCCAATTACACTTTTGTGAAAGGAGATATTTGTGATGAAGTTTTAGTGAATGCTCTTTTTGAGAAGCATCAAATAACTGCTGTCATTCACTTGGCAGCAGAATCGCATGTAGATCGTTCTATTGAAGATCCGATGGCTTTTATACAAACCAATGTTCTAGGGACAGTCAATTTATTAAATATTGCCAAAGAAGCTTGGAAAGGAGATTTTGAAGGGAAGCTTTTCTATCACGTTTCAACAGATGAGGTGTATGGTTCACTAGGGAAAACAGGTTTGTTTACAGAGACGACTTCTTACGATCCACGTTCTCCTTATTCATCATCCAAAGCAAGTTCTGATCATTTTGTTAGAGCTTATGGGAATACCTATGGATTGCCTTTTGTAATTTCTAACTGTTCCAATAACTACGGACCGAATCAGTTTCCAGAAAAATTGATTCCCTTGTTCATTAATAATATAGTAGAAGAAAAAGCTCTACCCGTTTATGGCGATGGACAATACACCAGAGATTGGTTATACGTTATAGACCACGCAATAGCAATTGATGCTATTTTTCATGAGGGTAGAGAAGGGGAAACGTACAATATCGGTGGATTAAACGAATGGACGAATCTCGATTTAATTCACCTTTTATGCGATTTAATGGACGAGAAGCTCGATAGAGAAAAAGGAAGTTCAGCCAAATTAATCACTTTTGTAAAAGACCGCCCAGGACATGACAAACGCTATGCTATTGATGCTGCAAAATTATGCGATGAGTTAAAATGGAAACCTTCGGTAGATTTCCGTGAAGGCCTTTCTAAAACGATAGATTGGTATTTGAGTAATTCTGAATGGATGGCTAGTATTACTTCGGGTGCTTATAAAGCTTACTACGAGAGGCAGTATAATTAAGAACTTTTGTTGGTTGATGGTTTTTAGTTTTTAGGGCAATAAAAATTCAACAACAACCAAGAACTAGCAACCTGCATCAAATAACAAATAAAAAAAAGCACTCCAACGAGTGCTTTTTTTTATTTGAATTTGTCTAAGGTCTACGTCCAACAACTAAAAACCAACAACCAACGACTATATTTCCGCTGACTCAGTAGGCATCTGTCGATCTACTTTTTTAACTAAGCCTTGAAGAACTTTTCCTGGCCCTACTTCTGTAAAGCTCGAAACACCGTCTGCAATCATTTGCTGCATCGTTTGAGTCCAACGTACAGGAGCCGTTAATTGAGCTACCAAGTTTTCTTTAATCTCATCAGGATTTGTAATTGCAGAAGCCGTTACGTTTTGGTAGATAGGGCAAGTTGGTGTATTGAATGTTGTTGCTTCGATAGCTTTAGCTAATTCAGCACGTGCAGGCTCCATCAAAGGAGAGTGGAATGCACCACCAACAGGAAGAACTAAGGCTCTACGAGCTCCTGCTTCTTTTAATTGTTCACATGCCTCGTTTACTGCATCTACAGCGCCAGAAATTACAAGTTGTCCAGGGCAGTTGTAGTTTGCGGCAACCACAATACCATCAACTTTTGCGCAAATATCTTCAACTACATCATTTTCTAAACCTAAGATTGCGGCCATAGTAGAAGGTTCAGCTTCACAAGCGGCTTGCATAGCCAAAGCTCTTTTAGAAACCAATTTTAAACCATCTTCAAATGATAAAACGCCTATAGCTGTAAGTGCTGAAATCTCCCCTAAAGAGTGTCCCGCAACCATTTCTGGTTTAAAGCTATCGCCTAATAATTTAGCTAGGATAGTAGAGTGTAAGAAAATGGCTGGTTGAGTAACTTTCGTTTGTTTCAACTCTTCAGCTTCACCTTCGAACATGATGTCCGTAATACGGAAACCTAAAATTTTATTGGCTTGTTCGAATAATGCTTTTGCTTCTTCCGAAGCTTCGTATAGGTTCTTACCCATTCCGGAGAATTGAGCGCCTTGACCTGGGAAAACGTATGCTTTCATATCTTTTTAAGCTGTCAGCCGTCAGCGATGAGCCTTCAGCTTACTTTATACCTTGTACTTAGTACCTCTTTTATCTACTCAACCCTTTCACTAAGCTCATGAATTCCTGACGAGTGATGTCTTCGTCCATAAAAGCACCTGAAAAGGCTGAGGTTGTTGTAACCGAATTTTGCTTTTGAACGCCACGCATTTGCATACACAAATGTTGCGCTTCAATACATACAGCAACTCCTTGAGGTTTTAATGTTTCCTGCAAGCAATCGCGGATTTGATCAGTCAAACGCTCTTGAACTTGAAGTCTTCTAGAGAATGCATCTACCATTCTAGGGAACTTACTCAAGCCTACAATATGTCCATTCGGAATATAGGCAATGTGGCATTTCCCGAAGAAAGGCAACATATGGTGTTCACATAGAGAGTATACATCGATGTCTTTTACAATCACCATCTCGTCGTATTTCTCCTCAAACATAGCAGACTTTAAAATCTCTGCTGGATCTTGGTCGTAACCTTGAGTTAAGTATTGCATTGCCTTAGCAACACGCTCGGGAGTTTTTAAAAGACCTTCTCTTTCGGTGTCTTCACCAATGTGAATTAGTACTTCTTTAAAGTGAGCTGAAAGTGCATTAGTGCAGTCCTCGTCGTAGTGTTCTATCTTTTTGTAGCCCATAATGTTTAGCCGAAATATTCTACAAAGTTATTTTCTGTTTCCTGAATTTTGATGCAGTGTAATTCTACACCCATCGCTTTAACAGGAGCTGCTAATTGATTCCATATTTCAATGGCTAAAACTTCAGTAGAAGCCATTTTCCCTTTCATAAAGTCCACATCCAAATTGATGTTTTTATGATCGAGTTTGTCAATGACTTTCTCCTTTATTACAGGACTCAAATCTTTCAAGTTGACCACGAACCCTGTATCTGGGTTAACTTCGCCCTTTACTGTTACATAAAGAATGAAATTGTGCCCATGCCAGTTTTCATTAGAACAAGGTCCGAAAACCTCTTTATTCTTGGCTGCATCCCATTCTGGGTGCGATAGCTTATGTGCTGCGCAAAAGCGCTCTCTTCTTGTGATGTAGATCATCGTATCTGTAAATTTTACGCTGCAAAGATATGCTTTTTTGCTTGTTTGTTGCTTTTGTTAGTTGTTAGACTTGTTTATAGGTTTTGAGTTCTTTTTTTTATTTAAAACCAACTACTGCAAACCAACAACCAACAACAATTTGTTACCTTTGAAATATGAAAACACTCATTGTATCCGCAACACATCTCGAATTAAAACCACTATTAGAAAAGTCTGAAAAGATGAATCGTATAGACGATAAGCTAAGCACTTATCAAATAGACGGATATGAGTTCGATTTGCTCTGCACTGGAGTTGGAATGGTGGCTACAGCATTTCATATGGGACGAGTGTTGGCTGTAAATAGTTACGATAAAGTGATTAATGCGGGAATTGCAGGTTCTTTTGAAAAGAACATCCCTTTAGGAACGGTTGTAGAGATTGTAGAAGATGAGTTTCCTGAGATGGGTGCAGATGATGGGGAGCACTTTTTATCGCTCCTAGATTTAGAATTAATAGAGGCTGATGATTTCCCTTATCAATCGGGTGTGTTGACCAACGAACAAAATGTTTGGAGTTTAGCTTATCCAAAAGTGAAATCTATTACTGTGAATACAGTTCATGGTTGCGAAGAGCGAATTGCTAAAACCGAAGAACGTTTTCGTCCACAGGTTGAAAGTATGGAAGGAGCCGCTTTTTTCTATGCTTGTAAAACGGCTAAAATTTCGTGTCTTCAAATTCGTTCTATCTCCAATTATGTGGAACGCAGAAATAGAGCTTCTTGGAATATACCCTTAGCGATTCATAATTTAAATACTGAAATCTTGAAACTCCTCTAATGACAAAGCTACGTATAGGTTTTTCTCCTTGCCCCAACGATACCTTTATTTTTGATGCTTTGATTCACGGTAAAATTGATACCGAAGGATTGGAATTTGAAGTGCATATGGCGGATGTAGAGGAGTTGAATCAAATGGCTTTTCGTGGTGAATTAGACATTACCAAACTAAGCTATCACGCTTTCCTTCATATTTTAGAGGGGTATATAATGATGGATTCTGGTTCTGCGCTAGGGAATAACTGTGGACCTTTATTGATAAAGAATTCTGGAGCTGAGAATCCAATCAAAACTGATTTAATTGCGATTCCTGGGAAATACACCACAGCGAATTTTCTGTTGAATTATGCTTTTCCTGAACTGCAAAACAAAAAAGAAATCCTCTTCTCAGACATAGAATCCTCTATAAAAAGCAAGGAGGTTTCGGCGGGACTCATCATTCACGAAAACCGTTTTACTTATGCCGATAGAGGTTTTGAAAAAGTAAAAGATTTGGGTGAGCACTGGGAGAAAAGCACAGGAATGCCCATACCACTAGGCGGTATAGCCATCAAAAGAAATTTAGATAAAGCTCTGCAAGAAAAAGTACAGCGACTCATTCGAAAGAGTTTGGAATTTGCATTCGAAAATCCTGCTGAAAGTTTGGGTTTTGTAAAACTGCATGCCCAAGAAATGGATGCTGAAGTCATGCAAAAACATATCAACTTATATGTGAATGACTACAGTCTTTCACTTGGTGAAAAAGGAAAAGCCGCCATTCAGTATATGTATGAGTTTTCGGTGGAGAAAAATCTAATTGCTCCTATGGATAATCGGTTGTTTGTGTGATTCCCCACTAAAAGCTATTTTTCAACCTTCAAATTAAATCTTCAAATTTCAACTTGATTGAGTATCTTGCTAAGCTCATAAATCACACTCAATGAAAAAACTTTTGACCGTATTGTTCGCTATGGCTTTGTCGAGTTCATGCGTACAATCACAAGACAACCATAACATGGAGCATAAACACACCAATAGACTCATAGACGAAACTTCGCCGTATTTATTACAGCATGCGCACAACCCTGTAGATTGGTATCCATGGGGAGAGGAAGCATTTGCAAAGGCGAAGGCTGAGAATAAATTGGTGATCGTAAGTATTGGGTATTCTGCCTGTCATTGGTGTCACGTAATGGAGCACGAAAGCTTTGAAGACGACTCTGCTTCGGCGGTGATGAATGATCGATATGTGTGTATTAAAGTCGATAGAGAAGAGCGCCCTGATGTAGATCAGATTTATATGAACGCCGTTCAGTTGATGACGGGTAGAGGTGGTTGGCCGCTTAACTGTATCGTTTTACCCGACGGGAGACCTCTTTGGGGTGGAACCTATTTCAGAAGAGATAAGTGGATAGAGCAAATCAATACCATTGCAGACTTTTATGAGAAAAATCCTGAAAAAGCTGTGGAGTATGCCGAGCGATTAACACAAGGTATAAAGCAGAGTGAATTGGTAGAGTTCAATACCGAAGAGCCTCAGTTTAATAAAAATCAACTATCTAAGGTTTATAGCTCTTGGGAAAAACATTTCGATAATGTAGAAGGTGGACCCGATAGATCACCTAAGTTTCCAATTCCGAACAACTATCAATTCTTATTGCGTTATGCGCATTTAAGTAATAATCAAGCGGCGCTGAATCACGTAAAGTTAACACTCGACAAAATTGCTTACGGTGGGATTTACGATCATTTAGGTGGAGGTATTACACGTTATTCAACCGATAAATTATGGAAAGTGCCTCACTTCGAAAAGATGCTTTATGATAATGGACAAGTAGTGAGTTTATACTGCGAGGCGTACCAGAAGTTTAAAGACGAAGATTATAAGAAGCTCGTATATGGAACGCTGGAGTTTATTGAGCGTGAATTGCAATCTAAAGAATCTGCCTTTTATTCGGCCTTAGATGCTGATAGCGATGGTGAAGAAGGGAAGTTTTATATCTGGAAGAAAGAAGAGTTAAAACCTCTTTTAGGTGAAGGATATGAATTGTTTGCCGACTATTATAATGTAAACCGCAAAGGATATTGGGAACACGAAAACTACATTCTACTCCGCGAAGAGGATGATACCACGCTTGCAAAAAAACACAATCTTTCGGTAGAAGAGTTGCAAGCTAAGATGGCTGTTTCAGAAAAGATTTTGATGACAGAACGCGATACGCGTATTCGTCCAGGATTGGATGATAAAACCTTGACTTCGTGGAATGGCTTGATGCTGAAAGGTTATGTGGATGCTTACCTTACTTTTGGAGAACAACACTTTTTAGATGTGGCTTTAGATAATGCCAATTTCATCTTAAAAAAGCAGCTTCGAAAAGATGGAGGTCTAAATCACTCCTATAAAGAAGGTCGTTCGACGATTAACGGATACCTTGAAGATTACGCTTTTGTAATTGATGCTTTCTTGAAATTATATGAAGCTACTTTTGATGTGAAATGGTTGAAAGAAGCAGATGCTTTGATGGCGTATTCGATAGAACATTTTTACGATGATGAATCTAGAATGTTCTTCTTTACTTCCGATGAAGATCCTGCCTTAATTGCCCGTAAAATGGAAGTGAACGACAATGTGATTCCTGCTTCAAATTCTGCGATGGCAAATAACTTATTCGTTTTAAGTCATCATTACGATAGAGCTGATTATAAAGAAAAAGCAATTCAAATGCTGAACAACGTAATCGATAAAGTGGATTCCTATCCTGCGGGATATTCCAATTGGTTGAACTTATTAATTAATCAAGTGTATCCGTTTTATGAAGTGGCTATTGTAGGGAAAGATGCTACCGATAAATCTGTGGAATTACACAGTACTTATATTCCAAATAAGATGTTGTGTGGAGCTACAAAAGAGAGCAAACTTCCACTCTTAGAAAATCGTTATAGCAAGGGACAAACACGTATCTTTGTCTGCGAAAACAAAGTATGTCAGATGCCTACCGAAGACACGGAAACGGCAATTGGCTTGATGAACTAAGATATGATTATAGTTACAGGCGCAGCTGGATTTATAGGTTCTTGTATGGTTTCGAAATTAAACCAAGAGAATTTTAAAGACATTATTGTTGTTGATGATTTTTCTCGAGAGGATAAAAATGCCAATCTAGAAGGTAAAACCTTTACGGCAAAAGTTCATCGCGATGACTTTTTTGACTGGTTGAAAGACAATGAAAATCTAGTTCAGTTCATTTTTCATATTGGTGCTCGTACCGATACCAGTGAATTTGATGTTGATATTTTCTATAAGCTGAACCTTAATTACACTAAGCAAATGTGGAATGCCTGTATCGATTATGGTATCCCATTATTATATGCTTCTTCGGCGGCAACTTACGGCTTAGGAGAGCAAGGTTACGAGGATTCTCATGAAGTAGTAGATAAATTAGCTCCTTTAAATCCTTACGGAGATTCAAAAAACGACTTTGATAAATGGGCTCTTGCTCAAGAACGCCAACCTTATTTTTGGGCTGGAATGAAGTTCTTCAATGTATACGGTCCAAACGAATATCACAAAAGTAGAATGGCATCGGTGGTTTACCATACTTTTAAGCAAGTAGGGAAAACGGGAGCGATGAAATTGTTCCGTTCGCATAATCCAGACTTTGAAAATGGAATGCAATTGCGCGATTTCGTTTATGTAAAAGATGTGGTAGAGGTATTGTACTTCTTTTTACATCACCGCAAAGACGCTGGTTTGTACAATTTAGGAACTGGAAAAGCACGTGCTTTTCTCGATTTAGCCAAAGCTACTTTTAAAGGAATGGATGTTAAAGAGGACATTAGTTTTATAGATACTCCTGCCGATATACGCGATAAATACCAATACTTTACTGAGGCAAATATGTCGAAGCTAGCAAGTATTGGATACAACAAAACTTTCCACACATTAGAAGAGGGAGTTGCCGACTATGTTGGGAATTATTTACTGAAGAATGCTTACTATTAAGTAAGTGAATTGTCATCCTGTCCCGATAGTTATCGGGATTATCGAAGGATAAAACAAGTCATTTGTGCACTACGACAAACTCAGTGTGACAAATGATTTGAAAAAGAATTGTTAACAAGAAGATTGTCCCCTTGAAGGGACTATAGGGGTGATATGAATTATTTATCGGTACAAGATTTAGGGAAATCCTACGGGATTCAAACGCTGTTTAAAGGACTATTCTTTGGTATTGACCAAGGACAAAAGGTTGCTTTAGTTGCCAGGAATGGTACTGGGAAAACCACCATTCTTAGAGCCTTAGCTGGATTAGAGTCTGCTGATACAGGAGAAGTAGTATGGCGTAAGGGTATTAAGATTGCTTTCTTACAGCAAGAGTCAGATTTTGGTGATGCTAAAACAATTTACGAAGCGATTTACGAATCTGAAAACCCTATGCTTTCGGCAATACAGGAGTACGAAGCTGCGCTGTTAAACCCAGAAAATGCGGATGCCTTCCAAAATGCATTCGACAAAATGGATCAGTTGGAGGCTTGGGATTACGAGGTAAAGGTAAAGACGATTCTATCAAAGTTACAACTCGATGAGTTGAAACAAGATATTTCATTGCTTTCTGGTGGACAACGAAAGCGTTTGGCATTAGCTAAAATATTAATCGATCAACCTGACTTTTTAATCTTGGATGAACCTACCAATCACCTAGATTTAGGAATGATTGAATGGTTGCAAGAATATCTTACCAAAGAGCAAGTAACGCTCTTCATGGTTACTCACGACCGTTATTTCTTAGATGCCATCTGTAACGAGATTCTAGAATTAGAAGAGGGAGAGCTATTTAGATACAAAGGGAATTACACCTACTATTTAGAGAAGAAGCATGAGCGTCAGACTATCATGCAGACGAATATCGATAAGGCTAAGAATTTATATTCCAAAGAGCTCGAATGGATGCGTAGACAGCCCAAAGCTCGTGGTACTAAATCGAAAGCGCGAATTGATAGTTTTTATGATGTAGAGAAATCTGCGAAGAAGAGAATCAAGAACGAAAAGGTTCAGCTTGAGGTGCAAATGACGCGTTTGGGTTCTAAGATTTTAGAATTGCATAAAGTGTCTAAAGCCTATGGCGATCTAAAAATACTCGATCAGTTTACCTATACTTTTAAGAAAAGAGATCGCATTGGTATTGTTGGTAAGAATGGAGTAGGGAAAACTACGGTATTGAATATGCTTACCGGATCTGAATCGATTGATGCAGGTAAAATTGTAATCGGTGATACGGTTGTGATTGGGTATTATACTCAAAGTGGTATGAAGATGGATGAAAGCAAACGCGTAATAGAAATTGTTCGCGATATTGCTGAGTACATTCCTATGGCGGGTGGACGCAAGTTGACTGCAGCCCAAATGTTAGAACGCTTTTTGTTTACTAAAGATGCGCAGTGGAAGCGTGTTTCGGTATTGAGTGGTGGAGAGAAAAAACGATTGTATTTGCTTACCATTTTGATGAAGAATCCAAATTTCCTTATCCTCGATGAGCCAACTAACGATTTGGATTTGATTACTCTAAAAGTGCTCGAAGACTTTTTAGATGAGTTTGAAGGCTGTATGATAACCGTGTCTCACGATCGTTATTTCATGGATCGATTGGTGGATCATTTGTTTGTTTTTGAAGGTGAAGGTAAAGTGAAAGATTTCCCAGGTAATTATACCGATTACAGAGAGAATGTTGCTGCGGATGGAAAATTGAAGATTGATAAGCCAAAGCTTAAAGATCCTGTTAAAGATAGAGCCACAGAAAAGCGTAAGCTTACGTATAAGGAGAAAAAAGAGTATGATACCATTGAGTCGGTAATAGATACTCTTGAACAGAAGAAAGTTGCCGTAGGAGAGGAATTCAACGACTCTAATTTGGATGCTGAAAAGATGAAAGACTTAGGTCTTCGTATTAAAGAATTAGAAGATGAAATTGCTGAAAAAACAGATCGTTGGATGGAATTAGCGGAGCAAGTAGGCTAATTATTAATTAATAATTATTCATTCTTAATGCGTTTATTAAGAGATGTTCTTTTTAGGATATGCACGTATCTAATTTATAGATATAAGGCTGTAAATGCTCACGGTTTACATTCTCCTTTTTTGTTTGATTTTTATAATGAAGTGCTTGCTGTACATAAAGAGTTTTACTTTTTTAAGCGATTTAGAGCAATTCTACCGCAGTATAGAAGATTTATTTCTGAGGATAAGGCACTGTTCTTGTATCGTTGGACAGTATTCTATAAGCCCGATTCTGTACTGCTTCAAGATGCGAATTTCCCTGTAGCATTAGCTCTTTCAATTCCAAGTAATCTTAAAAGCCTTTCCGTCTCATCACTTGCAGATTATTCAGAAAATGAACAAAATGTACTCGCAAGCGAAGGTGTATTAATACAAGAAAATATCCCTGCTGAAATGGCTTATTGTCAGAAATTAAATCAAAAATCATTAGCTTCATTTAGCGATTATAAATGTGTGATTATTCAAAATCCACATCAAAATAAAGTAAAAGAAGAATTTTGGAATAAGCTCTGCGCTTCAAAAGAGGTTTCTATCTCCATAGATTTATTCCAATTTGGTATATTGCTATTCGATAAAAATCAAGCCAAACAACATTTTGTAGTTAAGTTTGGCTGAAGATTGAAAGTTTAAGATTGTTGTTTGCTTTAATAATTCATCATTATTACATTTACCTAACACCTAACACCTAACACCTAACACCTAACACCTAACACCGAAAATATGTCAACTCCCATCATCGATATAACAGCTTTAACAAGAGAATTTAAAGTAGGTTCGGAAATCGTAAAAGCGCTACGAGGCATAGATTTATCTGTTCAGAAGAATGAGTATGTTGCCATGATGGGGCCTTCGGGGAGTGGGAAATCCACCTTGATGAATCTTTTGGGCTGCTTAGATACACCTACCGCTGGTGCTTATAGTTTAAATGGTACCGATGTAAGTTCTCTTAAGGATGACGATTTAGCCGTTATCAGAAACAAGGAAATTGGATTCATCTTTCAAACTTTTAATTTATTACCACGACTCACTGCTCTCGAAAATGTTGCTTTACCTTTGGTTTACGCTGGCTATAATGCAGAAGATCGAAATAGGAAGGCTGCAGAGGTGCTAGGGAAAGTAGGATTGGCTGATCGTATGGATCATCGTCCAAATCAATTGTCTGGAGGGCAACGACAGCGTGTTGCTGTGGCAAGAGCATTGGTAAATAATCCATCAATCATATTGGCAGATGAGCCTACAGGGAATTTGGATTCTAAAACCTCTTTAGATATTATGCATTTGTTCGAAGAAATTCATCAAATGGGGAACACCGTAATTGTGGTTACTCACGAAGAAGAGGTGGCGAGTCATGCGCATCGCATTTTGCGTTTGAGGGATGGTTTGGTAGAATCTGATTTGCCAAATGAGAATATTGCAAAACTAACGAAGTAGTTATGAAGGTATATACAAAAACAGGCGATAAAGGTCAGACATCATTATTTGGAGGTCAACGAGTGTCGAAAGGAAACTTGAGGATTCATGCCTATGGAACTGTAGATGAATTGAATTCTTATATAGGTCTCTTGCGAGATTTGAGTCCCGATGAAGCTAGAAATGTTGAGCTCATTAGAATTCAAGATCGTTTGTTTACACTCGGAGCATTATTGGCAACCGAAAGTAATACCGCAAAAAAACGATTGCCAAAAATTCATAAAGATGATATTGAGTATTTGGAGAAAGCGATCGATTCTATGGAGGAAAAACTAGAGCCGATTAAGACTTTTGTGCTGCCAGGAGGACATCCAACCGTGTCGTATTGTCATATTGCACGCTGTGTTTGCAGACGTTCAGAGCGTTTAAGTGTAGAGCTAGCTGAAGAGGTTGAAGTAGAGGGATTAGTAATTCAGTATTTAAATCGCTTGTCTGATTATCTTTTTGTACTTTCCCGTTTTCTTACCAAAATCCTTAATGCTACTGAGATTCCTTGGCTGCCAGAAAAAGTAAGATGAGAGTGTTGCTGAGAAATGTTTGCTCAGTTTATGAAATAAATTATATTTGCAAAAAATTAGAAGAAAAGAACTATGTATTGGACTCTGGAATTAGCCTCTTATTTGAGTGACGCTCCTTGGCCTGCAACCAAAGACGAATTGATTGATTATTCAATCCGTACGGGTGCACCATTAGAAGTAGTAGAAAATTTACAAGCTATAGAAGACGAAGGTGATACTTACGAGTCGATTGAAGAAATATGGCCCGATTATCCCACCGAAGAAGATTATCTTTGGAACGAAGAAGAATATTAAACAAAATCCCTCGAGCAATCGAGGGATTTTTTTTGAGCTTTAAAGACTCTTTGTACCAGTCCTAACTGCTGGATGTATGTCATGATTTCACCAGGTAAGTCATAATCGTTAGTGGGTAGTTTAGCGAAAGTGACTCATTGACATACTTGTAGTTGTGGCTTCGTAATTGCTGTGATAAAATGAAGAAATAAGGAGCAATGTAGAGGCTTTTTATTTACATTTGTTATCCCTTGAAAAATTAAGAAAATGAGCATTGTACAAAATATATTAGGAAAGATTTTTGGTAGTAAAGCCGAGAGAGATTTAAAGGTGTTAAAGCCTATAATCGAGAAGGTTAATGCGGTAACACCAGGAGTTGTTTCTTTAACTGATGATGAGCTTAGAGCAAAGACTGCTGAGTTTCGTTTGAGAATTAAAGAAGCGATTTCGGTAGAGGATGCTGAAATTGAAAAAATTCAAACATCGCTTGAGCAAGATGAAATTGTCCTAACTGAAAAAGAAGAAGCTTATAAAAAGATTGATGAGCTTAAGACAATAGCTTATGAGAAGTCGGAGGCTATTTTATTAGAAGTGATGCCAGAGGCTTTTGCAGTAGTGAAAGAAACAGCTCGTCGTTTAGCAGAAAATAAAGCGTTAAAAGTTACAGCTCAGGATTTTGATAAAGATTTAGCAGCAGAATTTGACTTTGTAACTATTGAAGGCGATCAAGCGATTTGGTCAAATCAATGGTTAGCGTCGGGGGCAAAACAAACATGGAATATGGTGCATTACGATGTGCAGCTAATTGGTGGTTTAGTTTTACACGGAGGAAAAGCAGCCGAAATGCAAACAGGTGAAGGGAAGACCTTAGTGGCTACCCTTCCAGTTTACTTAAATGCCTTATCGGGTAACGGGGTACATGTGGTAACTGTAAATGACTACCTAGCAAAACGTGACTCGGAATGGATGGGACCTTTGTATCAATTTCATGGTTTAACAGTAGATTGTATCGATAAGCATCAGCCCAATTCTGATTCTAGAAGAAAAGCGTACCGATGTGATATTACTTTTGGTACGAACAACGAATTTGGTTTCGATTACCTAAGAGATAATATGGCGCGTTCGCCAGAAGATTTAGTTCAGCGTGAGCATAATTATGCTATTGTAGATGAGGTAGATTCTGTATTGATTGATGATGCGCGTACTCCATTAATTATTTCTGGTGCTGTACCTAAGGGTGATGAGCACGAATTTAATCAGCTAAAACCTCAAATACAATTACTATACGATACACAGCGTAAGCTGGTAACTTCAGAGCTGTCTGAAGCTAAAAAGTTATTTGCTAACGGCGATAGCGTTGAGGCTGGAAAGAAGTTGTTACGTGCCTTTAGAGGTCTTCCGAAAAATAATGCGATGATTAAATTCTTGGCTGAGGAAGGTGCAAAGTCGTTGCTTCAGAAAACGGAGAATCATTATATGCAAGATCAGTCGAAAGAAATGCATATTATCGATGATGATTTGTATTTCACGATTGAAGAGAAAAATAATTCCATTGAACTTACGGATAAAGGTATAGACCTTATTTCTGTGAATGTAGAAGAAGATAATTTTTATATCCTTCCTGATGTGGGGACTGAATTAGCTGTGCTAGAAGAGCGATCTAAAGCTGGCGAAAATGTAATGGAAGAGAAAGAAGTGTTGATGCGTGATTTTGCTATTAAAAGCGAGCGTATTCACACCATGAATCAACTTCTTAAAGCTTTTGCTTTATTTGAAAAAGAAGTGGATTACGTTTTGATGGACAACAAAGTTAAAATTGTTGACGAGCAAACAGGTCGTATTATGGAAGGTCGTCGTTATTCCGACGGACTACACCAAGCCATCGAAGCGAAAGAAAATGTAAAGATTGAAGCGGCAACACAAACACACGCTACAGTAACGCTTCAAAACTACTTCCGTATGTATAACAAGCTGTCGGGAATGACAGGGACAGCGGAAACTGAGGCAGGAGAACTTTGGGATATTTACGAGTTGGATGTAGTTGTGATTCCTACAAACCGTCCTATTACTCGTACAGATCATGAAGACAAGGTGTTTAAAACACAGCGTGAGAAGTTTAATGCTGTTGTAGAAGAGGTTGTGAGTTTATCTAAGTCTGGTCGTCCTGTATTGGTAGGAACAACTTCAGTAGATATTTCTGAAAAACTTTCTCGTATTCTACAAATCAGAGGTGTTCAGCACAGTGTATTGAATGCAAAAAAGCACCAACAAGAAGCGAGTATTGTTGCCGACGCTGGGAAGCCTGGAAAGGTAACTATTGCCACCAATATGGCGGGTAGGGGTACGGATATTAAATTGAGTGATGAATCTAAAGCTGCAGGTGGTTTAGCCATTGTAGGTACAGAACGTCATGATTCTCGTCGTGTCGACCGTCAGTTAAGAGGTCGTGCAGGTCGTCAGGGAGATGTAGGTTCTTCTCAATTTTTTGTTTCATTAGACGATAAGTTGATGCGTTTGTTCGGTTCTGAACGAATTGCCAAGCTTATGGATAGAATGGGATTGGAAGAAGGAGAGGTTATTCAACACTCTATGATTTCTAAATCTATTGAACGAGCTCAGAAAAAAGTTGAAGAAAATAACTTTGGTGTTCGTAAGCGTTTACTAGAGTATGATGATGTAATGAATTCACAACGTGAAGTTGTTTACAAGCGTCGTCGTCATGCCTTAGAAGGAGAGCGTTTGTCGGTAGATATAACCAATATGTGTTTCGATATCTGTCAGCTCATCGTTGATATTCATTCTGAGATGAAAGATTTTGAAGCTTTTAAATTTGATGTCTTGCGTTCGTTCTCAATGGACTGTCCTTTTGATGCAGAAACTTTTGAGAAAGGCAAATCAGTAGATTTAACAAATGCTCTTTATGAAGCGAGTATTGAGTCGTATACGGTAAAGATGAATCGTATTGCAGAAACGGCTTTCCCAGTGGTGAAAGGAGTTTATGAAGACGCCAATACAAACTACGAGAACATAGTAGTTCCATTTACAGATGGTACTAAAGCGATGCAAGTAGTTACTAATTTAGAAGAGGCGTATAATACCGAAGGAAAAGCTTTAATCAATTCTTTCGAAAAGAATGTTACTTTGGCTATTATCGATGAGGCTTGGAAGGAGCACCTACGTGAGATGGATAGCTTAAAGCAGTCGGTACAAAATGCTGTTTACGAACAAAAAGATCCACTATTGATTTATAAGTTTGAATCGTTCAACTTATTTAAGTCTATGTTAGAAAGATTGAATAGTGATATTGTATCGTTCTTGTACAAGGCGAATTTGCCTATTAGAGACCCTAAGGATGTACAACAAGCAAAAGCACCACAAAGACCTGCGCCTAGGTTAACGGCTTCCAGAACAGAAATGCCTCAGTATACATCAAGTTCTACTGCTGACCAAGGAAGACCTCAAGCTCAAAAGCCCAAGTCTCAACCTATACGAGTAGAAGCTAAGGTAGGGCGTAATGAGCCTTGTCCTTGTGGCTCTGGAAAGAAATTTAAACAATGTCACGGTAAGTAAATCGGACATCTATATAAAAAGGAAAGCCTTCCCGCAGTTGCGGGAAGGCTTTTTTTATAGTGTTGGGGCGGGAAATCTAATAGATTCCTGTCGCGATTACAATCAAGATTGCCATAAATGCTGTTAGAGCTAGCAATGAATAAGATACTGTGCGTGCTATGTTTTTGGAGTATACCAAAATAGGAGCGTCAGTAGGTGTGACTTCAAACCAATTCAATTCGAAAGGATCATTGCGGTGCATTCTAATTAATCGATCTCTTAGTCTCATTTTTCTCAGTGGCTTATGGCAATCATTACACACTAACTTGTGTCCTTGGCACCATTTTCCACATTCTTTGCATTTTTTCTCGAATAACATAAGCCCTATTTTTCAATTAAACTTATTTAAAAGTACGAAAAAATAAGTATTTATACAAGTGTAAATCAGTGGCTTGTATTTTTTGAATAAAAAAAAAGACCAGCTTTTGGGCTGGCCTTTTAGGTTGTATGTTAAGCATTTAGATTCTAACCATTCATAGAAGCCAAAAATTCAGCATTATTTTCAGTACGTCTAATACGATCTTTTAAGAATTCCATAGCCTCTAGCGGAGTCATATCTGCAAGATGCTTTCTCATAATCCACATACGCTGTAGTTCTTCTTTACCCATTAATAGGTCTTCTCTACGCGTACTCGAGTTTACAAGGTCAATTGCAGGGTAAATACGTTTGTTAGCAATTTTTCTATCCAATTGCATTTCCATATTCCCTGTACCTTTAAATTCTTCGAAGATAACCTCATCCATTTTAGATCCTGTATCTACTAGAGCTGTAGCGATAATGGTAAGAGAACCACCATTCTCGATATTACGCGCAGCACCAAAGAAACGTTTCGGTTTGTGTAGGGCATTTGCATCAATACCACCAGATAATACTTTACCTGAAGCAGGAGAAACAGTGTTATATGCACGAGCTAAACGAGTAATAGAATCTAATAAAATAACCACATCGTGTCCGCATTCTACCATTCTTTTGGCTTTCTCAAGAACAATATTGGCAACTTTCACATGTCTTTCAGCAGGTTCATCAAAAGTAGAAGAAACAACTTCAGCGTTTACGGTGCGAGCCATGTCAGTAACTTCCTCAGGTCTTTCATCAATCAAAAGTACAATCATGTATACCTCTGGGTGATTTTTAGCGATAGAGTTCGCAACTTCTTTTAATAAAACTGTTTTACCCGTTTTAGGCTGAGCTACAATTAAACCACGCTGACCTTTACCAATAGGAGAGAATAGGTCAATAATACGTGCCGCAACCCCAGCTTTATTATCAGCTAAATTAAATTTCTCATCTGGAAATAAAGGCGTCAAGTGTTCAAAGGCAACACGATCTCTAACGTAGCTAGGATCTCTACCATTAATCTTCTCAATATTTTTAAGTGGGAAGTATTTCTCACCTTCTTTTGGAGGGCGAACGACACCTTTTACACTATCACCCGTTTTTAAACCAAAAAGTTTGATTTGAGAATGAGATACATAAATATCATCTGGTGAACTTAAGTAATTGTAATCTGAAGACCGTAAGAAACCATAACCATCAGCCATAATTTCTAAAACTCCTTCACTGGTAATAATCCCTTCAAACTCAAATTCTACCTGACCTTTCTTCTCCGTTTTACGTTGAGCTTGGTTGCGCTGTTGATTGCGTGGTTGGTTTGGCTGATTAGGAACGGGTGAAGGGGTAGCTTTTTGAGGCTCAGGAGTCTTCTCAACTACAGTAGATTCCATTTTTTTAATGGGTTCTACAGATTTTGTAGGTTCTGAAATTCTTTGTTCCGCCTTTTTAATTCGATCTAATTGAGATTCTTGCTTTCTTCTAGGTCGAAGAACACGTTCTCTAGGATTAGGTTTTTCAGGGTTTTTTCTTGCTTGTAAAGTTATGTCTGTTGGCTTAGTTATTTCCAGATCTTCAGTAGCAACTTTAGGTGCGCTAACTTCAGCTTTTTCTTCTTTAGGAGTCTCCTTGGCAACAACCTCTTTTGTTACAGGTTCCTTTTTAGCCGCCCTAGGTTTAGGACTTACTTTTGGCTTAACTGTATCTTTTGGCTTTGTAGTAGCCTTAGGATTTATCGCTTGAACATCTAAAATTTGATAGATTAAGTCCATTTTTTTAAGTGATCTGAACTTAGGGACACTTAATCCTTTAGCAATGTCCTGTAACTCAGGAAGCAATTTGCCTTTTAGTTCTAAAATATCGTACATAGAATTAATGTTATGGGTATAGATTAAGTCGGAAATGACTTATTGTATAGAAATGATAATTTGTGGATATGTTTCTATTGATCTAGAAACAAGGATTGTTATGCAATTATACGGCTTTTAGTTGAAAGTTAAAAATTGAAGGTTAAAAGTTTATCATATATCTATGACTTGAGGTCTGTGTACCATTGAATTACTAATTATGGATACTTGTAAATAAATATTAGGTATAAATTCTTTGTCTTCATTAAATCGTTATTTTTGTGCAAAAGAAAAAAGATGATCCAAAGAATACAAACCATATACTTACTTGTAGCAACTATTGCAATGGCCTTAATCTCTTTTAAGGTTCCGGTTTGGACTTTGAATGAACAGTTGTTTATGGCTCAAGATGATACAAAGATGTTTATTTTAACTATTTCCGCCTTTTTATTTCCTCTAATTAGTATTTTCCTATATAAGTGGCGAATGGTCCAAATGAGATTAAATCGTTTAGCAATTGTATTAGGTTGGGTAATCTCAATAAGATTATTTAGTGTGCATTATTATACTGGAAATGAAATGTCGTCTTATTCAGTTGTGTTACTTTTAGTTTATTTCGTGTCTTTAGTTTTAGCGTATAAGGCTATTAAGAAAGATGAAGACTTAGTGCGCTCGGTAGATCGAATTCGTTAGTTAAATTGATTTGTCACTCTGAGCTTGTCGAAGAGTAATAAATTTAATGAATATTCTAGTAAGCCTCATTGTACGTTAATTCAGCGTTTTCCGAGTTCAATTACTTCCAAGTCTTTTATGTCTTTGCCATCTATTGTAAAGCGGAGTAATGTTTTTACTTGGTGGAATCCGTATTTCCCAGCTGCTCCAGGGTTCATATGTAAGAGAGAAAGCTCTTTATCGTACATTACTTTTAATATATGCGAATGCCCACTGATGAATAATTTTGGTGGGTTTTTCTTTATAGCTTCTTTTATAGGTGGCGAATAGCGCTTTGGGTAGCCACCAATATGCGTAATCCAAACATCCACCCCCTCGCACATAAAACGTTGGTGTAAGGGGCATTCTTTCCTGATGATAGCTGCATCTATATTTCCGTAAACAGCACGAGTAGGTTTAAATTTATTTAACTCATCAAGTACTTTAATCTCGCCAATATCTCCGGCATGCCATATTTCATCACATTCTTTAAAATGTTTGAAAATGGCTGGATCTAAATATGAATGCGTATCAGAAAGAAGTCCTATTCGTTTCATTTATTATAGGTTGTTAGTTCTTGGTTGTTTGTTGTTGGAGGAAACCAATTATTAGTTTAATTTCACATATTCGAGAAAGATATTCAAATTATCAAATCTTCAAATCATCAAGTAGTTATTAATTCATCAATCTTAGTATTTTTGTTGAAAATTAATCAGTGTGAGGTATTTTATCAGTTTAGCATATAAAGGAACCAATTTTCACGGATGGCAACTGCAGCCCAATGCTGTAAGTGTTCAAGAGAAAATTAATGATGGCTTATCGATGCTTTTAAAAGAGCCTGTGATGGTTTTGGGTGCAGGAAGAACTGATACGGGGGTTCACGCCAAAGAGATGTATGCTCATTTTGATTCGGATAAGGAATTCGATTGTGAGAAAATTGCTTATCGCTTAAATTCTTATATCGATGATGCGATTTTGATTAAGTCTATTTTTTCAGTTTCAGAGACTACTCATGCCCGATTTCATGCTATAGCGCGTACTTATGAATATTGGATTTGTCAAGAAAAAAATCCTTTCTTAAAGGAAGGAGCTTGGTTGATGTATTCAAATTTAGATTTTGATTTAATGAATGCTGCTGCTGCTTATCTGCTAGAAATTGAAGATTTCACGAGTTTTGCTAAAATCCATTCAGATGTGAAAACTCATATTTGTGATGTGAGGAAGGCTACATGGGAACGTAGAGATGATAAGTGGGTGTTTACGATTGAAGCAGATCGGTTTTTGAGAAATATGGTTCGCGCTATTGTGGGTACTCTAGTTGATGTAGGCAAGGGGAAGATTTCAGTTCAAGAATTTAAAGATGTTATTACTAAAAAGGATAGAGGCTCTGCAGGAGGCTCAGCTCCAGCTCAAGGTTTATATCTTGTAAAAGTTGAGTATCCACAAGAATTATTGAATGGCAACTGAGAAAAAAGAAAATATAATCGATTATAAGCTTCTATCGAGAGTTTTGAGTTTTGTGAAACCGTACAAAACTATTTTCTTGATTAGTGTTTTCTTTAGTATCGCTTTAGGAGTGCTCTCCATAGCTCGACCTATAATAATAGAATACACTGTTGATCATTTCATCATTGGTAAAGACCCAGAAATGTTGCTGAGGTATACGCTTATCATGATTGGCTTACTGATAATAGAATCCATTTTTCAGTTCTTATTTATGTATGCTGCTAACTGGATAGGGCAGTCGGTAATTAAAGATATTAGAGAAAAACTCTACAAGAAAATATTATCCTTCCGCTTAAAGTATTTTGATAAAACGCCTATAGGAGCACTGGTTACTCGTACTGTTTCGGATATAGAAACCATTGCAGAAATTTTCTCTCAAGGAATACTCGTTATTTTTAGCGACATCTTTAAGGTTGTCATCATTGTAATATGGATGTTCTCTAGAGATGTAATGCTGAGTTTAATTTCTCTAGCCGTTTTTCCAGTTTTAATTTGGGCTACAATTTATTTCCAAAGAGCCATGAAAAGTGCTTTTGAGGATGAGCGTTCAGCAATATCGAAATTAAACACTTTTGTTCAAGAGCATATATCTGGAATGAAAATAGTTCAGATTTTTAATAGAGAGAAAGCGGAGCTTGAAAACTTCAAAAAGGTGAATGCAACCTTTAAGAAAGCTACTATAAAAGCAATTTGGCACTTCTCGATCTTCTTGCCTATTATTGAAATAATGAGTGCCATTTCTTTAGGTGCAATGGTGTGGTATGGCGGTTTGGATATGATTATGGGTGGTGAGGTCACTCTAGGTTTGATGATGGCATTTATTCTCCTAATCAATATGTTGTTTAGACCTGTTCGGAATTTAGCAGATCGTATAAATGTTTTGCAAAGAGGAATTGTAGCTTCTACCAGAGTCTTTAAAATTTTGGATACCGATGAGTTTATTACCTCTAATGGAAGTTTACAGTTAAAAGAAGTGCAGGGTAATGTGAAGTTTCAGCATGTTAATTTTTCCTATAATAAGGGCGAACCCGTATTAAAAGATATTAATTTCGAAATTAAAGCTGGGAAAACATTGGCTTTAGTGGGGGCTACGGGAGCTGGGAAAAGCTCGATTATTAATCTCTTATTACGCTTTTATAATATCGATTCGGGTACTATTTTATTAGACAATAAAGATATTGCTATGTACGACATTAAGTCGCTTAGAAGTAAGCTAGCTTTAGTACTTCAGGATGTGTTTTTGTTCTCCGATTCTATTTATAAGAACATCGTACTTGATAAAGATATCCCTATAGAGGATGTTCGGAAAGCGGCTCAAGCTATAGGTTTAGAAGAGTTTATTGATCAATTACCTGGTGGTTATAATTACAATGTACGCGAGAGAGGGGTTATGCTTTCTGCTGGACAACGACAATTAATAGCCTTTTTACGGGCCTATGTATGCAATCCAAGTGTCTTGATTTTAGATGAAGCGACTTCTTCTGTAGATACCCAAACGGAACATCTAATTCAGCAAGCTACCAATAAGCTTACGCAGGGTAGAACCTCCATTGTTATTGCACACCGATTGGCTACCATCCAAAATGCCGATAAAATATTGGTTATGGATAAGGGGCAAATTGTAGAATCGGGTACGCATACCGAATTATTAGCTCTTAAAGGTTATTACAGCAGATTGTTTGACTTGCAGTTTAGTTAATTTGGTAAATGGTAAAACGGAAGATGTGAACAGTATTTACTTTTGTGATGTTTTTCATTTTTGCTAACGGCTGTTTTAGTTAAATTTCTCCTTCAAAAATTCACCCGTAGAACTCTCTTTACAATTGATAATATCTTCTGGAAGCCCTTCGAAAATTAGTTGCCCACCATTTTTACCGCCTTCTTTTCCAAGATCGATAAGCCAGTCGGCACATTTAATGACATCGGAGTTGTGCTCGATAACTAAAATGGTATGTCCATTTTCAATTAATGCATTAAAAGACTCTAGGAGTTTTTTAATATCGTGAAAATGGAGTCCCGTAGTCGGCTCATCAAAAATAAAGAACTGTTGTCCGTGACTTTTGCCTTTACCTAAGAATGATGCTAGTTTAACTCTTTGAGCTTCACCGCCACTTAAAGTAGAAGAAGATTGCCCTAAGTTGATATAACCCAAACCAACATCTTGTAGTGGTTGGAGTCGTTTGGATATTTTTGGCTGCTCCCCTATTTCAAAGAATGCGATAGCCTCATCAATAGTCATCCCTAAGGTGTCTGAAATATTCTTCTCGTTGAATTTTACTTCAAGAATTTCTTCTTTAAAACGCTTTCCTTTACAGTGTTCACATTGGAGGTGTACATCTGCCATAAATTGCATTTCTATGGTAACTTCACCTTCTCCAGAACAATGTTCACATCTACCACCATTGGTGTTAAAAGAGAAATGTTTGGCTTTATAGCCTCTTGTACTCGAAAGTGTTTGACTGGCGTAAAGGTTTCTAATCTCGTCGTAAGCTTTAATATAGGTTACGGGGTTAGAGCGCGAAGATTTACCTATTGGATTTTGATCGATAAATTCTACACCCGAAATTTTTTTTATACTTCCTGTTAAGCTATCAAACTGTCCAGATTTAGGTCCATATCCTCCTAGAGCTTTCACCAATGCAGGGTAGAAGATGTTTTTTATTAAGGTACTTTTTCCAGAACCACTTATTCCACTTACTACGGTGAGTACGTTTAGAGGAATCTCAACCGTAATATTTTTAAGGTTGTGTTGTCGGGCGCCAGTTATTATTAATGAATCTGTCCAAGATCTCTTTTTAGGGATATCAATCCTTAAATCGCCATTTAAGTACTGAGCTGTAAGGCTCAATTTTTCATGTTTCATTTCACTGTGTGTTCCGTGAAACATAACCTCTCCACCATGTATTCCTGCCATAGGTCCCATGTCGATAACTAAGTCGGCAGCTTTCATGATGTCTTCGTCGTGTTCAACTACGATAACGGTGTTTCCTATATCTCTTAGCGAACGCAATATTTTAATTAAGCGAAGCGTGTCTCTAGAGTGTAGTCCAATGCTTGGTTCATCTAAAATGTACATGGATCCAACCAAACTACTACCTAGGGAGGTTGCTAAGTTGATACGCTGCGATTCGCCACCCGATAAGGTTGAAGATCTACGATTGATGCTTAAGTAACTCAAGCCAACATCCAATAAGAACTGAATTCTATTTTGAATCTCTATGAGTAAACGACCTGCGATTACAGCGTCGTGTTTGTTTAGTTTGAGCTTAGAGAATACATCACACAATTCATCAATTGGCATATCCACAATTTCGCAAATAGAGTATCCTCCTACTTTTACATAGTCAGATTCTGGGCGAAGTCGTTTTCCTTCGCAGGTATGACAAAGTGTTTTCCCTCGGTACCTAGAGAGTAAAACACGATTTTGAATTTTGTAGTTTTTCTTTTCTAACTGAGCGAAAAACTTATTGATTCCTTTAAACTCTTTACTCCCGTTCCACAAGAAATGCTTTTGTTTTTTGCTGAGCTCATAGTATGGCTTGTGAATAGGCATATCCCATTTTTCAGAATTAAAAACGAGGTCGTCTTTATATTTGCATAGTGTATCTCCTCTCCAACAAGCTATCGCATCCTCATAAATCGATAGCCCCGTGTTTGGGATAACCAACTCTTCGTCTATTCCGACAACACTACCATAGCCTTCACAGGTTTTACAAGCTCCATATGGGTTGTTGAATGTAAAAAGGTGAATGCTCGGTTCTTCAAATGTAATTCCATCCGCCTCAAATAAATTGCTAAATAAAGTAGCTTCCCCAGAATCCATAAACTCGATTAAGCATTCTCCTTTTCCTTCGTGAAAACAAGTTTGAATAGAATCTGCTAAACGCTCAGGGAAATTGTCGTCATTTTTAATGCTTAAGCGATCAATTAATAAGTAGAATTGGTCATCTAATTGAATATCTCCTTCTAATAAATCTTCAATTCTTAAAATGTTATCATTGTGTTTTAAACGATGATACCCTTGTTGAAGAAGCATTTGGAGATAGAGCTTATAGTCTCTCTCGGCTAGGTGAGCAGGAGCGAGAATGTAAAACTTAGAACCTTCATCTTGTTTTAGGATGAAGTCTACTACATTTTGCACACTGTGTTTTTTCACTTCTTTTCCTGAAACAGGAGAGTAGGTACGCCCAATTCTGGCAAAGAGTAATTTTATATAGTCGTAAATCTCGGTACTTGTACCTACGGTAGAGCGCGGATTTTTAGAATTCACCTTTTGCTCTATAGCAATGGCTGGAGAGATTCCTTTAATACTGTCTACTTCGGGTTTGTTTAATCGCCCTAAAAATTGACGAGCATACGAAGAGAGGCTTTCTACATATCGCCTTTGCCCTTCGGCATAAAGCGTGTCAAATGCCAAGCTCGACTTGCCAGAGCCTGAAAGCCCAGTAATCACCACAAACTTATTACGAGGAATGGCTACATCAATATTTTTCAAATTGTGTAATCGCGCTCCTTTTATAAGGATGTGTTCTTTTGAATCAAGCTTATCAAATTCTTTCATAGTCCATTTATTCTTCAAGGAAACGCAAATTTATGAAATTTTAACACGCCAGCATTTACAAGTTTTGGTATGATTGTTGAAAAAGTTCTATATTAGTGCAAATTATTACGAATCAAAACCCTTTTTGCCTATAGAAGCATTTCTACCTATTACATTTTTAATTGATGTTTAACCTAAATGGTAGCTTATGTGTGTGCAAAATATTTCTGATCAACAATTGGTTAGTGCCTTTTTATCTGGCGACTCATTTTCAATCGAACGTTTAATTATCCGTCATAAAGACAAAGTCTTTGGATACATCTTGTCGAAAGTCAAAGATGTGGATTTGGCAAATGATCTTTTTCAAGAGGTTTTTATTAAGGTTATTAATAAATTGAAGGAAGGAAAGTATAACGAAGAAGGTAAGTTCATCTCTTGGGTAATGCGGATTTCTCACAATATGATTATCGACCATTTTAGAAAAACATCGCGTATAAGAATGGTTCGTCCCACAGATGAGTTTAACATTTTTGATACTATTGGTGGATCCGAAGACTGTACTGAGACAGATATGGTGAGAGCACAAGTGTTTGCTGATTTAAAAGCATTAGTGACTTATTTGTCTGCTGAGCAAAAAGAGGTTTTAGAAATGCGCTATTACGCAGGAATGTCTTTCCGAGAGATTTCTGAAGAATGTGATATTAGTATTAATACTGCTCTTGGAAGAATGCGTTATGCAATCATCAATCTGAGGAAATTACAGCAAAAACATCAGTTGAATTTAAGTTTGTAATTAAAAATCTAGCTTAAATTTGAGTAAAATTAGTCCAAATTCTTTGAAGACTTACATTTGATTAGGATTCAAATTTACTCCTTGGATGGATTATGCTTGAAAAAGGGAATACGATTGAAGCAACTCATTTTTTTGAACAGGTACTTTTAATTAGTCCAATGGATACATCTGCTATAGAAGGCTTATTGCTCATAAAATAGATTGATATTTTACGACTATATAATAATTGATTAATGCTCGCGTTATAGCTTTGAATTTAAATCAAAGTTATGGCAAAACCATTTACACTCTATGGCAGTACCGGACTGTCTAAATATTCCGGAAAAAGTACAATCAATAGAACTAAGATAGACACAAAACCCTCTGAAAAGGCTTTGCGATTTGTACTCGACTATGCGAAGTCATCGAGTGTTCTAAAAACTAAATCTATTGATTCTATAATTATTGTAAACAATTAGGCTCGAAAGCCTTTTTTATTGTTGATAAGTACTGCCTCATTTGATGTGTTCAAGTGAGGCACTTTTTTTATTTTTGAATGAAACAATATTTAGCCAATGACAAGTTTAAAAGTTGGAGATAAAGCTCCTGACTTCTGTGCCCTAGATGAAAATGGAAAATCAATTTCACTGTCAGAATATTCGGGAAAAAAAGTAATCCTATATTTTTATCCAAAAGATATGACTCCGGGTTGTACTGCTGAGTCCTGTAATCTCGGAGAAAACTATCAACTCCTAAAAGATAAAGGTTTTGAAATTATTGGAGTGAGTCCCGATTCAGCCAAAAGACATCTTAAATTTATTGATAAATACGACTTACCATTTAGCTTAATCGCTGATGAGGATAGAAAGGTACTTGAGGCGTATAATGTTTGGGGATTAAAGAAGTTTATGGGTAAAGAATATGACGGTGTTCACAGAACAACTTTTGTTATAGCCGAAAATGGACTTATAGAAAAAATCTTTATTAAAGTAAAAACTAAAGATCATACGAATCAAATATTAGAATCATATAATTAATTGACACAAGTTGACACCGATTGGTGTTTTATTTGTCACAGAAAAGAACGCAACTATGGAAAAGGAAAGAGAAGCAAAATTGAAAGCATTACAACTTACAATGGATAAGTTGGAAAAGACATACGGGAAAGGTGCAGTAATGAAAATGGGTGATATACCAGCAGTAGATATTGCGAGTATTTCTACAGGTTCCTTAGGCTTAGATTTAGCTCTTGGAATTGGTGGATTCCCTAAAGGGAGAGTTGTAGAGATTTACGGACCAGAATCATCAGGTAAGACTACTTTGGCACTTCATGCCATTGCAGAAGCTCAAAAAGCGGGTGGTATAGCTGCTTTTATTGATGCAGAACACGCATTCGATCGTTTTTATGCTGAAAATCTAGGTGTAAACATAGATGAACTAATTATTGCACAGCCAGATTCAGGTGAGCAAGCATTAGAAATTACTGATAATTTGATTCGCTCTGGAGCAGTCGATATAATTGTTATTGACTCGGTAGCTGCATTAACTCCAAAGGCTGAAATTGAAGGTGAGATGGGCGATTCTAAAATGGGATTACATGCTCGTTTAATGTCTCAAGCCTTAAGGAAATTAACGGCTTCTATATCTAAAACGGGTTGTACTTGTATTTTTATCAATCAATTGCGCGAAAAGATCGGTGTAATGTTTGGGAATCCTGAAACAACAACGGGTGGGAATGCTCTCAAGTTTTACGCTTCTGTTCGTATAGACATACGTAGAAGTACGCAATTGAAAGATGGCGATACGGTAGTAGGTAACCGCACAAGAGTGAAAGTGGTGAAAAATAAATTAGCCCCTCCATTCCGTAAAGCGGAGTTCGATATTATGTACGGACAAGGGATTTCAAAAGTCGGAGAGATTGTCGATTTAGGTGTAGAGTATAATGTAGTTAAGAAAAGTGGTTCTTGGTTTAGTTATGGCGACACCAAATTAGGGCAAGGTCGCGATGCTGTAAAACGCTTGTTGCTCGATAACCAAGAATTAGCCGAAGAGTTAGAGGCTAAAATTGTTGAGCAAATTCAAAATGCATAACTTGAACCCTTCAGGGTTCTTTTCTAGTTTATAAAGATGAAGAACTATTTTTATTTAGCCTTTTGTGTCATTTTTGTTGGATGTACCTCAAATACACCTACAGAAACCCCTACAACAGACTCTCAAGTCGATTCTATTGCAATAGTCAATTTTCAAATTGATTCTATTAGTGAACTGATAATACTCGATAGCTTAAATGCTTCGTTCTATTTTGATAGAGCGGCTTTGTATATGAAGACTCAGTCTTTGGGATCTGGTATTTCAGATTTGCAGTTTGCTGTTCAATTAGATTCTACTAATTCCGAATATTGGGCAAAATTAGGACTATTGAACTATGCTATGCAGCAAACTAGGAATGCCAAAAACTGTTGGGAAAAATGTTCAAACTTTGATTCGAGGAATCTTGATTGCAGACTGAATCTAGCAGAGATATATCTTGCTGTAGGTGAATTGAAAAAAGGTCAGAAAAGACTCAACGAGATTTTGGACTTTGACCCACAAAACTCATCAGCATTGTTTTTAACTGGAAACTATGCATTAATGGATAGGGATACCGTAAAAGCGATGAAATATATTCAGGCTGCTATTAATGAGGATCAGTCTTTATTTAAAGCATATGACCAAATGGGAGTATTGTATACTTCTAAAGGCGATTTGTTAGCTTTAGATTATTTTAATGCTGCTCTTCGGTTAAAGCCCTATCGATTTGATATTCATTATAAAGTTGGGTTTTTCTACCAGACTATTCATGCCGATGAAGAGGCTGTATTAGCCTATCAAAGAGTATTGGAAGTTAATCCAGACCATAAAACATCATTGCACAATATTGCTGTAATCGCCTTTTTCTCTGAGGATTTACCTAGAGCGATAGAATATTTCAGTAAAGCAATAGGTGCTGATGCTTCGTATTTAGAAGCGTATTTTGGTAGAGCTTATGCATATGAGTTACTCGGCGATCTGATTAAATCAGAATCTGATTACAGAACGAGTTTAATGTTAGATCCGGGATACTTACCATCTATTGATGGGCTTGCGAGAGTAGATGCATTTAGGCTTAATTAGAGTAACTCTTCATCAGTATATTCTTAAAGTGTTGACATAAAAAAAAGGAGCCCGAGGGCTCCTTTTAACATATTTAGGAATGTTTTGCAATTTACTTCTTTACTTTATCAACTACAGCTTTAAAAGCTTCTGGGTGGTTCATTGCCAAATCGGCTAAAACCTTACGGTTTAATTCGATGTTGTTTTTGTGAACCGCTCCCATAAATTGAGAGTAAGACATACCGTACTGGCGTGAACCAGCATTAATACGTTGAATCCATAGAGCACGGAAGTTTCTTTTCTTAACCTTACGGTCTCTATAAGCGTATACTAAACCTTTTTCAACAGCGTTTTTTGCTACTGTCCAAACGTTCTTTCTTCTTCCGAAATAACCTTTGGCAAGTTTAATTACTTTTTTTCTACGCGCTTTTGACGCTACATGATTTACTGATCTAGGCATAATGTTTAATTTTTTTATACTTAGCGGATTCTTTCGAAACGCTTAGGTGCTAAGTACAGGGTTAATTAAAAACTCTATTGTGTTATCTAATACACAATTGTTGTTTGATGTTCTTTACGTCATGGTCATGTACTAAACCAGACTTAGTTAAGTTGCGCTTTTGTTTAGTCGATTTCTTTGTTAGAATGTGACTTTTGAAAGCGTGCTTTCTCTTAATTTTACCAGAAGCTGTAAGCTTAAAACGCTTTTTAGCACTGGATTTAGTTTTCATCTTTGGCATGATCTGTCCTCTTTATTTCCTAAATATGAGTTCGTTATTTCTTTTTTGGGCTGATAAACATAATCATACGTTTACCTTCCAATTTTGGTAATTGTTCCACTTTACCGAAGTCTTCCAACTCCTGTGCAAAACGAAGCAATAATATTTCTCCTTTATCTTTAAACAAGATTGAACGACCTTTAAAGAATACGAAAGCTTTAAGTTTAGCACCATCTTCTAAGAATTTCTTAGCATGCTTTAATTTAAAGTCAAAATCGTGGTCATCTGTATTCGGACCGAAACGAATTTCCTTAATCACCACTTTCGAGGCTTTGGCTTTCATTTCTTTCTGACGCATCTTCTGCTCGTACAAGAACTTGTTATAGTCTACAATACGACAAACAGGTGGCTTTGCTTTAGCAGCAATTTCTACTAGGTCAAGACCCATTTCGTCAGCCATAGCTAATGCTTTTCGAGTAGGGTATACACCTTCCTCAATACCTTCAGCTGCTGCAAGTCTAACTTCAGGCGCTTTAATAGCTCTGTTAATGTTGTGTGCATTTTCTCTAATGACACGTCCAGGGCCTCTACTTCTTCTTCTTCTAATTGCTATGGCTCGTTCCTCCTATAGTTTAGTTAAACAACAAATTCATCAATATTCTTTGTAATCTCCTTATGAGTCAAAGTTTTAAAGGCTTCTAAGCTCATGCTTCCAAGGTCTTCACCACCATGACGTCTTACAGAAACTGTACCTTCAGCGGCTTCTCGTTCCCCAACGATAAGCATAAATGGAATTTTGCGAACTTCTGCATCTCTGATTTTACGTCCCGTCTTTTCACTACGGTCGTCAATCTCGGCGCGAATATCGGAAATTTTAAGCGAATTTAAAACTTCCTTGCTATAATCCATGTACTTATCGCTAATTGGTAGTATGCAAACTTGATCTGGTGTGAGCCATAATGGGAAGTTTCCTCCGCAGTGTTCAAGTAGTACAGCTACAAAACGTTCCAATGAACCGAATGGGGCTCTATGAATCATTACGGGTCTATGCTTTTTATTGTCAGATCCTGTGTATTCTAATTCAAAACGCTCTGGTAAATTATAGTCTACTTGAATTGTTCCCAATTGCCAAGTTCTGCCTAAAGCATCTTTCACCATAAAGTCTAGCTTAGGTCCGTAAAAGGCAGCTTCGCCATATACTACTTTAGTAGCAAGACCTTTTTTTGCTGATGAATTGATAATTGCACTTTCAGCTAATTCCCAATTTTCATCAGTTCCAATGTATTTTGCTCTATTGTCTTTATCGCGCAAAGAAATTTGAGCCGTATATTCTTCAAATCCTAAAGCTTTAAATACATAAAGGACTAAGTCGATTACTTTTTCAAATTCTTCCTCAACTTGATCTGGTCTCACAAAAAGGTGAGCATCATCTTGAGTAAATCCTCTTACACGAGTCAATCCGTGTAATTCGCCACTTTGCTCGTAGCGGTAAACCGTACCGAATTCCGCATAACGCACCGGTAAATCTTTGTAAGATCGAGGTTTGCTTTTGTATATCTCACAGTGGTGAGGGCAGTTCATCGGCTTTAAGAAAAACTCTTCACCTTCATTAGGTGTTTTAATCGGTTGGAAAGAATCCTCTCCATATTTTTCATAATGCCCCGAACATACATATAGATCTTTATGACCAATATGTGGCGTGATAACCGGTTCGTAACCTGCAATTGTTTGCGCTTTCTTCAGGAAACCTTCTAGGCGCTCTCTTAATGCAGCTCCTTTAGGTAACCATAAAGGTAAACCTTGACCTACTTTTTGAGAGAAAGTGAATAACTCCATTTCCTTTCCTAGCTTACGGTGGTCTCTTTTCTTTGCTTCTTCAAGCATTTCAAGGTAAGCGGTAAGCTCTTTGTTTTTAGGGAAAGTAATTCCGTAAATCCGTGTAAGCTGCTTGTTTTTTTCATCACCTCTCCAGTAGGCACCTGCGGTGGTAAGGAGTTTGATAGCTTTTATAAATCCAGTATTTGGGATATGTGGGCCTCTACAAAGGTCTGTAAATTCACCTTGTTTGTAGAAGGTAATCTCTCCATCGGTTAATCCTTCCAGTAATTCTAATTTGTATTCATCTTCTTTTTCTTGGAAGTAAGAAATAGCGTCCGTTTTCGAAATCTCAATACGCTCAAAGCTGTTTTTCTGACGAGCTAATTCTGTCATCTTCTTTTCCACTTTTGGAAAGTGGTCGGAAGAGAAGTTATGATCGCCAAAATCGATGTCGTAATAGAAACCATTTTCTATAGGAGGTCCAATCGCTAATTTCACGCCTGGATAAAGTGCTTCTATAGCTTCAGCCATAAGATGAGCAGAAGAGTGCCACATAGCCATTTTACCATTATCGTCGTTCCAGGTAAGAAGTCTTAGGCTAACATCAGTGTTAATAGATCGGGTAGCATCCCAAACCTCACCATCTATTTCTGCAGCTAAAACATTGCGTGCTAATCCACTGCTAATACCTTCGGCAACCTGCATAGCAGTTGTTCCTTTTGGGTATTCTTTTACCGTTCCATCGGGTAGTGTAATGTTAATCATTTGCTCTTTTCTAATCTAATTTTACGACAGTCAGCAAATATACATTTTTGTTGTCGAATCAAGAGTGATTCATCTTTATTATCAAGCCTTGATTATTAGGTTAATGGAATAGTTTTTGCACCTATAAGTTTAATTGATTTTATAAACCCCCTTATTTTATCTGGGCTAATATTGAATACTATGAAACAAATCTCTCCTATTTTTAAGGTATTATTTACCTTAATGCTGTTTACATTTTCTAGTGTAAAGGCGCAAGAGCAATCAGCAGTTCACTTAGTAAGTTCAACTAATCATTCTTTACAATTAAAGTTTGAGAGTTCTCCTTATGAATTTATTGAGGTTGAAACTCCAGAAGGTACAATGAGTTTGCCTCAAATGGACGGCGCTTCCCCTTTATTAATAAAAGGTTCTCCAGCTTTACAGAAATACGCTTGTTCTTACATCATTCCTGATGGTGAGAATCCGGTAATACAGGTTTTAAGCGCAACATATAAAGATTATAAAGTTGAGGTAGCGCCTTCAAAAGGGAATTTGCTAAGGAATGTGAATCCTGCAGAAATACCGTATTCTTTTGGTTCTCAATATGCAGTTGACGCTTTTTTCCCTACTACAATATTTGAATCCCAAGAAAGTCACACGGTAAGAGATTTTGAAGCGCAAGCCCTTTGGATTTATCCTTTCCAATACAATCCTATAACTAAAATATTACGCGTTTATGATACCATTGAATTGGACATACAGTTTAATTCAACTATAAAGTATCCACGATCAATGGATTCTCAATTTAAAATGATTTACGAAAACTTGTTTATCAATTACGGTAACACAAGTCGTACATCTTTGGAAGATGAGGATGGGAGTATGTTGATTATTGCCTACAATGAATTTATTGATCCAATGCAAAATTTTATGGATTGGAAAACTCAAAAAGGTATTGTAAATGAAATTGTTGATGTTGCTACTATTGGTGGTCAGGATGAAATTAAAACATATATAGAAGACTATTATAATTCACACAACTTAACTTATGTATTACTCGTTGGAGATCATCAGCATATACCATCCTATTCTGCAAGCTCAGGATATTCCGACAATTACTATGGTTATATAGAGGGAGATGACTCATACCCTGAAGTTTTTGTAGGTAGATTCTCAGCAGAAGATAAGAGTCAAGTAACAACACAAGTAAACAGAGTGTTACAATATGAACAAACTCCTGCAACCACAGATCATTATGCAAGAGGCTTGGGTGTAGGTTCAGATCAAGGCCCTGGAGACGATGGAGAGTATGATTATCAACATTTAAGAAATATTAGAGAAGGTTTATTGGATTACACCTATACAACAGGTTATGAGTTATATGATGGTAGTCAAGGAGGAGAAGATGCTTCTGGAAATCCAAGCGCTTCTGATATGCATGCATTGTTAGAAGATGGTTTGGGAATTATAAATTATACGGGTCATGGTTCTACTTTTTCTTGTGGAACTTCAGGGTACAATAGTACAAACGTAGATCAACTAACGAATACTTCAGTTCATCCTTTTTTCTGGTCAGTTGCCTGTGTTAATGGTAACTTTACTAATGCTACATGCTTTGCAGAAACTTGGTTGAGGGCAACACATAATGGACAACCTACAGGTGCTATTGCAACGCTAATGTCTACCATAAATCAATCTTGGTCTCCGCCTATGGAAGGACAGGACCACATGAATTTTATTCTTTCAGAAACAAGTGAGAATAGTGATTCTCGTTCTTTTGGAGGAATTTCTATGAACGGTTGTATGCAAATGAATGACACCTACGGAAGTGGTGGAGCAGACATGACAGATACTTGGACTTGTTTTGGAGATCCGTCTGTTATTGTTCGGACTCAAGCTCCAGAAACTATGGCTGTTTCTTATAATCCAACAATTCCTGTGGGTTCAACTTCTTTAGATGTTTCCTGTTCTACAGATGGTGCTTTAGTGTCATTAACTTTGGATGGCGAAATTATTGGAACAGCTGTGGTTTCTGGTGGAATGACAACAGTGAATTTTGATGCGCTTTCATCTATTGGTGACATTACAGTAACCGTTACAGCTTTTAATTCGGTTCCAAATATTGGAACGAGTTCAATTATTGTTCTCGATGGACCTTGGTTAGTGGTTACTTCCTATGAGGTTGGTGATGAAGATGGTTTAGCTTCTTATTATGAAAATTTCCCTCTTTACTTTACAATTGAAAATATAGGAACTGAAGCTACTACTACAACTTATTTGAATACTGAAACTAATGGCGCTATTGCAATAGGTACTTTTGGCGATAATATTCCAGGTTTAGAGCCTGGAGAGTCCTTGACTTATACCGATGAAAGTTTTTGGGCTAACGTTTCGTGGGATGCAGTGGATGGAGAAGAAGCTCAAGTCACTTTTTCAATGAATAGTGATGAAGGGACTTGGTATTCTACAATTAATATTCCTGTTCATGCCCCAGTACTTGAAGTTTCTTCAGTAGATGCAGACTTAAGTTTTGGAGAAACAACTGTTGCTATAATCACATTAACGAATAATGGGTCAGCAGATTTTAATGGGGGTATAGCAAGTTTAGTGTCCGCTGGGACTTATGTAACGGTTCTTAATGATATTACTATTGAAGCTTTAGCTTCAGGGGAGTCTATAAACTTAGAATATGAAGTTTCTTTGGTGGCCGATGCCCCATCGAGTACTTCATTAGATTTATCACTCGTTGTTACTGAAGGGTGGTTTGAACAAAGCACTGCGGTTGAACTTGAAACTCCAATGTGTCAGAGTACAGATTTAGACATTGAGTTAACTATTATGACAGATTCATGGGGTGATGAAACCTCTTGGGATTTCACAAATGAAGATGGTGTTGTCTTGGCTTCGGCAGAAGCTGGGGCTTACGAAAGTAGTAGTGCTTATACTGCTACAGTTTGTGCTGCAGAAGGATCTATGATGACCTTCAATATTCAAGATACATATGGGGATGGTATATTTGCTCCAAATGGTTATTGGATTACTGTTTGTGGCAACGAAGTTGCCCAAGGTGATGCATTTGGCTCGGGTACTTCACATACATTTGTAGTTACATGCGATGTATACATAGAGATTCCTGGTTGTATGGATCCTGAAGCAGATAATTACAATCCAGAAGCAAATACGCCAGACGATTCTTGTGCCTATACAATATATTGTGATTCAGCTAATAGCTTACAATTGTTTATGTATGATTCTTATGGCGATGGATGGAATGGCAATTATTTTGAATTGTACGATTTGGATGGAATTCAATTGGTAAATACCACTTTAGAATCTGGTAGTTCCGGAACTTATGATTTCTGTTTAAACGATGGATGTTATTCAATTATTACAACAGATGCAGGTTCCTGGACTTATGAAGTGTCGTGGATTTTAGTTTCAGGAGTAGATACTTTGGCTACTGGAGTTTCACCATCGAGCACCTCAATTTCATTAAACGAAGATTGTGGTTTTGTGTTTGGCTGTATAGATGCTTCTGCATGTAATTATAATGCGGATGCGAATGTGGAGGATTATTCTTGTTTGTATGCAGCAGCGTATTACGATTGCGAAGGAAGTTGTCTGTCTGATGTTGATGGAGATGGCTATTGTGATGAATTAGAAATTTATGGTTGTATGGATTCAGTAGCTCCAAATTATAATCCGGAAGCCACAGAAGATGATGGATCCTGTCTTGAGCCAATTGATTGCGAAGGATTAACGACTGTAACGATAAGCATGCTTGATTCTTATGGAGATGGCTGGAATGGAAACATCTTAACGATTGATAGCCAGGTCTTTACTTTGGATTCTGGTTCTGAGTCTAGTGCAACAGCATGTATTGATTTATCCTTAGAATGTATTGCTGTTGCTTGTGACGGCGGTTCATGGCAGTCAGAAGTGTCTTGGACAATCTCTGAAGGCGATTCTATATTCCTTTCTGGGGGAGCACCGTATAACGGAGGTATAGGAGATTGTGGTAATGTTACTGATGTTTATGGTTGTACGGATGCTACTGCATCGAATTACAATGCTGAAGCAACTATTGATGATGGCTCTTGTGAATACGAAGAATGTATTTGTCCTGATGTATGGGATCCTGTTTGTGGAGTAGATGGTATTACTTATGGTAATTCATGTGAGGCAGATTGTGTAGGGATTGAGTATACCGAAGGTGAATGTATCATAGTTATGGGTTGTACCGATGCAACTGCTTTAAATTACAATCCTGAAGCTACAGAAGATGATGGTACATGTGAGTATGATTCAACAGGATGTGCTGAAGGACAAATTGAAGATTGTAACGGAAACTGTGCTCCTGCCAGTTGGGTAGGTGATGGATTTTGTGATGATGGTGGATATTCTTCAGGTGGCAATCAGATTTACTTTACTTGTGAAGAATTTGATTTTGATGGTGGTGATTGTGGAGATGTTACTATAGTTTATGGATGTACTGATGCAGCTGCGTTAAATTATAATCCTGAAGCTAATACAGATGATGGTTCATGTGAGTATGAACAAACAGAAGGCCCTTGGGATATTCTAATTACTGG
>Ga0208879_1000351_pt1 | contig 47694 bp, 45 predicted proteins | sample Knorr_S15_td_Bot_FD_185605 | JGI IMG/M metagenome (GOLD analysis project Ga0208879, IMG submission 185605) | Marine microbial communities from Southern Atlantic Ocean transect - Knorr_S15_td_Bottom_ad_5009_LV_A (SPAdes) (version 2) | ecosystem: Environmental > Aquatic > Marine > Oceanic | place... | reverse complement strand
ACGGAGCAGGATGCTCCGTCTACGTTGACCGCCGGCCATCTCTGAAAACACAAAAGGCGCTCCCCACGGAGCGCCTTATTTATTCAAGTGTTCATCTGTGGTTCAGCACATACTCCACCTCAATGCGGGATTTTGCGATCAAGGCGTGGTGACGCGGTAAAAGGCGTTGCTGGCGGGCGGCGACGGATCGCGCAGGATGAGCGTGGGGTCGCCGTTGTTTTCGAATTCCTGCCCGCCGACCACCGTCCAATGATTGGAAACGATATTTTCGGTGCGGTAGAGGGTAAAGCCTTCGTTGTCGAACCAGCCCATTTCAACATTAAACTTGCCGTCTCCATCCATGTAACTCGAATAGAGGCGCGGGACATTGACGTATGTTGCAAGCTGGTTGGTCAGGCTTTCGTAGGCCGCCTGTTCGGTCGGCGTGAGCGACCCGGACAGAAGGTTGTTTACTTCGGGCAGGTCGAGATCGACGTTGTAGAATTTTTCGGTGCCGTTATAGAGATCGATGTATTTGTAATCCCCGGCGGTCACACAAAGGCCGGTGCTGCTGCCGGTTTCGTTCTGCACCATGATCTCGGCCGGGTCGCGCGCATAGGCTTCGCCGCGCAGCACGGCGGCAAACGAACGGGAATCCAGCACGAGTTCCTCGGGGACGAGCGCCTCTGCATCGGCACCGAACAGTTCGAGAATCGTGGAATAAAGGTCGACCGAATGCAGCAGCCCATCGTAGGCAGTATTTTCCAGCCCGTTGCCTACCGCGGCGCCATAGATCAACAAGGGTACGCGAATCCCGCCTTCGTAGATGGAGCCTTTACCATGGGTGTTTGCAAAAGGCGGTTGTACCACACCGCGCAGCGTTCCGTTGTCGCCCATGAAAATGACGGTGGTGACGGAAAGATCCACCGAGGCAAGCAGCCGCGCCATTTCGGTATCCATGGCCTGTACCATCGCTTCGAAGTGGTCGCGGGAGTTATTCGGACCATTGAGGGAAATGCCGGCGTAGTCGTGGAGATCGTTCGGCGGTCGGTGGTGCGGAGTATGCGCGGCGTTGAAGGCCAGCCATAGAAACCACGATTGGGTGCCCTGCTGGTTGATCCATGCAATGCTGTCGTTCACGTTGTCGGTGGTGGCGTAGGTCGAATGGCCGGTGGTCGTGTTGCCGTTGACGGTTTTGGGCCAGCTGTAGAAATTCCCAACCCCGCCGCCCAGGGACCCGGCATAGTGCGGCCAGCCACCGATCGTATTCGGCGAGTCGGCGGCTGAACCCAGATGCCATTTGCCAATGCTGGCGAGCCGGTTTGAAATCACTCCCGACTCAATCAAAGCCTCGGGAAGGGTAAAGTCATTGGCCTTCAGTATATTGTTTCCTCCTTGGGGAGAGGTTACACCGGTGCGGAATCCGTACCGGCCGGTCATCATCGAGCCGCGCGTCGGCGAGCAGGTGGAATAGGCGTAGAAGCGGTTGAAGGTTATGCCGTTCGACTGGATGGTGTCGATGGTGGGCGTCGGCGGCAGCGACGCGGTTGGGTCGTCGTTGAAGGCCGCCAGACTTTCGATGCCGAGATCGTCGGCAATAATCAACAATACATTGGTCTGCAGCGTGGCCTCTGTGGTCATGCCCAGGCAAAGCGCCATCGCCAAAACCAGCCATCTCGTCTTAAACTGTTCCATTGTTTTTCCTCCCAAAGACTACCGCGTTGGTTCAGTGACCTAGTAGCAAACTCCCACCTTTACTGTTTTATTGTGCAGAAAACCATAAAAATAGAGCGCGGGGAGCAGACGGAAAGTCCGGCCAACCGCCCATATGATTGACCCCCCAATTTTGATTCGGTAAATTCTTTTGCATGACTGACCCAGCGCAAACCCAGCAACAGATCGAGGAACTCCGGACGGAAATCGAGCGGCACAACCGGCTCTACTACATCGACGCCACGCCCGAAATCACCGACCGCGAATACGACCAACTGCTCAACCGCCTGGAAGCGTTGGAACAGCAGTTTCCGGAACTTCGAAGCCCCACCTCCCCCACCCAGCGCATCGGCGGCGCACCGCGGGAAGGTTTCGAAAACGTGCAGCACGCCGTGCCGATGATGAGCCTCTCGAACACCTATTCGAAAGAGGAACTCGTCGAGTTTGACCGGCGCATCCGCAAGCTGATTCCCGAAGAAATCTTCGCCTATATCCTCGAACCCAAGATCGACGGCGTCGCCATTTCGCTGCGCTATGAAAACGGCGCCCTCGTGCGGGCGGTGACCCGCGGCGACGGCACCACCGGCGATGATGTGACGTCCAATGTCCGCACCATCCAATCGATTCCCTTGCGATTGTCTGATCTGATGCCGCCCGCCGTGCTGGAAGTGCGCGGCGAAATCTACATGGACACCGCCGGCTTTGCCCAACTGAACGAGCAACGGCAGGAAGCCGGCCAGGACCCGTTTGCCAATCCGCGCAATGCCTGCGCCGGCTCGCTCAAGTTGCTCGATCCGCGGGCGGTGGCCAAGCGCCCGCTCGATGCCATTTTCTACGCCACCGGCGAGCTCGCCGGCATCGCGTTCGAGACCCACGAGCAAATGCTGCGCTCGCTGAAGAACTACGGATTACGCATTACGCCAAACTACTGGCTCAGCGAAAATATTGAGGAAATTCTCCAGCGATTGGATGAACTCGAAGCCATGCGCCACGAGTTTCCGTTCGAGATGGATGGCGGCGTGATCAAGGTGAACGAGCGCCGCCTTTACCCCGATCTCGGCTACACCGCGAAAAGCCCGCGCTGGGCGGTCGCCTATAAATACGAACCGGAACAGGCCGAAACCACGCTGCATGCCATCTCGATCCAGGTCGGCCGCACCGGCGTACTCACGCCCGTGGCGGAGTTGGAGCCCGTGCAACTGGCCGGCACCACCGTCAAACGCGCCACGCTCCACAACGAGGATGAAATTCGCCGCAAGGACATCAAGGTGGGCGATCGGGTCATTATTGAAAAGGCCGGCGAAATCATTCCCGCCATTGTGAAGGTGGTCGCCGCAAAACGCACCGGGGCCGAACTTGAATTTTCGATGCCGACCACCTGCCCGGAATGCGGCAACGAAGTGGAAAAGCGCGCCGGCGAGGTGGCCCTGCGCTGCATCAACCTGCAGTGCCCGGCCCAGGTAAAAAGCTGGCTCACCCATTTTGCCTCGCGCGGCGCCATGGACATCAACGGACTGGGAGAATCGCTGGTCGAACAACTGGTCGACAGTGGCCTCGTGAAGAATCCCGCCGAGCTCTACTCGCTGAAGAAGGTCGAAGTGCTCGGGCTCGAGCGCATGGGGGAAAAGTCGGCGGACAAGCTGATCGCCGGCATTGAAGCCAGCAAGAACCAGCCATTCGAACGGGTCCTTTTCGGGCTGGGCATCCGGCACGTCGGCAAGGGGGCCGCGACCCTCCTGGCGAACGAATTCAGGAACATCGACGCCCTGCGGAGAGCGGATGTCGAACGCCTCGAATCCATCCGCGATATTGGCCCCATCGTCGGAAAAAGTGTGGTCGATTATGGCCAATCCCCGGAAGCGATGGCGATGATTAACCAACTGCGCGCAGCCGGCGTAAACTTCCAGCAGGCGGAATCGAGCGGCAACATGGAACTCGACGGGCTTACCTTTGTCTTAACCGGCTCCATGGAAACAATGACCCGCGATGAGGCGGGCGACCAGATTCGCGCGCGCGGCGGCAAGCTGAGCTCCAGTGTATCGAAGAAGACCAGCTATCTCGTGGCCGGCGCAAGCGCGGGCTCGAAGCTGGCCAAGGCCGAGGGGTTGGGGGTCACGATTCTGAATGAAGAACAGTTGAACGCCCTGCTGGGCTCGGATGAAAAACAGGGCGACCCAAACGCCGGACAACTGGGGTTTGGATTTTAACCACGAGGGCAATGAAATGATATTGGACACACTCGACAATGCGGCGCGGTATGCGGGACTGAAGAACGGCCTGTCGGAAGGGTTTGGCTTTCTCGCTCAGCCGGGACTTTCCGACCTAGCGGATGGAAAATACGAGATCGCCGGCGACCGGATCTTTGCCATTGTCCAGCGCAACCAGGGCCGCAAGGTCGAAGAGGGCCAACTGGAGGGACATCGAAACTATATCGATATCCAGTATGTCATCAGCGGCGAAGAATCGATGGGCTGGTCCCCGCGCGCGGGGCTGGTGAACTCCGTTGCCTACGACGCAACCAAGGACCTCGAATTTTTCGAAGGCGACCCGGAAAGCATCGTCCGCGTCCCGCCGGGATCGTTTACGGTGTTCCTGCCTTCCGATGCCCACCTGCCGCTGATTGGGGAAGGCCCCATCCACAAAGTGGTCGTGAAGGTGGCGCTGGACTAGCGCCTTTTCGGGAAAATAAAATGGCACCGAATCAAAATCGTCGGGGAGCGCGCACTGTGGAGGGGCCGAGGCCTCTCGGCCCTCCAATGCAAGCGCCCTTAACAAGGAGTTTTTGACGGGATTTACAGGATCAACAGGATTTTATTCAACGGCATCCAGTCAATCCTGTTCATCCTGTCAAAATAAGTAAAAAAGAGGGACTATTCGGCGGCTCGGTCGCAGAGGCCTGCGCCCCTCCAAATCGGGCGGAGCATTCGTTGCTTTTCCTACATTCGTTGCTGATCTTAAAATGCGCTAGAAGCTGTGGCCAATCAGGAAGTTGAAGCGGCCTTTGTCGTCGAGGAATTTGTCGTCGACGGTGATGGGCCAGGCATAGTCGAGCTGCAGCGGGAAGCCGGGGAGGTCGAAGCGGATGCCGATGCCCCAGTTGTCGTTGTAGCTGGCGGGATCGAAATCCCACGAGTCGATATTCACAAAGCCCCAGTCGTAGAAGGCCGCGCCGCGCACCTGCGGGAAGATTGGAATGGTTAGTTCCGCCGTGGCATAGGCCGAGGTGTTACCGCCGACCGAATCGCCCGTAACCGGATCCTTCGGACCGACGTCGCGGAATTCGTACCCGCGCAAGGTGTAGGAACCGCCGAGGAACAGGCGGTCGAAAATCGGCACGCCGGCTCCATCCTTGCTGTTGCCGAAGGCTTCGACCGATTCCAGCTGCCCGCGCACATTCAACACCATGTTGCCCCACAGCGGCCAGAAGTGGGTGGAGCGCACCTTCGCCCCCATCAGATCCGTTTCTCCACCGAGCATGCCGCCGGAGAACGAAGGCGTGAGCGTGGTGCGGCTTCCTCGAGTCGGGTTAAAGAAGCGGTCGCGGGTATCGATGGTCCACGTATATTCGAGCCCGCTCTTGGCGCGGATCCCATCTTCGTTTTTGATGGCTTGGGAGGCGGTGCTGGCCACGTTGAATACTTCAAACACTTCATAGGTATAAGCGAGATTTCCGCGGCTGAAGCGCGAGAGCGGCTTGCCGAGCGAAAGGCGCGCGCCTTCGTTGCTTTGCTCATAGGCATCGGAGAAATAGCGGGCTTCCCGGTGGTAGAGATCGATACCAAACGACAGTTTGCGATCCAGGAACCACGGCTCAATGAAGGAGATGTCGATGTCGTTGCGCTGGGTGCCGAGCTGCGCGCGAATCTTAAATTTCTGGCCGGCGCCGATGGGCGGCCAGGTCTTGTAGTCAAAGTTGCCTTGCGACAATTCCATATAGCCGACCAAGGCATCGACGCTCGAAAAGCCCACGCCGGCGGCAAACTGGCCGGTGGGTTTTTCCTTCACCTGCACATTCAGGTCGTATTGATCGCTCGCGCCGGCCGGTTCCGTGTTGGCGGTGACGATTTCAAAATAGTTGAGGTTGCGCAGGCGGTTTTCGGAGGTTTGGACGAGGCTACGGTTATATTGGTCGCCGGGATAGATGACGAGTTCGCGGCGAATCACCTTGTCCTGGGTGCGCTCGTTGCCGCGGATGTTTACGTTGTTGATATAGCCGATGGCGCCCTCGGTGATTTCGTAGCGGATATCGACGGTGCCGGCGGCCGCATCGGCATTGAGCACCGGACGGACGGAGGTGCGGATGTATCCGCGGTTTCCGTAGTAGGCGCGAATACTTTCACTGACGGCATTGATATAGCGAATAGCCGCCACATCGCCGGTTCTGAGGCGAACCCCGCGGCGCAACTCTTCTTCCGCGAACGCCTCCATGCCAACCAGGGAAAGTTGCCCGACGGCATAGCGCTGGCCCTCGACGATCTTAATGATGAGTTTCGACCGCTTCGGGTTGGCGTCGTCCAGGACGGGGTCGGCGATCCGGACATCCAGGAACCCCTCATTCATGTAGAACGACTGGAGGGCATAGACATCCGCATCGACGTCTTCGTTCTTGTATTTGCCGGAGCCGGTAATGAAGGAGTGCCACTTTTTTTGCTTTTGCACCATGACCTTGCGCAGCTTGCCGCTCTCGATCAACGTATTGCCTTCAAAGACAATCCGCTTGATGCCCAGTTTGGCCCCTTCCTTCACACGAAAGGTCACATCCACCGTGCCGAGCACCTCATCGGTACGCGACGACCAGTCGACCGCCGCAGCGGGATACCAAAAGTCGCGATAGGCCTCCTTCACCTTCGCCGCCGCTTGCGCAAAGGTGGCGCCGTCCGCAAACTGGCCGATCTGGAGTTCGGTGCGCTGTTGCACCGCGCGGTTGGCCATCTTCTGGGCGCCTTCGATCGTCACGCGCCGCAACTTGTGCTTGGCGGTCACCGTGTAGACCAGGATGACAGCGTCGCCTTCAAGATCCATGCGCGCGTTCACGTAGGAAAAGCGGCCGGATTCCCGCATGCGGTTCACATCCACGGCAATCGCAGAGAGAATCTGTTCGCGGTCGGAAACCTGCTCGCCCACCCGAAAGGAGGTAAAGGCGGCGACCGAGCTGATATCGTATGACTCGCCAGATTGATTGACGATGCGGATGTCCTGGATCGTTTCAGCGAAGCCGGTGAACGCAATGAGGGAAAGGAGGGAAATAAGGGCGTTTTGTTTCATGGAAAATCTTGTTTCGCGAGCGGCTAGTCCACCGGTTCGTAGCCGCCATCGCGCGGATCACGGTCTTCGAAGCGGGTGTATTCCTTGATAAAGGTCATCTCGACGCTCCCGGTTTCGCCGTGGCGGAACTTGGCCACATCAATCACGGCACGGTTGTCCTGATTGCGGTCGTCGCCATGCTGGTAATAGCTGGCACGGTAGAGCAACAGCACCACGTCGGCATCCTGCTCAATGGCGCCGGAGTCACGCAGATCGGACAGTTTCGGAATATTGTCGCCGCGGGCTTCGGTGGCCCGGCTGAGCTGGCTGAGGACGATCACCGGCACTTTCAGCTCCTTGGCCATCGCTTTGATGGCGCCGGAGATGGCCATGGTTTCGCGCTGGCGGCCATCTTTGGAAAACTTGCTGTAGTTCATGAGCTGGAGATAGTCGATCACGATCAGCTCGATGCCATAGCGGCTCTTCATGCGGCGGGCGCGGGAGCGCAGTTCGACGGCCTCCAGACCGGGCGTGTCGTCGATATAGATCTGGGCCTTCGATAAGGTATCGACCGCTCGGGTCAAATTTCCATGGTCTTCTTTCGTGATCCGGTGCTGGGTGGCCTGCATCGAAACGCGCGCATTGGAAAACAACATGCGGCGCACCAGCTGTTCGCGCGACATTTCCAAGCTGAAGATGGCCACGGGAACCGGTGCCTTGGCCAATCGGCCGAGGGCGGCGTTTTCGGCAATATTCATGGCCAGCGAGGTTTTGCCCATGGCGGGACGGGCGGCGAGCACGATCATGTCGGTCTTGGCCAGGCCGCGCAGGCGTTCGTTCAATCCCCTGTAGCCGGTCGTGACCCCATGGTCGATATCGTTGGGATCCTTGTTGATCTCGATAAAGGCCTGCTTGACCGACTCCTTCATGTCGGGAATCTTATCGCCGCCGTGGTTGCCGAGATCGAAGAGCGACTCCTCGGCCTGGCTGACGAGCATCGATGCTTCCTCTTCGCCTTTATAGGCGGCATCGGTGACGGTGTTCGAATGATCGATCAGGCGCCGGTAGAGGTTTTTTTCCTGCACGATGTCGCAATAGAATTCGACGTGCGCGGGAACCAGCGTGCTGTCCTGCAGCTGGACGAGATAGTCGTAGCCCCCGACCTTGTCGAGGGCATTCTTTTTCTTGAGCCATTCGGCAATGGTGATGGCATCCATGGCCACGTTGGCCTGGCTCATATCCACCATTTGCTCAAAAAGCGCCTGATGGCGGCGGTCGTAGAACGACTCGCTGCCCAGACGCTTGGCCAGGCACTTATCAATAGCGCTAGACGGGTCTAGGAGAATGGACCCGAGAACCCCGCGCTCGGCTTCCTCGCTGTGCGGGGGTCTCCGTAGTCCAGCTCCTGCTCCTTCTGGAATCATTTCTCTTCTACGATCCAGACCTTGAGGGTGCCCGTCACCTCGGGATGCAGCTTAACGGCCACATCGAACACGCCGAGTTCGTGCAAGGGAGCTGCGAGCTCCATCTTGGCCCGATCGAGTTCGAGACCCTGCTCCTTGATTTTCTCCAGAATCTGGGGAATGCCAACCGAACCGAACATCTTGCCGGTTTCCGCTACCTTGACAGAAATGGTGCATTCAAGACCATCGATCTTCTTGGCCAGTTCCTGCGCGGCCCCTTTTTCCGTTTCCAGCTGGGCGAGACGCACAACGCGCTTCTTTTCAATCTGGCGCTTCTTGCCTTCCGTTACTTCGGAAGCCTTTCCTTTAGGGAACAGGAAGTTGCGGGCGTATCCATTGGCGACCTTCACGATGTCGCCTTCAATACCCAAACCTTCAACCTGATCCATCAACAAAACTTCAATAGCCATAACTCGTTCCTTTCAATCTTAGCGAACCAGACCGACCACTCGCGCACGGCGAATGGCGCGCTTGATCATGTGCTGCTGCTTGGCAGTGGCACCCGTCAAACGGCGGGGCAGGATCTTGCCGCGTTCCGTCATGAACTTCTTCAGCAGTTCTGCATCCTTGTAATCAACGTCCACCACTCCGCGGAGGAGTTCGGGATCGCGTTTATAATCATCTCTATCTCTACGAGCCATAATTCATATCCTTTCTCTAAAACGGTACATCGTCGTCATTCCCTGCCGGCGGCGCCGGCGGCGCGGGGCTGTCGATCGGGGCGGCTGCGCCCTCGGGGGCCGCGGCATGCTCGGTCCCCGTGCCCGGACTGCCCAGAAACTGGACGCGATCTGCCCGTACGCGAAGCTTGCTCCGCTTTTCGCCCTGCGGGCTTTCCCATTGGTCCAGCTGCAGGCGGCCTTCCACAAACACCGGCGATCCCTTGTGGAGATATTCGACCGACGTTTCCGCCTGCCGCCCCCACACCACTACATCCACAAAGCAGGTTTGTTCAACCGTTTCGCCCGCCTTATTTTTGAAGCTTTCGTTAACGGCCAATCCCAGGTCGACTACCGCCGTGCCCGATGGCGTATACCGGATTTCCGGATTACGCGTCAGATTGCCCATCAACAAGACCCGGTTGTAGCTGGCCATGTTAAGCCTCCTGTGCGACTTCCACTTCGGTGGCAACAACAAACTGGTGGCGGAACACGTTGGTGGACAGCTTCAAGCGCTTCTTGAATGCATCGATTTTCGTTCCGTCGATCTTGAACATCAAAACCACGTATAGACCGGCCCTCTGCTTTTTCAGCGGGCGGGCAAAGTTCTTCTTGCCCATGCGGGTGGTGCTTTCGAGCGTACCACCGAGTGTTTCCAGTTCTTCCTTCACGCGAGCAATCGCCAGGTCGAGATTTTCTTCGTCCAGCGTGTCGGGAAAGATGAACAATCCTTCGTACAACGTATTCACTTTATTTCTCCTTGCTTATCCTATCTTCGACTGATTGAACTGGTTCATCGTTCGCTCAGTTCCGACGGAAAAGATGCTTTCTACCGCATCAGCGGCACCTTCGACAACCTTTTCCAACCTCAAAGTCTCATCCGGGTCAAACTCGCCCAGCACAAATCCGATCATGTCCGCCCCCGGCGGCTTCGGACCAATCCCGATCCGCACGCGCGGAAACGCCTTTGTCTGCAGCCATTCCAACACCGACTTCATGCCGTTGTGGCTGCCGCCCGACCCCTTGCCCCGGACCCGTACGGCCCCGAACTCCAGGTCGACATCGTCGTAGACGACGACGGTGTCGGCGGCTTCGACGCGCCATTTCTTCATCGCGCCCCAAACCGCCTTGCCGCTGCGGTTCATGAAAGTGGTCGGTTTCAGCAACCGCACCTCTTCGTCCCCCAGCCGGCAGCGGACCTGCAGCGCCGGGAACCAAAACATTTTCTTGAATACGCCCCCGTGCCGGCGGGCCAGCTCCTCCACCACCAGGAAACCAACATTGTGGCGGGTGCGGGTGTATCCTTTTCCGGGATTCCCCAGTCCAACGACCAGCTTCAAGTGCATCCTCCCGGAACCGGCCGCCGATTACTCGGCGTCTTCGGCCTTCTTCTCGTTGATGACTTCCGGCTCGGCCGCGGCGGCTTCTTCGACCTCGGCTTCGACGCGCGGAGCAGCAACGGAAGCAACGATGGCGGTCTCATCCACCAGCAGGTTGAAGTTGGCACCCAGCTTCAGATCGGAAACGTGGATGCTGTCGCCGATTTCCAGCTCGGACACATTCACTTCGAAGGAGTCCACCAGATTGCGCGGCAAAACCTCGACCGCGATCTCATGCATCACCTGATCCAAGATTCCGCCCGCGTTCACGCCGGCCGCTTCGCCGACGAATTCCAGCGGAATAGTGACATGAATCGCATGGCCGGCCACGATCCGAAGAAAGTCGACGTGGACCACATCGTGCGTCACCGGGTGGCGCTGAATGTCTTTAATCAAGGCGGATACATCGCCTTCGCCTTCCAAATCGATTTCAATGATGACGCTTTCACTGGCGGAGTGATGCAGCATCTGTTCAAAAATATGCGCATCGAGCGAGATCGAAGCAGCATCCTTGTCCCCGCCATAGATGACACCCGGCAACGCGCCGGTTCTGCGGAGGCGGCGAGTGTTGCTCGTGCCCTCAAGGTCTCTCTTCTTTACGATCAGTTTTGTCTTTTCCATGATTCTCTCCTACTTATCAAACGTTGAACAACGAGCTAACCGACTGGTCGTTGTGAATGCGGCAGATCGCCTCTGCCAATGGTTCCGCCATCGAAAGCACCGTTATATCGAACCCGTCCCACTTGCGTTGCGGAACCGTATCGGTGGTCACCAACTCGACGATGGGTGAATCCTTCAGCCGCTCAATCCCCTTTTCCATCAGCAACGAGTGACTTACGGCCGCGCGGATCGATTTTGCGCCGGCCTTTTCAAGCAACTTGGCGGCCGCGGTCAAGGTGCCGGCGGTCGACGTCATATCATCGACCAGCAAGGTGTTGCAGCCTTCGACATCCCCGACCAAATGATTGGCCTCAACATCTTCGGCGCTCTTGCGCTGCTTACCGACCAAGGCAATGCCGGCCCCCAGCATTTTGGAATAGGCATCCGCCATCTTCAACCCGCCGGCATCCGGCGAGACAACCACAAGGTTGTCCAGATTCAGCGTGCGCAGATATTTAACCATCACGGGCGAACCATAGAGATGGTCCACCGGAATATCGAAAAAGCCCTGGATTTGCTGGGCGTGCAGGTCGACGCAGAGAATGCGGTCGGCCCCGGCGGCCACCAGCAGGTTGGCCACCAGCTTGGCGGTGATTGGAACGCGCGGCTGGTCCTTGCGGTCCTGGCGGGCATAGCCATAGAAGGGCAGGACGGCGGTGATGCGGGCGGCCGAAGCGCGCTTGGCCGCATCGATCATAATCAGGAGCTCCATCAGATAAACGTTGGGCTCCACCGATACCGACTGGACAATAAACAGGTCGTCGCCGCGCACATTGTCGCGGATCTTGACGAAGATCTCCTTATCGGGAAAACGCGTAATGTCGACATCGCACAGTTCCACCCCGGCGGCGGCGGCAATGCGCTCCGCAAGAGCTCGGTGTCCTGTTCCTGAAATAATTTTCATACCATTATCATTCATATGGTTGCCCGACCTGGGTTCGAACCAGGACCCTATGAGTCAAAGTCACATGTGCTTCCATTACACTATCGGGCAATAAAACCGCCAAATTCGATGTATCGCCCTTTATAAAATAAAGCCACCACCGGTTAACAAAAGAGCGGAAGAACATAGAAAGGTGGCGGCGGGAAGTCAAGCCGCCAAATCACAGATTAATCGGCGTTGAGCAATATGAGAAAATGCGCCGCCAGCAAGACCAGAGCCACGCTGATTTCGATCAGGGCCATCCGCGGCACATCCAGCCCCTCCACCAGCTTCTTCCACTTTTCCTGAAACAGCAGGCCCAGCGCGCCATCGAACATCAAAACGATGCCCGTCCAAAACAAGATGGAGGCAAGAGTGCTCATGTGCATGCAGGGCCTTGGTTCATGTCGCCTACCGGAGTCACTGCTCTTCGAATTTCAACCGAAAGAAGCGCGCCGGCGCAGCCGCGGGCCATTGAACCTTTAGATGGACGGCGTCCGGGCCGGTTTGTATTTCAACGATTTCCGGAACGGTGTTCGTCCAGCTGGCGAGGTCGGGCGAACGGCTCCAGCGGCTGCGGCCCAAGGCCCGCCGATCCATTTCATATTCAATGGTGATCGAGGGGCGGCCATAGGCATCGACGGATCCGTTGATCACCGGCCGCGGCGCATCGGTGCCGGCCTTCGGATCGCCCCCCATCATGAATTCCTGGAAATCGATGGCCCCATCCTGGTCGGAATCGGTCCATCCATCGGCCGGGATGGAATGGAGCGCCGCCCATTGGGCCCACGTCAGCGGCGCATTGGACGCACCGGACTCCACGATCTCGAATTGAACATAAACATCTTCGGCCGGCGCATAGGTGGCATTGCCGATCTGGAAGGCGCGGAGTTCAACCACCCCGGCTTCGTTGCTCAGATCCAACCGGTGCGTGGTTTCGCCGATTGCAACCGATGCCGGCCCCGCACTGACCTCCATTTTCACCGGAAGACCGCTGCTGGCATAGGCCTTGACCTGCACCGTGCCGCTATTGCGAATCTGGTTCGGCACAGGTTCCACAAAGATATGCTGAATCTCTTCGGCCACATGGAACGAACGTAGCACAGGAGCCGCCGCCGCATAGGTTGCATCGCCCGGCTGGCTGGCCACCACGCTCACCATGCCCGTGCCGGAAAAAGTCAGCAAATTTCCGGCGAGGCCGGCCGGTCCCGACTGGATCGAAAAGGAAACCGGCAGGCCGCTATCCGACACCGCATCCAGCTCGACCGAACCAAAGGACCGCTTTTGATGCGGGGTGGGCTCAAAAGAAATCATCTGCACCACCCCGCTCGGCGCGGGTTGATTCATCACCCCCACCGCATCCAGATCGAAGCCGGCGGTTATCGCGGTGGGATACGGATCGTATATCGCATATCCTTCCGACTCCAGATCCAACCCGTCCCCGGCAATATCGACTATTCGCACATAGTGCACACTCGAAGCATCGAAATATTGAAAGCGGTTGGTAAATGCGGAAACATAGCCGGCAGTAAAGTCATGTGACCCCGCCTGAATCGCATCCGCCACCAGCTGGAGTTCGGCAAGGTCAAATGGAGTGCCGTATCCCTGACGATATTTACCCGCTAAACCGTAGATAAATGTCGGATCGACCGCCCCAAAAGCGGGCACGGGATCCCCGGTATAGGAATAGTTGGGGAAACGGACAAAGTGGATTCCGTCCGAAGAAACCTCCACCCAGGCCAGCTCGAGAAACGTATCGCTGACCGAGTTTTCAAAAACCGCAAAATCAAAGCCCGTCCCATCCGCAATCCCCTGTGCAAATGTCAGAGTGATCCGGCCGCGTCGTCCCAGCACCACAACATCAAATGAGTTGCCATCCGCATGTCCCAACGCCTTGTTTGGGGTCTTCCACCCTTCGGCCACATTGGCTCCAAACTGCATATTCGTATATCCATCCGCCCACGCCACCATGGTACTGGAGGACATATGAACCGCCGTCGTTCCCGACTCTCCAGCCGCCGGCGCGAAAGGGAACGATGGCCTATAGCCAAAGCAGAAACAAGCCAAGCCCAATACATACAATCCGGTTTGGAGGATTCTATTATTCATAGTTAAAACTCCAGAGTAAGCCCGGCCCGGAAGCTACGTTCCGCCGCTGGATAAAACCCACCGCTGAATGCCGTGGTCGCATAGTTTTCATCGAACAGATTATTAATAGAAAAATAGACCGATGCATACTGCGCCATGGCGATGTTCACACGAAGATCCACAACTTCATAGGCCTTTAGCTTGTTTGGAAATACATTATTCTTGGCATTCCCCTGATACTGCTCAGAGACATAGGTGTATGTGGCCGAAATATTCATTTGCTCAATCGGTTCGACCCATATTGAGGTTATCCCATAGGCCGAAGGAACAAGTGGAACCTTGTTTACATCATTTGTCCCTCCTTGCTGTCGGGCATCGATAAATGTCCACCGCGTAGACGCGCCATACCATCCCCTATTCCACCTCACTTCTGTTTCGACACCGATTCGGCGCGTGTCCCCCATGTTCCGATTCAACCTCGCCACATCATCGAAGACAATCTCATCATCCATCAGCAAACAGAACCCGGTAAGTGATGCCTTCCATTCGCGCCCGTTGAGCCTCGAACCAAGTTCAAAGTTGTTTCCGGTTTCCGGATCCAGCTTTTTATTCAATGGAGAAGCTAGGGCGAACCCTTGATAGACTGCCGTTTCATCGAACGTGGGATAGCGGTAAACCCGGTCGTACCCTGCCCAAAGCTCCAACCTTTCCGTAAGCTGATGCGACCATGAGAGTTCCGCTGCCCACCCATCCTTTTTCACCACGCCGGCGAATGAATCTCCAGGAATGATCTCACCCCGGTTCGTCACTTTGCCACGCTCGATATAATGATTATCCGTCTCGGCATACTCGTAACGAACGCCTCCATTAAGGATGTTTTTTTCTGTAATCGTGCGCCGGGCAAAAAGATAGGGAGAGGTGGTGATACGCTCAATCTCCGCCCAAGCCTTGACGATATCGCGGCTGGCATCCAGATAAAGCTCGAGCTCCAGCGCGTCATAGTTCAAGTCCAGCCCCGCCATGAAAAAATCATCCCGCGAACCCAACCGCACACGCGGGGCAACGGACACTCCGTAAATCTCCAAATGCTGGTAAATGCCGCCGAGCGATGTGTCCCGCTCGCGGAGATTAAGCCCGGCATTGGCACGCGCCGCCCCCCAGTCGCGTTCGGTTTCATACAGCAACGTGAACAAGCCGCTTTGATCTTCCGATGCTTCGTCACCAGCGATGGCCGACTGCGTGGGATCGTCCTTCATTTGTTCGTAGGTCAGCGAACCGGGGAGTTCCATGTAACTGTCGCTGTAGGAACCGCGGAAGGTCAGCGTGTCCGTATCGCTGGCATACCAGCCCAGACTGCCAAACGCCGTCGTTGCGCGCGAAGTCGAATTGGAGCGAAACCCATCCAGCGTATAGCGGCTGATGCCGGCGTGATAATCAAAGTCGCCGAACGTTTCACCATAGCTGGCGGAGCCCGACCGATAGCCAAAACTGCCGATCTTTCCATCCAGCTTCAGCCCGGCACCTTTGCCCCGCCGCGTGGTGATCTTTACGACCCCGGAAAGTGCGTGGTTGCCGTAGAGTACGTTCTGCCCGCCGCGAATGACCTCGATGCGCTCGATGTTGGAAACCGGCAGGTCCTGCCATGCGATGCCGCCCATGTCCGGGCGGTTGACCTTGTGGCCATCCACCAGCACCAAAATGCGCAGTTGGCTGTTATCGCCAAAGCCGCGCAGGGAAAGCTGGCCGGCGGTGCCGGTGCCCGACGTGCTGCGCACCAGAACGTTCGCTTCGCGCTGGAGCAACTCGGGCACGGATGCCGCACCCGACTGCTCGATGGTTGCACGGTCGATCGGCGTGACATCGGCCGCGACGTCCACCGCCATCAAATCCAGATCGTCCAGCCGCGGTGCAGATACAATGATGGTATGGTTGGCCCCCGCAAAAGCAGGCACCACCAGCAACACTGCAGCCAGGAACCGCGACCGGATTACCATTTCATTGATGCCCGTATTAATTGCGGAACCGGCGCACACCAACCAAGCCGGCGGCACTCAGCAACATCAGCACCATCGTTCCCGGCTCCGGGATGGCCGCGACCGTCAGGTTATCCATCGCGAAATAAGCCGGGGTGTTCATGCCCCAACCGCCGTTATCCGTGGAGGAGAGCGAAAAGCCCAAGGCACTCACATTTGCACCCAGCGAGCTGAGATCCACAAACGTCCAATCAGCCACGACCGATCCCGTTGCACCGGTGTAATCGGCCAGCAGAAAATCGACGGTGCCTTGGCTGGCCGCCGAGTCGTCGAAGCCTTCAATCGTCAGTTTAAACCAGTCGTTGCTGGCGGTGGTGAACTGCCGCGCGTACGCATCGCCATTCAACATGCTGAGGGCGGCATAGGTGGTATTGTTGGCATAAAAGCCCTGCACGGTGGTCGCCACCGGCAACGTGATCACCGACCGCGGAGTATACGGATTTGCATAGATGGCATAGGAACCGGCATCACCCAGGCCCAGTCCATCCCCATAAACCGCATGCTGGTTTCCGAATCCAGCCGTCGTGGGGTCGTTTACGCTGGAATAGGTCATCCCGTCCCAGGCAAAACCCGCGAAAGAGACTTCATGACTGAAGGTCATCCCCTGGTCCGTCCAATCGTTGTTCCCATCGGTGGAGGAGGTAAAGGCGGTATTATTCCCGGTGGTGCTTTGCCCATTAAAATCGATAACCGTGTCGGCGAGACTGGCGCTGGCCAGGGCGGCAAACGCAACGAGTGCGAGTTTCTTCTTCATTTCCATTCCTTTCGCCTGTAGTTCGCAGGCCTTTGATCCTTGATTCAAACGCTCCTCCGCAGGCACAAAAAAACGCCCGGAAGCCTCCGGACGTTGAAATCCATTGAGCCCCCTTTAATGCGAAAGAGTTCAAAATTTTAAAGGCTTGAAAGGTCTGGCTCGGGGGGAAACCCCTCACAGTTGCGCTACAGCGTCGGATTTGCACCAACTTCCATCAAGTTCTTCAAGGGTCGCAAACTATGGCCTGCACCCACCCATGTCAACCGGGAAAAGGAAAGGAGTAGACGCCAAGTCTCATAAAAACAACAAAACCCTCATTTTAGCTAATATAACGAGGGTTTTAGTAAATGGTGCCCAGGGCGGGACTCGAACCCGCATAGCCGAAGCCGAGGGATTTTAAGTCCCTTGTGTCTACCAATTTCACCACCTGGGCAATGGCATCGAACTGCCGTTGCAGACAAGGTGCGTAAAAATGACGAACCGGCTGGTACGATGCCAGTTAAAATTTAGACTTTCATCGGGCCGCGGTTCCGCCCCGGCCCGGCGAGGGAACCCTGCCCGCGCCCGGGAAGTTTCAATATTGCTGAATGCGTTTGACCTGTTTCGGGGAAATGAGCAGAATCCCGCGCCAATATGAAACAGGAAAAAACCACCGTTGTTGAGCATCATAATTTCCAGGGCGACTACCGTATTCTGCGCCTGTCGGCCCCGGAAGTCGGACCACTGGTCAAGCCCGGCCAGTTCCTGCATCTGCTCATTCCCCAACTCGGCGAGCGGATTCTGCGCCGCCCGTTCAGCATCTACAAGGCCGACGCCGCGGGCGTTAGCATTCTCTACAAACCGGTCGGCCGCGGCACGGAAAACATGACTCCGCTGCAGGAGGGCGATACCCTGGATATTCTCGGCCCGCTCGGCAACGGCTATCCCCAGCTCACCGAGGGAAAGATTCCGGTGCTGGTGGCCGGCGGCTACGGCAACGCCGCGCTCTACCTGAAGGCAAAGGAACTCCCGGTGAAGGGCGTGGCCTTCTTTGGCGGCCGCACCGCGCAGGACATTCTGTGCGTGGACGAGTTCAAGGATCTCGGCTGGGATGTCCGCCCGGCCACCGAAGACGGTTCGCTCGGCACCAAGGGGCTCATTACAGACGATTTTGATCCGTGGATGAAGGAACAGGAAAATATCGACGAGCTGGAACTGTTCGTCTGCGGCCCCAACGGCATGTTGAAGGCCATGGGCGACCGCGCCATTGAGCACGACTTTACGGCCTGGCTTTCGATGGACAAGAACATGGCCTGTGGTGTTGGCGCCTGCCTCACCTGCGTCATCAAGCGCCGCACGGCCGAGGGCGACTGGGAATGGTCGCGCTGCTGCAAGAACATGGCCTGTGGTGTTGGCGCCTGCCTCACCTGCGTCATCAAGCGCCGCACGGCCGAGGGCGACTGGGAATGGTCGCGCTGCTGCAGGGATGGCCCGGTCTTTGAATCGCGCGAAATCATTTGGGAATGAATAATTGAACCACGGATAAACACAGATAGACACCGATTGAATCCGTGTAAATCCGCATTCATCGGTGGTTCAAAAAAAGGTTTGTTGAGCATGAGCGTTGATCTGAGTATAAATATTGGCTCCTTAAAAATGAAGAATCCCGTGACGGTGGCGTCGGGAACGTTTGGCTATGGCCCGGAATACGCGGACCTGGTCGACCTGAATACATTGGGCGCGCTGACCGTCAAGGGCATCTGCCCGGACGAAAACATCGGCAACCAGACGCCGCGCACGTTCGAAACACGCGGCGGCATGCTCAACGCCATCGGCCTGCCGGGCCCCGGCGCCAAGGGCTTCATTGAAAAATATGTGCCGTTTCTCAAGCAGTACGACGTGCCCGTGATCGTCAATATCTGGGGCAAGTGCATGGAAGACTACGGCAAGGTGGTCGAACTGCTCGACGCCGAAGACACCGTTTCCGCCTACGAGATCAACCTCTCCTGCCCCAACGTCAAGGAGGGCGGCTCGGCCTTTGGAACGGAAACCGATGCCTTTTCCCGAGTGATTGAGCTGGTGCGCCAGAAAACGCAGAAACCGATCATCCCGAAGCTGGCCCCCAATGTTTCGGACATTGGCAAATTTGCCAAGGCGGCCGAGGAGAGCGGCGCGGATGCCATCTCGATCATGAATTCCTACCCGGCCATGGCCATCAATATCGATACGCTGGAGCCGGAACTCGCCAACCGGAGCGGCGGCCTGAGCGGCCCGCCGATCAAACCGATCGCCATCAAACTCGTTTGGGATGCGGCCCAGGCCACCCGGTTGCCGATCATCGGCATGGGCGGCATCTATGAACCTGCCGATGCCATCGAGTTCATGATTGCCGGCGCCACGGCCGTGGCCGTCGGCACCGCGAACTTCACCGACCCGTCGACGCCGGAACGCGTGATCGCCGGCATCGAGGATTATCTCGTGCAGAAGGGACACAGCTCGGCTGCGGATATTGTCGGAACGGTCAAGGCATGACCAATGCGCGGCTTAGCGGCGTGGTCGGGCTGGGACTGCTCACTCTGGCCGTCACGTTGAACTACGCTTTTTTTCAGCCGTTCATTCCAGACGCCGTGTTGGAAGCGGTTCCTGTACACGCTTCGTTCGTTCACCAAGCGGGCAGTTTGGAAGAACTGTTGCAAAGCCCGGTTTGCGGGCAACTGGACAAAGCGCTGGGGGCGGGAAATACGGTCGAATCGCTGCTGGGTTCCAGCAACTGGCAAGCGCTGGCGTGCCCGTCTGAAATCGCGATCGCTGATCTTCCTTTTCGCTATGCCGGCCAAAACAAAGCGTGGGCGGCGGTCTGCTGGCTGGGCTGGCGCAGCCCGTGGCTGCGCTGGAAACTGGAACACACCCGCCAACCCGGCTTTAACCGTCTAGGCAAACATGCCGTCTGGCCCGTTTGGCAGTATGACGCCCCCCATATTGCGCGCGGCTCGAGCCTGACCTTTGCCCTGACCGACAACCTGTTGATCGCCTGCCTGTCCGACAACCCGGCCGATATCCTGTTGCTATTGGATACCTACGACAACCGGATCCCCTCCGTGGCCGATTCCAAGTAAATGAGGTTCCCCATGAATATGCTGAAATGGCTCTCCATCCCTTTTCTCACAGCCCTTTTTCTTTCAGGCTGCGCGAGCACCTACAAGGGATCGCGGGAAATCAAGATGCCCCAAATGCAGCAAAACACCTATCTGTCCCATGCCAAGCCACCGCAGCAATTCGGGTTTGCGGTCCATCCCGTTAAGGACGGCATCGCCTATCGAGGAACCTCCCGCCTTCATCCAAATCATTTTGCAATCAAGAGCATGGCGCGAAAAGGGCTGCCGGTCATTAAGGTCCGCGGCCGGGCAGCCCGGAACACCATGCATACGCTGATCGATGTCAGCTCGCCGGCGTCGTGGATGGAATTTACAACGTCGCGCGATTTCAACGCGCACTTCCTCGGCATCAACGACGAGGTCGTCCCCTACCGCGGCGGCTACAACACCGGCGGCGTCAATGCCTATGCCGGCGTGGTGACGCAGGTGCGGATCAACCAGCTGTTCATGGAAAACGTCCCGTTCTACATCCGCATGGCCACGGGATCGATCGGCCCGCTGGCGCGCGGCATCCGCTCCCCGCGGATCGATGCGGTGATGGGCTACGACAACCTGCGCAACTTCGAGTTCATCCAGTTTGATTTCAATCGAAACACCATCAGCTTTTCTTCCACCCAACCCTATACCCCCAACGAAGAGCGGTTGGTGAACACCGCCAAGATCGTGCGCTTGCCGGGGTACGGTCTCGCCATCCAAGGATTCATTCTCGATCAGCCCACGCCGGTGATTCTGGACCCGGCCGGACACTTTAGTTTAGCGCGGGGAGATGCAAAAGTGAGCACCACCAGCAAGATCAGGCTGGGCAACCTTTCATTCCGCCAAGTTCCGACCCTGGTGCTACCAGTCCACACCACCCCGCCCCGCGTAGGCCGGAAACTGCTGGCGCCCTACATCATCACGGTCTGCAACCGGCAGGGCGTGGTCTATTTCGAAATTCCACCGGAATAAGGCCTGGAGACGCCGCATCGTTTATTTAGAGCATTTCACTACGGTCCGGTTAAGTTTCACCACCCGTTCGCTACGCTCTCTTGAGGACACAGAGTTCTTTGAGGCTCTTGGCGGCACTGTTTGTCGCTTCGCGCCCGCCTCACTTCGTGTCTCTGAGTCCTCTGTGGTTAAAAATGGGTTGCGGCGGGAGCCGCAGACGCAAAAAGCCCGGCACAATCTTCGCACCGATCCCGTGCCACGCCATGGCAGGCGCGGCAGCAGAATGGATCTTCGCGGAGAGGGTCCGGACTTCGAGGCTGTTTATGCCCTAGGTATTATTGCAGCATCCAGCCCATTCCAAGATTGAACTGGTTGTCGCGACGGGCGCTGGAGGCATCGTCCATGAACTGGTAGTCGGCCTTGAGCACAAGCTGCGGAATGAGCGAAAAGTTGACGCCAACGGTAACTTCCGTGCGGTCGTTCGACTTGGTCTTCGCGATACCCGTCGGAAGCTTGTGCTGCGTGTCATACTCTTCATAGCGCACGAACGGGATGATGTCGGCTTCCGCCAGCTTGCCCTTTTTCCATGATTCGGGCATCACGCTCACGCCGCCTTCGAGATACCAGCCGAAGATTTCTTCGCCAACTCCGCCACCCAACTTGTCGGCATCGGAGTTTTTACCATGCGCCACCACTCCGCGGAAACGGAAGCGGGAAACATCGTATTCAAAGTCAGCGGAATACATGGCGAAGGTGTTATCAGCACTCGGGTCGCTATCGCCACCCTCGTTTTTGTTGTTGGTTCCGCCGTAGTAGCCGGACACACCAATACGAAGATCCTGACCCGCCGGCAGATCGGCATCGACAAACGGGAAGAAGTCCAGACGCCCCGTAAAGGCCGGATCGTTCAAACCACCACGTTCCTTGATGCGGCCGCTACGGACGCCCTTCTTTGCACTGAACTTGGAACCATCCAAACCGGCAACCACATACGCCTGATAGCTCAACCAGCTCAACGGGGAACCGAAGATACCGGCACCGTCAACCGACCAGGTGGAAGGAATAATGTATTTATCGACGTTCGGACGCTCGACACCCAGGAACAGCACCGGCTCGTGGTGTTCGTTGATGATGCCCAGCGGCGCCAGCATACGACCTACACGAACATTGAATGCATCGCTCAACTCAAAGTCGACGAACAGCTGTTCAATGGAAATTTCGCCGCCATTGTCGCCTTTGTCACTATCAGCAACAAAGGCATGCTCGAGTTCGACCTCGGAGTTCAGCTTGATCCAGTCGTTAAAGTCATAGCCCATGTACATTATGAGACGGTGGATATCAAACTTGTCATCTCCGCCTTGCTTGAAGTTACCGTGGATTTCACCATAGCCACCCAATTTAAGTTTGCTGGCCGGTTCGGCGAGCACCGACAGGTCGCTCTGTTCGCCCTTCAGCAGGGCAATTTCGTTTACCAGCTTTTGGAACTGTTCATCACTCACCTCGGCCACAGCAACACTTGCCGCCACCAATGCCATTGTAATTAAACTATACTTTTTCATCTTACTCTTTCTCCATTTTGCTCATGTAGTTGTCCATGAATCGGAAAAGTTTGGGAGAAAGCCAGAACGGCAACGGTGCGCAACACTTGAAGGGGATTGAAGTCCTCTCGCGGCTGATGAACCTGATACGTATTTCGGCTGTTTTCCAGTTTTCCCGGATTCCGTACCCCGGCCCACTCACTGGACTCGTGTACACGGACAACATCAATGCAAACAACCTTCAGGATCATCCTGACAGGACTAATTAAAGATTAGGACACCCGAACCTCAAAGCCGGGACGAAATTAGCGATCCCGCGCAGGAAGTCAACCCAATCTATTGAGAATCAATCTCTGAGGTTCCTCGGCTGATACTTTTTCCGGAACCACAGATAAACACCGATGGACTCGGATTATTTTACCGGTTTTATCATCAATCCATCCGTGTTCATCTGCGGTTTAAATCCCCTTGTTTATTGAGGTTTTGGCCTGTTTCTAAAAAAAAATACAAAAAAACACCGTTTCCGGATAACGCTCGCCGCATATCCCTCGTATTACATTATGAACCCAACAATAACTGATATTTTTAAAGGAAGCGCAAGCAACGACCCAAGTGAACCCAAACCCACCTGTTGCCTAGCTTTATTACTCCGAAGACGACCCCGCCACCCAGCGGGGTTTTCTTTTTATCCACACGGCATCCTTCTGCCTATTTGACTCCCGCGGCCGGGAAGGGTACGTTTCGCCTCCTATGGAATTTTCACAGCTCAACCTGAACGAACCCATCCTGCGCGCCATCGAGGAGGCCGGTTATACCAAACCGACCCCCATTCAGGCCGAGGCGATTCCCACCATCCTGACCGGCCGCGACATCATTGGCTGCGCCCGCACGGGCACGGGCAAAACCGCCGCCTTTGCCCTGCCGCTCATCCAACGGCTGGAGGATTCCTGGACGGCCGCGCGCGAAATCCGCGTCCGCGCGCTTATTCTGTCCCCCACCCGCGAGCTTGCCATCCAGCTCTTCGGAAACGTCACCGCCTTCGCTGCGCATACCGAACTGACCACCCTGCTGGTGCATGGCGGCACCGGATACGAAAACCAAATCCTGACCCTGCGCAGAGGCGTCGATATCCTCGTTGCCACGCCCGGCCGCATGCTCGACCTGATCGATCGCAAGACCCTCAAGCTCGACCAGATCGAAGTCTTCGTGGTCGACGAAGCCGACCGCATGCTCGATATGGGCTTTGCGCCGGACATCCGTAAAATTGCCAAGATGCTGCCGTCCACCCGGCAGGCGCTCTTCTTTTCCGCCACCATGCCGCAAGAGGCACTCACGCTGGCCGGCAGCTTCCTGCAAAAGCCGATGCATATTTCGGTCGATCCCCTTGCGGCCGCCGAAAACATTGCCAAGTCGCTCTACTATGTGGAGAAGAACAACAAGTTTGCCCTGCTCGAATGGCTGTTGAAACGGCTCGACTATGAACGCGTGCTCGTCTTCTGCCGCACCCGCCACGGGGCCGACCGCCTGACCGAACGGATGGAAAAGGCCGACCTGCCCGCTGCCGTGCTCCATGGCGAAAAAGCGCAAGAACACCGCCAAAGGATCGTCGAAAACTTCCGCCGCGGCGACACGCCGGTCCTCATCTCCACCGATCTCGCCGCCCGCGGCATCGACATCGAAAATATTTCGCACATCATCAACTTCGACCTGCCCAACGAACCCGAAACCTTTGTACACCGCATTGGCCGCACGGCCCGCGCCGGGGCGTCGGGCATTGCACTGAGCTTTTGCGATCCCACCGAAAAAAACTATCTGCGCGAAATCCTCACCTATCTCGGCGAAGAACTCGAAGTGGTGGAAGACCATCCGTTCCACAGCGAGCAGATCAAAAACTATTCCGGCAACGTCAAATCCAAGCACACCCCGGAACAGCAGGCGCACAAGCGCAGCAAGATCCGCGAACAAACCACCTGGCGCCTGGCCCCCGGCGATCAAAACCAGCTCCACGCCCCCGCCGGCAACCCCAAAAAGAATGCCCGCCGCAACCCGAAAAAGAAACAAAAGTGACGGTTTTTGGGGGAAATGCGGGCGCGATCCGGTGATTGAAATTCCCTTCATCTTTACATTTACACCATTATCCTATTTATCCCACCTCCATCATTTTTAGACAAACTTGAGGAAAACACGATGAGCTACGACAAAATTGAAGCCCCTGCTGCGGGCGAAAAAATCGCCATGCTGGAATATGGGCACCTGGACGTGCCGAACCATCCCATTATCCCTTTCATCGAAGGCGACGGAGTCGGCCCGGAAATCACGGCCGCCATGATCAAGATTATCGATGCGGCCGTTGAGAAGGCCTATGGCGGCGAGAAAAAGATCCAATGGATGGAAATCTATGCCGGCGAAAAGGCCAATACCGTCTACGGCGAAGACACCTGGCTGCCCCAGGAAACGCTGGATGCCATCAATGAATACCGCATCGCCATCAAGGGACCGCTCACCACGCCCGTCGGCGGCGGCCGCCGCAGCCTGAATGTGACGCTGCGCCAGAAACTCGACCTCTATGTGTGCCAACGCCCGGTGAAATGGTTCCAAGGCGTTCCCTCGCCGGTTCTTCATCCCGAACGGGTCGACATGGTTGTTTTCCGCGAAAACTCGGAGGACATCTACGCCGGCATCGAATGGGCGGCGGGATCCGACGACGTACAAAAGGTCATCGACTTCCTGCAAAATGAAATGGGCGTGAAGAACATTCGTTTCCCGGAAGACTCCGGCATCGGGGTGAAGCCCGTCTCCCGCAGCGGTTCCCAGCGCCTGATCCGCGCAGCCATTGAATATGCCATCAACAACAACCGCAAGTCGGTAACGATTGTGCATAAGGGCAACATCATGAAGTTTACCGAGGGCGCCTTCCTTCAATGGGGCCTGGAGCTGGCCGAAGAGGAGTTTGGCGCGGTCTACCACGGCACCGAAAAGGTCTACAAAATCAAGAACCCGAACACCGGCGATGAGATCATCCTTAAGGACTGCATCTGCGACGCCTTCCTGCAGAACATCCTGCTCAAGCCGCAGGACTACGATGTTATCGCCACGCTCAACCTCAATGGCGACTATGCGTCTGACGCCCTCGCCGCTTGCGTGGGAGGCATCGGCATTTCCCCGGGCGCGAACATCAACTACCGCGATGGCATGGCCGTCTTCGAAGCCACCCATGGAACCGCGCCCGACATTGCCGGACAGGACAAAGTCAACCCGTGCTCACTGGTCCTCTCAGGCGAAATGATGCTGCGCTACCTGCCGTGGACCGAAGCCGCCGACCTGGTCATCAACGCCGTCGACACCGCCATCAAGAAAAAGACCGTGACGGCCGACTTCGCGCACATGATGGACGACGCCACCTGGCTCTCCTGCTCGGAATTCGCCGACGCCGTCGTCGCGAACATGTAACACATAAGAAGAACCACAGATTAACACGTATGCACACCGATCCAAAACCGTGTTCATCTGCGTTCATCTGTGGGTTTCTGTCTTTTAGCCCAGCACGGCCTGCTGCATTTCGATGAGCTCGCCGATGCCCTTTTCGGAAAGGGCCATCATCTGCATGAGCTCGGCCTTGCTGAAAGGGGCGCCTTCAGCGGTGCCCTGCACTTCAATGATTTTTCCGGACTCGGTCATCACAAAGTTGGCGTCCACTTCCGCCGCGGAATCCTCCAGATAGCAAAGATCCAGGATCGGCGTCCCGTTATAGATGCCGGCGCTGATGGCGGCCAGCCCTTCGATGATTGGATCCTCCTTGAGCAGCCCTTCCTGCATCAGCCGCTGAACCGCCAGCCGGAGCGCAATAAACGCGCCGGTGATGGACGCCGTGCGGGTTCCGCCATCGGCTTGGATGACGTCGCAATCCAGATAGATCTGGCGGCGGCCCAGCTTCTTAAGGTCGACCACGGCGCGCAGCGAGCGCCCGATCAGCCGCTGGATTTCCATCGTGCGGCCGCCAATCTTGCCTTTCGTGGCTTCGCGCTGGGTGCGGTCCTGCGTAGCGCCGGGCAGCATGCTGTATTCCGCCGTCACCCAACCACCGGGCACTTTCTGGAAACGCATCCAACCGGGTACATTTTCATCCACGCTCGCCGTGCAGATGACGCGGGTATTGCCCATTTCTATCAAAACCGAGCCTTTGGCCGAGGTGATGAAATCTTTGGTTAACCGGACCGAACGAAGCTCGTCGTCCTTGCGGCCGTCGATGCGCTTGTCCGAGTTTTCCACGACAGCATTCAGGTCGATGCCCCCACTTAGATTGATCTCTTTTTTCATAGTTCGCGCATCGTGAAGGAGACGCCGCGCGATTGCAACGGGGAAATGAGGCGTGAGACGTAAGGCGTGCGGCGTGAACTTTCCCTGCTCCGGAACGGCCGCCCATGAGGACTCCCGGATCAATCGTCACTTTTCACTCCTGATTGGATTTGACATCGATCGGATTGTTGGTACTTTAACCTGCTTTTTAGGACAAAAGGGACTTTAGCGATGAAACGTACATATCAACCATCAAAGCTGAAACGCGCACGCAAGTGCGGCTTCCGCAAACGCATGGCAACGGCCGATGGCCGTGCCATTTTGAAACGCCGCCGCCAAAAAGGCCGCACGCGTCTCACTGCCGTTTAAATAGCAGGTAATAAAATGCCGAAGCCCCACCAAAGGGAGTCGGATCATTCTGTCGACTCAAGCCCGCCTTCCTGCGGGCTTGATCGTCGTTTATCAGCCCAACAGCGGCTGACCCAATCCTCGCTTTTCGCTGAAACCTTTGCGCAAAAGCAGCGATGGGTCGGGCGCAACATGGTGCTCTGGCGCCGAAGCGGCGAAAACGCAGCCCTGCGGCTGGGCGTGGTCACCAGCAAAAAAGTGAGCCTCCGCGCGAATCAACGCAACCGGGCCCGCCGCCGGCTCCGCGAAGCCTACCGCCACCTGCGCCCCTATCTTTCGGGCGACTACGATGTCCTCCTGATTGGCCGGCGCGCCATCCTCGATGCCGCCTGGCCGGACCTGGTGCGTGAGATGATCAAGCTCGCCCAACGGGCCGGACTCATCACGGAAGAAAACCGGGAAAAAGCCACCGCCGAGCTCGTGAAAACGCCATGATGAAAACCCTCGCAGCCCGGCCGGCCCGACTGGCCATCCTGCTGGTTCGGGCCTACCAAAAGATCGTCAGCCCGTGGCTCGGCCCGCGCTGCCGTTTCCACCCCAGCTGCTCAAACTATTGCATTGATGCCCTGAAACAACATGGTATGGTCTTCGGTCTTTGGCTCGGATTGAAACGGATGTGCAAATGTCATCCGCTCCATCCGGGCGGATACGACCCCGTACCCAAAAAGAAAATACCCGCTCCTCGTGAGAATCTGAGAGACTCTGCGACCTCTCGCGCAGCGAGTGGTCATACCATTTAAGAGAACATACCTATGAGAAAAAAAGATCTACTCCCCGTTATCATTCTGGCCCTGCTGATTCCGCTTTGGATGATCATCGATCAGAAATTCATTGCCCCGAAATTTCCTAGCCCGGCGCCCCTTCCGGCGAAACAGGCCGCCGAGCCGGCCCCCGCAGTCGGCAACATTGAATCGGCCACGCTTTCCGATGCCGCTAAGAGCTCCGGCGCCCCGACCGAGCTGCCGGGAGCCACATACCCTGCGGCCGAAGAAAAGATATCCCTTCTAGAAAACGAAAAGGTCAAACTGGAACTGACGTCACTGGGCGGCGGCATCAAGTCAGCCACCCTGCTCGACTATCCCGAACAAAACGAAACAGACAGCGCCCCCGTCGTGCTGGATTTCTCCGGCGCCGCCGCCCTCGCCTATGAAGGCCTGGCCGGTATCGGCGCGACCGAAGCCCTGGCGAGCCAGCCTTCGGCCGACGGCAAATCGGTTACCTTCTCCAGGGTTTGGGAAAATGGAACGGGTTTCACCCGTACCATCACGCTGGGCGACGACTATTTGGTCACCGTCAACGACCGCTTTGCCAACTCCTCCAGCAATCCATGGCTCTTGTCCGGCCTGCGCATCCTGACCGGCCGCATGAAAAACCCGGCCGACATGGAAACCATGAAAGGCATGACCATCCTCGGGGTTGACACCTTCACGCCCGCTGGCGGCGTCAATTATTGGGGCCGCAAAATCAACAAGCTTTACAAGCAGGAAAATAAACCGGCTGCGCTCGATACAGTTCCCCAAGAGATGCGCGGCGAAGTGGTCGACTGGGTTTCGGCCAAGAACAAGTTCTTCACCCAGATCCTGCGCACGGAAGAACCCATCGCCACCATGGCGGTCCTCTCCACCCGCGACGTGCAGGAAAAGGGCATTATCCCGACGGATATTGCGGCGGCCCTGGCCTTCAAGCCCATGTCAATCGCGGCCGGAAGCCAGTATGACATCAGCTATAGCTACTACATTGGCCCGAAAAAATATGACATCCTGAAGGATGCGGGCTACAGCATGGAAAAGGTCATGGAGTTCGAGACCATCGGCGCCTTTTCCTTCATGAACTGGCTGATGGAGCCCGCGCGCAAGTTCCTGCTGCATACCATGAACGTATTCAAAAGCGCCATCCCCGGCGGCTATGGCGTGGCCATCATCCTGCTGACGCTGTTGATCCGTATCCTGTTCTGGCCGCTGACGCACAAGAGCACCGAGAGCATGAAGCGCATGCAGGAAATCCAGCCGGAAGTTAAAGCCCTGCAGGCAAAATACGGCAAGAGCAACCCGCAGAAGCTGCAACAAGAAACCATGAAGCTCTACAAGGAGAAGAAGGTGAATCCGATGGGCGGTTGCCTGCCGATGTTTGTTCAGATTCCGGTCTTCTTCGCGCTCTTTACCGTGCTGCGCAACGCCATTGAACTGCGCTTTGCCGACTTTCTCTGGGTCGCCGACCTGAGTGCGCCTGAAAACCTCTTTGCCGGCCAGATTCCCTTTGTCGGCTCGTTGAACATCCTGCCGCTCTTAATGTCGGCCTCGATGATTTGGCAGCAGAAAATAACGCCCACGGTCGCAACCACCCCGGAACAGCAACAGCAACAAAAAATGATGATGTTCATGATGCCGATCATGATGCTGTTCTTCTTCTACACGATGCCATCGGGCCTCGTCCTCTACTGGACCACCAGTAACCTGCTGATGATTGCCCAGACCGGCATCCGCAACCTACGGAAGAAAAAAGCCAAAGCGTGATGCGTAATGCGTAATGCGGAGAATTGTTCAACCCGCCCCAGGGCAGCAATTACGTATTACGCGTTACGAACTCTAATGCACTTTTCGCAGGTGCGACGGCAGGATGCGCAGCTGGTCGCGGTATTTCGCAACGGTTCGGCGGGCAATCTTCACGCCCTCCTCTTCCAGCAGCTTGACCAGCTTGGAGTCGGAATAAGGCTTTTTCTTGTCCTCAGCGCGAACGATTTCAGCCAGCGCGGCTTTCACGCTCTCATTTGAGATCATCTCGCCACTGGTGGTTTTCACCCCGGGCTTGAAGAAATATTTCATGCTGAGCAACCCTTGCGGGGTCTGCATGTATTTCCCGGCGGTGGCCCGGCTGATGGTGGTTTCATGCACTTCGAGCAGTTCCGCCACGGTTTTCATGTTTAGCGGCTTCAACTTCGAAACCCCATAATCAAAATAATCGCGTTGGATTCGGACAATCTCCACCGCGATGCGGTAGATGGTATTCATCCGCTGATCAATACTTTGGATAAACTGCTTTGACTTCGTGATCTTCTCGCGGATATAGATCTTCACCTCCTGGGAGGTGTTTGGATCCTTGAGCATCTGCAGGTATTTCTGGCTGATGAAAAGATGCGGATAGGGCTTCTTGTTCTGCGTGATGACGTATTCGCCGTCCGTTTTTTCAATCACAATTTCCGGCGTTACGTATTCGATCCGCTCTTCGCTGAAGCTTCTGCCCGGTTTCGGATCCAGTTTCGCAACCAGAGCGGCCAATTCCTTGACCCGCTCGAGCGTGAGGCCCATCGCCTTGGCGATTTCGTCGTATTTGTGCCGCCCCAGCAGATCCAGGTGATTCGCGATCAGCTGGTATTCCTGCGAACCCTCCTTCTTGGCGCGCTGCAGCTGCAAGAGCAGACATTCGCGCAAATCCCGGGCCCCCACGCCGGGCGGATCGAAATCGTGAATCGTATCGAGAATCTTTTCGAGGGTTTCGGCCGGAAAATTGGGCAGGGCCAGCAAATCCTCGACGTCGAGCGTCAGGTAGCCATCGTCGTCGATGTTGCCCACCACGATCTCGGCAATCTTGCGGTCATATTCGTTCAGGCCGGACAGGACGAGCTGTTCGAGCAACTGGTCGTGGAGGGTGGAGGCTTCGGAAAGCGAATCCATCATGTACTGGTATTTTTCGTCGGCATCGCCCGGGGCAACCTGGCGACTCTCATAGTAGTTATCGCCCCACTCCTCGCCCAGCGCCGCCAGCTTTTCGAGCTCGTTGTCGAACTCCTCGCGCTCGACATCCTTGGTGCCCTGTTCGATCTCGATCTGTTCGTCCGCCATCTCCTGCGTCGCCTCGAGAGTGGGATTCTCCGAGAGCTCCTGCTTAATCATCTGCTGAAGGTCGAGCAGGGGCATCTGCAGGATTTCCAATGACTGGAAGAGATGCGGCGAAAGAACCTGCTGCATCTTCATTTCTTGGCTTAAAACTAGTCCGGGCTGTGCCATGCCTATAAATTACCGCGTCCTGCGCATTTCTCAAGCCAACTTTACGGAAAGCTGGGGAATAATCTGGAACCGTCTCCGCGGGCGCACCAACCGGAAAAACCATCCCCCGGTTCCCGGACCGGCCCGGCCCAATAATCCGCTAAAAACTATTTCCATCGCGGCGGTCTTCCGTATGATGTCGGACGGTTTTAGGAGAAGGTATGAGCTTGAAAGTTTGCGTATTGGCCAGCGGGAGTGCCGGAAATTCCGTGTATGTGGCATCCGGTAAAACACGGATTTTGATCGATGCAGGCCTGAGCGCCAAGCAGGTGGCCGTGCGGCTGGACCAGATCGGCGTCGTTCCCGAAAGCATCAACGGCATTTGCATCTCCCACGAGCATGGCGACCATGTGGGCGGCGTGCGCGTTCTGCAAAAGCGCCACGGCATTCCGGCCTACGCCAACGCCGGCACGCTGAACGGTATTCAGCGCCAACCCAAAGGCCACGAAATCTCGGTCAAAGTCTTCCAGACCGGTGCCGCTTTTGAAATCGGCGACATCTCCGTCGAACCCTTCTCCATCCCGCACGATGCCTACGAGCCCGTCGGCTTCCGCCTGCAAAGCGCGGACACCAAAGTGGCCGTTGTCACCGACCTCGGTATGAGCACCGCGCTCATCCGCGACAAACTAAAGGGCTGCCACGCCCTCGTCGTGGAAGCCAACCACGACGAAGACCTGCTGCAGGAGGCACCCCGCCCCTGGTCGTTGAAGCAGCGCATCCGCAGCCGCCAGGGCCATCTCTCCAATATCGATGCGGCCCGCTTGATTGCCGATAGTGCCACCGACGAGCTCGAGCACGTCTTTCTTGCCCACCTGAGTTCCGATTGCAACACGCCGGACACAGCCCTGCGCACAGTCGCTTCGCAGCTGCGCCTCGACGGACTCGGCCACATCCACCTCGAAATCTCCCATGCCTCCAAGATTTCAAGCATCTGGCAGCGGGGCAAATTTTCCAACGAGCCGGAAAAACAGCTCGTTGCTGAATAAAAACGGCAATATTGTAACAGGTCCCGCCTAACCAACTCCAGTTAGCAACTTCGTTGACTATTACAGTTGTGTTTCAGCCGCCCCATCCGGTACATTATTGTTCTTTATTGCCAATCAGGCGATTGACACATCTTGGGGATGCATCAATGAATCAAAGTGACAAGGAACTTAACGTTCTATACAAAATTTCGCAGACCACTGCGACGAGACCGCATAACGTGGCGGAACTTCTAACCGAAGTGCTGCAAATCATGGAATCCGACCTGGGGGTCCTGCGCGGCACCCTGACCCTCCGCCAGCCCGGAACGGATATCCTGAACATCGAGGCCTCCAGCGGCCTTTCCGACACCGAAAAACGCCGGGGGCAATATGAACTCGGCGAAGGGATCACCGGCCGGGTGGCCGAGACCGGCCAGCCGGAACTGATCTCGGATATCAGCGAATCCGGCGATTTCCTCAACCGCACCAAGGCCCGCGGCGACCAAAAAATCGCCTTCCTGTGCGTTCCGATCATCCACCACAAGGAAGTCATCGGCACCATGAGCATCGATCTTCCGGCCTGCGAGGAAGACGAACTCAACGGCTATTTCCAGTTCCTCCAGCACGTGGCCCAGATCTTGGCGTCGGCCGTATCGACCATCCGCGAGGAAATCGAAGAGCGCAACGCGCTGGCGTCGGAAAACGAAATGCTGCGTCGCCAGCTCGGCGACCGCTACAGCATCGACAACATGATCGGAAACTGCAACTCCATGCGCGCCATCTACGAGCAGATCATCCAGGTCGCCAACAGCACCGCCACCGTGCTGGTGCGCGGCGAGTCCGGCACCGGCAAGGAACTCGTAGCCCGCGCCATCCACTTCAACAGCCCGCGCAAAAACAACGCCTTCGTCAGCATCAACTGCGCCGCCTTGCCCGAAAACCTGATCGAGAGTGAACTGTTCGGCCACGAAAAAGGTGCCTTCACCGGTGCCGCGCATCAACGCAAAGGCCGCTTCGAGCTGGCCAACGGCGGCACGATCTTCCTCGACGAAATCGGCGACATCTCCCCCGCCGTCCAGGTTCGCCTCCTGCGCGTGCTGCAGGAAAAAACGTTCGAGCGCGTCGGCGGCAACGAAACGATCACCGTGAATGTGCGCGTGGTGGCGGCCACCAGCCGCAACCTGGAGAAAGGCATTACGGACGGTATGTTCCGCGAAGACCTCTACTACCGCCTCAACGTCTTCCCGATTCTGCTGCCGCCCCTGCGCGAACGAAAATCCGATATCATGCTGCTGGCCGACCACTTCCTCCAAAAATATGACGACTTGTACGGCAAGAACATGAAGCGCATCTCGACCTCCGCCATCAATATGATGATGGCCTACCACTGGCCGGGCAACGTGCGCGAACTCGAAAACTGCCTCGAACGGTCCGTGCTCACCTCGTCCGACGGCGTGATCCACGGCTTTAGCCTGCCGCCTTCTCTGCAGACGAGCGACGAAACCCACACCCATTTGCTGCCGGAAAATGGGGCCAACCTCCGGCAGATGGTCGAGGCGTTCGAGCGGGAAATCCTGATTGATTCGCTGAAAAAGCATCGCGGCAACGCAGCGGCGGCGGCGCGCTACCTGCAAACCACGCAGCGCATCATCAACTACCGCATCAAGAATCTCGGCGTCGCCCCGCGGAACTACAAGTAAGTCCAGCGTGCCCGGCACCAGTCCCCATGGAAATCATCCCGTTAGTTGAATCGTTCCGGCTCCGTTTTGAGGGCGTCGGGGGCGACAATCCGCAGCGGGTCGCCGAGGAGTTGCTGGCGCACGTCTTCGGGTGCAAGCCGCTGGAAATCTATACCGGGGCGCTCCATCGGAACGCCACCCCGGACCAGGCGATTGAACTGATCCGCCAACTGGAGCCGCTAGCACAGCGGATTGAAGAAGGCGAACCGCTCCAATATGTCATTGGATCCACCGATTTCTGGGGACTGGAAATCAAGTGCGATCCCCGGGCGCTCATCCCGCGGCCGGAAACCGAACTCCTCGTCGAAGAGGTGCTCAGCTCCACGGTCTGGAACAACCTGCCCGCCACGATCGTCGATGTCGGAACCGGCACAGGTTGCATTGTGCTCACGCTGGCCACGCAATGCCCCGACGCAGACTTCAAGGCGGTCGACCTCTCCGCCGATGCCCTGGAGCTCGCCCGCGAAAATGCCCGGCAGTACGGCTTGGAAAACGATATCCTGTGGCTCGAAAATTCGCTGCTCGAACGCTTCGCGCCGGAGAGTTGCGATGCCATCGTGGCCAATTTGCCCTACATTGCCACGGAGGTTTGGCAGGAATTGTCGCCCGCCGTGCGCGACCACGAACCGCAGTCCGCGCTCGACAGCGGCCCGACCGGCATGGAACTGATTCAGGAACTGGCCACGCAGGCCCGTTATGTCCTGGTTCCCGGCGGCCAGCTCTTCCTGGAATTTGGCTATGACCAAGGGGAAAGCGTCTTCCAGTGCCTCGAGCGCCTGGGCTACCTCAACATCCAGATCAAGCACGACCTCGCCGGACTCGACCGCATCGCCATCGCCGAAAACCCTCCATGCTAGACCGGATCGATCAACTGCGCGCAGGCTTTGCCCCCCATGATGTGGTGCACTTCAACTGCCGCCGAAAGAAGGTGGAGGGAACCATCATCCGCACCAACCCCAAACGGGCCGTGGTGCGGGTCGGGGAAAAGGATTACACCGTTCCCTACGAACGGCTCGTCCCTTCCGCCGGCACCGAAGCGCCCCGCGCAGAACGCATGGCCGGCGTCCTGACGCTGGCGACGGGGTTGATGCAGCTGCATGGGTTGGGAAAATGGACCTTCCGGTTCGATCACAGCACACGCCGCGCCGGCTGCTGCAATTTCCGGGACCAGATCATTTCCATCTCGTTCGAGCTGGCGCGCAACGCACCGGAAGAAGAGATCCGCGACACCCTCCTGCATGAAATCGCCCATGCCCTGGTGGGTCGGAAGCACCATCACGATGCGGTATGGCGGGCGAAGGCCCAGGCCATCGGCGGATCGGGCGAGCGTTGCCACCGGCTTCAATTCACCACCCCGCGCTACCGCGTTACGTGCGAAAACCAATGCTGGAGCCAGCCGGCCGAACGCCGCAACCGGCGCTTGGTGTGCCGAACGTGCGGCGGCAAGCTCGTCTACTCACCCTTCGGCCAGCAAGCGTAGAACATTGCGAACCGTGAAACCGAGATTCGCGGGGGCGTGGGCCATGCAGGCTTCGAGCGAGGCGGGGCCGGAGGAGATACTGAAGGCATAGTCGAACGTTTCGAGAAACGTATTCAGCTCGCCCTGAAGCGCGCCGGACAGCAGCAATGTTTTCGCACCGCGTTCCCGCGCCATTTTCGCCAGCACGGCGCATAGCTTGCCGGAGGCGGTTTGTCCGTCGGTGCAACCCTCGCCCGTAATGAGCAGATCCGCCCCCGCCAGCGCAGCGGGCACGCCGACGGTTGCGGCGATGAGCGCGGCCCCCGATACGATTTCGGCCTGGCAGAAAGCCCGCAAGCCATAGCCCAGCCCGCCGGCCGCCCCATCGCCCGGCGCACCTTCAATCCCCGCGACGTGCGCCAGATTGGAAAGCCCGGCATCCAGTTGCGTCACCATTTCGGGCGTTGCGCCCTTTTGCGGGCCGAATACCGCCGCCGCGCCGGCCGGGCCGGTCAGCGGATTCGTGACATCGCATGCAACGCGGATCCGAGCTTGGTGCAATCCTGCTAAAACATTGGCGGCGTCGATGGAATGAATGAGGGAAAGAATCTTTCCGCCCCGCTCGGTGATTTCGTGGCCGGCGGAATCCAGCAAGCGATAGCCCAAGGCCTGGGCCAGGCCGGTACCGCCGTCGACCGTGGCGCTGCCGCCAATGCCCATGACAATCGAGGCATGCCCTTCTTCAATCAGATGCCTCAGCACTTGGCCTGTGCCGGAGGTGGTGGCCTCCAGCGGGTTAAGTCGCTCGGCCGGCACCAGCTCGAGGCCGGAGGCCGAGGCCATCTCCATGATCGCGGAACCATCGGGCAGCACGCCGTATTGCGCCACAACCGGATCACCCAGCGGTCCACAAACATCGAGGCTTTCGAACCGGCCTCCCGTGGCCGCAACGACCGCCTCGACCGTGCCCTCCCCGCCGTCGGCCATGGGAAAAGCCACAACCTCGGCCTCGGGCCGCTCGCGCAGGATGGCCGCGCAAATGAGGTCGCAGACTTGGGCACTGCGCATATTGCCTTTAAAGGAATCGGGGGCTACGACGATTTTCATGAAGTACTCCTTACTCTCGGGGGCGATTTTGCGCCGGCGCGGAAATATTGCAAGAACTTGCTGGTTGGAAGCGCAGTACCGGCACCGGAAGACGCTTTCCAATCTGCGCCGAACCCACTATCTTGCTGGATTACTAAATCTGTTTTCGAGGATGGCAAATGATTGAACTGATGTACAAGGGTGGGCCGATTATGTGGCCTTTGCTGGCGTGTTCCATGGTGACACTAGCCATTGTTTTCGAACGCCTCTGGTTCTGGATCGGCGTTGCGCTCAAGCAAAACCAAAAGCTGGTCAGCCGCATCTTCACGCTGACCGAAGAAGGCGACTTCGAAACCGCGATCACGGAAGGACAAAGCTCCTCTTGCCTCATCTGCCGCATTCTGGCCGGGGGGCTCGCGCACCTCGACTATGGCCTGGTGCAGTCCCTTCAGGCCGCGGCCATGCAGGAAATCGAAAGGATGAAGCGCCATCTGTCGGTGCTCGACACCATCATCACCCTGGCGCCGCTACTGGGGATTCTCGGCACCGTCGCCGGCATCATCGTTTCGTTCGACCTGCTCGGCGAGGCGGGCATTGAAGATCCCAAAGCCGTGACGGGCGGGATTGCCCAAGCCCTCATCACCACCGCCGCCGGACTGTCCATCGCCATCATCACCCTGCTGCCCTACAACGCCCTGACCCGCAAGGTCGAAAAAGTGACCCGCGATCTCGAACAACGGGTCACCCTCTATGAAGTCACCGTCCAAAAAGGAATCGGCAACAAATGCAGCTGAGCAGCGGATATGAAACCAAGAAGGCCCGGGTGGAAATGCTGCCGCTCATCGATGTGATGTTTCTGCTGCTGGTCTTTTTTATCTATGCCATGCTGTCCATGGTCGTTCACCACGGTCTCAAGGTCGACCTGCCGTCCGCCGGCACGGCAACGCTCGAGCGGGCGGACTATATTGCCATCACGATCGATGCCAACAATAACCTGTTCCTGAACGCCGCGCCGGTCGAACTTGACGGACTGGCAACGCAGGTCGCGCAGCTCTGGAGGGCAGAAGCCCAACCCGTATTTATCAACGGCGACCAACAGGCCGATCTGGGGCTGGCGATCGAACTGCTGGATGATCTGAAAAAGGTTGGAATAGAGGAAGTGTCGTTTTCGTGCACAAAAGAAACGCCATAATACCGGCCCCCTTGCTGGCCGCGCTCGTGCTATCCATTGCCGTCCATGTGGCCGCACTGTACCCCGGCGGCGGGTCTGCCCCGCCCGAACCCCAGTTGAAAATCGGGCGCACCGTCGTGCAACTCACCCTGCTGCCAGCCATGGCCAGCCAGGCCGCGACGCCGGAGCCGCAGCGAGCAGAACCCCTTCCGGTTGAAATCATTCCCGAACCGATTCTGGAATCCACCCCGGAACCCGCCCCCCAAACGATTGAGGAAGCAACGGCGGTTGATTCGCAGGAACAGAATGCCAGCCCGCGGGAAGACAAGGGCGTGATCACCGCGGCCATCGTATCCGGGGCCGTGCACCCGGCCTACCCGCGTATCTCCCAGCGCCGAGGCGAAACCGGAATCGTCAAACTAGCCGTTCAAGTGCTGGCCGATGGATCGGTCGGGACGGTTGTCATCCTCCAATCCAGCGGATTTCGCCGCCTCGACGAGGCGGCGGTGAACGGCGCCAAAAAAACCACCTTCACCCCGGCGCAGCACTTTGGCCGGAATCAGGAATCCACCACCGAACTCACCTTCAGCTTCAACCTCACCGATGATTAAACGATCCCCATTTCTATGCGTGCTGCTGCTTCTTTGCGGCTGCAATAAGCCGGCCCCGCCGACTGTTGATCGCAGCACTCCGCCGGAGCGCATCATTTCGATGGCCCCCAACATCACGGAAACCATCTACGCCCTTGGGCTGGAGCATAAACTGGTCGGGGCCACCACCTACTGCCGCTACCCGGCTGCCGCCCGCGACCTTCCCCGGGTCGGCGGATTTGGACAGTTTAACTATGAGGCCATGGTTGCGCTCAATCCCGATCTCGTCATCGTTCACGAGGAATACGATACCGACAAGGCGCGCCTTGCCGGGCTGGGCATCCCCTACCTTGAAACCGGCAGCTATTTCATTGCCGACATCCTCGATGCCATTCGGGACATCGGTTCCGCCTGCGGGGCCGAGCAGGAATCGAAAGAGCTGATCAAGGAACTGAACGGCCGGGTGGCCAAACTGCAAAGGGCCGGCCACACACGGCCGCGTGTGTTGATCACCTTCGGCGGCAGTGCCGATGACGACATCGGCCAAATCCACGCATTCGGCACCGAATGCATCCATAACGAATTGCTGGAGATGGCCGGCGGACAAAACGTGCTGAAAGGAAAACTGCCATTCTCCGTCCTCTCGAAAGAAGCCGTATTGCGGCTCAATCCCGAAATTATTCTGGTCCTCGCGCCCGGGCTTGAAACAACCGCAGAAGCTTCCAGTCAATGGAGGACCCTGTCTTCCGTTGAGGCCGTGAAGAATAACCGCGTCTACCTCCTGACCGGCGGCTATACCTGCATCCCCGGCCCCCGGTTCATCCAGACGTTGGAAGATTTTTCCCGGATTATCAGGGATAAACAATGAGCACTCCCATCATCCAGATTGAAGACCTGTCGATCGTTCTCGCGGGGAATGACATCCTGAAGGATGTGTCGCTACACGTCGACGAAGGTGAATATGTGTCGATCATCGGCCCCAACGGGGCGGGAAAAACGACGCTGGTTAAATGCATGGCCGGCATCTACCGGGACTGGACCGGGACGATCAACATCAACGGGCAATCCTTCGCCGACCACGGCAACAAGGCGCTGGCCAAACTGCAGAGCTATGTGCCCCAAGCGGAAGGGCGCACCAACCCGCTGACGGTCGAGGAATTCGTTACCATGGGGCGCTATCCGCACCTTTCCGCCTTCACCACCTTGAAGCCAGAGGACTACACCGCCATCGATGCCGCCATCGGGCGCGCCGGGCTCCAGTCCTTTCGCCAGCGGAAGATGAATACCCTCAGCGGCGGCGAACGCCAGATGGCGTTTATTGCCGCCGCCCTCGCGCAGGGCTCCAGGATCCTGCTGCTGGATGAGCCCTCCACCTTCCTCGACTACCGGCATCAGGCCAATGTGGCATCCATTCTGAAGACGGCCTGCCGTGAAAGCGGCATTACAGTCGTTGCCGTCCATCACGATATCAATACGGCCGCCGCCAGCTCCGACCGCATCTATGCCATCAAGGAGGGGGCCATCGCCTTCAGCGGAACGCCGGAAGAAGCAACCCGCCGCGAAACACTCAAGGGTATCTACGACACCGAATTTATCTGCACCCCCTCCCCCGACCGCCCCCTCCCCTTCGTCATTTCCGGGGGTGCGCTATGAGAAAGCCCCTCGTTCCACTTTCCATTCTCCTGCTGTTGACCGTTGGCGCCTTGCTGGTTTGCCCGCTGTTCGGCATGGAGTTTATTCCATACACCGCCACCGGCCAGGACCGGGAAATCCTGTTGAACCTCCGGATTCCACGGGTCTTGTGCGCCTTCGTTGCAGGCGCCATGTTATCGCTCAGCGGCATGTCGTTCCAGGCCTTGTTCCGCAACCCGCTGGCCACGCCGTTCACGTTGGGCGTATCGAGCGGGGCGGCCCTGGGGGCCGCGGTCTTCATCCGCCTCGGACTGGCGTTTACGATCCTGGGGGTTTCCGGCACATCGCTGGCCGCCTTTGGCGGGGCGATGCTGGCCGTCGCTCTGGTCTATGGACTGACTAAGATCAAGGGCGGTTTCTCCACCACCACCCTGTTGCTCGCCGGCATTGCCATCAGCTTTTTCTTCTCGAGCCTGATCCTCTTCATTCAGTACGTCAGCGGCCTAACCCACTCCTTCCGCATTATCCACTGGATGATGGGCACGCTCACCACCGCCGATTACAGCCAACTAGCCAACCTGCTTCCATTCCTTGGCGGGGGCGGCCTGCTACTGGTTTTCCTGCACCGCGAAATGAACCTGCTCATGGTCGGCGAGGATATCGCCATCAGCCGCGGCGTAAATGTGGGGCTCGTGAAAAAACTGATCTTCCTCGCCGCGTCGCTCATGGTCGGCGGGGTGGTATCCATCTGCGGGCCGATCGGATTCGTGGGCATGATGTCGCCGCACATTTGCAGGCTGATGGTCGGCGCCGATCACCGCTATCTGACCCCGGCCTCATTCCTGTTCGGCGGCCTATTTCTCGCCCTGTGCGACACGCTTTCTCGTGTGTTGATTGCCCCGTCCGAACTCCCGGTTGGCGTGCTCACCGCGCTGCTCGGCGGCCCGTTCTTCATCTGGCTATTGCTGAACCGCAAAGGCGACCTCGAGCTTTAGCGTAGAGGGAGCTGGAAGCTCCCTCTACATTTGCCTATTATCCCACCGATGAATTCCATGGGATCCAGCGCCTAGATCAATCACCGCTAAAACGAGAGACCCCATAAATGAGTGAGATCCCCCATTGCCCCGAGTGCGACTCCGAATATGCCTACGAAGACCGGGATCAGTATGTCTGCCCCGACTGCGGACACGAATGGAGCCCAAATGCCGCCGACGCCGAAAGCGCCGATGAAACAAGCGTCGTAAAGGATGCCGTCGGAAATGTGCTCCAGGACGGCGACTCCGTCACGGTGATCAAAGGTCTAAAGGTCAAGGGAGCCTCGCAACCTCTCAAGGTGGGCACCAAGGTCAAAAGTATCCGCCTCGTCGAAGGCGATCACAACATTGACTGTAAAATTCCCGGTTTCGGCGCCATGAAGCTCAAATCCGAATTCGTCAAAAAGGCGTAGGCCATGTCACCAGGCCGCCGATTGGGATCGCCGAAACCGGCATAGAGATAGGAACTAAATAATGAACGAGACAGCCGCAGCTATTATTCTCGCTGTTTTTGGAATCTTCTTGGTCTGGAAAGGCCTTTCGGGGGATGTAGTCCGCACCAGTAGGGGCACTGCCATCTTCCCGAAGTGGATGTATCTTCTGGGCGGCATTGGAATGCTGATCCTGCCCGTGGCATACCTAATCATTCGACTCGGAATTTGACGAGCAAAACGTCCGGTATTTTTTCTGCCCGCGAACAAGACGGAGAGGCTATAAACTAATCCGGCTTCGTGTCCTTAGAGCCTTCAGATACTTCCGCATTGCGCGGTTTTCCGCCGAGCAGGACCACGACCTCTTCCTGCACCTCTTCGAGTTCGGTCAGCTTAAGTTCGGGATCGAACACCATGAAGGTTTCGCCGGTCTTCTTATGCTCGTAGACGCGCATCTTGCGGCCGTCTTCCGTGATTTGCACATCGCGCTCGACGAGGATCTTCTTGCGTTCGAGCATGACGGTCAGAATAAAGGTGGCATTAAGGTCTTCGTCGTTTTCCTTGGCCAGCAGCTTGCGCAGGAGCGATTCGACCGTTTCCTTCTTCACCACTTCTTCGGCGGGCGGCGGCGGAACCATGAAGACGGTCCGCCACGAGCTCAGCACGGTCTCGTCCTTTTTCCAGCACGCTTCGCAGACGTCTTTTCGGATATATGCGCACGCTTCGAAAAAGAGGCTGGAATAGAGCGCCTCCTGGTCCTGAAATACCTTCTCGCATTGCTCGCACGCCTTGGCGCACTTTCTTACATGCCAGTTTTCGCCATTCTCACGTCCCATGGGGAATCAGCCTTCCTTTTCCCAGATAATGTGGCGCTGCTGCCAGAAATAGACAACGCCCGACCACGCGGTCAGCAAAGCGGTGGCCAGGCCGAGCCACCAGGCAAAAGCACTGCCGGGAATCGGCAGGAAAGCCGTCGGCCAGATCAGCCCGAAGAAATAGAGGCAGATGGCCAGCATCTGAACCGTGGTCTTGACCTTGCCCCACGGGCCGGCGGGCATCACGATACCCTTCTCGATCATCAGCAGCCGCATGCCGGTTACCATGAATTCGCGGGCCACAATCAGCACCACCATCCAGGCGCGCAGACTGTCAAGTTCCACAAACCCAATGAAGGCCGCGCACACCAGCACCTTGTCGGCCAGCGGATCCATCAACTTGCCAAACGACGTGCAGCCGAAAAAGTTGCGGGCCAGATAACCGTCGAGTGCGTCGGTGATGCTGGCAATGATGAATATGGCCAGCGCGGCCATGCGCGCATACGGAAAGTCGAGGGTCATGCAGACCATCATGACGGCGGTCATCCAAAAGCGGCTGATCGTTAAATGGTTCGGAAGGCTTTTCATGAGGCTCCTTTTAAAGGTCTGTAGTCGCGCCGGTCAGCGGGCGTTCATTTTTCCACTTCAATCACGCCGGGTTTGACGAGATAGGCATCCGGTGCGCCTTCGTACAGCAACTGGTGCTCGACACTGGCCGCGCCGCCCGCCGCTGCGGGGGCCTCGTCGTCGGAGCATTGGGTCACGCCCAGTAGAATAATCAGGGACACCAGCACGCCGCCGCCCACCATCGCCAGTATTCTGGGCGACCCCTTGGGAAGGGAGATTTGGGCGATGGCCTGGTTGACGTTGCCAAAGATCGCCCGAGCCCCCCCGGCCGGCGACAGTGTTCCGGGAAGTTCCGCGGCCATCGAATCCACCGTCGTTATATTTTGGCGGACTTCGTCGGTCAGGTTCATCTTTGTCTTGGGCGCGTATTGCTCCACATATTCATCGACGAGCGGTTTGGGCTCGATCCCCAGATACTTCGCATACATCTTGATGAAGCTTTTGGCGTAGACCGGGGCGGAGAGCACGCCGAAGTCGTCGGCCTCCATGGCCTCGATAAACTTGCCCAGGATCTTGGTGGCCTGCCCCGCCTCGGAAACACTCACGCCCTTGGACTGGCGAGCTGATTCGAGCTTTTGTCCGATGGTTCCGATATTCAAGCTAGTCTGTTTCATTGCTTATCACTCCCGGGTTTTGGGGAATCTCCCCATCAAGGTCTATCAAAATTTCACGCGGGCCGGCTCCATCGGGGGGACCGATCATTCCCCGCTCCTCCAACAGATCCATCACGCGGGCGGCACGGGTGTAGCCGATCCGCAGCCGGCGCTGCAACGAGGATGTCGAGGCGCGCTTGGTCTGGCGGATGACCTCAATCGCCTTCTCCAGAATTTCATCGTCTTCCCCGTTGTCCAGTTCCGGCAGGTCGGTGGAGGGCTTCTCGATCTTTTCGTGGATTTCCGCGATGAATTCCGGCTTGCTCTGGTCTTTGTAGAAGTTCGTGATGCGGTCGATCTCGCCGTCGCTGGTATACCCCCCTTGGACACGGATCAATTTATCGGAACCCGGCGGAAGCACCAGCATATCGCCTTTACCCAGCAAGGCATCGGCACCCATCCGGTCGAGAATGGTCCGGCTGTCGACCTTCTGCGAAACCTTGAACGCGATGCGCACCGGGAAGTTGGCCTTGATGGTGCCCGTGATCACTTTCACGTCCGGGCGCTGGGTGGCGAGAATCATATGGATCCCGGCCGCGCGCGACTTCGCCGCCAGGCGGGCAATCCCCGCTTCGATCTCGGCCTGCGCCACCGCCATGAGGTCGGCCAATTCGTCGATCACAATAACAATGTACGGCAGTTTTTCGGGGATCTGATCCTTCTGCTTGCTGGGATCCATCACCTCTTCTTCGCCGAAGAGCTCTTCCTGTTTTTGAATCACGCGGGCATTGAAGCCCTGCAAGTCGCGCACGCCCGCCATCCGGAACCACTTGAAGCGGCGCTCCATCTCGTCGATCGCCCACTTGAGGCCCAGCGACACCTTCTTCGCATTGGTGATGACCGGAACCACGAGGTGCGGCAAATCATTATAACTCTGGAATTCAACCATCTTGGGATCGACGAGGATCATGCGCAGGTCGTCCGGCGAATGCTTCATCAGCAGGCCGTTGAGGATCGAGTTCATGCAAACCGATTTACCCGCCCCGGTCGCCCCCGCAATGAGCAGGTGCGGCATCTTGGCCAGATCGTAGATCATGCTTTCGCCGCTGACATCCTTGCCGAGAATAAGCGGCAACGCGTGCTGGCCCTGCTGGAACTCGGGGCTTTCCACCAGATCGCGGAAGAAGACCGAGGCGCGCGCCGTATTCGGCACTTCGATGCCGCAGACGCCCTTGCCCGGAATCGGGGCCTGAATGCGGATGCTTTCCGCATGCATCTTGAGCGCAATATTGTCGGCGAGGGCCTTGATGCGTTCCACCCGCACCCCGGCCGCCGGCTTGATTTCATAGCAGGTCACCACCGGCCCCTGCTGCACCCCCGTCACCTCAGCGTCGACCCCAAACTCTTCGAGCGTGCTTTGCAACACCTGCGCCGTATGGGCAATATCGGAGGCCGACATCCCCTTGGCTTGCGGCACCGCCGGATCAAGTAGGTCGATCGGTGGCAGCTTGTAGTGGGTATGGCCCCCCCCTTCCTTGAAGGAGTCAAATTCCGTTTCGGCCGCCTTGGCAGCCTTCTTTGGTTTATTCACAACCACCGCGGCCATTTTCTTCTCCGCCGCGGGTTCGGAAGCCTGCTTGGCCGCCACCTTCTGCTGCGCTTCGACCATCTTCTTGATGTCGATCTGCGGGGCCGCCTCGGCCGTTTCCGCCGCCGGCTTGGGCTTGCGGGCCGCACGCTTGCGCTTCGGCATTTTCGCTTGCGGCTCGACACCCTCTTCGGGGCTCGGCGCTTCAACCTTCCGGGTCTTGATCCACTCCCACAATTGTTTGGACAGGTCGATGACCCGCAGGTCGAGCATGCGAATGATGGAGATGCCCAGCAGAACCACGAAAACAATGCCCGCGCCCGCATGGCCGATCCAGAAGCCGAGCGATCGCTGGGCCAGCACTTCGCCCAGCAAGCCGCCGGGGCTACCAATGTTCAGGCGGTCAACCGTGCCCGCCCAGATCTGCTGCATATCGAGGAGCCCGGCCATGCACAGCAGAGCCAGCAGCAACCAGAGTAGCCGGGGGTAGATCTTGCGCGTCGACTTGAATACGGAAGAGATGCCGATCCACAAGACGCAGAAGGGAACCATGTAGCCCGCCACGCCAAAATAAATAAACGCCAAATACGCCGTATAGGCCCCGAACGGGCCGATCCAGTTGCGCGCATCCGGCTGATTGTGGAACAGCCCAATGTCTGCAGGATCATACGACAACACGCCCAAAAGCAGCATCAACCCCAGCGTACCCACTAAGATACCTGCGATCTCACGCCACCCCGAACGAACCAGCTCTTCTTTCTCCGTTTTTGCCATTGCGGGAATATAGAAGATTCCCCACCACCAAATCAAAGGGAATCACGAGGTTTGCCGCCGCGCTTAAATCATGCGAAACGGGGTCGGTCCGGCCTACAATGCCTCGGCCGTCTCTTCCCACTGGCTTTCGAGCGATTGAATCAGCGACTGGATCTCGGCGAGCCGGCCGTTGATGGCGGCGAAGTCGGCATCGCGCCGCGACATCATTTCCTCGGCCAGCGCAGCCTGCTCTTCGGATAATTTTTCCACCTGCTGCTCGATCTTGCGCAACGCCTTTTCTGCCTCGCGCTGCTGGGCCCGCGCCTTGCGCGCATCCTTGCCCTTCACCGCCGGCGTCACGGATGTGGCCTTCTCAGCGGAAGCGGTTGGCGCTTGGCTATCGGCGGATTGCTGTTCCACTTTTTCCAAATAGTAGTCGTAGCCGCCGGGATAGCGGGCCACGCCCCGGTCGTCGATGGCAATGATGTGCTCGGCAATATTGCGGACAAAGGTGACGTCGTGGCTGACGACACAAACCGCCCCTTTGTATTCCTTGAGGGCGGTCTCCAGCGCCTCGCGCCCATTCACGTCGAGGTGGGTGGTCGGCTCGTCGAGCAGCAGAAAGTTGGGCGGATCGATAAACAGCCGGGCGAAGGCCAGCCGAATCTTTTCGCCGCCGCTGAGGATTTCGCATTTTTTCTCGACGGTATCGCCGCTGAATCCAAAACCGCCGAGCAGCTTGCGCACATCGGATTCGGAGGCGTTGGAACTTCCGTCCTTGACGATGTGGTAGACGCTCTTTTTGGGCGGCATGGTTTCGGCGAAGTCCTGCGACTGATAGCCGACCACCACCTTGTGCCCGAGCACGCGCTTGCCGGCGCTGGGTTCGAGCTGCCCCGCCAAGGTACGCAGCAGCGTGGTCTTGCCCATGCCGTTGTAGCCGACAATCGCGACCTTTTCCCCGCGGTTGATTTGGATGTCCAATGCCTGGAAAATCCAGCGGTGGCGGTCATAGGTCACGCCGGCCTGTTCGAGGCGGATAATCTCATGCCCGCTGTGCGGCGGGTCGGCGATGCGGATCTTCGACAGATTGGCGACCGTGGCGGGCGCCTCGATCCGCTCCATTTTTTCGAGCTGCTTGATGCGGCTCTGCACCTGCGAGGCCTTGGTGCTCTTGGCGCGGAAGCGCCGCACAAAACTCTCGATCTGCTCGCGCTCGCGGTCCTGATTGCGCTTGGCGGCCAGCTGGTGCACGATCCGCGCTTCACGTTCCTTCAGGTAATAGTCATAGCCGCCGGAATAGCGCGTGGTTTGGCCGCCGGCAATCTCCAGCGTAACGTTCGCGAGCGTCCGAAGCAGATAGCGGTCGTGCGAAACCAGCAACATGGTACCCTCGAAACTGCGCAGGTATTTTTGCAACCACTCCACGGCCGGCAGGTCGAGATAGTTCGACGGTTCGTCGAGCATCAGCAGGTCGGGATTGGCAATCAGGGTGCGGGCCAGCTCGGCGCGCATCTGCCATCCCCCGCTGAACGAGGCAAACGGCTTTTCAAACTCCGCCACCTTGAAGCCCAGACCACACAGGGCGGCTTCGGCCCGCGCCCGCATTTCGTAGCCGCCGAGGTGCTCATACTCATGCTGAAGGGTGCCGATCTGCTTGAGCGCACGCTCTTTTTCAGGATCCGGCAGCGAAGCCAGCCGCCCTTCCAGTTCATGGATCCGTTCGGGAATGGTTTTGAGTTCCGGAATCGAGTCTTCGGTGTATTCCAGCAGGTTCTGGTTGACCGCATGCGGATTGAGCTGCTGGCGCAGATAGCCGAGGCGAATATTTTTCGGCAGGACGACGTCGCCCTTGTCGACCTCGGCATCCCCACTGATCAGCCCAAAGATCGTACTCTTGCCGGCACCGTTAGGGCCCACAATGCCCACGCGCTCGCCGGCATTGATCCGGAATGTTACCGTCTTCAGCAC
>Ga0208879_1000350_pt1 | contig 47713 bp, 53 predicted proteins | sample Knorr_S15_td_Bot_FD_185605 | JGI IMG/M metagenome (GOLD analysis project Ga0208879, IMG submission 185605) | Marine microbial communities from Southern Atlantic Ocean transect - Knorr_S15_td_Bottom_ad_5009_LV_A (SPAdes) (version 2) | ecosystem: Environmental > Aquatic > Marine > Oceanic | place... | reverse complement strand
CACCCTTTTCAGTGACTTCAGCTTCTGCAATTTCAACGTTTCTTGCACCATCAACTAATTCGTGAATGTTCATTTTATAGCAATATATGCGTTCTCAATATTATTTTAACTTTTTAATGTTTTTTTTATTAGTAACCATAATACAAGGGTAATATAGGATGAATTTAGGATTATTTGAATATGGATTAGTATTAATGTCCTTTATTATTACTTATTTTGCTACGAAAATATTGATTTCTTTATTAATTGATTCAAAAAGAGTAGTTCTAGATTATCATAAAGAAGGAAAGAAGTTTGTTGCATACCCTGGTGGACCTGCACTAATTATAGGTCTTATATCGTCACTTGTATTGGCATTTGTAATAACAAATGATATAAGAATAATAGCAATACTCGGAGTAGTAATAATTTCCTCAGCAATTGGGTTAGTTGATGATTTTAGAACATTAGGCGGAAGGAAAAAGCCTTTAATTTTAGTATTAGCTTCTTTACCAATAATTTTATTGGGAACATATGAACCAAATTTGAATTTCTTATTTTTTGGTTCTGTAAAATTATCAATAATATACCCATTACTTATATTGATATCAATACCAGTCACAGCCAATACAATCAATACAATAGATGTATTAAATGGTGTATCAACAGGATTTGTAATAATTACTTCTATTCCATTGTTAATTTTACTCGTACTAATGGGAGATAGCAACATGGTATTAGTGACATTAATTTTGATATCTGTTTGTTTGGCATTTTTTGTTTTTCATAGATATCCCTCAAAAATATTTCCGGGTGATTCAGGAACACTCACAATAGGAGCGATGTATGGAGCAATTGCCATCGTGGGAGGAATAGAACTAATTGGAGTATTTGCAATATTACCAGCAATATTGAACTCATTTTTCTATTTAGCGAGTATGAGAGACTTTGTAGAACACAAAAATATCAAAGTGAGGCCAACAAGAGTGTTATCAGACGGTACTATTGAAGCAGAAAGTAATGAGAATGCGCCCATAACTCTTGTAAGATTAATAGTGGCAGGAAATCCCTCAAAAGAATTACCAATAGTAAATACAATTTTTGTATTGAGTTTAATATCGGCAGTGCTTGCAACAATAATGGGAGTATTAACCTGGATGATATAAATGAAAAACATATTAGATTTGGTTTTTATTGTAGTTTCTGCATTTTTATTAGTGTTTGTAATAGCGGCGATAATTTTTACTATAATAGTACCGTTAGAGAATCCATTTGCATTCGAGTTCGGAGAAATATTGATTGTAATTATTAAATTAATAACAAGTTTTATTTTGTTTTTGATTTGGGTTGTTATTATACAGAAGATGATTACTAGATATTTAAAAAAGAAATTAAAAGAAATAAATTAGTTCATTGAAGATATTTTAGAATCAATTTCAGCGTAATCAGGTTCTTGGCCAGGATCATCAGCAATCCATTTGTATTGAATAATTCCTGCTTTATCCACAATAAATACTGATCTTTTTGCGACAGTATATCCTTCTAAATTGAAAAAATCTGAGAATTCTATATCAAATTGTTTAATTACTGTTTTATTATAATCGCATAGAAGTAAGAAATTAATATTGTTTGTTGTAGAAAATTCTTTTACACTAAATGGATAATCAACACTTATACCAATAACTTCGGCTTCCATATTAGAGAATTTAGACAAATCGTCACGAAAGTGGCAAAGTTCAGTTTTACAAACTCCGGTAAATGCCGCCGGATAGAATATCAGAACGATGTTTTTACCTTTAAATTCAGATATATTTACAAACTTGCCATCTGCATCAGGTAATTCAAAACTTGGGATATTAGAACCTACATCAGTCATAATAACTAGAGATTAGAACTAATATTTAGAACTTACTTCCCAATCTTTCATTTTTTCATCGTATTGAGCTCGAGTATAAACAATTTTTGCAGGAGAACCAATAACTACAGTATCTGGAGGAACGTCCTTTGTAACTATAGAACCCATTGCCACAACACTATTCTTTCCTATTGTAACACCAGCTTTTATTACAGCCCTAGCGCCAATCACTGCATTGTCTTCTATGCATACGCCTACAAGTTTAGTACTTGGAGGGTATGGGTCATTGGTCAGTGTTGCAGAAGGTCCAATAAACACGTTTTTGCCAATAATACATTTAGGAGCAATGTATACGAGTCCTTCAATCTTTGTATTAGAACCAATTTTTACATCATAATCAACATGTGCAAGTGAACCGATAATTACATTATCGCCAATTTCTGTATTAGTGCCGATATAAGCCATATTCCAGATTTTGACATTACTACCGAACTTTACTTGTTTGCCAACAAATGCAGTAGTAGCAATATTAGATTCGTTGTTACTCATGATAATTCACTATAGATTCAATTGATATTAAATGGCATGCTATTAGATTTTATTTTTTCAGGTATTTTATTAGTCCATTTAGATAGAAAATTAGATTCATAAATAAGATTCCTTTGATTATCAGGAACCATTATAGGTATACCGTTGATTATTGGATAATATCGAATACATTTAGTGCAATAAAGAATACCGGAGTTGACGTTAGAATTATTGGTTTCAAATTCGATTAAATCAAGATCAGCATATTTATCAAAAGGGCATATTAGAATATTCATAAGTTGTTTCTTCATTGTTGATCACAAGTCTAGATAAATCGGAGAACCACGTTTAGCAGATGTTATTGCAGCTTCTGCGATTTTAATAGTATTCAATCCGTCTAAACCAGTAACTACAGGCGAGGTATTAGATTCAACTGCATGAATAAAGCTAGTCAATTCATTTACCAATGGTTCTTCGTATTTTCGAGTAGGAATAGTAACAGAAGTACCGTCGTCTTGTCTAATTTCTTGTGACATATAATCTCCTGATAGATTACCATCAGTACAAGTAACAGATATCTTTCGAACTTTATATGGAGTAACCCAATTTGCAATTATTATGGCAGTTTTTCCGTTTTTAAACCCAAGAATTATAGTAGCAAAATCCTCATAATCAGTACCAACAAATCCAGTAGCTTTAGGATTTAAGACATTACCAGTTCCCAGTAGATTTAGAATTTAATACACTACCAGTTCGTGCAAATACTATATTGGGTTCTTCATTAAATAACCATCTAGCTCCATCAATGTCATGAACAGAAGAATCCAGAATAACGCCTATATCTTTTGTAACACCCGCCCATCGATTTTCACGTTGAAATTCAATCAATAGAGGATCTCCAAAAGTTTGTTTCTGAAGATTTTCCTTAATATTAATGATAATAGGATTAAATCTCTCTACAAAACCAACAGTAAGAGCAGCTTTGTTATCACGAGCAAGGTTAACTAATTCTTCGCCTTGAGAGGATGAATAGGTAAGTGGTTTTTCGACTAATGTAGATATCCCATTAGATAACGTAGTTTTAGCAATTTCAAAGTGAGTAATTGTTGGAGTGCATATATTCACAATATCAATATCGTGATCGTTAATAAGATCATTAATATTGGAAAACCCCTTTATTGAATATTTTTTTTCATAAAATATCCTACGTTCATTATCCATTTCAACAAACGAATCAAGATGACCTAAATCATTTAATACACGAAGATGATGTTTTCCCCAAGATCCTGTGCCCACAACAGCTGCTTTCAATACAGATATTTCCTCTTAATAATTACCTAGTACATAAAGTATTAGCGTGAATTAAAAACATATTGTCATCTAGATTTCTTTTAAAGGTTTTTAATATTTTTTCGTCATTTTTTGAGCATAATATCAATAATTGTTTTTTATCGCTAGTGGGTAAATAATAACTGGCTTCACCATTTTTGGTTGTCGCATAATCATTAATATCGTTAATGTTTCCAACAACATCATAAATTTTATCGATGATATGTTCATGCATAATAACTTTATCGCCGCGAATTTCAGACTTGTCTATCGACCAGCATAAATAAATTTCTGTTTTACTTGCTTTAAGGGAATTCTTTTTCATAAAAGATTTAAGTTCATCAATAAAAAAGCGAGTAAACGAATCAATACTTCTCAATATACCAGACATCATGTATAGAGATGGATCACCCGAGTCCAGAGATGAAGTATAACAACGTATGTCAGAGAGGTGGTTTGTAAGATCTTCAATATAATAAATTTCATTTTTTAATATTTTACGTTTATCATAATCTTTGAGTTTTTTTAATGATTCAGATTTAGCAATAATTGGAGAGTATAGAGAAGAGATTTTTTCCAGGTGTAGTATTTCGGATATTTCTAAGTCATAGGTTTGTGTGAATTTAATATTGGCACTCTTTGCAAGATTCTGTACAATTTTTTTATTATCAAGATTATGTGTACCAAAGGTAATAGATTTGTTAGTTTTTGGTTCAAGAGGGAGATATGAATAGATGAAATCGGTTTCAGAATCAAGACCGCTACTTCTTTCTATAATCTCAATCATTTCAGAATTTTGCCCATAACCTAATGGAACACAATTAAAAAACACCGCGCCTTTAGAGAGTTCAGTAGAAAGTTCCGAAACCATTGAGAAGATTTTTTTCTTATAATCATCAGTTTCACGGATTTTAGGAGTAAAGAAGATTATAGGATTCTCACTAATTGCGTTTTTTTCAGGTTGAATGCTGAAAAGAGCTTCTTCCTCAATTATAGATCTTGCAGTGGAATATTCAGACAAGATTTGAGGAGTTATTTCAGTAGCGACGTGTAATTTTTCATCAAGAATTGTGGTACGGATAGAATTTGAAACAAGTGAATTAGATAGAATATAACCTTCTGTGCTAAGGCCATAAACTAAAACAGAATCATTATTCTCCAAGGTTACATTATACAAGCAATTTTTATATTAATAAATTGTCAGAATGACGAATCATATCATCATAATTGGTTAAAAAAAAGTTATATCGGGGAATTATGATGATATACTACATTAAGACATGAGAGTTTGGATTGACATATTAACACCGAAACAAGCGTTGTTTTTTGAACCTTTAATTGACACGCTTAAGGAGAGAGGAGACGAAGTAGTAGTAACTTCGCGCAGGTATAGAGAAGCAGAGCTAATTTGTCGGAAAAGACAGATAGATGCAGTATTTATTGGAAGCCATGGAGGCAAAGAATTAAGGAATAAATTAAGTGCAAGTTTAGAAAGAAGTAAACTTTTGTTAGAATATTTTGAAGAGGATAAGCCAGATGCTCTTGTATCTTTTAGTTCGCCAGAAGCAGGAAGAATAGCGTTTGGATTAGGAATAATAAACATATGTGTGAGTGACTCACCGCATGCAGAAGCTGTATCAAAATTAACCATTCCTTTAGCTGATTGTTTGTTAACTCCATGGATAGTTCCTGAAAAATCATGGACAGTCTATGGAATTGAAAGAAGTAAAATAGAATCATATAAAGCTTTAGATCCATTTGTTTGGTTATCACGAAAAGATTTATCAGAAAAATTTCATTTAGGATTGAATATTGATAAATCAAAGACTACAATATCATTAAGATTAGAAGAGAGTTTCGCAGCATATATTAAAAATGACATATACACGCATGAATTTGCATTAATTCAAAGACTAATCGAGGAATTTAGGAATCAAAATATTATAATTCTTTGTAGATATTCTGAACAGGTAGATGCGGTATTGAAAAAATTCAAAGGAAGAGTTATCGTTCCGAATGACATAGTAGATGGAGTTGCGCTGCTTCAACAATCTGATTTATTTATCGGACTTGGAGGAACAATGACTGCAGAAGCTGCACTAATGGGTACACCTGCAATATCATTCTTTAGTGGAAGTTATTTTGTAGAAAGATATTTAGTTTCAAAAGGTCTTCTAACTAAACCAAGAGATATAGACGGAGTAATTCGTGTATCAAAAAATTTCTTAAGAGATCCTAAAATGAAAAAGCAGATAAAAATGCGAGCAGGAAGAATTAGAGCAGGAATGGAAGACCCAATTCGAGTTATAGTAGATAGATTAGATATTTTAATGAGAGCAAAACTTAATCAAGAACTATCACGAAAATGATACTATGCCCGGTTTAGCCCGGTGGAGGATGAAAGTCCATCGAGTGTAGCGGTCAAGCATATCGCCCTTTGGAAGATGAAGAAAGGCGGTGACGGCAGTTCGAATCTGCCCCGGGCTATCATTATAAAATTTCACCAACAAGGTAGGTAGAGTGTGCTTCGACAATTTTTACATTGTAATGATTACCCAAAACAACGTCAGAATTTTTTAAAACAATAGGCCTGTACGCGAAATTTCTACCAATCATTGTGCCGTCAATTTTACCGTTTTCATTTACAAGGCAATTACCAGTCCAATCAAGCCATTTTTTATTACGTTCCAAGGAAATTTCTTTTATAATTGATGTCAATGACTTTGATCTTGCATTAATTATAGAATTAGGAACTTGTTCCATCTCTATTGCTTTGGTTCCAGGGCGTGCGCCGTATTTAGAGAGATTAACAACATCAGGTTGCGTAGATTTGATTAGTTCAACTGTATCACGAAATTCTTCGTCAGATTCAGTAGGATAACCAACAATTATATCAGTTGCAATAGATGATAATGGAAACTTTTCACGAAAACTTGAACACATAAGGATATAATCTTCTCTAGAATGACCTCTGAGCATAGATTTTAGAACACGATTATTGCCTGATTGAACAGGAATGTGTAGAAATTTATAGATTTTATCATGTGAAAAGATATTGAATAATTTATGAAATTTCTTTTTTGTGTGCATTGGATTCATCATTCCAACACGAACAAGGAAATTATTTTGAATATCGACAATGGATGTTAATAAATCAGCAAGATCCATTGACATATCCATTCCATAACATCCATTATCAGTAGAAGTTAACCATATTTCTCTACAGCTAGAATCAGTAGACTTTTGAATTTGTTCCACTATAGCATTAGGAGGATAACTAATCAATGTGCCTTTTGCAATTTTGACCTGACAAAAAGTACAAGAACTTAAACAACCAGTTCCAATTTCGACGATATCAATTACAGGATTAATTCTAATTTTTGGAAGTAATACCTTAGGTTTAGTAGATTTACCTAATTGAATAAGAGGAGTGCCATTAAGAGTAGAATTGACTATATCAGTAATCTGATCTATAGAATCAGGACCCATTAAGCTAGCGTTTGGATTAAGTTTTTTAATTTCTTTTGCTTGTGTTTTGGGCATACATCCAGCAACAACCAAAGCAGAATTATTTTCAGAGAGTTTTTTAATTCTATGAAACATACGATTTGCAGTTGCAGTTTTAACAGTACAAGTAACAATAACATTTACGTCAGAATCTTTAGGATTATCTACAATTAAATATCCGGCTTGAGATAATTGACCAGCGCAAATTTCTGAATCAGAAAAACTTGCACTGCATCCATAAGTTTCTATATATACTTTTGATCCAGTTGACATAGTGTAATCTAGCTATGTTTAGCAATTATAGGAATAATCTTAATCATTTTTCGTGGTTCAGTAGGATTTTTCCAAGGAAATTTGGGTATTCCTAGATATTTTTGAGACATTTTATCTATATGAGTTTCAGCGTCAACACTAGAAAGTTCTACAACTTCTCCAATAATAGAAGCCCACGTGTATGGATCTTTGTAATCAGCAATACTCAAAGAAACACGTTTGTCATTTTGCACATTTTTATACTTAAGACGAGAGGAAGTGGTATTAATTAAAATGGTATCTCCATCTCGATCAATCCAAACAGGTGCAACGTGAGGACTGCCGTCTTTTTTTAGAGTGGCAAAATGCGCCAAGTTTTTATCATCAATTAATTTACATATTTTTTCCGGTAATTTAATGCTCATTTAGATTTTCACTACTAGAAGAACTACAAATTTATTTTATAAAGTTTCCGATAAAATTTTCAATAAAATAATAGATAAGGAATAAGAGATAGAAAAACAGGAATTGGTAAACCTGGAAATATTGCAAAACGTTTTAGAAAATACAAAGTTAGAATTATACCAATATGAATAAGAAACAAACTTAAAAAAGCAAATGGTAAACCAATTAATAAAAATACTGACGAAGGAATCATAGAATAAAAAATTAAATCGCCAGTTCCGATATTAAAACGACCAAGACTAACGAATAATGGACGAAGATCGAGTGATTCATCAGATGAATTAACAATGGATTTCAGAGGGCCTCGAAATACAGCATAGATATCATAAAGTGCGAACACAATTGGAATAACGATTATAGTAGGTGGTTTAAGAAATACTGCTAACATAGTTCCATATAACGAACTTAGAATAAAGGAAGAAAGTAATTGAAATTTATTTGATTTAATAATAGTTAATGCTAGAACAGGAACAAAGCAAAGTAATATAGAAAAAATAAAGATGAAGAGGCTTGAAAATACAGAATCAAATGCGGTAGTAAGAATGATATAACTTACTGAAAAGGTACCTGTACTGATTGCTAAGATAAGTAAAGATTTCAGGAGTAGAAAGAGTTTACGTCGTATAAGGAATAGAATTACTGATGTAATAAGAAATGTTGGTAAGATAAGAATAATTGAATTTAAAATTGAACCGGTGGTATTGTTGCCTGCAGGTTGATATGACGGAAGAATTTGATATAAATTAAGAAAATTATTTGTAAGAAATAAAGAAGTAATTTGAACAGTAAAGATAAAGAGAATTATTGGGAATATGTCTTTAATGGAGAATGAATCATCATTCATGATAGAGAATTAACGTACAATTAATTGTCCGCGATGAGTAGAGTGGCCTTCGCCACAGAATATATTACAAAAGATTTCAAATACGCCCTGATCTTTGGCTATAAATGAAATATCTACAGTTTGACCTGGAGGGACGAATGTATAGATATTGTATTCGTCAATAGCAAAACCATGAGGGACGTCAGTGCTGACAAGTCTAATAACTACCGTTTGTCCCTGTTGAACGATGATTTGATTAGGTTCAAATTCCCATTGTTTAGTTGTCATTTCAAATACAACTTCGTCAGAATCTTGTTGGTATTCTGGAAGAAACTGTATTAAAACAAAGAATCCAAGAATAACTAAAGATAATAATAATTCTTTTTGATATGAGAATTTCATTTATATTAAATGAATAAGTCCGGCCATATAAATTAACACAAATCCGGATAAAATAAAAAGAATGTCATATATTTTTCTAGTCGTAATTAGATTATCATTTTTAATAAAATCTACTATAAAGAAAAAGAGTGCTCCAGAACTCATAGCAAAGAAAATAGAGCTCAAAATACCAGGTAGACCATATAATCCAAAGATTGATCCTAAAATGATTGGGAAACTACTAATCAACGTAAATATAATTATAGAACTTAATGAAAGACTATAAAATAATGGAATGATAAAACCTTCCGCCAATTTATGAATAATAAAGGATGTTGTTTGTATGCCTCGAGGAAGGGAAAGAGATATACCAAGATTATTGATATCATATCCAATGATTATTCCCTCTGCAAAACTGTGAAATGAAAAACTGACAGCTAGTAATAATATACTTGCGTGTGAAAATTTGAAATTAAGAGATGATAAAAAGAATATAAATACAAAACCAAAGATGAAACAAAGTAAAAGAGTAATAGAATATATATTTAGACCTAGATTAATGCCCAACTGTGATGAATTAACAATAAAATCGATAAATAAAGCAAACATGATTCCAAGAGAGATATTATTTAGAGCAGATTTTGTAACATTGTTGCGATTATTTAAAACGCGGAAAAATATTCCGATAAAAGTTGGAATAATGCCTAGAATAATTACTAAACCAACTAGAGCTAATGGATTAGTCATCAAATAATGTTATAATTTGAATATTCTTAAGGATGTCTACGTTGAAGTTTACGCTTTAAAGGATTTCCGCAATTTTTACAGACATCATCTGTAGACTGATATACACTATTACAGCCAGAACAGTAATTAATCCATTGTCCAGAATATTTGATGCCAGTATATAACAACGGTTTATATGATATTCCAAGTTTTTTAGCCACATTTTGGATGGCAAAATCATCCGTAAGAACTATCACTGAACAATCTTCAGAGATAAAATCTTTTGCCAAGGCAAGAATCGAGATGTCAGCATCAGACAAAGATTTCTTATTCTCAATATTAAGAGAGTTTTTGAGGATATATTGAAGAGAAATAGAACTAGGATCAATAATTTGAAGGCGATTAGAAGTAAGAAGAGTTTCAATTCGATTATTAAAGAAAGGAATGCGCTGTAGTTCGTCGCCAATATGAGGAGTAATATAATACTTATCTAGAGATCTAAAGGGAAGACCTGCATAAAATGCAGTAGAATCAATAATAATTTTAGAATCCAAAACTAGTTAACTGCCTTAAAGTAGAGTCTGAGAATCTAATAAATATCGTATCAGAAATTTTTGTATTAATAATTATCTTTTCCAGCGCTGGAACGGTGAACTCTATTTGTCCATCAATTATAGCTTTTGTCTGACTATGTGCAATTAAGGAGAAATTAGAAATAGGTATTGCAATAGGAGGGATTCTAGAGATTGGTGCAATAGGTGTAATTAAAAGAGCAGAGAGGTCTTCACTAAGCATTGAAGAACCGAGAGATAGAGAATGTCCAGTAGAACCAGTAGGAGTTGAGATAATCAATCCATCCATACGATTTTTAATAACAGTAGAAGGAAGGTTTATTTCATAAGTGATGGCACGAAGTTTTTCAGATCTCTCAATGTATACTTCATTGAGGGCGTTAACAGGAGAATGAGACTTTGAAGAAACAGATATACGTTTTCTTTTATCAATAACATAATTATTATTATTGATTTGTTCAATCAGCATTGGGATTTCATTATGTTTTAATTCGGTCAAGATTCCCTTACCTCCCTTGTGGATTCCAAGAATTGGAATTTGTTTTTTTAATTGTCGAGCGGTTTTAAGAATTGTTCCATCTCCGCCAACTGAGATAATACAATCTACATCCAAGTTATTGTCAGTAAGAGAAATTATGGGATAAGCAGAAGAGACCAATGGTGAAATAATTTTAATATTGAATCCGGCTTTTTGAAGAGTTTTTGCTATATTTAATGCAGCTTTCTTAGCAGTGATATCAGAGTCTTTAGAGGTAATGCCAAAAGATCTTATCTTTATTGATTTCAAGTATATCATCTATATTTCAGTGAGAATTGTTATATATCTTGTCTATTATTGAGCATGTTAGATATGAGTAAACCTGCCTCTCTAAGCGACGTGAAAATTGGTTCGTATATCATCATCGATGGAGAACCTTGTAGAATAATAGAATATGATAAATCTAAACCAGGCAAACATGGTTCTGCAAAGGCACGAGTTGTAGCAACAGGGATATTTGATAGATCTAAACGCAGTCTAGTTTCTCCTGTTTCAGCAGGAATAGAAATCCCTATGATTGAAAAAAGAACAGGTCAGGTAATTTCTATAAATAAAGAACAAGGAATAATTCAGCTTATGGATATGGAAACATTTGAGACATTTGATTCTCCACCTCCTGATGACAAGGAAATTAATAATAAATTAATTGAAGGTAATGAAGTAGAATACTGGAAAGTACTAGGAAAAATAAAGATAGTTAGAATAAGATAAAAGTTAAAAGAATTTTCTTTTAGATATATCACTACCAAATTCAGATGATAGTTCTTCTATTAATTTTCTTTCTTTGGAATTAATTTTCTTGGGAATTTTAACATTTATTTTTACTAGCAAGTCACCGGTTCCAAATCCATTAATTCGAGGAAATCCTTTTCCTTTTAATTTAAAGATTGTATTATTTTGTGTACCAGAAGGGATTTTTAGTTTAGCATTTTTATCAAGAGTAGGAATGAAGATATCGCCGCCAAGGACAGCAATTGGATAATCAACATTAGTTTCATAAATTAGATTCTCATCATCACGAAGAAATGAGTCATGTGATTTCATATGGGTAACAACATATAGGTCTCCAGGTTGTCCTGTTCCAGAGGTTACGTCTCCAGAACCACGTAAACGAATCCTAGAACCTTCATCTACTCCAGATGGAATATTTAGTTCAATTGTTTGTTTTTTCTCCATTATTCCAAGACTGTTGCATTTTTTACAGGGTTTTTTAATGATTTGTCCACGTCCTTGACAAGTAGAACAATTTTGAACACTTACAAAACGTGCAAAACCTGCAGAACGTGTAACTTGGACTTGACCTCTACCATTGCAATTTGAACAATTAATAGGAGATGTTCCTTTTTCTGCACCTGAACCAATACAGTATTGACATTTTACATGACGAGGAATAGTGATATTCATTTTTTCGCCTTTGAAAGCTTGTTCTAGAGTTAATTCTATATCATATCGAAGATCTTGACCTCTAGATGGATCACGAGAAGTTGATGAACCAAAGAATGAATCAAAGATATTTCCAAATCCACCGGATCCTATTCCTCCGACACCAAAAGCTTGTTCTAGAGTTAATTCTATATCATATCGAAGATCTTGACCTCTAGATGGATCACGAGAGGTTGATGAACCAAAGAATGAATCAAAGATACTTCCAAATCCACCGGATCCTATTCCTCCGACACCACGAAGTATATCTGCAAAATCAGTAGAACGAAATATATCTTCTTGATTAAATTTACCATCAATACCAGCATGTCCATATTGGTCGTAGATTTTACGTTTTTCAGGGTTAGAAAGAACAGCATAAGCAGTAGAAATTTCTTTGAATTTATCTTCGGCGTCTTTAGACTTGTTACGGTCAGGATGATATTTCAGAGCTAATTTTCTATATACTTTTTTAATGTCTTTTTCGTTAGTGGTTTTAGAGATACCTAAAATATCGTAATAATCATTAGTACTCATTTAGCATCATTTGAAGGAGTATCATCTACTTCTTTATATTCGCCATCGACAACTTTTTCCTGTGTTTCAGAAGAATTAGTGTCCGCAGATGAATTTGGAGCAGAAGATGTCTGATCTGGATCGGGTTGCGCAGATTGTTGGTATGCAGAGGAACCAATTTCTTGCAAAAGATTACTTAGATTATCAGAATGTTCACGAATTGAATTATGATCTTTAGAATCAAGAGATGACTTCAATTTTGTTGATAAATCATCAATTTGAGAGATTTGTTCGGCGGTAATTTTATCTTTGAGATCAGTTTTCGTGCGTTCTGCCGTATAAATTAATGAATCAGCTTTGTTAACCAATTCTACTTCTTCTTTTTTGGTTTTGTCTTGGTCAGCAAATGTTTCAGCGTCTTTAATCATCCTTTCTTTATCAGAATCAGACAATTTACTAGAACCTGTAACAGTAATTTTTTGTTCTTTGTTTGTAGCTAAATCTTTAGCAGATACATTAATAATGCCATTAGCGTCTATATCGAAAGTGACTTCAATTTGAGGAATGCCTCGTGGAGCAGGAGGAATACCACCAAGATTGAATTGTCCTAAAGACACATTATCAGTTGCCATTTCTCTTTCGCCTTGAAGAATATGTATTGTAACAGCAGGTTGATTATCTTGAGCGGTGGAATAGGTTTGACTTTTTTTAGTAGGGATAGTAGTATTACGTTCAATCATACGATTACATATACCTCCTTGAACTTCGACGCCGAGTGACAGAGGTGTAACGTCTAACAACAATATATCAGAAGTTTCTCCAGCAAGTACTGCTCCTTGAATTGCAGCACCACATGCGACACATTCCATAGGATCAACACCACGTTCTAACCCTTTACCAACTATTCTTTTAACAAATTCTTGCACTGAAGGCATACGAGTTGGACCTCCTACAAGAATGATTTTATCAATATCGGCCATAGAAAGTTTTGCATCATCTATAGCTTGCTTAATTGGACGCTCGCATTTGTTGAGAACGACAGAAATAAGATCTTCAAGTTTTGCACGTGTTAATGTAGTTTCAAAATGAATAGGGTTTTTTTCTGAATCCTGTGCTATAAATGGAAGATTGATATCAGTAGATAAAACAGTAGACAATTCGATTTTTGCTTTTTCAGCTCCTTCTCGAAGTCTCTGTATTGCTTTAGAATCATTACGTAAATCAATTGATGTTCTCTGATTAAATACATCTACAAGATAATCAAGAATAATTTGATCCATATCAGTTCCGCCAAGTTGAGTATCTCCACTAGTACTTTTTACTTCAAATACACTATCTCCAAATTCCATTACTGTAACGTCAAGTGTACCTCCACCAAGGTCAAAAACCAGGATTTTTTGTTCGGATGCCTCTTTATTAAGCCCATAAGCTAAAGATGCAGCAGTAGGTTCATTGATAATACGAACAACATCTAGACCGGCAATAGAACCAGCGTCCTTAGTAGCTTGTCTTTGATTATCGTTGAAATAAGCAGGTACAGTAACAACGACTTTTTCAATTTTTTCACCAAGGAATGCCTCGGCATCAATCTTAATTTTCTGAAGAATAAAGGCAGAGATTTGTTCTGGTGTGTAATCACTACCATTAATGTGAATTTTGTATGATTCACCCATTTTTCGTTTAATTTTTTGTATAGTTCCATCTGGGTTGGTTATAGCTTGTCTTCTTGCAGGTTCACCAACTAAGCGTTGTCCATCTTTTGTAAAAGCTACGTATGATGGAAATGATTTACCTCCAACACTAGTGCCTTCAGCACTTGGAATTAGTGTTGGTTTACCACCAATCATCACTGCGGCTGCGGAGTTACTTGTGCCAAGATCTATCCCTATAATTTTACTCATTTGCATTCACTCCATTATCTAAAACTTTATGTTTTGATACATTTACTTTACTTGGTCGTAAAACTTGTCCATGAATCTTATATCCACTTTGTATTTCAGATATAATTACATTATCAGCAAACTCAGAATTTTCTGTGGATTCAACAGCTTCGTGAATATTTGGATCAAAGTCAGTTCCTACAGAAGGTATAATTTCTACTGATTGTTCTTTGAACATAGATTCAATTTTTTTAATTACAGGTTTTATTCCATTGAGAGAAGAATCATTAGAGTCAATATTATCTACTATACGTTTCAAGTCTTCGTATATTTCAATTAAATGTTGAATAATTTGACTATTACCAAATTTAGATTGATTTTCTTTTTCTTTAGAAACTTGTTTACGATAATTTTCAAAATCAGCTAGAAGATATTGATATTTTGTAAGTAATATAGATTGTTCGTCAACAGTTGGTTTTGGTTCAACAACAGGTTTTGGTTCAACAACAGGTTTTGGTTCAACAACAGGTTTTGGTTCAACAACAGGTTTTGGTTCAACAACAGGTTTTGGTTCAACAACAGGTTTTGGTTCAACAACAGGTTTTGGTTCAACAACAGGTTTTGGTTCTGGTGATTTCATTTCTGTTTTATTAGTAAGAGTTGATTTTCTTGGCGTTCTATGTTTTTGGAAACAGTCTTTGCAATAAACTGGTCTGTCTTCATCTGGCTTGAATGGTACTTCACATTCTTTACCACAGTCGGCGCAGGTAGCTTTGTGCATTTCTCGTTTGTCTTTCTGTTCTGATTTCATGTTCCTAACTAAAAGTGAGTAACCAAATCACATCTATAAACTTTTCCAATGATTTTCAAATTATGAGTAGAATAGACCAATAATCAGAGTTAATAATTGTAGTTTAGAATAGAATATGTAAAATAATTGAAGAGCGGAATTGCATTTTTATCAGGAGGGAAAGACTCAGTACTATCCATGCATTTAGCACATAATCAGGGAGTTAAGATTACGGGAATAATGACAATGATACCGGAGGATCAAGAAAGTATGTTGTATCACACACACAATATTAATCTTGTTAAAACAATAGCAGAAGTCACGGGTTTAAATTGGATTCCAATTAGTGCATCAAAAGACAGAGAGATAGAAGCATTAACAGAGGCTTTAAGTAAACAGAGATCAGAATATTTAATCACTGGTGGAATAGAATCAAATTTTCAGAAAAAGAAGTTCGATAACGCATGTAAAGAAACAGGAATGGAACATTATGCACCAATCTGGGGAATTACACATGAGAATTTATATCAAAAGATATTAGAAAATAAATTAGATGTGATAATAGTTTCAGTCGCAGCACTTGGATTAGGAGAAGAATGGTTAGGAAGACATTTAGATAAAAAGAGTATAGAAGAATTACTTGGTCTTGCAAAGAAATATAGGTTTAATGCAGTTGGAGAAGGAGGAGATTTAGACACGTTGGTACTTGATGGTCCACTTTATGCAAATAAGCTTGAGCCTATAGAATCGAAAAGAATTTGGTATGGAGACAGAGGTAAATTAGAGATTCCAGAATTAAGAATCATAGAGAAGTGATATAGAATGTTAGATAATCTTAGAACTGGACTACAAGACGCAATAAAAAAATTTGTGAGTAATGATGAGATTGATGAACAAACAGTAAAAGAGTTTGTAAAAGACCTACAAAGGTCACTATTGCAAGCAGATGTAAATGTTAAACTTGTATTTAATTTAACAAAGAAAATCGAAACTCGAGCATTGAACGAAAGAATTCCCACAGGAATACCAAAACGTGACCACATTGTAAAGATACTTTACGAAGAATTATCTACAACGCTAGGTTCAGAAAGAAAATTTGAACTGAATAAAGAGAAAGAGAACATAATTCTAGTATTAGGAATACAAGGAAGTGGAAAAACTACGACAGTAGGTAAATTAGCACGATATTTAACAAAGAAAAATTATTCAGTAGGTGTAATTGGTGCAGATACGTTCAGACCAGGTGCTTTAGTCCAAATTACTTCATTATGTGAGCCATTTGATATTGAGATATTTGGACAAGATAAAGAGAAAGATGCATTAAAAATTATTAATAATGGAATCGAACATTTCAAGAAAATTGGAAAAGAAGTAATAATTATTGATACAACTGGGCGTCATAAAGAAGAAAGTGGGTTAATGGAAGAGATGAAAGAACTAACTAACAAGATAAAACCTGATCACACTTTACTGGTAATTGATTCGACAATAGGACAACAATCAGAAGCACAGTCAAAAGCATTTACTAACGTAAGTTCCATTGGAGGAATAATCATAACAAAACTTGATGGTGCAGCTAAAGGAGGAGGCGCCATTGCAGCCGTCGCAAATACTAACGCTAATATATTTTTTATAGGTAATGGAGAAAGAATTGATGACCTAGAAGAATTTGTTTCGACAAGATTTGTTGGAAGACTAATTGGAATGGGAGATATTCAAACATTATTACAGAGATTAAAAGAAGTTCAATCTGAAGATCAAGAAATTAAGATGCAGAGAATTATGTCGGGGAAAATGACAATTAATGATTTATATGAACAATTAGAACAAATTAATAAAATGGGTTCATTAAAAAAAGTAATGGAATTAATACCAGGTGCGGCACAAGTTCCAGAAAAGGATATAGACAATATTGAAGAGAATATGGAAAAATGGAAGTTTATAATTCAATCAATGACAAAAGATGAAAAACAAGATCCTGATTTAATGAATTCGTCCAGAGTAAAAAGAATTGCAAAAGGTTCTGGACGATCAGAAAAAGAGATAAAAGAATTATTAAACAAATATAAACAATCCAAGCAGATGATGAAAGCTAGTAAAGGAAGAGGAATGCGACAATTGTTAAAGAAATTAGGTGCTAATTAGATCTGGATCATACCAGAATAAAAACAGCAAAAAGAGTTCTGTATAGATATAAATTATGTGATAGTTGTCTAGGTAGACAATTTCCAAACAATAACATAAATAGAATATATGGAAAACAAATTCGTCAGGCTATAGAAAAGAATCAAATCAAGAAAGAATGTTTCATTTGTGAAGGAATGATGTCAAATTTGAATAAAATGGCAAAAAGGATACTAAATGAGATTGAAAGATTTGAATATTCGAGTTTTATGGTAGGAACGATTCTGGATTCCGATATAATTGAAAGAGAAGATGTAATTAGATCAGAGTTTAAAGTAAAAGGTGGAGAACCAATAAAAAGTGAAATAACAAAAGAATTATCAAGATTAATAAAAAGAACTAATGGTAGAACAATTAGTCTGAATAGACCTGAATTGAATATTCTAGTAAATACATTATTGGATGAAATTGAAGTGTCGTCAAGATCTATATTTTTAATGGGTAAATATGTTAAGAATAAAAGAGGAATAAATCAGAAAAAACAAAGATGTAAACAATGCAAGAGTGAAGGATGTAAGAAATGTAGATTTTCAGGATTTATGAGAGTGCCTTCAGTAGAAAATGAGATACATAAATTTCTAATAAAGAAATTTAATGCAAATAAAGTAAAGATATCATGGATAGGAAGTGAGGATCGGAACAGTCTAGTGAAGTATAATGGAAGGCCATTTTTTGCAGAAGTATCTTCGCCAATAAAGCGTAAAGCATTGTTCAGAGAAAAGAAGATGAATCATGGAATAATAATAAAATCTGTAGAGATATTACGAAAGAGACCAATTATTGATCAAGGTTTTATTATGAAAGCAATAGTGAATTTCGAATCTAATTTAAAAGATACAAAAAGATTGGAAAGAATAGAGAAGTATTTTAGTGAAAGAGATATTTCAATTTATTCAATGAATAAAAACAAGTATTTTACAAGAAGAGTTAGGTCAATAAAACTAAAGAAAGTATCTGGAAAACGATTTACAGTTGAATTAATTTGCGAGGGAGGTATAAATATCAAGAAATTAGTATCTGGCGAAAATGAACAAGTAAAGCCGAATTTTAGGAAAGTGATGAGAATAAAATGCTCGGTTGATAAAATAGCGCCTTTTGACATACATTATGTCAAGGTTCAAGAATCAGAGAAACGTTAAAAACCTAGTGTTACCAATAAAAATGCGATTATTGATGTCTAATAATAACAGTCAACCTATCTTTATTTTAAAAGAAGGTTCAAGCGAAACAAAGGGAAAAGAAGCACAAAAGAACAACATATTTGCTGCAACACTTGTTGCACAATTAGTAAAAACATCACTAGGTCCAAGAGGAATGGATAAGATGCTAGTAGATGGTTTAGGAGATGTAACTATAACAAATGATGGAGCTACAATTTTGAAAGAAATAGATATGCAACATCCTGCAGGAAAAATGATGGTGGAAGTCGCAAAAACTACAGATAGTGAAGTTGGCGATGGAACTACAACAGCAGTTGTATTTTCAGGAGCATTATTAGAGAAAGCACAAGAACTAATTGATAAAGAAGTACATCCAACAATGATAATTGATGGATATGCAAGAGCAGCTGAAGAAGCACTTGATATTTTAAAGAAGATTGCAATTAAAGTGGACAAAGATGACAAAGATATGTTAATAAAAATTGCAACGACAAGTATGATGAGTAAACTAGTTGCAGAAGAATCAAAAGAATTATCAAAAATTGTTGTAGATGCACTATTATTGATTGCAGATAATACTAGTGGAGAAACAAAAATAGATTTAGCGAATGTTAAAGTCGATAAGAAACCAGGAGCTTCACTGAGCGAAACTTCGTTAATTAAAGGTATTGTTCTCGATAAAGAAGTAGTCCACTCTAATATGCCTAAGTCAATCAGCAAAGCAAAAATTGCAATTGTCAACGCTGCATTAGAAATTGAAAAAACAGAAATCAGTGCAGAAATTAGAATTAATGAGCCATTGCAAATGAAACAATTCTTAGATGAAGAGAATAGAATGTTGAAACAATACGTTGATCAAATAGTTGCATCTGGTGCAAATATCATAATATGCCAAAAAGGCATAGATGATATTGCTCAACATTACTTGGCACAAGAAGGAATCATGGCAGTTAGAAGAGTAAAAGAAAGTGATATGGTAAAAATAGCTAAGGCAACAGGAGCTAGAATAATTTCAAATTTGAAGGATCTGTCAAAGGATGACTTGGGCACTGCAGCATTAGTAGAAGAAAGAAAAATTGAGACTGATAAATGGGTATTCATTGAAGGATGTAAGAATCCAAAGGCAGTATCAATATTAATACGAGGAGGCTCTCCAAGAGTTCTTGATGAAGCAGAAAGATCTTTGCATGATTCATTAATGGTAGTAAAGGATGTTTTAGAATATCCATATATTGTAGCAGGTGGAGGTGCTCCTGAAGCCAATGTTGCGTTTAAAATACGAAAATGGGCAAATAATTTAACAGGAAGAGAGCAATTAGCCGCACAGAAATTCGCAGACGCTATAGAATCACTACCAATTACATTAGCAGAGAATGCAGGAATGGATGCAATAGACACACTAGTAAACTTAAGAGCAGGACAAGTTGAAGGAAAAAAATGGTATGGTGTTGATGCATTAAGAGGAGGATTAGCAGACATGTCGAAAAGAAATGTCTATGAACCGTTAAAAGTCAAAGAACAAGTAATCAAAGCAGCAGTTGAAGTAACAAACATGATATTAAGAATTGATGATACAATATCATCTGCTAAAGGTGGAGGCGCAGGCGGCCCACCTGGCGGAATGGATTATTAAAACAAATTATAAATTTCTTAAGAAATCTATACTCAAAAGAACTCCAACTCCAGTAGCTCCTTTCTTAATATAAGATTTTTTAGGAGTACCGTCTTGAGTCCAGGCTGTGCCAGCAATATCTAAATGAGCCCATGGATAATCATCAACAAAGTAACTAAGAAATGCGGCGGCAGTTATTGTACCAGCTCCTCGACCTCCAATATTTTTAATATCAGCAATATCACTTTTAATAAGTTTTTTATATTCATTAGTTAAAGGAAGTTCCCAGACTTTTTCACCAGTACGTTCGCCAGATTCAAATAATGAATTAATAATTTTTTTATCATTACCAAGAAGACCGCTTACGGCATTACCTAGTGCAATTACACATGCGCCAGTCAATGTTGCAAAATCAATAATCATTCGTGGTTTATAGTTTTGAGCGTAAGATAAAGCATCTGCAAGAATTACACGGCCTTCTGCATCTGTATTTAGAATTTCTGCAGTCTTTTTATTATAAAATGTGATAACATCACCAGGTTTGTAGGCAGAACCACTAGGCATATTTTCTGTAGCAGGCATCAAACCAACAACATTAACTGGAAGTTTAAGATCTGCAACGGCTTGCATTATAGACATAACAGTAGCGCCACCGGATTTATCATATTTCATTTCATCCATAGAAGCTGATGGCTTTATAGAAATTCCTCCAGTATCAAAAGTAATTGTTTTGCCAACAAATACAATTGGTTTTTCACCTCGTTTACCTCCATTATATTCCATTATTATGAAACAAGGAGGTTGTTGAGAACCGCTAGCTACACCTAAAAGGCCGCCAAAACCTAGTTTTTTGAGTTTATCAGTATTAAAAACTGTAGTTTTGAGTGGTCTATTTGATGAGATTTTTTTAGCGCGAGAAGCAAGTTGTAGAGGAGTACAATCTCTACTAGGAAGATTAGAGATATCACGAGAAAGCATTATTGCGTCAGCAATGATTTCACCGGTTCTAATACTTTTTGTAAGAGAAGTTTTAGTTTTATTTTTTATAATTATATTCATGGTCAAAGGGCGAAAGTCCTTCTTGTTACTTTTATAAACATTGAAATTATAAAGTCCCAATTCAGATCCTTGGACAACTGCTTCTACATAGTCATTGGTCATATCAGAAACATCATGATTAAATGAAAATGATTTAGTTTTTAGTTTTTTTGCAGTGATTGAGGCTTTTGCAGCAGCGTCGCGTAATTTATCATTTGATATACATTTTTTATTTCCTAATCCGATTAGGAGAACATTTGTTTGAGGAGTCCTGAGTAATATTGATTCATTAGATTTTCCTGTAAATTCTTTATTTTTTATAATGCTTGAGATAAGATTACCTATTTGTTTATCGATTTTACGAGTATTAGGACTTAATGATAGATCATCATAAATAGTTGTAGAGATAAATGAACCAATTTCAAAGGTGCTAAATTTTTTCTTCATGTTATTCATATTATATTAGATACAACAAATATAAATGATATACAAAAAATAAAAGAAGAAATCCAGATATATTTATTCCAATTATATACTTTCTTTCCATCGATTATACTAAATGGTAATAAATTAAACGCTGCAAGAATTCCATTTATATATGCAGCAGTAGAAATTATTGCAAACAACTCTGCTGTGAGAGAAAAAGATGTTAGAATAAATATTGAACATAAACCAAGAATTATATTACTTGCAGGACCTGCTAAAGCAATTTTTCCCAGTTTTGAATTAGAAGGGTATCCAGATATTACAACTGCCCCAGGGGCAATAATCTTCAATGGAATAAATGGGAATATACTCAAAGATGTTAGAAGTACTCCCAGTGAATTGACGCGAAATTCTGCTCTATATCCATTCCTCATTGCAAGGAATTTATGAGACATCTCATGAATTAAAAATGAACCCATCAGTACGAGGCCAAGAATTACAATTGTAATTGCAGAATATGAAGAATTATTACTCAGAAAAAATGAGATTCCCACTAAGAGTACCAAAACCATACCAAGTAGTAATTGACGTAATTCGGTATTCAGAATGCGATTCATTCTAGAATCTAGATTATTGAGATTATTAATAGAGAATTGAGAATTTGTGTTTTGATATAAACTGTCTCGAGGTTTATGAACACGATATAATTGACTACATTGATGTTTTTCTGGTAAACGATGTGAAGAACAAAAAATGAGCTCACAATAAGAGCAAGTAAATGGTAAATCTTCTGATACGTTGCAGAACGAACAATCCATTATTGATTATTTAAAGACGTGAATAATAAATGTATAAAAAAATATAGATTAAAGGAATTTATCTAATCCTTTTTTTTCAGCGGGTTTTTTATAATTTTTATTCATACGTTTTATAGTTCTTTGAGATTTAGACAATCTTTGTTGGCTGATATAATAATTGGTTTCGTCACGTGTACCTTTAGTAATAAAAGATACGACTTTTCCTGGTGAACGACGGCCAGTTCTTCCTAGTCGTTGTGTAAATCTTATAGCACTAGAAACATTATCATAAAAAACAACAAGTTTACATTCTGAAATGTCGAGACCCTCTTCTCCAACCTGGGTTGCTACGATAATATCAAATTCTCCGGATTTGAGTTTTTCAAGTGATTCTAATTGTTGTTTCTGTGATTGGCCAGTCTGTCCGCTTTTTCCAATTAATATACCAATATGATATCCTTTGCCATGAAGTACTTCAAAGATTTTATCAACCGTATCTCGATAACTAGCAAATATTATAGCCTTATCTGTACCTCTGAGGTTTGCTTCCATAATGCTTTCTAATTTAGCAAGCTTTGGATGGTCTTCCCCAAGAGATTGAAGACGATCAGTAAGAATAATTGCTTGGCTAAAATCTGGATGTTCAAGTAATTTTTTAACACCGCTAGATTTTTGTTTTGACTTAAGTCGAGAGACATATTTTGAGAAACTATCTACGCCTTGAGTTTCAATTATATTAATTCCATGTAATAATCTAACCAAAGAATATAGATTATTTCGAATATCCCAACGTTTTGATAGATATGGATCTTTTTCAATATGATGGATTTTTGCAAGAACAGCTTTTAATGAAGGATCTCTGGGCAACAATTGACCATTATTACGAAGTTTCAATGAGTAGGAAGATATAGTTTTTTTGATTAGATTGCTAATTGTTTTAATATCGTCAGTTAATTCAATCTCAATTTTTTCAATTTTTGTATCATGAACATAAGGTTTTACGTCTTCACTTTCACGATCGCGAAATTCTATATGAGCAGCATGTATATTGTTCATAATTTCTTCGATTTTTGGTGATTCGCTAGGAAGAGATGCAGTCATTCCATGCATTATAATTTCATTGTTTTTTGAATATAGTGATTGTGCGACAGGCACATATGCGTATTCTCCAACAGCTCGGTGTACCTCATCAAAAATAACAATAGAGAATTGTTCTAAATCTATTATTCCGCGATTAATATCGAGTTGTAATATTTGAGGTGTGGCACAAACGATTTGATTCTGCCATTTAGTTTGCCTTTTTTTAAGTGTGTCTTCTCCCGTTATTACGCTGATTTCAGTTTCGCTAAGATTGAGTGAATTCAACAAGAATTCATAGTGTTGGTGAACAAGTACACGAGTTGGTGCTAAGATCATACAGGTTTTTGTGGGATTATTAATCATGGACTCAGCCATAGATAATAATGCAATTACAGTTTTTCCTAGACCAGTAGGTAATACAACAATAGAGTTCTGAGATTTAATAGAATCTGCTATGTTGACTTGGTATTCCCGTTTATCAATAGTATTTGATTTAACATATTGTTTTTCGATAAATTGGGATGACACAGAATATATTATGTAATACAAAGATAAAAATTTAGACTATTAAAAAATTTGATAGTTACCTTATATAAATCAACAACATAATGCAGTTATTGAGGAAGGGGAAATTCATTGTCATTGAGGGAATTGACCAATCAGGAAAAAAGACTCAATCTATATTGCTTAGAAATAGGTTAAAAAAGAACGGATACAAAGTTGGATACATATCTTTTCCAAAATACAATACAAGCATAGGCAAATTAGTAAAAAAATGTCTTCACGATGATAGTTTTTCTCTAGAAATGTCGCATATATTACTATCAGCAAATAGATGGGAATCTGAGAAAGAAATAAGGTATAAATTAGAAAACATGGATTTTGTGATCTGTAATCGCTATTGTGATTCAAATATTGCATATGGATTAGCAAATGGCTTGAAAAAGGAGTGGTTGGAAAATTTAGATTTAGGTTTGCCAAAATCGGATTTAACTATATTAATAGACATTCCAATAACAGAATCAGTATTGCGAAAGAGTGAGAATCGTGACAGGTATGAAAAAGATAGAAAATTTCTCAATAATGTAAAGTCAAGGTATAAGAAACTTGCAACTATGAACAAATGGTCCAGAATAAAGGGAGATAAGAGTAAAGAAGAAGTAAGTAAAGAAATTTGGAATTTAGTTGTAAATAAGTATAAAATCAAAGATGTGAATTAGTTGAAAGATGGAATTACGCAGATAAGAGATCCAGTACACGGATATATTTATGCAAATGAATTAGAATGTAAGATAATTGATTCACCGGTTTTTCAAAGGTTGAGAAAAATTAGACAACTGGGAACCGCACACCTAACATATCCAGGAGCTCTTCATACAAGATTTGAACATTGTATTGGTTCTATGTATTTAGCAAAAAGAGCAGCAAATCATCTAAAGTCTCAAGAAATAATCAATGAAGATATGAGTAATGAGTTATCTATAGCTGCACTATTACACGATATTGGTCATGGTCCGTTCTCTCATCTGTTTGAAGAAGTACTTCATGAAAAAGGAATGACGCATGAAAACATTACAGATCGTATAATTAGGGAAACAGAAATTGCAGATATCTTATCAAGGTTTGGAGTTAATGTAAAAAAGTTTTCCAATTTATGTGTAGGAACATCAAAAAATCATCCCAGATTTATGAACGATATAATTGCTGGATTTCTAAGTGTTGATTCAATGGATTATTTACTAAGAGATTCATATTTTTCAGGAGTAGAATATGGAAAAGTAGATGTACACAGGATTATTGATGCGTATGAAATTGCAGGAAAGAAACTGGCAATAAATAAAGACAGTGTGTATGCGTTAGAATCCTTAATGTTAGCAAGGTATGAGATGTTCAGAGCTGTGTATTTTCATAAAAGTGTTCGTGCGTCTGCAGTGATGATAATAAGAGCAATGAACTTATCAAATGAAGAATTACATTTTACAAATCTCGATAATTTGGATGATTTTTTACAATTAACAGATGAAAGAATTCTGTATAATATTTCAAATATTAATTCTAATAGTGAGAACTCAAGATTAGCAAAGAAATTAGTAATAGATTATACAAATAGAAAGATGTTAAAACTAGTCTTTGAAAAGATTGTCTTAGGAAAAGATGAATTTAGTACAAAAATATTTGCTCAAAGAAAGTTTCGAGAGAATTTAGCAGAAGAGATTGCAGAGAAATCCAAGATACCAAAGAGTCATATATTCATTGATGTGTCAACTGCAACTTCAGTTCCTACGACATCAACAAAAGAATCTTTCAATGAAATTACAGTATTGCTGAATAATACACGAAAGAAAGAATTTGAAATAACAAAAGCTACAGAATTGCCATTGATGAACGCAATATTAGGATATATGAATATAATTCGAATTTACACTACTGCGACATATAAAAAGAAATTAAATACAACAGTGAAAGGAATTTTTGAGAAAGAAGTTTTATAATTCTTTAATATATGATTTTATAGTTTTAAGAAGAGTAACTGCTGTTTCCGTTTTCAAGTCTTTTTTAATATATACAGATGAGATACCAATACCGTCAGATAAATCACTAGCTAGTTCACTGATCAGTTGAGGAATCATAGGAGAAAACCTACTAGGAATGATAATTGTAGTATTAACTAAATTTGATTTCTTTAAAGAAAGAGACATAGATCCTAAATTTGGCTCGTTTCCCTGGGCAAGAGATACAAAATATCCATTTGAATATTTTAAAATAAATAAGTGAAATGATTGATCGTCAACAGAAATAACTTCGTCAATTAACTTGTCGTTCATGTGATTATTATTAATTGTGAACTTTTATAGTTTATTTAATAAACTTCATAATGGGCCCGTAGCGCAGAATTATGAAAAGAATGCGTAATCTGGATTAGCGCGGCAGAAGATAGCCGATCCTCCTAATTCATGGTGACAGCTGTAGAGATTGAGTAATCAATCTTGGTTAGAGGTCGTGAGTTCAAGTCTCACCGGGTCCGTTATTAAAATTAGTTTTGTAATAATCTAGAATTGTATCTACTTCGATAAACGTTATGTTGTTTTCTTTGGCCAGTTGTTCACAATTATCGGCAGATTTAGCAGTAAAGGTTTGATTGTCCAATATTTCACACATAATTACTATAGGTATTAGATTAGAGACTTCACACAGAAATAAACTGAGTTCTGTATGGCCCTCTCTTGATTTAAGGAGGCCGGGAGAACCAATGAGCATTTGTAGATGTCCTGGTGATTCAAACATAGAATGAAAATCGCTAGAGAGATTATTGTTTGAAGTATAGTCTTTGCATAGTTCATGTAAAGAAGAAATTGTGCTAGAACGTTGTAAATCTGTTGCGCCTCCGAGAGTTCGATGATTAAATGTTATAGAATGAGTAGAACGTTGTGATGTATTGCGATTTGTATTAACAAGACTACTTAATGAAGGGGATTTTGTTTGTAATAGAATATCCCACATATATGAGAGATTTAATTTAGAGCCGATATCCGGAGAAATACCCACACAAAGAAGTCCCCCACCAAGTTGCCTCATTTGATTAATTTTTTTTGGAGTGACGTGTTTGGCGGCAAGCATTATGTCAGTTTCATTTTCTCGTGAATCATCATCGTGTAAGAATATAAACTCGCCATTGTGAAAATTTTCTATAATTTCAGTCATATTAGGTTGTTTGTTCAAATTACATTATCAATAGATTAACTAATTTTTTAAGATTTTAATTTTATAACAAACAATTTTATTAAAGGAAAGAAATATCAAAATAGTATAATAAATGACAGATATAGATGAGTTTTTCAAGCGAATAAAGAGTAATTATCCATACTTCATGCCCATATTCAATGATTTATTCAAGGATTTAGATGGTTTTGAAGAAATATTTAGAGAATTTGAGCATGAAATGAATGACGATTTAGTTAATATGATAAACAAAATTGAATCTGAAGACCGACATAGATCTGAGGCATTTATTTATGGGTATTCAATAAATATAGATGAAAATGGGAAAGCAGAGATTAATGAATTTGGCAATATAAAGTCAAGTTCAGAAGGTGAAGAAAATCTAGAGGTATCAGAATCACGTGAGCCGCTAGTAGATATAATTGAAGGAAAGAATGCAGTAACGGTTGTAATTGAATTACCAGGTGTAGAAAAATCAGACATTAAAGTGGAGATAAAAGAGTCAATAATTTTTGTAACGACGATAAATTCAAAGAATTATTATAAAGAAATTCCGTTAACAGGTAAAATAATAGCTAATTCGGCACGAGCAAGATATAATAATGGCATACTGGAAATTATCATAAATAAAGATAATAAGAGTGATTCAGAAAATAACATAGTGGTAATAGAATAAAAATGAAGAAATATTTTAGTAAACAGATGGTGAATTAGAAATAATGGCATTACCAGTAACTAGATGGGAACAAGATTCAAGAGAATGGATAACAGAACTAGGTGCAAATTACAAAAAGATGAAATTGCCTACTTTATCTGGATCAAGTCAAGAGACAGCTACAGTGAGTAAAGAAGGTAATACAGAATGTAAAAATTGCGGTAAAATGTTTGAAGTATGGGGTACAAATAAAACATCATCTCCAAGCTATTGTAGTTTTGATTGTATGAAACAGTGGCTAGACTATCATATTGATAATAAAGATGCAAGTGTAAACGGAATTATAAAGAAAAAATCTTCAATGGGCATACCTCTAAATTCAAAATTACCCATAACTCATTGGGATGGACCTAATAGAACATGGATTGCAAATAAAGCAGCATAAGTGTAGATATACATGGAGTCCCTTTTATGAGCAGTATAATCAAGTCTTTTCGGCGAATAGGGATAAATAATAATATTTCTCAAAAGGTTCTAACATCTTCCATATTTGTTTTTTTTAGTGGGTTTTTGATTTTCCTAGATACAGGTGGTTTTTTTATGTACGGAATTCCAAATGAGTTAATCGTTCCCATATACATAACGCAACTTGCTCTAACACCAGCTTATTTGAAGAGAAACAAATATGCATACATATTAGGAATGATTATAGCAGTTTTTGTTGCATTAACTTATAGAGATGCAACTACAATAGCAAGAATTATACCGATATTGCAGTATTTTTTAGCATTTTTCAGTTTATTAGCATATAGAGAGATAAAAGAATCAAAATTAGGGGGAAAATTTAGAGATTGATAAATAATATAGTAATAAATATTGAAGGCCTAACGAAAACCTATGATAAATCTACTGCAGTAGATGAGATTTCATTTACAGTAAACGAGGGAGAAGTATTTGCACTTTTAGGTCCAAATGGAGCAGGTAAAACCACAACAGTGGAAATAATAGAATGTTTAAAGACGCCAGATAAGGGGAAAGTAGAGGTATTTGGGATAGATTTGAAAGATAAGAAAAAACAAAATGATGTGAAAAGAAGGATTGGAGTCATGCCACAAAATTTCAATGCATTTGATTGGTTGACGGTCAAGGAAAATTTAGAATATTTTAGAGAACTATATTCAAGCAAGGTATCAACTGATGAATTAATTGATCGAGTTGGTTTAAGAAAAAAAATGAATTCAATGTATAAAACATTATCAGGAGGAACGAAACAAAGAGTAGGAATAGCAATATCATTAATAAATGAACCAGAATTATTATTTCTTGATGAACCAACTGCAGGATTAGATCCACAAGCTAGACGAGAGACTTGGAATTTAATTAGGGAATTGAAAGAACAGGGAAAAACTATTTTTTTAACAACACATTATATGGAAGAAGCCCAGGAATTATCAGATAGAATACTTATCATAATAGAAGGAAAGATAGTAGCAGGAGGCTCTCCAAACGAATTAATTGAAAATTATGGTGGAAATAAATCAGTAATATTAAAGAATTGTAATAAGAAGATATTAGAAGATCGTGGAATAAAGTATGAAACAGACACAGAGAATCAGATACAAATAATATTTGATAATAACGAGCAACTATTCAACATACTATCAGCTGTAACAAATGACCCAAATGTTGAGATTGAGATAAAAAAACCAAATCTTGATGAAGTATTCTTGAATTTGACGGGAAGAAGAATTAATGCGGAAGGGTTGGCAAAATGAGAACTGCTTCAATAATTTTCACTGTGTTCAAGGGTCATTTCAAGGCGTGGCGGAGAAACAAGACTACTTTATTCTGGACATTGGCATTTCCATTGCTATTAATGCTATTATTTGGTGGACTATTCTCTCTTCAATCGGATAAGATGGATCTATATATTGAGAACAATGACATGAATCAAGATAGTCCGTCAATGGCTTCATTGAGAATTATTCAACTAATTAATCAGACAGATTCATTCAATATAGAAGATGATGAAGGGAATTTAGAAGAACAAATTAGAACAATTGTAATACCAAAGAATTTTGAATCAAGATTAGAAGAAGGAAATTCGTCGATAAAGTTAATCATGGATGAATCGCATCAAACGTTTTTACGAACGAGTTCATTGATAAATGGGGTAATAAATTCAATGAATGTCGAGAATCAAGGGGTAGAACAGCCAATTGTTTTAATCCAGGAACAGATTTCTTCGAATGATATTAGTTTCATAGAATACTTTGTGCCAGGAGTCATAGGAATAGCAATAATGTCAACAGGAATATTTGGAACAATTGGAACAAATACTAAATATAGAAAGAATGGAGTAATAAAAAAATTAGCGACTACACCACTATCGAAATTTGAATGGATAATAGGATTAGTTCTATATCACATGTTAATTGGTATTATTTCAACTATTGTGATATTAACTGTTGCCGTGTTAGTTTTTAATATAAATATAATTTTGAATCCAGTAATTATCATTCTGATTATATCAGGTGCATTAACATTTCCTGGACTTGGTATGATTATTTCGACGGTTGTACGTGAAGAAGAAGAAGCAGATGCAGCAGGCAATGTAGTTACATTCCCTATGTTATTCCTATCAGGAACGTTTTTTCCATTAGAAACAATGCCTACGGTTATTCAAGCAATCGCAAGAATACTTCCTCTTACTTATTTAAACAATGGATTAAGAGAGATAATGATATATGGCAATTATCAAGCAGCTTTATGGAATTGCAGTATTGTGTTTGCAATTGGAATAGTAACAATAGCGATAGCAATGAAAGTAACAAGATGGACTGATTTATAGAATCAATAATTTATTGAATTAGATATGATTACAATAATTACCGGTGGTACTGGATCAATAAGATTATTACGAGGATTAAATTCAATCATTAAAGAGGAAGTCAATATAATTGTGAATGTAGGAGACAATATTAATTTATTTGGAGTTTATATTTGTCCTGACATAGACACTACACTTTATGGGTTATCAAACAAGTTAGATATAAAGAGAGGGTGGGGAATAAAGGACGATACGTTCAATTTCTTAGAATCAAGAAGAGGGATTTCTGAAGAATCGTGGTTTCAGATTGGAGATAAGGATTTAGCAACACATGTAAGAAGAACGAATTTAATGAAAAATGGGTTGAATTTGACAGAAGTGACGAATATATTATCAAAAGAATTTGGAATAAAACACAAGATTATTCCCGCGTCTAATGACAGGATAGAAACAACAATAATTACAGATAATAGAGAAATGCATCTACAGGAATTCTGGGTTAAGAATAAAGGAAAGCCGGAAATATCTGATGTGATTTACAATGGAATAGATAACGCAAAGCCAGCACAGAATGTAATCAAATCTATCGAGGAAGCAGATAAAATAATAATTTCGCCGGGTAATCCGATATCAAGTATAGGTCCAACAATATGTATCAAACAGATTAGAGATGCGTTACAAAGAACTAATACTAAAAAGATCGTGATTAGTCCAATAATGAATAATAAACCAATAAGTGGACCTGCAGGAAGAATGATGAAAGCGAAAGGATATGAGGTCTCAGTTATGGGTGTAGCCGAGTATTACAGAGATGTTATGACAGATATTGTGATTGATAGAATTGACAAGGAGAGTATAAGTGAGATTGAAAAGATTGGAAAAGTTGCACATGTATCGGATATAATGATGAATGATAGATTAAAAGAGATACAATTAGCAGAGGAAGTGATGAAGATTTCAGAATGAAGATTGGAGTAATTATACCTGTTAAGAAGTTCAATGATAGTAAACAGAGATTATCATCAATTTGTACATTAGAAGAAAGAAGAGATCTGTCTAGAAGTATGTTGTTTGACATATGTGATGTGCTGATAAAATCAGAATATTTTACAGAGATTGCATTAGTATCTTCAGAAGAGGAAATAACTCAATATGAAAACTACGATGATATTACGTATTTGAGAGAGAATGAAGTTAACGGTGTAGATAATGCCGTTGAATTAGGGAATAGATATTTTATAGAAGAAGGATTTGATGCAACAGTAGTAATTCCAGGAGATATTCCATTAATACACAATAAAGTATTAGATGAATTATTTAATTTAATAAAAGACAACCAGGTAATTATTACTCCATCAAGAAAGAAAAATGGAACCAATCTACTATTCAGGAGTCCACCAGATATCATAGGAACTTCGTATGATAATAACAGTTACTTTAAACATTTAGATATGATAAAAGTTAGGAATCTACAACATTGGATTTATTTAGAGGATTCGATAAGATTAGATCTTGATGAACCAGAAGATATTAAGATAATCAATGAAAGATTGTTAGATTCGAGAACAAAGAGTCTATTAAAGAAATTTAATTAATCAGAAATACTAGGATATAATTTCAAATAAAGAATATTCTTCTTGGTCTTCACTATAAGTTACTACAACATTTGACACTTTACTCCAAGGAGTGCCTCGGCGAGTTATTTCAATTAATTTATCTAGATTTTCTTTGGAGCCTGAAAGTAAAGCCTCTACACTGCCGTCGTCGAGATTTTTCACCCATCCAGTAACATTATTTTTAATAGCGCGATTTCGAACAAATGCGCGAAATCCCACACCTTGAACGTTACCAGTTATAATCAGACGTGCATTCATAGTCATCGAATAACATATATCGGTAACAATTATAAAAGCTGTTTATACAATGTAAATTGACTATGCTTTGGACATTAAGTCAAAGATAAAAGAAAAAGACATAACAAATCTTGCACAGGAATTAATAAGAATTCCAAGTGATGAGATTGCAGGAGAACAAGAAGTTTGTGAATATTTATCAGATATTTTAAAATCATTAGGTATGAAAGTGAGATTACAAGAAGTTCTGCCAAAGAGACCAAATATAATTGCAGAAGTACTTGGGGGCAACAATGGAAAATCAATTATGTTTAATGGGCATATAGATACAGTTCCAATAGGAAACATAGAAAAATCAATTATGTTTAATGGGCATATAGATACAGTTCCAATAGGAAACATAGAAAAATGGAATACAGATCCGTATAAAGCTATAATAAAAGATAGCAAATTATTTGGAAGAGGTGCTACTGATATGAAGGGTTCTATTGCGTCGATGATAATAGCAATAAAATATATCATGAATAATGTAGAAAATTTCAATGGAAAAATTATATTTACAGGAGTAATGGCAGAAGAAACAACCGGTTTAGGAACACAAAAAGTATTAGAAGAAAATATAAAAACAGATATGGCAATAGTTGGAGAACCTTCAGACGAAAAGATTTATCGAGCGCATAAAGGGACTATATGGTTCAACATTTTCACATATGGGAAATTAGAACATTCAAGTGAATCAGATACAGAATCAAACAATGCAATAATTAACATGATGAGACTGATTGAGGAAATTAATAAGATTAGCAAAGAATTGGAGGGGAAAAATAACAGTTTAGTTGGTCATCCATCTATTAATGTTGGGTTGATTGAAGGAGGTACTAAACAAAACATGATTGCAGATTCATGTAAAGTTTCGATAGATAGAAGAACATTGCCAGAAGAAGAACCTAATGAGATACTAGATGAATTAAGAGTAAGATTTGATAACCTTCGTCTAATAGATAACAGATTGAAATTCAATATAGAAAAAGATACAATTAGAGAAGCAGTAGAAGTTTCAGAATCAGAACCCATTGTGCAAGAAGTAAAAAGAGCTGTAAATAAAATATTAAATATAAATCCAATAGTATCAGGAATGAAAGCAACTACAGATATGTCTATATTAGTTAATCAAGGAAATATTCCATCAGTAATTTATGGACCAGGATTTATCAAACAAGCTCATACAATTGATGAATTTATCGAAGTAGAAAGACTAGTTGAATCATCGCAAGTATATGCTGAAGTATTGTTGAACATATTGACAAATAATTAATTTTTCATGCAACTTTAAATCAATCTTAGTACTTTTTTATTGTAGGCCGTCTGTACACGTGGCCGATTATTAGTCAATTCGTGGTGTAGTTGGTAGCATAGGACCCTGTGGGTCAAGAAAAGCAGATAGGTTCAGGTCGTGGGTTCGAAACCCACCGGCGGCCTTCAATAACGAGGAATTAAAAACAATAGAGATATTTATCAGAAGTATGAGGAAAGAAATTTTCTTTGGATTACTGATATTATCTATATCATTAGTAATTGTATTTGTGAATTTAGAAGTGATAATAATTAATAGATTTGATTATCAGCCTGAAGAGATCACTATAGCTAAAGGTACAACTGTTTATTGGATTAATGTGGATTTAGAGGGTCATAATATTACATCTGACGCAGGGCAGAATATAGAGAAGAATTTAATGGTACAGATAGATTTATCAGAAGATGTTGATACATTGGGAATTATTTCCTATAAATTTAATGAGAAGGGAGAATTTCATTATTATTGTACGTTACATCCATACATGAAAGGTACAATATCAGTAAACTAATCAACATTAATTAAGAAATATTTTTAATAATATGGTTTTTACTAGGTATTTGTGTGATGCCCGTTGCATCGACGGGCAATCTGGACTCATTTGAGGATGAAGAATCATGCGGGCATCGTACAATCAATGATAAGTGTGAAGAGATGAATTTTTAGAGTTAATAATATAATGTATAGTACTTTTTAATTAAGCAGGAGATATCGATGATAAAAAACCTGAAGCTGGCTGCAATATCAAAAGACGGGATACCAGTTAAAGACACAATAGAAAATATTAGCAATATTAGATCAAGGATTGAAGAATATTCTTTATCATGGTTAGAATGCGTAGTAGATGATGTAAAAACAGATTCAAAGGAGATTGCGAAAGAATTCGGAATACCATTAGAACCGGCATCTGTACTGGGAGGATATTATTCAAACTATGAAGATGCAGGAGAAGTATTAGGAATTACTGTTCCGTTAATCAAGTTTTCTGGAGGCAATGTGAATTCTCTATCAGTTTTAATCTATATTGCAAAAGACAAGATAATTTCGATACACGATGAGGAAGCCGAGAAATTACTTCGTCTTTCTGGATTTGCTGAAGGAATAATGAAGAAGCTTCCAAATAGTAAAGAATTATGGGCAGATAGACAGACTATATTATTTGCTAGAATTATTGATGAGATTTCAGAAAGAAATTATGACACACTAAGATTGATTGTAGAAAAAGCCCAAACACTGGAAATTGAAATGACTGATGAGAGGACGATGAATGAGGACATTACTGAAGAGATGTCGAATATAAGGAGATCAATAATTACATTCTTAACAGCTATATGGGCGACACATACAACTGTACATTCATTAAGATATGGTGATCCAGAGATGTTAAGTGATAAAGATGAAATTTTATCTAGATTTAATATAATATTAGCAGATTTAGATAGACAGATTCAATTAGCAGAACAAGTACTTGAAGTTCTAGCAACTGGTGTAAATGTTGTTCAAACAAATATAACAAATCGTCTTTCCACAATAATTCTTTGGTTAACAGTAATGGGCACAGCTGTGTTGGTTCCGAATACATTAGCAACAGTCTTCGCAATAATTCCTAATCCTTCTTCAATGTTTAGAGAATTACTAATTATATTATTGATTTCAACATTGTTAGCTTCAGCAATTGCTTATTTGGGTGCAAAAAGGGTTTTAGGGTCGAAAAGGCGGAAAAAATAGACAAGATTCATTAGGAATTATGCACAATATATGATAGATGTCAAATACTAGTGAACAGGAGAGAATTTGGTTAGACAAATATCCAGAAGGATTAAAATTCAATATAGATGTACCAGATGTAACTTTTGGAGATTATATAGATAATATTTGCAAGAAATATTCTAGCGAGATAGCATATGAATATAATGGAAAAACTTTTACGTATAATGAAATTAATGAACTTTCAAATAAATTTGCAAATGGGTTAATAAAATTAGGTGTAAAAAAAGGGGATCGTGTTGCACTTTTATTACCAAATATTCCACAATTTCCAATTGCACTGTACGGAATTTTAAAGGCTGACGCAATTGCAGTTGGAACGAATTTTCTTTATACACCAGCAGAAATTGAATCGCAATTACTTGATGCAAAACCAAGGGTTGTTATTGCTTGCACAGATTTAATAAAAAAACCGATAATGAGGGATTTATATCAAGGATTCCATGAGAATAGAGGAAATCTCAATATTGAAAAAGTAATTACTACAAGTGTTACGGAATTTCTACCAGGCATAAAAAAACGTTTAGCGTTTGTTAAAGTTAAAAAAAGAAAATTCAATGATACAATTGATTTTATGGAAGTATTGAATTCTGGTGATACTACACGACCAGAAAGTACATCTATATCCGAGGATGTTGCAGCACTTCAATATACTGGAGGAACAACTGGAAAATCTAAAGGTGCAATGTTAACACATAAAAATATCATAACAGAAGTGGAAATGGTTTGTGAATGGGTGAGATTAAGAGAAAAGAACGACACTGCACTAATAGTACTGCCATTATTTCACATATTCGGTTTTATTGGCCAGATGATAATGATGAGATCTGGTGGCAAAGTTGTTTTACTTCCTAGCTTTGAAGAAAAACAAGTTTTAAAAACAATTGAAAAAAGTAAGATTACAATATTCCCAGGCGTTACTACCATGTTTACAAGATTAATTGATCATCCAAATATGAAAAAATCAGAATTATCGTCACTTAGAATTTCTTTTGCGGCTGCTATGGCATTACCAGATGCAGTAGTAAAACAATTTGTTGAGAAATCAAAGTCGCCACTAGTGGAATTATATGGATTAAGTGAAACTACTGGAGCAGTAACTTTCAACCCAGTTCATGACATGAATCTAGCAAAAGTTGGATCAATAGGTGTTCCATTGCCAATGTGTGATGTGGCAATAGTGAATAGTGAGAATCATAATGAGTTTTGTAAAGTAAATGAAATTGGTGAAATAGCGATAAAAGGTCCAATTGTAATGAAAGGATATTGGGAAAATAAGAAAGCTACAGATGATATGATCAAAAACGATTGGCTGTTAACAGGTGATATTGGAAAGATGGATGAAGAAGGTTATTTTTATATTATTGATCGTAAAAAGGATATGATCAAAGTAGCTGGATTTAACGTTTATCCAAGGGATGTTGAAGATGTACTTTATGAAAATGAAAATGTACTAGAAGCAGCAGCTGTAGGAATGAAGAATAAAGATTTATCTGAATATATCAAAGCATTTGTAGTTTTCAAAGAAGGAAAAACTTCAAGTGAAGAAGAATTAATTGAATTCTGTAGAACTAAATTAACAGGATATAAAGTTCCTAAAGAGATAGAATTTAGAGACGAACTACCAAAAAGTTTGATTGGAAAAATTCTACGAAGAGAATTAAAAAATAATCAATGATATAAATTAAGAGAACCTACTGTAGGCGTCACTAAGAAGTAAATCTAATTTATTTTTCCATTCAGGAAAACTTTCTGGAGATTCAGGATAAGCTTGATTGTGTCGAACAAGTTCGTTACTTTTTTTTGCAGTATAACGTAATTCTTTTGCAAGACTCCAATGTGTGAGTATTTTAAAGAGCATAAGAGGATTAAACATGTTTACTTTATCAAAACTTGGGTGTTCTCTGGAAACAATTTTTTCTACATCATCTGCAGAGAGAAAATGTTTCATTCCATAACTGATTTTTTCATTTAATACTATTTGTAAGAATCTACGAAGTATTTCAAAGCTAGCCATCTGATAACCATAATTTCGTACGTATTCAGTATTATAATTCCATAAACTACTTTGACTATAGTCTTTTGCCTGTAATGCATTAGCAATAGTTTTACCAGCAATAACGCTTGCAAATATTCCAGGTCCTATTCCACCAGCATCTATTGGTCTAGGTAACCAAGCAGCATCTCCAACTATTACATAACCATTTTCCACCATACAATCATTTTGCCTTCTTACTGGAACTTGCCAGTTTCCTCGTGAATTTCCTGAATCGGCATCGTCTGAAGATAATCTATAGTTCTTAATTGACGTATTTGAACTAATGTAATCGTCAATTAAACTTTGAAGAGTGTCGTTTTTACCTAATCGCTGATTACGTGTAACAAGTCTTTTTTTCTGAACGCCGAGTCCGATATTAACTTTATTTTTTGATTTTGGGAATACCCAAGCATAGCCACCTGGGGCAATATCCTGATTAAGATGTATTATACAATAATCATCGTCAAAAAGTGATGTATCAGTTTCACCTCTATCAAATTCGAGTATATATCTACCAGTAGTTTCCATATCATTTTCACGATCAATTTGTTTCTCCATGAAAGAATTCTCAATAGGAAGGTTTTGGCGGAGTTTAGAGGCAGAACCTGTAGCGTCTACAACAATTTTTGCAGTAAGTGTTTTTCTTTGTTTATCTTTGTCGAGAATTTCCACTCCGGTAATAAAACCATTTTCTAATACTAATTTATCAGATTCAGTTTCAAAGGAAAATTCAACACCGAATTTTTTGGCATCTTCAACTTGACGTAATCCCAATAATTTACGATTAAGAACATAACCTTCTCCATCAAATGAAACTTTAGTTTTACGATCAGGAGCGAAAGCAATTACTCCTTTGACTTTATGTTCTAACTCAGGATAATCATATGTAATTCCAACTTCTTTTGAATAGAAATCAATACTGCGTTTACTTACTGCATCTCCGCAAGTCCAGCCAGAAATATTCTTTCGTGCAGGATTAATTTCTTCATTACGGTCAATAACAAGAATTTTCATAGTCTGGTTAGTGTACTTGGCTATTGTTGTAGCAGTGATTAAACCTGTCATTCCACCACCGGCAACAATTACATCATAATCTCTTGGCAACTATTAATCAAATTATCCTACTTGGAACGATTACTTAAATTTCTCGTTTTGTGAGAAATATATCCAGAATTCGAGTTAGTCACTAAGTCCGCTTTCTTTTAAGCGAAGAATAGGTCTTACAATGCCTTCATATTCAAGTTCTTCAAGTAACATTATTCCAGTTAGATTATCAAAATATCTTCTAACTAGACCTCCATCACCAACGGATTCTATGATTATAACGTCAAATATTTCCCCATTATACTCGAATTCACGAAAATCAATGATACGAAATACTGAAATGTCGAGACCTAATCCAATGTCTTCGTAAGCAGGGAATATATAATCACCGATGGAGACATCTGATCGAATAAGAAATTCATAAGATTTTCCAAGAAGATAAGGAGTATTTTGAAAATTTTGATCAAATGATGAAGTATGCGAGTTTTTTATGATTATACAATTTAGATCTACAACTCTCCATCGCATTACTTCCCATTCATCCTCAAAGAAACTTCTACTTTCAGTAATATTAACAAAAGAACCATCGAGCATAGAGAATTGTAATTTCCAGTCAAAATTATCATGTTCATAAATTACAAATGAATTAAATTCAAAAGGCATTTCTCGTGAGATAAATTCAACAGAATAATTATTAAAATCAATATTTGTTTCAATTACATTAATTATATTAATTGATTGTTGATCAATTAAATTCTCTCCCTCATATGTAGAACTTTGTTCATTAATTTGTAGAAGAATACCAGTATTTTTATCATAATAAGATGTTACAATACTTTCAGATCTATTATTTTGATTATCTATAACAGAGACTCCTTGAACAACAAGGGTATTGATATTTTCATTGTCAAACAACATAGAATCTTCGGAAACTACTTTAAGTTCAATATCTCCGAGACTTGTAATTGTATCACCTATGTCATAATACATAGGCAGCCAGAATAATGGAACGTTTCCTATAATTTCTACTTCAGGGCCAGCTATTATTGCACGAGATTCCAAATCAGCAATGAACCAAGTGGAATTAGTATTCGTGAAACTTAGTGTGATATTAACTTCGTTTCCAGATGTTTCTCTAAATACCACAGAGAGCTGTTCCAACCCAATTATATCGTAAATCACATAGGCATTAGGTTTTGGAGAGAAATTCGATTTTGGACAAGCAAAAGTGTTTGATATATTAATATCTATATCAGGTTCGGAGAGTTCATTTTTACTAATAAGATCAGAATCCTCAACCAAAACAACTTCATCTTCGACAATTGGCTCTGGTTGAACAGGTATAGATATATTAGATTGTTCAGAGACTACAGGAATTTCTTGGTTTATAGGTTGTAATAATGAAGGAATAGATTCCATCTCGTTATTTTCTTCTTGAAATAAAGTAGATTGAGAGAAGAAATATACCGCAAATAACCCGAGAACAATAAATAAAACTATAATGATTTGATTTTCCTTCATTTAATCAATTTCATAATACATTAATATTTTATATAACTTCTAGAATATGTTAAAATATCTCTAATTGCGTATATTATCACAGTTTAGATTGACAGAAGAAAATAATGAAATAAATAATGAGGAAATAAAGGAACAATTAGAAGATTCGAATAATGTTGTTGAAACTGACCAAGAGAATGAAGATAAAAAAATAAAGAAGGTAAAACCAAGGAAATTAAACAAAAAGAAAGATAATAAATTTCCTAGAGAAGATAGAAATGAAGCAATCACAAGAGAAGGAATTAATCCAAGGCAATTTTCAGAAGCGTGGACATCATGTAGTAGATGTAGAGACCAAATTCTTTCATTTGGTGAGTCAACGCATTTCATTAATGGGTATCAATATTGTGAAGAATGCTATGAATCTGTAAAAGACTACTATTTAAAACAAGAACCGGTTACAGAATAGATTTCAGGAAACGAAAATTTGCACAATATTTATTATAGATAATTAAAAAAATATAGTATATATTGGAAAAAAATAACAAAGAAATTGAAAATAAAGACGGATATATACTTGGAATAGATTTAGGTACAACAAATTCCGCCGCTGCGGTCTATCACAATGATGAAATAAAGGTGATAAAAAGTTCAGATAATAAGATGTCTGATTCAGTCGAGAAAATGTTTCCATCGATTGTCTATATTAATAAAAAATCTCATGAAATTCTAGTAGGAATAGAAGCGAAAAAGAAGTACGTAAGCAATCCCCAAAATACAGTTCTTGAAATAAAAAGAAAGATGGGAACCAAGGAAACAGTTGAAATTGATGGTTATAAATATACTCCAGAGCAAATTTCTTCATACATACTTAAAAAAATAAAAACTGAATCTGAAAAGTTCTTGAATGAAAAAGAGATAACTGATGCGATAATAACAGTTCCTGCATATTTTAACGATGCGCAGAGACAATCAACAATAGATGCTGGGAGATTAGCAGGATTAAACGTAATACGAATTGTTAATGAGCCAACTGCGGCATGTTTGGCTTATGGATTAGACAAGATTACACATAAAGACAAAATGAATATTATGGTCTTTACGTTTGGTGGAGGAACACACGATGTAACTACGATGCTATTAGAAAATGATAAGTTCAAAGTAATCGCGACAAGTGGAGATACACACACAGGAGGAACAGATATTGATCAAGTAATTGTGGATCGACTTAAAGAAGTGATAAAAGAAAAATACAACAAAGAGGTTGATGATCCTTCTGTAGAAGCAAGATTGAAACTTGCTGCAGAAGAAGCAAAGATTCATTTATCTTATCATTTAGCAGCGGATATTGAAATGGGGGGTATATTTCCCGATGATAATTCAACTTTTGATCCTTCTGTAGAAGCAAGATTGAAACTTGCTGCAGAAGAAGCAAAGATTCATTTATCTTATCATTTAGCAGCGGATATTGAAATGGGGGGCATATTTCCCGATGATAATTCAACTTTTGAATATACGTTATCTCAGGAAGAATTGGAACAACTATCTATGTCAGTAGTCAAACGTGTTGAAGGCACAATAAAAACAGTATTATTTGATTCACGGTTAGGAGCTAAAGAGATTGATAAATTAATATTGATTGGAGGACAAACGCGTATGCCACTTGTAAGAAGAACAGTAGAAGACTACATGCAAACTGCTGCGGAAGAAGGATTAGATCCAATGTCTTGTGTTGCAAATGGTGCTGCAATTAATGCTGCAATATTACAAGGAAAAATATCATATGAAATGGTAGACGTAACTCCATTGACTTTAGGCGTAGGTACAGCTCCAGGAACTGTACAGAGATTAATTAGACGAAATAGTCCTATTCCAATTTCCAGGAAACAGATTTTCACTACGTCAAAAGATAATCAAAAGTCAGTGGCTGTAAAGATAGTTCAAGGAGAAAGAATAATGACAGACGACAATACTTTGATAGGAAATTTTACGTTATCAGGAATACCAGAGAGAGAAAGAGGAGTTCCTCAGATAATGGTAAACTTTGACATTGATGAAAATGGAGTTCTTAATGTTTCTGCAAGAGAGACTTCTAGTGGAGCGTCAAAAGAAATCACGATAGAAAACCGCCTGGATGTAAAAGAAACATCAGTTCAAGAAGCTATGGAGGATGCAGACAGATATTCGTATGACGATAGTAAGAAAAAGAATACGATAGAGTTACTTAAGACTGCAGATATGGCAGTCTATCGAGGACACAAGATACAAAAACAATTAATTATACCCAAGATGGATGTACGAAAACTCAATGAAAAGATGGTGGAAGTTGAGAAACTTACAAAAATGGAGATAATTGAGAACAAAAACAATTAATTATACCCAAGATGGATGCACGAAAACTCAATGAAAAGATGGTGGAAGTTGAGAAACTTATAAAAATGGAGATAATTGAGAATGATGACAAGAAATTCGATGAATTACGTAGATTGATTATTGACATTAATGACATTGTAGATCAATTAAAAGAAATATATTCAGTAACAGAAGGATTATAGTTAAAAAAAATTACTGGGTGAGTTTCACACTCACCAGCAACATTGTTAAAATGGTTTTCGAGTAGAATTAATAGAATATAATTACTTTAATTCGTTAATTATATCTTTAACTCGACTTGCTTCCCATTTTACTAGTTCGATGTCTTGTTTTGTATAGTAATTACTGTTGTTTCTTAAACCAGCAGTAATCGATACATAACGATCATAATAATGCTTTGATGCAACATCTTGATTACTTTTCTCAAGTTTGATTAAAGCAAGCTTACGATCATAATGACCAAGAATTGGGCGTTCTGGCATTTCTCTGTCATATTCAATTCTTCCACCATGTTGGGACTTGATGTTGTTGTTATGTAACAAAACATCAATTGCCTGATACAGATGCTTTGATGCAACATCTTGATTACTTTTCTCAAGTTTGATTAAAGCAAGCTTACGATCATAATGACCAAGAATTGGGCGTTCTGGCATTTCTCTGTCATGTTCAATTCTTCCACCATGTTGGGACTTGATGTTGTTGTTATGTAACAAAACATCAATTGCCTGATACAGAGCAGTCCATGCTTTTTCAGCTGCGTTCTTATAGTCTAACCAGCCAGTAGGTCCTCCACGAGAATATGTGTATGATCTACCTTCATATTCTGTTTTAGAAACATCTGCTTTGTCTAGTAATGAATCGACTTCTTTAAGAATTTCTTCTGAATTACTCAAAAGTTGATCATACGCAACGGAATAATCCTGTGTATTGGCAACTTTATTTGGATGTGTTAGAAAAGTCATTTCTATTGTTCTCCTTCACCTAATTCAGGAACGACAGATTCTTCAGATGCAACGGCGTATTTGTTACCAAATGCTTGAATAGCACCTGCAAGTTCTTCGTGTGTCTTAGCATATTCTTCGACTGGAATTGATTGCATGTAAGCATCAACAGCTTGTCGTGCGCTAATTGCGCCTCCTTTGGTTCCCCAAGGATGGCCATGAATTCCTCCTCCATTCTGAAGTTGGATATCATTACCCATTAAATCGATTGAGAAATGGTAGTTTTGAGGTGTCAATCCACCTGAACAGATTCCCATCATTGGTTTAATGTGTTCTAATGGATCCTGGATCTTACTCATAATCTGAGGAATTTCAGTGAATTTATTCTGATCACCGAGTTTACCTCGTGCAGTTCCAACATGAACCATATCACCACCTGCAATTCTTGCAATAAAGTCAGTGACTGGAAGATTAATTCCATGTCTTGGATGACGTGTAAGTGCTGCATGTGATGCACGATGTAAGTGAATTGGAACATTAATACTAGCATCTTCTGCAAGAGCACGAAGTGCAGGATACCATGTACACATAAAGTTTAACATCATTCCTCGAGCACCATGTGCAATCATTCGATCTGCAGTTTCCAAGGTAGTTTCCAAGTCAGTAGTGACTTGTGGAACATAAAACATCTCACCTTCAGGATGATGTCCTTCAGATTTAGCTTTATCAAGTGCTTCATAAATCTTTGTAATTCGATCCATTAAAGGAGAACACCATTGATTATGATAAGTCTCATCATCTTTGTAAGTGTCAAAATCACCACAAGCTGCATCATAGAATTGATCAGCTGCGCCTTGGTCTGTAACACCCATTTTAGGTTTCAATGTAGCACCAAGATGAGGTCTTCTTGTCTTTGTTGTACCACAGATTTTTCTCATACCTTCAATACCAAATTGAGGGCCTTTGAAGAGTTTGAGAATACTCTTAGGTAATTCTAGGTCAACCCATTTACAATTAGGAATTGGAGTAAATCCCATCCAATTTCCTGTAATAAATGTAAAGAGATCAGGAATACCACGATTATCTATATCTAGAAGATAAAGCGGGAATGCAATTTTTACCCAACCTGAATGTTTAGCAGATCCACTTGGATCTTCATACTTCCAGGAGAATACTTTAGCAGCAGTTTTGTGTGCTAAATCAGTTGCAGTAGAAACGTCAGTAAAAGTACCTACAGATTGTTCAGCAGCAATAATTATACCGGCGTGATCGATAGTCATTCTAGGATCACATGTGATGAAAAATGTTGCAACAACGTACTTGTCTGGATCTATTTTATCAGGGGTTGTTTGAAATACACTACTTTCACTGTGTTCAACAGTTGGTGTATCCCAAATTCTTTTAATTTCTGGCATCTTAATCAAAAAAAATTGTGCTTTGGGATATTTATAGGTTTATAGAATTTCTATTATAGATAATTAGAAATTATTCTTTTGAATACCAACTAATAAGGTTTTCGACGCCGGCTTCCAAATCATATTTATTTTTGAAATTCAATTTGTCTTCTGCGGCACTCATGTCAAATGGGAATTTTTTCGATCCCTGTTTTGATGTATCGACGTGGATTTTGGAAACATCTCCTTTTTTACCAAGAATGTCTTTTACATCGGATAAACCAGAAATTGTTCCGGAACCTGCATTAAAGATTTCATATTTTAGATTTGGAGAAACAAGAGCTGCATAGTGTTCTTCTGCTAAATCATAAAGATATGTCCATTGTGCTACTTGTTCTTCAACAGTGATTTCTTGGTCATTAAGAAAAGCATCTATCATTTCGCCAACTGATCTACCGCGTCCCATTTCACCAGGCCAAGGGCCATAAACATGAGCCATGCGAATAGAAGCAAATTCTATTCCGTAAGCTTTTGCATAATTAAATCCTTGATACTCACAAGCAACTTTACCAGAGGCATAAATGTCACTGCTATCAAAAGGTACTACAGCATCTGTTTCTTTAATGAATGTTCCATCAGGAGGATGAACTTTGTTTGCAAGATATACAGAACCAGTACTAGTGTAAATAACTCTTTTAACGCCAAGTTTACGTGCAGCTTCTAGAACATTAGAGGTACCCATAGTATGAACGCGAATTCCTGTTTCAGAGTCATTTGTATAATCATGATTTCTACATTGAGTGGCACGAGGTCCAGCAGTATGAATGATATGGTCGATATCATTATCTTTGATAACAGATTCGAGTTTTGCAGAATCTAAAATATCGCCTTTGTGCATCTCGACTTTATCAATATCTACAATTTTAGAAATGGCGTCAGTTTGACGGCATGTGCCGTATAATGACGTGTCAACATTTTTATCAATCAGAACTTTTGAAATGTGCGCGCCCATTCCGCCTGTACCGGTTATAAGAACTTTCATTTTTAATTTATTGTTGTAGGGTTTCGTCAGAACCAAGGTCTGCCATGAATTGATCGAATCCGATCTTAGTTAATGGATGTTTAAACATCATATCTAGTACTTTGAATGGCATTGTAGCTAGAGGAGCCCCCATCATGGCAGCTTGCACTACATGAACAGGATGTCGAATACTAGAAACTAATGTGTCTGCTTTATTTGGAATGTGTTCCTCGTTATCTTTATAATTATTTCGAATTTGTTCAATTTCCTCTATAAGATGTAAATTACCATCAAGGCCAATATCATCTAGTCTTCCTATAAATGGACTAACAACTCTTGCACCTGCTTTTGCGGCCAATAGATATTGAGCGGCAGAGAAAGTGAGAGTGACATTGCAATCAATTCCAGAGTCAAACAATTGTCGGACTGCTTTTAGTCCTGCCTTTGTATTTGCAACTTTAACATAGATTTTACTACTGTTTTTACCGTATGTGTTAACTAGGTCTTGACCTTCTTTGACAATCTTTGCGGTATCGTTTGTGGTAGTTTCTAAACTAACAGGTTTACCGTTACAGATTTCTACTATTTCTGAATATAATTCATGGGTTTCTTTATTTTCTTTTGCAACTAGAGTAGGATTAGTTGTAACGCCGTCCAACATTCCCATATCTTTTGCTTCTTTTATTTGATCAATATTTGCTGTATCTAAGAAGAATTTCATCTATTATCATTATTATAGAATTTTTGTTATAATAAAATCTTTCTTTTCGATTTATATATGGTTTAATTTTACTAATAGATAAGAAAAGGTATCAATATGACAGATGAGAAGATTGAAGAATTATGTATTAATACAATTAGATTTTTGTCAGTGGATGCTGTAGAAGCAGCAAAATCGGGTCATTAATACAATTAGATTTTTGTCAGTGGATGCTGTAGAAGCAGCAAAATCGGGTCATCCTGGTCTACCCATGGAAGCAGCAGCAATGGGCTACAAATTGTTTACACAGATACTAAGGCATAATCCTAAAAATCCAAAATGGACTAATCGAGATCGGTTTGTTTTATCATCTGGACATGGTTCAATGATACTCTATTCTTTACTGCATCTATGTGGATATGATCTTGCTTTAGACGAGATTAAAAAGTTTAGACAGATTGGAAGTAAAGCACCAGGTCATCCTGAATATGGAGAAACACAAGGTGTAGAAACAACAACTGGACCATTAGGACAAGGATTCAGTGCAGGTATTGGAATGGCATTTGCACAGAGATATTTAGCTAATAGATTCAATACAAAGAATCATAAAATTATCGACCATAAAATATACGTATTTTGTAGTGATGGAGATTTAATGGAAGG